>Ga0194113_10000830_pt1 | contig 41592 bp, 21 predicted proteins | sample TA2MahC200mmetaG_FD_146193 | JGI IMG/M metagenome (GOLD analysis project Ga0194113, IMG submission 146193) | Freshwater microbial communities from Lake Tanganyika, Tanzania - TA2015017 Mahale Deep Cast 200m | ecosystem: Environmental > Aquatic > Freshwater > Lake | place: Tanzania: Lake... | reverse complement strand
TCTGGGTACTGGGTACTGGGCTCTGGGTACTGGGTACTGGGCTCTGGGTACTGGGTACTGGGCTCTGGGTACTGGGTACTGGGCTCTGGGTACTGGGTACTGGGCTCTGGGTACTGGGGGTTGGGCCTTCGGTGTTCGGTGTTGGGTGTTCGATGTTCGGTGTTCGTTCTTCCGTCTTCCGTATTCCGTCTGCCGCCCGCGATTGCGCCGGGGGACGCCGGGCGGTAGGTTGGCGGCGTGCCGAAGCCCCTCTCCGATCCGTCCCGCGACGCCGGTCCGCCGGTCGCCTGTCTCGTCAGCCTCGGCTGCGCGAAGAACACGGTCGACTCGGAGCGGATCCTCGCGTCGCTGGTGCAGGACGGCTTCCTGATCGCCGAGCGGCCGGAGGACGCGGACCTCTGCCTCGTCAATACGTGCGGCTTCATCCAGGACGCGCGCGAGGAGACCGCGACGGTCCTGCGCGATCTCGCGTCGGGCCGGCGTCGCGGCCGCCCCGCGCGCATCGTCGCGATCGGCTGCCTCGTCGAGCGCGCCGGATCGGTGCCCGCCCTGCGCGAGTTCCTCGACGCGGCGGACGCGACCGCCGGCTTCGCCGAGTTCCCGCGGCTGCCGCGGTTCTGCCGCGAGGTCCTCGGCCTCGCGCCGCCCGCCGTGCGCGACGCGGTCGGGACGCTGGCGGACTTCCACCGCCTGCCGCGCCTGCTCAGCGGCGGCGGGCACTCCGCCTGCCTCAAGATCTCCGAGGGCTGCTCCAACGGCTGCCGCTTCTGCACGATCCCCGGGATCCGCGGGCGGCAGGTGAGCCGGCCGGTGGACGAGATCCTCGCGGAGGCGCGGTCGCTGATCGACTCCGGCGTCGCCGAGATCTGCCTGATCGGCCAGGACACGACGAGCTACGGCCACGACCTCACCGGCCGCCGCGAACTGGCCGGCCTCGTGCGGGCGCTCTCGACCCTGCGCGGCTCCGTGTGGTTCCGCCTGATGTACGCGTTCCCGAAGTTCATCGGCGACGAGTTGCTCGACGCGCTCGCGGCCGACCCGCGCTGGTGCCCCTACCTCGACCTCCCGCTGCAGCACATCTCCGACGCGATGCTCCGCGCGATGGGCCGCGGCATGGGGCGCGACGACACCCTGCGCCTCCTCGACCGCCTCGCCGGGAGGATCCCCGGCCTGTGCATGCGGACGGCCTACATCGTCGGGCATCCCGGCGAGACCGACGACGACTTCGCCGAACTCCTCGCCTTCGTGCGCGAGGGTCGCTTCCTCCACGCCGGCGTCTTCGTCTACTCCCACGAGGAGGGCACGCCGTCCGCCTCGCTGCCCGACCGCGTGCCGGCCACGGTGGCGCGCCTCCGCCGCGACGAGCTGATGCGGGCCCAGCGCGGCGTGTCCCGCGCGGCCCTGCAGTCGTGGGTCGGGCGGACGGTCGAGGTGATCGCCGACGAACCCGTCGCCCGCGGCTCCGCCGCGCCGCGCCACGCGCGCTGGACCGGCCGTCACCGCGGGCAGGCGCCGGAGGTCGACGGCGTCACCTTCCTCGCGCCGCGCGGCGGGGTCGCCCTGCGGCCCGGACGGGTGGTCCCGGCGCGGGTCCTGCAGGGGCTGGATTACGACCTCGTGGCCGAGGTTACCGGCGCTTCGTAACCGCGCCGAAAAAACGGCTTGCACGAAGGCCGGCGATCCGTATGATTGCCCGCCTCTTGCCGGGTTACGGGGACGTAGCTCAATTGGTTAGAGTACCAGATTGTCGATCTGGGTGTTGCGGGTTCGAGTCCCGTCGTCCCCGCCATTCGTTTCGCCTTCCTCCCCCGAAACTTCCATCCCTCCGGCGGCCTGGTTTCGGCGCCTCTTTCCGGCACCGACTTCCGGCTGGCGTTGGCTGCGACCGCGAGATAGGATCATTGGAAGTATCGCCGTAGGGACCGGCGGGCCCCCGGAAGCCCCGGTCCCCGGCCCGGAACGCTTTGAGATGAGAACCCGGTCGATTCCAGTTCTTGTTCTCCTGCTCGCCTCGGCGGTCTGTTTCCAGGCCGCCGCCGCGATCGTCACCAACGCCGCCTTCGCGGCGGCCGACCAGGCGGCCCGCGAAGCCGCGGCCGCCGTCCCTCCCGCCCGAGCCGCCACCGACCAGGCCGTCGCCGCGCAAACCGCCGCCGAGCAGGCGGCCGCGACGAAGCGGCAGCAGGCGGCCGACGCGAAGAAGCAGGTCGACGATCTCGTCGCGGGCCAGCAGAAGCCCGCCGAAGCCGGGCTGGCCGCCGCGAACCAGGCGCTCACCGACACGACCAACGCCAAGGCGGCGCCGGACAAGGCGCTGGCGGACGCCAACGCCGCGGTCGCCGCGGCCCAGCAGGCCGTCGCCGCGGCGGACAAGGCCGTCCAGGACTCCGACGCCGCCGCGAAAGCGAAGGCCGCCGAGGTCACACGCATCGCGGACGAGGCCGCCAGGGCGGCGGCCGACGCCGACGCCGCCCGCAAGGCCGCCGAGGCGGCGCGGACCGCCCTCGCCCAGGCGCAGCAGGCCGAGCCGCAGGCGCAGGCCCCGGCCGACGCCGCCGCGAAGAAACTCGCCGAAGCCCTCGCGCAGAAGAAGGCGGCGGACGACGCCCTCGCCGCGCTCCGGACCCAGGTCACGACCGCCGCGGCCGCGGCCGACGCCGCGGGCAAGGCGGCCCAGGAGGCCGAGGCCCGGGCCGGACAGATCGCCGCCGATGCCGCCAAGCCGGAACCCGAGAAGAAGCAGGCCGCCGACGAGGCCGCCGCGAAGCGCAAGACCGCCACCGACACCGCGGCCGCCCTCGCCCAGGCGCAGCAGGCCGAGTCGCAGGCGCAGGCCCCGGCCGCCGCCGCGGCACAGGCGGTGGCCCAGGCCGAGGCGGAGAAGAAGCCGGCCGACGACGCCCTCGCCGCCGCCAAGGGTCGTACGGCGACGGCCGCGACCGCCACCGCGACCGCGGACAAGGCCGCGCAGGACGCCGCGGCGATCGCAGGGGAGAAGGGCAAGGTGCTGGCCGACGCGACCGCGCGGCGCAAGGCGGTGGCCGACACCGCGACGGCGCTGGCGCAGGCGCAGCAGGTCGAGGCACAGGCGCGGGCGCGGACCGCCGCCGTCGCGCAGACGATGAACGAGGCGACGGCCCACAAGCAACTCGTCGACCAGGTCATGGCCAACGTGAAGACCCAGGCGGCCACGGCGGCCGCGCCGGGCCAGCCCGCGGATCTCGTCGCGCGGGCGCAGCAGAGCGAGCAGCACGCGCAGGCGCTGGTCGCGGCCGCCGGCCAGCGGCTGGCCGACATCGATACCGCGCGGAAGACCGCCGACGAGGCCGTGACGAACGCGGTCGGGCAGGTCGCCACCGTTCAGGCGACGCACCAGGCCGCATGCGAGACGGCGAAGGACATCCTCCGCGTCGAACAGGAGAGCCAGCAGGCGACCGCGCTGGTGGCGACGCGGCGGGCGGAGGCGGAGGCGTCCCGCACCGCGCTCGCGCAGGCCCAGCAGAAGCAACAGGCGGCGCAGGGCCAGGCCGCCGCCGCGGCGCAGAAGCTGGCCGAGGCCGACGCGCGGAAGAAGGCGGCCGAGGCGGCCCTCGCGGGCGTCACGGCGAAGGTCGCCGCGGCGACGCAGGCGATGCAGGCGGCGGAGCAGGCGGTCCGCGACGCCGACGCCGCGGTCGTCGCGGCCAAGGCGGCGGCGGACAACGCGCGGGCGGGCCTCGCGGCCGCCGAGAAAACGGCGGCCGAGCGGCGCACGGCGGCGAACCAGGCGTGGACGGAAATGCTCGCCGCGATGAACCCGGAGGACCGGGCCCGGGCCGAGTTCGAGGTGGCCGTCGTCGCGGCGCGCGACGCCGAGGCGGCGATCGTCCCGCTGCGGGCCGCGATGCAGGCGGCGGACAAGGCCTATGCCGACGCGAGCCGGGTCGCCATCGCGAAACGGCAGCAGGCGACGGACGCGAGAAACCTCGCCGGCGACCAGGGCGTGGCGGAGCTCAAGCAGGCCGAGGCCGCCGTGCCCGAGGCCGTCAAGGCGCTGGCCGACGCGACGGGTGTGAAGCCCGGCCTTGACAAGACGCTCGAGGACGCCAAGGCCGCCGCGCTCCCGCTCCAGCAGGCCTACGACGCGGCCGAGAAGGCGGCGCGCGAGGCCGAGGCCGCCGCGCGGGCCGCCGCGGAGGTCGCGGCGAGGATCGACGAGGACGCCAAGAAGGCGACGGCCCAGGCGACGGCGCTACGCCGGACCGCCGACAGCGCGAAGTCGTCGCTGACCCGCGCCCAGCAGTCCGAGCCGCGGCTGGCCGCGCAGGCCGCCACCGCGGCGCAGGCGCTCTCGGACGCCGAGGCGCAGGCCGGGGCCGCCGAGACCGCGGCCGCCCCGCTCCGCGCCCGGGTGGCCGCCGCCACGGCCGCGTTGCAGGCCGCGGAGCAGGCCGCCGCCGCCGCGGAAGCCGACCTCAAGCCGGTCACCGACGCGGAGAAACAGCAGGCCGCGGCCGACGAGGACGCGAAGCGCAAGGCCGCCGAGGCCGCGAAGGCGGCGCTCGCGCAGGCCCGCCAGAGCGAGCAGCAGGCGCAGGCCCGGGTCGAGGCCGCCGCGAAGGCGCTCGCCGAGGCGCCCGCGCAGAAGAAGGCGGCAGACGACGCCCTCGCCGCCGCGAAGGCCCAGGTCGCCGCGGCCGACGGCGCGTTGAAGTCCGCCGAACCGGCCGCGCAGGCGGCCGACGCCGCCGCCAAGGCGGTCGCCGCGGATGCCGCGAAGTCTCCCGAGGAGAAGCAGAAGGCGGCCGACGAGGCGACGGCGAAGCGCCAGGCGTCCGAGGCCGCAAAGGCCGCGCTCGCGCAGGCCCGCCAGGCCGAGCCGCAGGCGCAGGCGCGGGTCGACGCCGCCGCGAAGGCGCTCGCCGAGGCGCCCGCGCAGAAGAAGGCGGCGGACGACGCCCTCGCCGCGGCGAAGGCGAAGACCGCCCCACTCGACGGCCCGGCGCAGGCGGCGGAGCAGGCCGCGCAGGCCGCGGAGGCCGTCGCCCGCACGCTCGCCGAGCGGGCCGGCCGGACCGAGGCGCAGAAGCAGCAGGCCGCGGCGGCCGCCGCCGCGAAGCGCCAGGCCGCCGGCGAGGCCAAGGCGGCGCTGACCGCGGCGCAGGCCGCCCAGCAGGGTCCGCTGGCGCAAGCCAATGCCGCCTCGAAGAAGCTCGCGCAGGCGCAGGCGAAGCGGAAGGTGGCCGACGCGTCCCTGGCCAACACGCGGACCCAGATCACCACCGGCACGGCGGCATTGCAGGCCGCCGAGCAGGTCGCGCAGGCCGCGGCGAAGACGGCGGACGAGAAGAACCAGGTCGCGGCCGGTGCCGCGGCGAAACGCAAGGCCGCGGCGGACGCGGCCGCCGCGCTGGCGGCCGCGCAGCAGGCGGAGCAGCAGGCGCAGGCCGCGGCGACCGCCGCCGCACAGAAGCTGGGCGAGGCCCAGGCGTCGAAGAAGCCGGCCGACGACGCGCTGGCGAACCTCAAGGCCCAGACCGCCGCCGCCGCGTCCGCGGTCCAGGCGGCCGAGCAGGCCGCGCAGGCCGCCCAGGCCGCGGCCGCGCAGATCGCCGCCGATGCCGCGAAGCCCGAGGCGGAGAAGAAGCAGGCGGCCGACGACGCCGCGGCGAAGCGCAAGACCGCGGATGACGCGAAGGCGGCGCTCGCCAAGGCCCAGCAGGGCGAGCAGGCCGCGCAGGCCCAGGCCGCGGCCGCCGGGCAGAAGCTGGCCGACGCGGATGCGCAGAAGAACGCCGCCGACCAGGCGCTGGCCGGGGCGAAGGGCCGTACGGCCGCCGACGCGTGGGCGCAGCAGGCGGCGCAGGATTCCGGCAAGGACGTCCTCCCGCTCGATGCCGCCCACCGGCAGGCCGCGGCGCTGGCCGCGGAGCGGCGCAAGGCGGCGAACGACGCGAAGGCGGCCCTGGACCCGAAGGCGAAGGCGCTGGAGCAGGCGGCGGTGCAGGCGAACAACGCGGCACAGGCACTGAGCCGCGCCGAGGCGCGGAAGAAGTCCGCCGAGGAGGGCCTGGAGGGCCTGAAGAACCGGATCGCCGCCGCCAAGCAGTCGCACGTCGCCGACGAGGAGGCCGCCAAGGCGGCCGAGGCGGCGGCGGTGCCGCTGAAGGCCGAGGCCGAGCGGACCCGCGCCGCGTACACGGCGGCGGTGCAGGTCTCCGACGACCGGCGCGGAACGGTCGACCGGACGAAGGCGGTCCTCTACCGGATCATCGCGGGTGCGCGCGTGCCGGCCCTGATGGAGAGCCCCGAGCCGCCGAAGCCGTCGAACCGGATTGACGAGCTCGTCTTCGCGAAGCTGCAGGCCGTCGGCATCCAGCCGCGGCTCTGCTCCGACGCGGTGTTCGTCCGCCGCGCCCACCTCGACATCACCGGCCGCCTTCCCTCCGCGGACGACGCGCGCGCCTTCATCCAGGATCCGGACGCGAACAAGCGCCCCGCGCTGGTCGACCGGCTCCTCGACCGCCAGGAGCACGCCGACTACTGGGCGATGAAGTGGAGCGACGCGCTCCGCATCAAGGCCGAGTTCCCCGTCAAGCTCTGGCCGAACGCCGCGCAAGCCTATCACCGCTGGGTGTGGGAGTCGGTCGCGAGGAACAAGCGCTACGACCAGTTCGCGCGCGAGCTGCTGACCTCCAGCGGCAGCAACTTCCGCGTCGGCCCGGTGAACTTCTACCGCGCGATCCAGGACAAGACGCCCGAGGGCATCGCCGCGATCGTCGCCCTCACGATGATGGGCACGCGGGTGCACCTGTGGCCCGCGGAGCGGCGCGCCGGCATGGCGGCCTTCTTCACGCAGATCGGCTACAAGCCGACCAGCGAGTGGAAGGAGGAGATCGTCTTCTGGGATCCGCTCCGCTCGACGGCCGTCCCCGGCAGCATCGCGCCGGGCGTGGACGCGGTGGCCAAGTCGGTCGCGATGACGAACCAGATCCCGCCGTCGCTCGCCGAGCCCCTCAAGCAGAACGGGCCGGTCGCCGCGGCCTTCCCGGACGGCGTCGCGACGACGGTCCCGCCGAACCGCGACCCGCGCGAGGCCTTCGCCGACTGGCTGATCCGGCCCGAGAACCCCTGGTTCACGAAGGCCGTCGTCAACCGCACCTGGGCGTGGGTGATGGGCCGCGGCATCGTCCACGAACCGGACGACATCCGGGACGGCAACCCGCCGGCCAACCCCGAACTCCTCGCCTGCCTGGAGCAGGAACTGGTCGCGGGCGGCTACGACCTCAAGCGGCTGAAGCGGATGATCCTGACGTCGACCACCTACCAGTTCTCGTCGATCATGCGCGACGCGAAGCCGGAGGCCCGGGCGAACTTCGCGAACTACCTCATGCGGCGCGTCGAGGCCGAGGTGCTGATCGACGCGGTCAACCAGATCACCGGCAGCTCGGACCTCTACACCAGCGCGGTCCCCGAGCCGTTCACCTACATCCCGAAGGAGATGTCCGCGGTCGGGCTGGCCGACGGCAGCGTCACCAGCCCGTTCCTCACGCTGTTCGGGCGGTCCGCCCGCGCGACGGGGATGGAGGCCGAGCGCATCAACGAGATGGCCTCGACGCAGTGGCTCTACATGCTCAACTCGGCCGCGATCCAGGGCAAGCTCCAGAACGGCCCGACGCTCGGCGCGATCTGCTCCTCCGGCGGCAAGCCGGCCGAGATCGCGGAGCGGCTCTACCTGACCATCCTCTCGCGGTTCCCGACGGAGGCCGACATCCGGGCCGCCGAGGAGTACGCGGCGGGCGGGGCGACGAAGGGTCGGGACGTGTGGATCGACCTGTCCTGGGCCCTGATCAACAGCCCCGAGTTCCTCCTGAGGCATTGAACGCAATCCGAAACAAACGATACGACGCGAAACGGCGGATCCGGAGACAGCCATCGAAGCGGAAGCGGAAAGAGAGGCAGCCATGAGCACGAGCCATCGTCACTCCTCCATCACCCGGCGCGAGGCCCTGCGGCGCGGAACCCTGGGCGCCGCCGGCGTGTTCGCGGCCGGGGCCCTGGGGCCGAACGCGGTTCCGGCCCGCGCCGACGCCCCGGCGCCGAAACCGGCCGACGAGAAGGCCGTGCGGGACGACGCCGCCCGGGCCAAGGCGAAGAAGGGGCAGACCAAGTCCGTCATCCAGATCTTCCTTTGGGGCGGCATGTCGCACAACGATGCGTGGGACCCGAAGCCCGGCACCGGCTACGAGTACCTCGGCGATTTCGACAACCGGTTCATCCCGTCGAACGTCGACACCGTCAAGCTCGGCTACCTGTTCCCGAAGCTGGCGCAGCAGGCCGACAAGTACTCCCTGATCCGCAGCATGACCCACGGGAACAACGGCCACGAGACGGCCGCCTACCTGATGCAGACCGGCCACCTGCCGGGCGGACGGCTCGCGTACCCGAGCGTCGGCGCGATCTTCACCTACTTCCGCCGCGAGCAGTACAAGGGGCTGATTCCGCCCTACGTCGTGATGCTCCAGGCCGCCGGCCGCTTCTCCGAGGAGGGCTTCCTCGGCCCGGCCTACAAGCCCTTCGCCACCGGGGGCGATCCCAACGCGGCCCGCTTCGAGGTCGAGGGCATCATCAACCGCGGCATCGACGACGGCCGCCAGCGCGCCCGCCGCGACCTTGTCGACAAGGTCAACATGCTCGGCTACGGCCTCTCGGACACGCCGGAGATCGCCGGCGCCGAGGAGGCCAAGCAGCGGGCCTACGGCCTGATCCTCGGCAGCGGCAGGGAGGTCTTCAACCTGGACAACGAGTCCAGCGCGCTCCGCGACCGGTACGGCCGGAACACCTTCGGGCAGGAGTGCCTCGCGGCGCGCCGGCTGGTCGAGGCGGGCGTGCCCTACATCACGATCAGCTTCCCCGGCGGCTGGGATACGCACGGTGGCCACTTCGCCACCATGCGGTCGCAGTGCCCGATGCTCGACCAGGGCCTCGCCACGCTGCTCGCCGACCTCGGCGAGCGCGGCCTGCTGGACTCCACCCTCGTGTGGTGCACCGGCGAGTTCGGCCGGACGCCCAGGATCTCCTGGGAGCCGCCGTGGAACGGCGGGCGCCACCACCACGGCGATGTCTTCACCGTGCTCGTCGCGGGCGGCGGCTTCAAGGGCGGCCGCGTCGTCGGCGCCTCGGACGAGAAGGGCGAGAAGGTCGGGACCCGGCCCGTCTACCCGGCCGACCTGCTGGGCAGCATGTACCTGCTGGCCGGCATCGACGCCTCGGCCAAGCTGCCTCATCCGTGGGGGCTCGACGCCTACGTGCTGGACACCGAGCGCGAGGGGATGAAGTCCGCCGGGATGCTGGAGGAGATCCTGTAGCCGGCGCCGCGAAACGGAGAGGTCCATGCGCAGACTCCACGCCCTTCCGTCCCTGGGGTTGGCGATCCTTGTGGCGGCCGCCCTGGCCGCCCGCGGGCAGAACCAGTACATCGGGTTCACCTATCCCGCCGGCGGCCAGCAGGACACCACCTTCCCCATCCGCCTCGGCGGGCAGGGCCTGGCCAACGCCTCCGACGTGATCGTGACCGGCGAAGGGGTCACCGCGCGGCTGGTCGAGTACTACCGGGTCTTCGACAACCAGGAGATGGGGCTCCTCAACCAGCAGTTGAACGAGCTGCGGAGGAAGGAGACGACGGTCAACGACTCCATCGTCGCCCGCATGGCGGCGATCGAACTCCCCGCCCCCATCGGGCCGGACGCCGGGCCCAACGCGGTGCCCGCCCTGGTCTGCACGGTGTGCGGAACTGCCAACCCGCTCGAGGCGGACGTCTGCAGCAAGTGCCACGCGAAGCTGGAGAAGCCGAAGGACGCGGGCGCGGGCGCGCCGGCCGCGACGAACGCGTCGCCGGAGGCCGTCGAGCGGGAGGCGGCCAAGCAGAAGATGATCGACATGATCCAGCGGAGGTTCGCGGAGGACCAGCGCGATCCCGCCGTCCGCTCGCAGACCGAGCTCGTGTTCGCCGAGATCACGATCGCCCCCGACGCGAAGCCGGGCCGGCGCGAGATCCGGGTGGTCACGAAGCGCGGCGTCTCCAACCCGCTGCCCTTCTACGTCGACCAGGTGCCCGAGGTCGCGCGCAAGCCCATGAAGACGATGCAGCTCCCGGTCCTCGGCAAGGAGCACCTCGCCCAGCGCAAGCGCCCGGCGGCGGAGGAGGAGGTGCGCGTCGCCGTGCCGTGCACGATGAACGGGCAGATCGCCGCGGGGGAGATCAACCGCTACCGCTTCGAGGCGACCAAGGGCCAGCGGCTGCTCGTCAGCGCCCGGGCCCGCGAACTCGTCCCCTACGTGCCCGACGGCGTCCCCGGCTGGCTCCAGGCCGTCCTCCGGATCCGCGACGCGAACGGGAACGAGCTGGCCTACGGCGACGACTTCCGCTCGAACCCCGACCCCGTGATCTTCTTCGAGGTGCCGGAGGACGGCGAGTACCTGCTGACGATCCACGAGGCGCTCTTCCGCGGCCGCGAGAGCTTCGTCTACCGCATCACCGTCGGCGAACTGCCCTACGTGACCGGCATCTTCCCGCTCGGCGGTCGCGCGGGCGAGCCGGCGAAGATCGAGATGACCGGGTGGAACCTGGACAAGGCGACCATCGCGCCCCCGCCCGCCGAGGCCAAACCGGGGCGGCACCTGCTGGCGGCGACGGACGGGAAGCGCGTCTCCAACCAGGTCCCGTTCATGCTGGACACGCTGCCCGAGTGCCTGGACCAGGAGTCCAACGACGAGCCCGCCACGGCGCAGAAGGTCACGCTTCCGGTCATCGTCAACGGCCGGTCGGACCGGCCCGGCGACTGGGACATCTTCGAGATCGACGGCAAGGCCGGCGAGACGATCGTCGCCGAGGTCCACGCCCGCCGGCTCGGCTCCCCGCTGGATTCGTTCGTCAAGGTCACCGCGGCGGACGGCCGGATCCTCGCGCTCAACGACGACCGCTACGACGCGGCCTCGGGCCTCAACACCGACCACGCCGACTCCTACCTGATGGTGAAGCTCCCGGCCGACGGGAAGTACCACGTCCACCTCGGCGACACGCGGCGGCAGTCGGGCAGGGACTTCGCCTACCGGCTCCGGATCGGCCCGCCGCGCCCGGACTTCGAGCTGCGCGCGATCCCCTCGCGCGTCTCGATCCAGGCCAAGGGCTCCGCCGCCGTGACCGTGTACGCCATCCGCAGGGACGGCTTCGAGGGGCCGATCCAGCTCGCCTTCAAGGACCTTCCGCAGGGGTTCGAGTCGGCGGGCGCCACGCTCGGCGCGAAGCAGGATTCCGTGGGCCTGGCGGTGAAGACGACCCTGGAGGAGACGGAGAAACCGGTCCAGCTCACCGTCGTCGGCACCGCGAAGGCCGGCGACGCCGAGATCGTCCGCACCGCCGTTCCGGCCGAGGACCGCATGCAGGCGTTCCTGTGGCGGCACCTGCTGCCGGCGGAAACGCTTCCGGCCCTCGTCTTCGATCCGGCGTACAAGGCGCCGGCGGACCGCATCCGCCCGCCGATCCGCGACGAGGACCGGCCGAAGGACGCGAAGCGCACGCTGCGGAAGTCGGAGGTGGACGGCTACCTGCGGCAGGTCGAGAACCTCTACCAGCTCTGGCTCATCACCGACGAGTTCGCCAACCGCGAGGTCGCCAGCGTCGAGGCCCGGCTGATCCAGTAGCCGCGGCGGGCTACGCGGACGTCTGTTCCTGCCCGCGGAGGCGCTTGAAGAAGCCGGCGGCGTCCTCGAGGATCATGTACAGGGCCGGGGTCATCGCCAGCGTGATGACGGTGGCGAAGAGCAGTCCGTAGCCGAGCGACAGCGCCATCGGGATCATGAAGCGCGCCTGGCGGCTCTGCTCGAAGATCATCGGGGCCAGGCCGAAGAACGTCGTCAGCGTCGTCAGCATGATCGGCCGGAAGCGGCGCACCCCGGCGTTGAGCATCGCATCGTGGGCGTTGAGCCCCTCCTTCCGCCGGGCGTTGGCATACTCGATCAGCACAAGGCTGTCGTTCACGACGACGCCGGCGAGCGCGATGATGCCCATCACGCTGATCATGCTCATCGAGAAGTCCATCAGCACGTGGCCGGCCACCGCGCCGACGATGCCGAACGGAATGCTCACCATGATGATCAGCGGCTGCGTGTAGCTGCGGAACGGAATCGCGAGGAGCAGGTAGACCATGAGGATGGCCGCCAGGAACCCGATGCGCATCGCCTTCATCCCCTTGCGCAGGTCCTCCTGCTGCCCGGCGAAGCCGTAGCCGAGGCCGGGGTACCGGTCGCGCAGTTCGGGGAACTTCATCCCGAGGTAGGTTGCGAGCATGGCCTCGCTCGCGTCCACGGGGGTCACGTTGGCGGTCACGGTGAAGACGCGCCGGCCGTCGCGCCGCTGGATCGTCGTGTAGGACCGCCCGCGCTCCGGCCGGGCGACCTCGAAGAGCGGCACGTAGGCCCCGGTCGGCGCGCGGATCAGCAGGTTGCCGATGTCCTGCTCGCTCCCGCGCTCCTCCAGGGGAAGGCGGACGCGCACCTTGACCTCGTTGCGGCCGCGCTGCTGGCGCAGGGCCTCGGCCCCGTAGAACGCGCCGCGGAGTTGGCGGGCGATCTCCTCCGACGTCAGCCCCAGGCTCAGGCCGGCCGGCAGGATCGTGAAGTCGAACTGCGCCTTGCCGGGCGTGTAGCCCATGTCGATGTCGGAGACGCCGGGGAACTCGCGGAGCCAGGCGGCGGTTTCCGCGGCGGCCTTCTCCAGCTGCCGGGTGTCGGCATGGCTCAACTGGATCGAGAGCGACACGCCGGAGCCCGGGCCGCCGCGGTCGGATTCGTACTGCATCGCGTCGACGCCGGCCAGCGCCCCGACGCGGGCCCGCCAGCGTTCGGTGAACTCCTTCGTGTTGACGGGGCGGTGGTCCGCGTCGGCCAGGTAGGCGCGCACCTCGACGACGTGCCCGCCGGACACGTCGCGGAACTCCTCGCCGATCTCCGAGTAGATCCCCGTGACCTCCCGCCGGCCGCGCGGGTCCTTCTCCTGGATCTCCCGCCCGAGATCCCGCGCGGCGGCCTCCAGCGCGTCGCGCACCCGCTCGGTCGCGCGCACCGAGCTTCCGAAGGGAAGCGCGGCGGTCACGACCGAGTAGTCGGCGTCGACGCGCGGCATCGGCACCATGCCGAGCCGGCCGCTCCTCACGTAGCCGATCGTCACGACGAGGATCGCGGCCCCGAGGGCCGTCGTGATGTAGCGGTGCGAGAGGACCCAGTCGAGGACCGGACCGTAGACCTCGTGCACGCGGCGCATGAACCCGACGCTGAAGCGCTGCTGCCGCTCGTGGAACCACCGGCCGATCCGCGTCCGCCTGCGGTCGCCGCCGTGGCCGAGGTGCGCCGGGAGGATGTACTGCGACTCGAGCAGCGAGATGCTGAAGACGGAGATCACGACGATCGGGATCACGCCCCAGATCTTGCCGATCAGGCCCGGGATGAAGAACAGCGGGACGAAGGCGACGATGTTCGTCAGCACGCTGAACACGACCGGCATCGAGACCTCGCGCGTCCCGACGATCGCCGCCTTGAGGAACGGGTAGCCGCGCTGGTGGTACTCGTAGACGTTCTCGCCGACGACGATCGCGTCATCGACGACGATGCCCAGGGCGATCAGGAACGCGAACATGCTGATCATGTTGATCGTCGCGCCGAAGAGCGGCATCAGGAGCAGCCCGCCCAGGAAGGACACCGGGATGCCCATCGCCACCCAGAAGGCCAGGCGGGCATCGAGGAACAGCCCCAGCAGGGCGAGGACCAGCGTCAGGCCGAGGAGCCCGTTCTTCGTGAGCAACTCGGCGCGCTGGCGGTACATGTCGGACCAGTCGCGCAGCACCTCCAGCTTGACGCCGGGGGGCAGCTTCGCGTTGAGGTCGGCGAGGGTCCGGCGGGCGGCGTCGGCGACCTGCATCGGGGTCTGGTTGCCGACGCGGTAGATCTCGATCATGACGGCGCGCCGGCCCTCGTAGGTTGCGTAGCGGTCGACGTCCTCGAAGCCGTCCTCGACGGCGGCGATCTCGCCGAGGAGCACCTGGCGGCCTCCGGCCGTCTTCAGGACGGGGATCCTCGCGAACTGCTCGCCCCAGTCGCGGCGGTCGCGGACGCGCAGCAGGATCTCGCCGCCCCGCGTCTTCACGCCGCCGGCGGGCAGTTCGACGCTGGCGGCGTCGATGATGCGGGCGACGTCGACCACCGTCAGGCCGTACGCCCTCAGCGTGTCCTGCGGGATCGACACCGAGATCTCGGGATCGCGCACGCCGGTGAGGTCCACCTGCGTCACGTCCTCGTTCTGGAGCAGCTCGTCGCGGACCTGCTCGGCGAGCGTCCGCAGCGTGCGCTCGCTCTCGTCGCCGTACAGCGCGATCTGCAGCACCTCGCGGCGGCGGGTCGCCAGCGACACCTCGACCTCCTCGGCGTCCTCGGGGAACGTCGTGATGCGCGCGACCTCCTGCTGGATGTCTTGGTAGGCCTTCTGCCGGTCGGCGCCGAGCAGCAGCTCGCAGACGACCATGCCCCTGCCCTCGCGCGAGGTCGAGGTCACCTTCTCGACGCCCTCGACGCCGCGCACCGCCTCCTCGACGGCCAGGACGATGCCGCGCTCCACCTCCTCGGGGCTGGCGCCCGGGTAGACGACCGAGATGTTGACGGCGTCCAGCTCGAAGTCCGGGAAGACCTCCTGCTTGATGTTCAGGAAGCTGATCAGCCCCCCGATCAGCAGGGAGAACATCAGCAGGTTCGCCGTGACGGGATTGTTCGCCATCCAGGCGACGGCGCCGCGTTTGAGACCGCGTTCGATGGCGGGCGTCGGCATCACCGCGCCTCCCCGCCGGGGGCGGCGGCCGCCTGGACCTTCAGGAGCATCCCGGTGAGCGGAACGGCGAGTTCGCTGACCACGATCGCCTCGCCCTCGGCCAGCCCCCGGCCGATGACGGCGCGGTCGCGGTCGCTCCAGGCGACCCCGACGGGGCGGACCTCGAGCCGGCTGTCGGCGCGCACGACCCAGACGCAGTCGCCCTCGCGCAGGGCGGTGCGCGGGATCGCCACGACCTTCCTGAGCACGGGGCCCTCGATGCGGACGCGGACGTAGGACCCGAGCAGCAGGGGGGCGTCCCCGGTGGCGGGCCGGTCGGGATCCGGAACCTCGACGAGCAGCTGGGCCTGGCGGCCGCCTTCCTCGAGTTCGGGCAGCACGCGCAGGACCGTCCCCTTCCAGGTCGCGTTCATCTCGAGGCCCGGCACGGGGGAGACGACGGCGGGCGCCCCGTCCTTCCCGTCCGCCCCCGCCGCCCGCACCCAGCGGAGTTGTCCCGCGGGAAGCGCGACGCGGACCCAGTAGGCGTCGGTCCCGACGAGGTCGGCCAGCGCGGTCTGCGGCGAGACCTGCGCGCCGAGGTCCGCCTTCCGCGCGCGGACCACCGCGTTGAAGGGGACGGGGACCGCCGTGCGGTCGAGGTCGAGCCGCGCCTGGTCGAGCAGCGCGCGGGCCGAGGCCAGGTTCCCGCGGACCAGCCGCAGGTGGGGCTCGCGGAGGGCGAGGCTGCGATCCTGGTCCGTGTAGGCGCCGGCCGGCGCATTCGTTGCCACCGCCCGCCACTCGTACGCGGCGAGGTCCTGCATCCCCTGCTCCACCTCGAGATCGTATTCGGCCTTCACGAGGCCGGCCTGGCGGTTGGTCGCGGCCAGCGCGTAGTCGGCGGGATCGATCCTCACGAGCGTCTCGCCCGCGCGGAACCGGCCGCCGGGGAGGAAGCGGGGGTCGACCCACACGATCGGCCCCGACACGCGCGGCATGAGCGTGATCGAGCGGCTCGGCACCACGGTGCCGGTCGTCTCGATCTCCACCGTCACGTCCGACAGGACCAGGTTGGTCACGACGACCACCGCGGCGCGCTCGCCCGGCGGACGCGGCGTCGGCTTGGGACCGGTCTTCACCAGCCAGATGGCCCCGAACACGGCCGCCGCCACCAGGACCAGCGGGATGAAGATCCGCAGGACGGGATGCGGGCGGTGTCCCTTCGAACGCAGTGAATACGGGCTCTCCGGAGTCATGGTGCCTTCCCTTCCGTCATCTCCACCGCCCGGTCGACCGCCGCGCCGGACCAGTCGCCGCCCAGCGCGCGGTACAGCGAGACGCGGTTCGCCAGCAGCTCGCGCCCGGCCGCCACTTCCTCGCGCTCCAGCGCCTGGACCGACCGCATCGCGAGCAGCACGGGCAGGTAGCCCGAACCGCCCTTCAGGTAGCTGCGCCGGGCCTCGTCCAGCGCGCGCGTCGCGCTCGCGAGTTCGCGCCGCTTGGCGTCCAGGCGCTCGCCCAGGCGGCGCTCGCGGACGAGCGCATCCTCCACCTCGCGCGCCGCGTCGAGAACCACCTGGCGGTACTGCGCGAGTTGCACGTCGAGCGCGGCGCGCACCCGGTCGACCTCCGCGCGGCGACGGCCCGCGTCGAACACCGGGGCCGCCAGCCCCGCGGCGAGGTTGAGGACCCAGTCGTCGAGCAGGTCGGCGAATTCCGCGGAATCATAGGCCGCCGCGCCGGTCAGCCGCAGCGCCGGAAGCCGGTCGGCCCGCGCGGCGGCCACGTCCCACCCCGCGGCCTCCAGGCGCGCCCGTTGGGCGCAAAGGTCGGGCCGGCGGGCCAGCAGGTCCGCCGGCACGCCGGCGGCGGGGGCCGGCGGCAGCGACGGCAGGTCCCGGCCGGCGCCGCCGATGTCCGCGCCCGCCGGCTCGCCGACGAGGACGGCCAGCTCGTTCCGCAGGAGGTCCGCGCGCTGCACGGCCGGCGGCAGCAGGGCCTCGGTCGCGCGCAGCGACTGTTCCTGCTGGTAGACATCGAGCAGCACGGTCGCCGAGGTGCGGACCAGCCGCTCGCGCAGCAGGTCGAGCACCCGCTCGTTCGTGCCGATCTGGGCCCGGATCAGGTCCACCTGCGCGTTCGCCTCGCGCAGGGCGAGCCACCGGTCGGCCACCTGGGCCGCCACGGTCATCCGCGCCGTCTCCAGGTCGCTCGCCGAGGCCTCGGCGGCGAGTCCGGCCCCGGAGCGGACCGCGCGGACCCGGCCCCACAGGTCGATCTCGTAGGATGCGGCCAGCCCGAGGCTGTAGTCCTCCACCGTCGTCGTCGCGCGCGCTCCGCCCTGCCCCGTGCCGCGCACGCGCGTGACCCCCGCGCCGGCCGAGCCGGTCACCTCGGGACGAAGCGCCGCGCCGGCCTTCTCCGCCACCGCGCGCGCCTGCCGCAGCCGCGCCTCCGCCGCCGCGACGCCCATGTTGCCCCGCAGCGCGCGCGCCATGAGCCCGTCCAGTTCGGGGCTGCCGAACGACCGCCACCAGGCGTTCGACACCGCCCCGCCGCCGGTCTCCGCCGCCGCGTAGGCCGCGGGCAGCGCCCCGGCCTCGCGCTTCGCGGACTCCAGGTCCGGCTGCAGCGAGGTGCACGATGTCGCCGCGATCGCGCAGACAAGCCCCGCCGGAAGCCACCGGGCCAGCCCCCTCATGCCGACCTCCCCCCGGCCGCCCGCGACCCGCGCCGGACCGCCGCCAGCCCCCCCGCGGCAAACGTCACCAGGTGCTCCGCGAATCCGCGGATCTGCTCCTCCGTCGGCGAGGCGGACCCCAGGATCTGCGCCAGCGGCCGGGTCTTGCCCCGGATCCGCATCACGTTGAGGAAGACCATCTGGCTGTGGATCGAGAACGCGCAGCGGCCCGCGCGCGGGTCGTCCGGGGGCACCTCCAGCGCTGCCGCGACCAGCCCGGTCAGCTGCGCCATCTGCGGCCAGACGAACCGGTTGAAGACCTCGCCGTGGGCCTGCGAAGGATCGGCCATCTCGTGGTACACGAGGCGCCGCAGGCACCCCGTGAGGCCGTCGTCGAAGACGTGCCGGATCCGGAAGCGGATCGTCTCGGCGAGGCGCCGACGGGGGTCGCCGATCGCCCCGATGCGCTCCGAGGCTGCCCGGAAGGCCGCCTCCGCGTGCTTCCAGACGGCCAGGTAGAGCCCGTCCTTGCTGCCGTAGTGGTAGCTCACCGCCGCGACGTTGACGCCGGCCGCCCGGCAGAGGTCCTGCACCGTCGCGCCGCGGTAGCCCCGGTCGGCGAACACGAGGCTCGCCGTCTCGAGCAACCGCCGCTTCGTATCCCGCCTGTCCGGCATGCCCGACTCCTTCCGCCGCCCGGCCGCGACCGCACCGGAGGATGGGACGGTAGAGCAATTCAAATGCACATTTCAATCACGGATTTCACTTCTTTCCGGAGCCCGCGGGACGGCGGGGGGCGCACGGGCCGCTACGGCTTCTCCGGGGGCAGCAGCGCGTCGAGCCCGGCGAGCGGCTGGAAGGTGCCCGAGGGGCGGCGGTCGGTGGTCGAACCCGAGACGGCCCGCATCGCGGACGAGAGCCCCTTCTCATGCTCGAACTCGTGGCAGTAGAGGCAGAGCAGCTCCCAGTTGCTGCCGTCGGGCGGGTTGTTGTCGTGGTTGTGGTCCTTGTGGTGGACGGTCAGCTCCTTCAGCCGCCGTCCGTCGAAGGCGCGCCCGCACGACGCGCACACGTGCGGCAGGATCCGCAGCGCGCGCTCGCGGTAGCCCTGCGCCCGCAGGGCCGCCTCGCGACGCATCTCCTCGATCGCCCTCGGCGTCCCCGCTCCGCCCGTTTCCGCGCCCATGACCGGACCCTCCGCGATTGCCGGCCACGGTAGCCCCGGCCGGCCGCCCGGGCAAGACCAGACCCTTCCGGGCCCGGCCGGACGGAGCGTCCGCGGGGGCGTCCCCGTGATTGCTTGACCGGACGCGAAATGCGCCCTGTCCCGGCTTCTCGGGGTTGACGCTGGCGGCCCGCTGCGGCATCTTCCCGTTTCAGGGGGGGGGGTTGCGAAGGTACGCGCCGCCGGCCGCGGCGGGAGGTTGGATGGATGCGCAGGGTCGTGATGAGGATGCATCGAAGGCGCAGAAGCGTCGGGCCTCTTGATTCGTTGGCGGAAGAAGGATGAAGACGCGCCGACCTGTCCGGCGCGCGCAGCCGCGCAAGTCCTCCGGACGCCCGGGCACCCGTGGCGTCGCCGGGGATGCCGGCCCGAAACCCGCCACCGCCGTCGCGCCGCCGCAGGCCTGGGCGGGCGCGGGCCGCCCCCGGGTCCTGCTGGTGGACGACGACGCGACCATCCGGGGCTTGGCCGAGCACCACCTCGGCGAGGCGGGATTCGATGTCGTGTCCATGTCCGAGGGAGCCGGCGTGGTGCAGAGATTCCTCGACCTCCGCCCGGACGCCGTCCTGCTCGACGTGGTGCTTCCCGATGCCGACGGGTTCGACCTGTGCCGCGCCCTGCGCGCGAGCCCGGGCGCCGAGCACCTTCCGATCGTGATGCTGACGTCGCTGAACGACGCGGAGGCCATCCGCACCGCCTTCGACGCCGGCGCCTCGGAGTTCGTCAGCAAGCCCGCCAACTGGGTCAACGAGGGCTACCGCCTCCGGTACCTCCTGCGCGCCGCGGCCAATCTGCGGGACCTCGACGGAGCGCGATCGGCGATCGCCCAGGCCGAGCGGGAATGGAAGCTGACGTTCGACGCGATCGACGACGCCGTCCTCCTGCTCAGTCCGGACCTGACGATCCTCCGCGCGAATCGCGCCGCCTCCCGGATGAGCGGGCGCCCCCTCTCGGCGATGGTCGGCCGCTCCTGTCACGAGGCGATGGGATGCCGGCGGTCCATCACGGACGGATGCCCGGCCCTCAAGGTTGTGAAGACCCTCGCCCCGGCCCACGTGGAGCTTCAGGAGTATGGGCGCGAGGGGCGGGATGTTCTGCTCTCCGCCGCGCCCGTCTTCGGCGACGGCGGGCGGCTGGTGTCGGTCGTCTACTCGGTCAAGGACATCACGGAGTTCCGGGAACTGCAGAAGGTCCTGCTCCATTCCCAGAAGATGGAGGCGATGGGAGTCCTCGCGGCGGGCGTCGCCCACGATTTCAACAACCTGCTCCAGGGCGTGCTCGGCTGGGCCGAACTGCTGTCCGCGGCCCCGCCGTCGCCGGACGAGTTGAAGAACGGGCTCGGGCAGATCAGCGATGCCGCCGTCCGGGGGCGCGCGCTGACCCAGCAGCTGCTCTTCACCTCGCGCAAGGCCCAGGGCAAGCGGGAGCCCGTCTTCATCGGCCCCCTCGTGCAGGAAGTCGCGACCCTGGTTTCCCGGACGCAGCCGAAGAACATCGCCGTCCGGGCGGACGTGCCCGGGGATCTCTGGATGGTCCACGCCGACGCATCCCACCTGCACCAGGCCCTGATGAACCTGGTGGTGAACGGCGCGCAGGCCATGCCGGCCGGGGGGTCCCTGCGCATCCTGGCCGCCAACGTCGTGCTCGACGAGAACTACGGCTTCGCCCACCCGGACTCGGAGACGGGGCCCCACGTCATGATCGCCGTGTCGGACACGGGCACCGGAATCGACAAGGGCGTTCTCTCCAAGATCTACGATCCCTTCTTCACCACGAAGGCCCCGGGCAAGGGGACGGGGCTGGGACTGTCCATCGTGTTCGGCATCGTCCGCGACCACGGCGGACACATCTGCTGCTACACCGAGCCCGGCAAGGGCACGACGTTCCGGATCTACCTCCCGGCGTTAAAGGAAAGCGTCGCGCCCCCGGACGACCGGGCGGCGCAGCACGGCGCGGGCGAGCCCGCCTCGGGAGAGGGCCGGACGGTGCTCGTGGCGGAGGACGAACCCCTGGTCCTCGGGCTGCTGGTCCGGCTCCTCGAGAGCCGCTCCTATCGCGTCGTCCGGACCGTCAACGGCCGCGAGGCCCTCGATTACTACCTGGCGCACCGCGACGAGGTCTCCGCCTTCGTCCTCGACATGAACATGCCGGTGATGACCGGCGAGGAGTGCATGAAGGAACTCGCGCGCGCCGGATGCAAGGCCCCGGTGCTGCTGGCCACCGGCTCCCTGCTCACGGCGGACCGCGAGGCGGACCTCCTCCGGCAGGCCAGGGCGATCGTGCCGAAGCCCTTCCACGGCGATGAACTCCTGAAGGCCCTGGGGCGCGCCTGCGCGGCGAGGCCGAAATCGTGAGATGGCAGGGACTGCGGCTGGGCGACATCACCATCCAGCGCAAGCTGGTGCTGATCGTCATGCTCGCGACGATGACGGCCCTGCTCATCTTCGCGATGGTCTACATCGTCGGCCAGTTGCTGATCGCACGCGAGCAGCTGCGGCAGGACCTGACCAGCACCGCCGATCTCCTCAGCTCCACCTGCGCGAGCGCGGTCGCCGCCGGTGACGCGAAGGCGGCCGCGGAGACCCTGACGGTCCTGAAGGCCAAACCCTCGGTCGCGTGGGCGACCCTGCGCCTGCCCGACGGGCGGCTCCTGACGACCTACTCCAGCAAGGCCGCAGGAACGGCGCGGGCGGAGCCCTACGCCGCCTCCTCCGGGGCGCTGCTCCTGAGCGCGTGGAAGGTCGTCGGCCGCTACGCCCACCTCTGGCGCCCGATCGCCCCGGAGGGACGGCTCACCGGCATCCTCTACCTGGTCGCCGACATGGAGCCGACAACCGCGCTGGTCCGCCGCCAGGTGGTGGCGGCCGCCATCACCCTCTTCCTCGCCGCCTTCGCCGCCTATCTCTTCGCCACTCGCCTGCAGCGCGTCGTCTCCGCCCCGATCCTCAGCATGATCGAGACCATGAACACCGTCCGCCGGAACGGCAACTACGCCGTCCGGGCCTCCGCCTGGGGCCACGACGAACTCGGACAGCTCGTGGACGGCCTCAACGGCATGCTCGGGCAGATCGAGACGGCCACCGCGGAGAAGACCCGTCACAACGAGATCCTCGGATGGCAGGTCGCCGAGCGGACGTCCGACCTCGAGGCGGCCAAGGACCGTGCGGAGAAGTTCAGCATCTCCAACGCGGCCCGCGAGGCGCGCCTGCGCGTGCAGAGCGAGGCGCTGGCGCGGCTCGTGACTGAGCCGGCGATCCACGCCGGGGACCGCGCCGCCGCCATGCGGGTCATCACCGAGGCGGCGGCGGACACCCTCGGCGCCGAACGGACCGCGATCTGGATGTTCTCGGAGGACCACGCCGCCGTGGAGTGCATCGACGCCTTCGAGACGGCCGACCGGAGCCACGCCTCCGGCGCCCGCGTCGAAGCGCGGGACCACGCCGAGTACTTCACCGCCCTGGAGGCGTCCCGCTCGATCGTCGCCCACAACGCCCGCACCGACCCGAGGTCGGCAACCCTCGCGGGGTCGCCCCTCCAGCCCGACGGCGTGACATCGACGCTCGATGCCGTGATCCGGCACGCCGGCCGCGTCGCCGGCGTGATCCGCCACGAACACCGGGGCCCGCCGCACCGCTGGGAGCTCGACGAGGAGAACTTCGTCGGCTCCATCGCCGACATCCTCGGGATCGCGCTGGACGCCTGCGACCGGCGCAGGGTGCAGGAGGAACTCGTCGCCGCGAAGGAGACCGCCGAGGTCGCCAACCGGCACAAGTCGCAGTTCCTCGCCAACATGAGCCACGAGATCCGCACCCCGATGAACGGCATCCTCGGCATGGCGGATCTCCTGAAGGACACGCCCCTTTCCCCCCGCCAGTCGAACATCGCCGAGGCGATCCGCAACTCCGGCGAGCACCTGCTGCGGATCATCAACGACATCCTGGACTTCTCCAAGATCGAGGCCGGCCGCATCGAACTGGAGGTGCTCGGCTTCGACCTGCGGCAGCTCCTCGAGCAGACGCTGGACCTCTTCGTCGACCAGGGCCACCGCAAGCCGATCGAACTGGCCCTCGACGTCCCCCCCGGCCTCCCCGCCGGCGTGCGCGGCGACCCCGGCCGGCTGCGGCAGATCCTGATGAACCTGATCGGCAACGCGGTCAAGTTCACCGAGCGCGGCGACGTCGTGCTGCGGGTGGCCGGCCCGGTCGCGAAGGACGGGAAGACCCTGTTCCGGTTCGAGGTGGCCGACACCGGCATCGGGATCTCGCCCGAGCACCAGGCGCGCCTCTTCGAGTCGTTCGTGCAGGCCGACGCCTCGACCACGCGCCGGTACGGCGGAACGGGGCTGGGCCTCGCCATCACCCGGGAGCTCGTCCGGCTCATGGGCGGCGGCATCGGCCTGACCAGCGCTCCCGGCCGGGGCTCGACCTTCTGGTTCGAGATTCCGCTCGAGGTGCAGCAGGATGGCCCGCGGACCCGCGCCCTGAAGACGGGCCTCCCGGGCTTGCGCGCGCTGATCGTCGACGACCGCCGGATCAACCGGGACATCCTCGTCGCGCAACTGTCCGCCTGGGGCATGCGGCCGACCGCCGTGGAGGGAGCCGACCCCGCGCTCGCCTCCCTCGAGAAGGCCGCGAAGTCGGGCGATCCCTACCGCCTCGGCATTCTCGACCTGCACATGCCCGGGCGCAACGGCCTCGATCTGGCACGGGCCATCCAGTCCACCCCCGCCCTGCGGGGCCTCCCGATGATCATGCTGACCTCCGGCGACTCGGAGGCGACCCTTCGCGAGGCCGCCGCCGCGGGCATCGCCCAGTGCGTCCGGAAGCCCGTCCGGCAGGCGGACCTCTGCGGCTGCATCGCCGACCTCCTCGGCCTCCCCGTCGGCGCTGCGGACCGGTCGGAATCGCCTCGCGACGGCGGCCCGGCCGGAAGCACCGCCGGCCGGCGCGTGCTCGTCGCCGAGGACAACCTTATCAACCAGGAAGTCGCCCGCGGCATGCTCGAACGCATGGGCTGCACCGTCGAGGTCGTCGACAACGGCCGAAAGGCCGTCGACCGCGCGTTCGCCGAGCCGCCCATCGACATCATCCTGATGGATTGCCAGATGCCGGAGATGGACGGCTGCACGGCCACCGCCGAGATCCGGCGCCGCGAGCGTGACGAGAGCCGGCCGCGACGCATCCCGATCGTCGCGCTCACCGCCCATGCCATGGAGGGGGACCAGCAGAAGTGCGCGCAGGCGGGCATGGACGACTACCTCACGAAGCCCCTCCTCCGCGACGAACTCACCCGCATCTTCGCAACATGGGTCGAGGCCGAACCCGGCTGAGAAACCGCTTCACGGGACCACGACACATCCGAGCCTGTGGAACCTTGCGGCCGCGGGGGCGTTGGTGTCGGCCAGCCCCGCGGCCCGAATCCCGCCCCCCGTCCCGCCTCCTGTTCTCCCTGCTCCCGGCTCCCGTTCTCCCCGCTCCCGCCTCCCATTCTCCCCGCTCCCGTCTCCCGTTCTCCCCGCTCCCGTTCTCCCTGCTCCCGTTCTCCCTGCTCCCGTTCTCCCTGCTCCCGCCTCCCGTTCTCCCCACTCCCGGATCCCCGCGACCGGCCGCGGGCGCGGCTTGACCCCGCCTTTCCGGCGGTCTAACGTGGCGGCCCTTCATGAACTCGCGCACGATGGACGGGCAGGCGGCCGGGATGGAACCGGTTGCACGGACGGAAGCAACCGATGGGACCGGGAAGCGGTTCTTCCGCCGGTCCGACTGGATCGCCTTCTGGGCGGGCTTCCTGCTTTCGCTCGCCGGTTACGTGATGACCCTGGCGCCGACGGTCACGCTGGAGGATTCCGGCGAACTGGCCGTCGCCTCCGACTACCTCGGCGTCCCCCACCCGCCCGGCTACCCGATCTGGACGCTGACGACCTGGTTCTTCCAGTGGGTCTTCCACGCGAAGGACTTCCTCGGCCACCCGAACCCCGCGTGGGGCGTCGGCCTCGCCTCCGCCTTCTTCGGCGCCCTCGCCTGCGGCCTTCTCGCGATGCTCGTCAGCCGCTCCAGCGCCGACCTGCTCCGCGGCATCCGCCGGTTCGACGAGATCCTCGGCGCCCGGACCGAGCAGGTCTTCTGCGCCATCTGCGGCGTCTCCGCCGGCCTCGTGCTCGCCTTCAGCCCCGTCATGTGGTCGCAGGCGGTGATCGTCGAGGTCTACGCCCTCAACGCCTTCTTCCAGATCCTCGTGATGCTGCTCCTGTACCGCTGGATGGCCCGCCCGGCGGACCGGGTCTTCCTCTACGCGATGGCCTTCCTCTTCGGCCTCGGCATCACCAACCACCAGACGCTGATGCTCTTCGCCCTCGCCCTCGCCCTCGGGATCCTGGTGCGCGATCCCGAGCTCTTCCGCGATTTCCTCATCGTCGGAGCCGGTCTCTTCGTCGTGCTCGTCGCCAATGTCGTCTTCGCGAAACTCGACAAGCCCACCCTCGCGTGGACCGCGCCCGCCGGGCCGACCGGCCCCGCGTTCTGGGTCTACATCGTCCTCGCCGTCGGGATTCCGCTCGCCGGATGGGCCTTCCTGCCCAACGGCAAGGCGGTCGCCCTCACCATCCTGCTCGCCGAGCTCGGCCTGTCGTTCTACCTCTACCTGCCCTTCGCGTCGGACCAGAACCCGCCGATGAACTGGGCCTACCCGCGGACGTGGGAGGGCTTCCTCCACGCGATCAGCCGCGGCCAGTACGAGCGAATCACGCCGACGGACGTCTTCTCGCTGAAGTTCGTCTCGCAGGCGGGGGCCTTCCTCGCCGACCTTCGCCGCCAGTTCACGCTGCCGCTCGTCGTCGGCGGCATCCTGCCCTTCACGATGTGGGAGATCACGATCGCGGGCCGCCGCGTCCGCGCCTTCAGCATCGCCTTCCTGCTGGCGCTCGCGGTCGGCGTGCTGGTCAGCGTGGAGATGGGCCTCGCGCTTCTCGGCGTCGCGACGCCCGCCTTCGTCGTCGCCCTCTACCGCATGGTCGCCTCCTTCGCCCTGCTGCTCGGCGGCATCGGCGTCGCCGGCAAGGCCGTGCAGCTCATCGCCTACATCTTCAAGCAGACGTCCTCCCGGAACCTGCTGACCGTGATCCTCTACATCCTGGTCCTCGCGGGCCTCGCGTTCACCCTGCTCTTCTACGAGTTCCAGCTCGCGCGCATGCTCGCGGGCTCGCAGGGCCTCGGCGTCGGCGGCGCGCTGGCCGTCCTGCTGATGATGGCGGCGCCGCCCGCGATCGGCGTCGCCCTGTACGCGCTCCAGCGCGAGCCGTTCCGCTTCGGCTTCGAGGCGCACGAGGGAAGCTGCTCGTGGCTGCTGACGACGGTCCTCGGCTTCGTCGCCGTCGGCATCGTCTTCATCATCATGTGGAACCCGGCGCTGGACGTGCAGACGCTGTTCATCGGCCGCGTGCAGTTCATCCAGTCGCACACCCTCTACGCGCTGTGGCTCGGCTACGGCCTCGTGCTCGCCCTCGCGATGGTCGAGATCCTCGTCGGCGCCGTGAAGGCCCTCCGCTGGGGCGCCGTCGCCGCCGCGCTCGTGCTGCCGCCCGGCCTCATGCTGTGGCAGAACGGATTCGACAAGGAGCTGGTGGACGTCTTCGGCGGCGCCGAGCAGAACGGCCACGACTTCGGCTGGCAGTTCGGCGACTGGCAGCTCCGCGGCGTCAACGGCGTCCGGGAGTACCTCGAGGAGACGCTCCCGCCCTCCGGGTTCGAGAAGGCGTGGGCCGAGTATCCCGACAAGACCTACCCGCCCGAGATGGCCACCAACGCCGTCTTCTTCGGCGGCACCGACCCCGGCCGCTTCGTGCCGACCTACATGATCTACTCCGCGAAGGTCCGGTCGGACGTCTACCTGATCACCCAGAACGCGCTCGCGGACAACACCTACCTCAACGTGATGCGCGACCTCTACGGCGACACGATCTGGATCCCGTCGATCCTGGACAGCAACGCGGCGTTCCAGCAGTACTTCGACCAGGTCAAGGCCGGCCAGCTCAACGCCGGCGCCGACATCGCCGTCAAGGACGGCCGCATCAGCGTGCAGGGCGTGCAGGGCGTCATGCAGATCAACGGCATCCTCGCCCGCCAGATCTACGACAACAACCCGCGCCACGAGTTCTACGTCGAGGAGAGCTACGTCATCCCGTGGATGTACGAGTTCCTCGAACCGCACGGGCTCATCATGAAGATCTGCCGGCAGCCCTCGCAGATCACGCCGGAACTGATCGCGAAGGACCGCGGCTTCTGGGACTGGTACTGCAAGCGGCTCCTGGCCGACAACGCCTTCAAGCGCGATGTCGTCGCCCGGAAGACCTTCTCGAAGCTCCGCGGCGCCATCGCCGGCCTCTACGCCGCCCGCGGCCACTTCGAGGAGGCGGAGTTCGCGTTCCGGCAGGCCGTCGACCTCTACCCGCTCAGCCCCGAGGCGAACTTCCGGCTGGCGGACGTCTACCTCGCCCGCGGCCGCTACGAGGACGCGCGGAAGATCATCAACGACTTCCTCGTCGGCGATCCGAAGAACGACAAGATCCGCGAGTTCCTCGGCTTCATCGACGGCATCGAGGGCAGCTCCAAGCGCATCGCCGAACTCGAGCAGCAGGTCCAGGGCGGCCGGATGGAGGTCAACGCCGCCATCGAACTCGTGACCCTCTACCGCCGGCTCAACCGCTGGCCGCAGTTCGACCGCATGATGCAGGACCTGCTCGCCCAGCCGAGCCTGCCGCCCCCCGTCTACCTCCAGCTCGGCCGCCTCGCCTACGAGGCCCAGCGCATCCCGATGCTCGATGCCGCCCTCGTGCGCTACACCACCCTCCAGCCCAACGACCCGAACGGATGGGTCGAACTCGGCGGCGTCCGCCTCGCGCTCGGCCGGCCCGACGAAGCCATGGCCGCGCTCCAGAACGCCGTCCGCGCCGGCGGCCAGCCCGTCCGCGACCAGCTCCGCCAGGACAACCGCTTCGCCGGCCTCCACCCGCGCCCGGACTTCCAGCAGCTCGTCGCCCCCCAGATGCCCCAGGGCCCCGTTCAGCTCCCCGGCACACTCAAGGACCTGCTCCGCTGAGCGACCGCCGGCGAGGGGCGAGGGACGAGGGGCGAGGCGGACGAACATCGAACGCCGAACATCGAACATCCAACACCGAAGTCCGGCTTCTCCAGGTCTTCTCCCTCGTCCCGCCTGTCTCCGCACCCTGGAGGGGCGAGCTACCGCGAGCCCGCACGCTGCGCCACCATGCCCTCCCCGCGGTCTCGCAGTAGCCCGACCCTCCATCACAGGAAGAGGGGCGAGGGGCGAGGGGCGAGGCGGGCGAACATCGAACGCCGAACATCGAACATCCAACACCGAAGTCCGGCTTCTCCAGGTCTTCTCCCTCATCCCTCCTGTCTCCGCACCCTGGAGGGGCGAGCTACCGCGAGCCCGCACACTGCGTCCGTGTCACCTCCTTCGGCCTCGCATAGCTCGGCCCTCCATCACCCGGCTGGTTGTTGGGTGTTGGCTGTTGGACGTTGGCTGTTGGATGTTGAGTCCGCACTTCGATGTTCGATGTTGGATGTTCGATGTTCGGCGTTCGATGTTGGATGTTCGATGTTCGGCGTTCGATTCCCGGTGTTCCCTGGAGGGGCGAGCTACCGCGAGCCCGCACACTGCGTCCGTGTCACCTCCTTCGGCCTCGCATAGCTCGGCCCTCCATCACCCGGTTGGCTGTTGGATGTTGAGTCCGGCCTTCGATGTTCGATGTTGGATGTTCGATGTTCGGCGTTCGATTCTCGACGTTCCCTGGAGGGGCGAGCTACCGCGAGCCCGCACACTGCGTCCGTGTCACCTCCTTCGGCCTCGCATAGCTCGGCCCTCCATCACCCGGCTGGTTGTTGGATGTTGGCTGTTGGACGTTGGCTGTTGAATGTTGAGTCCGCACTTCGATGTTCGATGTTCGGCGTTCGATTCTCGACGTTCCCTGGAGGGGCGAGCTACCGCGAGCCCGCACACTGCGTCCGTGTCACCTCCTTCGGCCTCGCATAGCTCGGCCCTCCATCACCCGGTTGGTTGTTGGGTGTTGGCTGTTGGACGTTGGCTGTTGGATGTTGAGTCCGGCCTTCGATGTTCGATGTTGGCTGTTCGGTGTTCGGCGTTCGATTCCCGGTGTTCCCTGGAGGGGCGAGGGACGAGGTGCGGGGATCAACATCCGGTATCCAACAACCAACATCCAACGGCGGAAATCGAGGAAGGCCACGACGAAGAGGCCGACACTCGACACCTGCCACTCGACAAAGTCCTCCCTCGCCCCCCGACCCTCGCCTCTTTCCAGGGCGAGCTACCGCGAGCCCGCACGCTGCGCCACCATGCCCTCCCCGCGGTCTCGCAGCAGCCCGACCCACCCATCGCCCCGGTTGGATGTTGGAGATTGGGTATTGGCTGTTGGATGTTGACTCCGGTTTTCCCGCGAGTCTCGTCCACTTCACCAAGCATCACTCACCGCTCGCCGCTCACCGCTCTCCGCCCTTCGCCCCGGCCGCCTCCTGCAGCAGCGCCAGCGTCTCGGCGGCGGCGCGGTCCCAGGTGAAGCGCGAGGCCCATTCGAGGGCGCCGGCGCGGAGGCGGGCGTGGAGGGCGTCGTCGGAGAGGATCCGTCCGATGCGCTCGGACAGCGCGTCGACGTCGCCGTGGGGCACGAGGAACCCCGTCGTCCCGTCGACCACCGCCTCGCGCAGCCCCGGCGAGTCGCTGGCGACCACCACCGTCCCGCACGCGTTGGCCTCGAGGACCGAGAGCCCCCACCCTTCCTTCGGCGAGGTGTAGACGAGCACATCCGCCGCCTGCATCCGCGCGACCTTCTCCTCCGTCGACACGCGGCCGGCGAAGGTGACCGCGTCCGCGAGGCCGAGGTCCGCCGCGCGGCGCCGCAGCGCGGCGAGATGGTCGCCGACGCCGACGACGTCGAAGCGGATGTCCGCGAAGCGCCCGCGCAGCCGCGCAACGGCCTCCAGCACGAGCTCGATGCCCTTGTAGCGCTTGAGCCGGCCGACGTAGAGCACGGTCGGCCGCACGCGCGGCGGCTTGGCGGCCGGTGCCGTGTGCGCGGCGAGGTCGAGGCCGGGATGGATCACGCGGATCCGGCCCGGATCGACGCCGCGGCCCGCGACGTCGTCGCGCGTCGTTTCCGAAAGCACCGAGAAGAGGCTGCGCCGGTACACCGCCGGGATCGGCCGCTCCATCAGCCACACGTAGGACGCGACCGGCCACGACGCCTCGCGGAAGATCGCCTCGCCGAAGAGGTGCGGCACGATGCATGCGACCGGCACGCGCCGCTCCACCAGCGGCAGGAAGAACGGGATCTTGTCGATGCCCTCCGCGATCACGTCGTAGCCGTTGCGCCGCAGCTCGCGCGCGTAGACCCACGGCGCCGCGTAGTTGAAGACCGCCTGCGGGGCGCGGCGGAGAATGCGGATGCCCCGCACCGCGGCTTCCGCCGGGAACCCCGGCGGGCGGCAGCAGAGGTAGTCGACGGAATGCCCCGCGGCGACGATGCGGCTGAAGACCTCGACCAGGACCGCCTCCGCGCCGCCCGCCTGCGGGTGCGCCGGATCGCGGAACTCGACGACGAGGATCTTCACACGTCAGGCCCCCTGCACCCCGGACGGCGGAGGCGGCGCGGGCGGCCCGCCCGGCCGTTCGACGGATACCCGCGGCACCCCGCCATCCGCGGCGTCCCCCGGCGCCGGCGCGGCCGACCCGGCGCGCGCGCGGAAGAGCTCGAGCACGGCGCCGACGGCCTGGCCGATCGTCAGGCCGGACGAATCGACGCGGTCCGGGATGGCGTCGTAGAGCGGCTGCCGCTTCGCGAGCAGCTCGCGCACGCGCGCCTCGCGGTCCGGCGCCTGGAGCAGCGGGCGGTTCGTGTCGTGCGCGACGCGCCGCAGGATGACCTCCGGCGACGCGGTGAGGCAGACGACGACGCCGGTGCGGGCGAAGTCCGCGACGTTGTCCGGGTTGAGCACGATCCCGCCGCCGCAGGAGATCACGAGGTTGCGCCGCGCGGCCAGCTCGCCGACCAGCGCCCGCTCCAGCGCGCGGAACTGCGGCTCGCCGCTGTCGCGGAAGATCTCGGGGATCGGGCGGCCCTCGCGCGCCTCGATCACGGCGTCCATGTCCACCAGCTCGCGCCCGAGCGCGCGCGCCGCCCGCCGGCCGACGGCCGACTTGCCCGTGCCCATGAAGCCGACGAGCACGAGGTTGGCGTCCGGCCCCGTCATCCGTCGAACCCCGGGGCGCGCAGGCGGCCGGCCATGAATCGGATGTAGAGATCCCAGAGGTCGTTTCCGCCCAGCATCCAGATCGCGGCGCCGAGCGCGAGGTAGGGGCCGAAGGGGATCGCGCTCTGCATCTCCTTCCGGCGAAGGGCGATCATGGTCAGGCCCACCGCCGCGCCGGAGAAGGCCGACACGAAGAAGGTGAAGGCGACGCCGGTCCAGCCGAGGAACGCGCCGATGGCGCCCATGAGCTTCACGTCGCCCATGCCCATCGCCTCCTTGCCGAACATCTTCGTCCCGATCCACGCGATGGCGCCCAGGCTGCCGGCGCCGACCAGCGCGCCGATGCCCGCCGCGCGCAGGCCGCCCCACGCCGTCGTCGCGTCGTGCAGGGACGGGAGGAGCGGGCCCAGCACCAGGCCGAGCGCGATGCCGCCGAGCGAGACGCGGTCGGGGATGTACATCTCGTCGAGATCGATGAAGGTCGCGAGCACGAGCCCGGTCATCGCGACGCAGTAGACCGGCGTGCGGACGTCCCACCCGTAGCGCCACGCAACCCACGCGAAGAGCACCCCCACCAGCGCCTCGACCAGCACGTAGCGCGGCGAGATCGGGGCGCGGCAGGCGCGGCACTTCGCGCCCAGCGCCAGCCAGCTCGCCAGCGGGATGTTGTCGTACCACGCGATCGGCGTGTTGCACTTCGGGCAGTGCGAGCCGGGGCTCACGACCGACTCCTCGCGCGGGAGCCTCCAGATGCACACGTTGAGGAAGCTGCCGATGCAGGCCCCGAACGTGAACGCGACGAACGCGAGGAACTCGCGGGGCAGCAGCTCCCAGTTCATCCGTAGACCGCCTTCTCGAGCACCGCGCGCATGACGTCCACCGGCGGCGTCACGCCGGTCCAGATCTCGAACGACCGCGCGCCCTGGTGCAGCAGCATCCCGAGCCCGTTCGACGCCCTCGCGCCGCCCGCCCGGGCCGCGCGCATGAAGGGCGTCTCGGGCACGCCGTAGACGAGGTCGAAGGCCAGCGCACCCGCGCCGAAAGCCTCGGAGGGCAGCGGCGAGACGTCTCCGGCCTTCATGCCGACCGGCGTCGCCTGCACGACGAGCCCGCACGCGGCGGCGGAGGCCCGGGCCTCCGCCGCGGCCACCGCCTTCGCCCGCGCGCCGGGCGAGGCCGACCCGAGTTCCGCCGCAAGCCGCTCCGCGCGTGCCGCGTCGACGTCGCTGACGGTCACCGATGCCGCGCCCGCGCGGGCGCATTCGAGGGCGACCGTCCGGCCCGCCCCGCCCGCGCCGAGGACGAACACCTCGAGGCCCTGCGGTCCGCGGCCGAACGCTTCCCGCATCGCGCGCAGGAAGCCCTCCGCGTCGGTGCTGTGCCCGACGAGCCCCTCCGGCGTGAACTGGACGGTGTTCACCGCGCCGACGCGGCGCGCGCTGTCGTCGAGCCGGTCGAGACCGCGGAAGACGGTCTCCTTGTGCGGCACCGTCACGTTGACGCCGCCGAAGCCCATCGCCGCCATCGCGCGGAGGCACTCGAGGACGCGGTCGGGCTCGATGTCGTACGCGAGGTACACCGCGTTCCGGCCGAGGACCCGGAACGCGGCGTTGTGCATCGCGGGCGACAGCGTGTGACCGATCGGGTGCCCGATCACCGCGTAGGCGCGGGTCCTCCCGTCCGGCACGAACGGCGTGGCGGTCGCTCCGGTCACGGCGAGCTCCGCTTCTCCGCGCGGCCCGCCGCGGCGGTCGGGCGGCGCCGGCGCACGTCGGCCGTGAAGAAATGCCGGTTCACGGCGTTCAGGTAGGCCCGCGCGCTGGCTTCGACGATGTCGGTGCTCGACCCGCGGCCGGACACCGGCTCGTCGCCGCCGAAGTTGACCTTCACCGCGACCTCGCCGAGGGCGTCCTTGCCCTGCGACACGGCGCGCAGCGTGTAGTCCGCCAGCTCGCCGGTCAGGCCCGTGATGCGGTCGATCGCCCGCAGCGTGGCGTGCACCGGCCCGTCGCCCGTGCTGGCCTCCTGCGCGACCGTCGCCTCCGCCTTCCCGCTGCCGGAGCGCGCGAGGCGGACCGTGGCCGTCGGGATCGTCGTGTTGCCGCTCGTGAAGCCCAGGTAGTCCAGCGTCCACGTCTGCGGCACCTCCGCGATCTGGCCCTCGACCAGCGCGGCCATGTCGTCGTCGTAGACGAGCTTCTTCTTGTCGCCGATCTCCTTGAACCGGGCGAAGATCGCGGCGATGTCCTCCTCCGTCAGCCGGTAGCCCAGGTACTTCAGGCGCGCGGCGACCGCGTGGCGGCCGCTGTGCTTGGTCAGCGGCAGCTCGGTGGCGCCCCACCCCACGTCGTGCGGGTCCATGATCTCGTAGGTCTCGCGCTTCTTCAGGATGCCGTCCTGGTGGATGCCGCTCGAGTGCGCGAAGGCGTTCTCGCCGACGATCGCCTTGTTGCGCTGGACCAGCAGCCCGCTCAGGCGGGAGATCAGGCGCGACGCCTTGACGATCTCCTTCGAGTCGATCGTCGTGTGCAGCCCGCCGAAGGACCCGGCGCGGGTGCGCAGGGTCATCACGACCTCCTCGAGCGACGCGTTGCCCGCGCGCTCGCCGATGCCGTTGACCGTGCACTCCACCTGCCGCGCGCCGTTGCGGACCGCGGCCAGCGAGTTGGCGACCGCCAGGCCCAGGTCGTTGTGGCAGTGGACGCTGATCACGGCGCGGCCGTCGGAGAACTCCGGCACGCCCTCGTGCAGGTGCCGGATCAGCGTGCCGAACTCGTCGGGGATCGCGTAGCCGACGGTGTCCGGAATATTGACCGTCGTCGCGCCGGCGGCCACGACCGCGCGGCAGACGTCGATCAGGAAGTCCGGCTCCGTGCGCGAGGCGTCCTCGGGCGAGAACTCGACGTCCTCGACCTGCGACCGGGCGCGGCGGACGCCCTCGACGGCCAGGCGGATGATCTCGTCCTTCGCCTTGCCCAGCTTGAACTCGCGGTGGATCTTCGAGGTCGCCAGGAAGACATGCACGCGCCCGCGCTTGCCGGCCGGCTTCACGGCGGCCGTGGCGGCGTCGATGTCCTTCGGCACGCACCGCGCCAGCCCGGCGATGATCGGCCCCTTGACCTCGCGGGCGATCTCCTGGACGGCGGCGAAATCGCCGGCGCTGATGACCGGGAAGCCGGCCTCGATCACGTCGACGCGGAGGCGCGCGAGCTGGCGGGCGATCTCCAGCTTCTCCCGTGCGTTCATCGACGCGCCGGGGCACTGCTCCCCGTCGCGCAGGGTCGTGTCGAAGATGATGACCCGGTCCGTGTTCCTGCCCTTCATCGCGCTATCCTGCCTCTCCATTCGCCGGCCAGCCGGCGACTCTTGCCCAACCGACCCTTCCGTACAACAAAAAACCCACCGCGTCGTGCGGTGGGTTCCTTCACCTGATCCGGTACTCGGAGGGCTTACGCCCCTTCGACCGGCCCCACCGTGAACGGCGCAAGGCCGAGAAGCCGCAGAAGCAGCCCCCGAAGCGTCACGCGAGTCGCGATGGAATTCATGTCGCGAAGACCCTAATCGCGCCCGCCCGCCGTGTCAAGGAGGCGGCGCGGCAGGATCGCCGTTTCCGGGATCCGTTCACGGCCGGGCCAGCGGCCCGGCCCTACCTGATCGTCCCTGTGGAGTCCGTGGTGGGGCCCGACCGCCGGGCGGGCCGAGAGCGGCGGATCCCCGGGCAACTCCTTCCCTCACGGGTCAGTCCACGGCCGGGCGAGCGTCGTCGTCATCACCGCGCGGGATCGGAGGCACGCCAGAGGCGACGGCCCGGATCGCGGTCGAAATGACTTCGCGCATCCGATCCGGCGGGGAGGGAGGTGACAGCCAGTCGTCGAGCCCGGCCGCCCCGCGCGGGCGCGCGGGCTCGTTGGTCCATGCCGCGCAGAGGGCCGGGAGTGCCGGCGCGGCGTTCGTGCGCCACGAGGCGAGGGCTTCGGCGGACAGCCGCCGCACGACCGCGTGGTCGTCCGTCAGCCGTTCCGCCACCGCGTCCAGGATGCCCTCGCCGCCGGCGCCGGCGATCGCGACGGCGCGCAGGGCGGCGGCACGGACCGCCGGCTCGGCATCGCGGGTCATCGCCACGATGCGCGCCGCGGGGACATGGCGCAGATTGCCCGCGGCCAGCGCGAGGCAGGCGGTCCGGCGGGTCTTCGCGTCGGCGTCGTTCATCGCGCCATCGATGCGCGACGCCACGAGCTCCTGCGCGGCCGGCGAGGCCATCCACGTCAGCGCAAAGGCCGCCTCGTACCCCGGGTCGCCGTCGCGGAGCCTCATCGGCCGCGCGAAGACCGCGTCCAGCAGCGCGGGCGCCGCGTTCGTGTCGAGGATCTGCAGCGCCAGCCTGGCGTGGTAGCGCCGGACGCGCGCCGGCTCCCACGGCGGCCCCATCTCCAGCCGGGCGAACTGCGCCTCGCCCCACCGCAGCCAGAAGGGATCGGTGACGCGCAACTCCGACAGCAGGTACGGCAGCGCGTTCGTCCCGACCGCCTGCACGGCCGGCGTGTACTCGCGCGGGTGCCCGCGCAGCCACGCGCCGAGCCGCCGGCCCTCGTGACGCGGCTCAAGCCGGCTCGGCCCGAAGCGCTCCGCGACCGCCACGGCCATCGCCGCGAGGAGGAGTCCCGTCAGCCACAGGATCCCTTTCGCGCGCCGGCCGGCGGTGGGGCGGCGGTCGTTCATCTTGCCTCCCCCGGCCCCTGCGCCGGCTCGACGCCCAGCGTGACGGGCTCGCGGCTTCCGTTGTCGTGTCCGAACTCGCCGACGACCGCCGGCGCGTCCGGCGCCGCACGCACCTCGCCGCCGCGGACCGCAAGCCATCCGGGGCCGGCGCCGACGGAACTGCGGCTGAGCGTCAGCAGCGGGGCGCCGCCCGTCTCGTTCACGCTCACGTCGAGGCCATCCCCGCGGCGCGACGGCTGCAGGATCGCGGTGAACGGAGCGTGGTTCACGAGGCCGCAGTGCCAGGCCTCGCGCCCGCCGACACGGAGCACGAGCCGCTGGCCGGGCGCGCCGTCGCCGCGGACCACCGCCCGGCCGCCGCCGACGGAGACGCGCGGACCCGCCGCGGCGCCCCGCCACAGGACCGAGACAATGCGGCCGCGGATCGCCTCGCGCGCCACCGCGAAATCCGGCACTCCGTTGCGGTTGACCTGCACGCCCTCCGGCGTCGCCTCGCTGACGCGGCCGGCGAAGTAGCGGTCCCCGTCGCGATACACGACCAGGTCGCCCGGCCGGAACTCGCGCGCGGGCAGCCACGCCAGCACCCAGCTACCCGCCGGAGTCTCGGGCGCGAGCGCGTCGTTGCGGATCACGAACGCCCGGACCACCCAGGTTCGCAGTACCATCGCGATAACGACCGCCAGCAGGACCTGCCGCGCGATGCGGTGCCAGCGGCCGCCGGCGCCGAGCAACCGGAAGCGGAGGACGAACCGCGACCCGGCCTGCGCGGCCGGAGTTTCCGAACCTTGGAAGCCGCCGGGCGTGTCGTTTCCAGACCTTGGAAACCCGTCCGGCGCGGGGCGGGCACGAGTCCTGGCGAATCGCAGAATCCACCAGAGAACCCCTCCGATGAGGAGCCCCATGACCCCCAGCAGCAGACCGCGCAGCGGCAGTCGGAACGATGCGGACCCGGAGGCAGGCGCGGCCGTACCGACCTCTTCAACGATGCGCGAGAGAGGCAGCATGAACACGCTCGCCAGCCCGACCCCGATGACGGCCAGCCCGAGCAGCCCCACCACGGCCCAAACGGCGAGCAGCTTGCGGCCGCCAAGGCGGTCCGCCAACCAGCCAAGCCCCCAGCTCGCCGCACCCGCCACGGCCACCAACGGCGGAAGCAGCAGGAATCCACCCTGCCGGAGGAATCGCGAGAACCCCAGCATCGCCTGCGTGGCCCACGGCAGCGAGGCGCCGAAATCCTTGAATATGGCCTCGAACTTCGGCGCCACCGTGAGCATCGAAATGGAGAGGATCAGCAGGCCGCCCGCGTGGATGGCGGCCACCCACCAGAGGGGTCCCAAGCCCCGCCGGGCCGACGCGACACCGCAGCGGTTCGGAGCAGCCACGGGACCGCCCGGTCCCGGATCCGCACGCGGCGGCGCCGCCCTCTCGCGGGTCTCGGCAAAGCGCATCAGCAGAAAGACAATCCACAGCATGAGGCCCATCAGGAAGCCCATGACCACCATCAGCAGGCCGCCCATCGGCAGGCGCGGCGGGGTGAGGCGGTTGGCCTCGACAACCAGCACGTGCAGGCCCCCGAAGAACGCGACGAACAGGCAGGCCAGCCACGCGAAGCGCGCGCGCAGCATCGCGATGGTCGCCGCGCGCCGCTCCGGCGCCAGCCAGTAGTCGCGGTTCGGCAGGTTCACGAAATGCGCGGGAAGCACGCGGATCAGCGACGCAAGGCCCGCGAACAGGAGGCCGAGCGCGAGCGGGAACGCCGCGGTGAAGAGGAGGTGGCCGGCCCGGCTCATCCAGGCGTCCGCCACACCTTCGACGCCGAAGTGCGTCGCCATGCGGTCCGGCAGCCCCGGCGCGGTGCGGGCCAGCAGCGCCAGCAGCGCGAGGTAGAGCAGGCCGGCGACGGCGTACCCGGGCCCGGCGGGGCTTTCGAAGGCGCCGACGGAATCCAGCGGCGTCAGGCGCCCGACCGGGGTCCGCAGTCCGCGAATCACACCGCCTGCGACAAGGACCAGGGCGGCGAGGGCTGCCAGCCCGAAGGCGGCCGGGTTGAGCCGGCCGGAGACGAGAACCGAAACCAGTGCGCCCGCGGCGAGGGCCACGGCGCCCGCATGTGCGAGCGCGGCCGCCACCCCGCGCCACAGGATCACGGCGCGGCCTCCGTCGCGGCCGACAAGGACGATGCCGCGCGGCGGCGCAGACGCGACGCGGGCCCCGCCGGACGGCGGCTGCAGGGCGATCGTCTCGCAGATCGTCCGCACCTCGCCGGCGGTCTGGTAGCGGCGTTCGGGCTTCGCTTCCAGCGCGCGCAGGACGACCTCGTCGAGGCGGACGTCGATGGCGACCCGCCGCGACGGCGGCGCGAGGTCGCGCCCGGGCAGTTCGCCGGTGAGCATCTGGTAGAAGACGATGCCGAGCGAGTAGATGTCGGCGCGGTGGTCCACGTCCGACGGGTGCTCCCGCTGCTCGGGCGCCATGTACTGCGGCGTGCCCATGACGCGACCGACCTGCGAGGCCTCGTCGCCCGGATCCTGTCGATCCGGAGGACCGGCCGGATCGGAACTGCGCACGATCTTCGCCAGCCCGAAGTCCGCCACCTTCACGCGGCCGCGGCGGTCGAGCAGGATGTTCTCGGGCTTGATGTCGCGGTGGACGATGCCCTGGTCGTGCGCGTACTGCAGCGCGTCGCAGATCTGCGGCACGATCGCCAGCGCCTCGTGCGGGCTCACGCGGCCGCCGTCGAGCAACTGCCGCAGATTCACACCGTCGACGAATTCCATCAGGAAGAAGAAGAGGGGCGAGGGAGACGGGACAGGGGGCGAGGGGCGAGGGTCGAGGGAGAGGACCGGAGCGGCGAGCTGCACGGATCCGAATTCGTAGAGCGTGACGACGTTTGGGTGGTTCAGGCGCGCGAGGGCCTTCGCCTCCCGGGCGAAGCGCTCCGCGAAGGCCGGGTCGCGGCCGATGTCGGGCGGCAGGATCTTCAGCGCGACGACGCGGTCGAGGTCCCGCTGCCGCGCCTTGTAGACCGCGCCCATGCCGCCGCGGCCGACGAACTCGACGATCTCGAGCTGCGGGAACAGCGGCGCGAGGTCGCCGACGGGCGGCGGCACGAAGCCGCGCGAGGTCGCCGCATCGCCGGACACCGTTCCGAATCCGGCCTTCAAGAGGCACTCGGGACACAGGCCGCGGACCACCTCCGCGCCGACTTCGCGACCGCATTGCGGGCAGTTGTTCATGGCGCCGACCGGGCTCCTTCCACCCGGTACAACGGGAACGCGCGCCCGGCGTTAGCTTGATTCATGACGCCAGGGCCTCCAGCAGGCAGCGCAGCTCGTCGTCGACATCCTCCGGCCGGGCGAGGGTCCCGGCGACCTCGTCGCGCAGCAGGCGGCGGTAGCGGCGGCGCATGCGGTGGACGGCGACGCGCAGCGCCCCCTCGGTCGACCCGAGCGTCGCGGCGAGGTCGGCGTAGGGAGCGGCGGACGCGTCGCCGGTCAGCGCGGACCGCAGCGCGTCGAACTGCGCCCCCTGCCCCTCCGCCGCGTACTCGGCCTCGAGACGCCGCAGGACCTCGTCGAGCAGCCCCAGCGCCCACTGCCGGTCGAACTCGCGCTCCGGGGTGCGGGTGTCGCGCGGCTCGGCGGCGAACCGCGACTCGGCGGACATCGCGTCGAACGACACCACGCGGCCGCCACCCCTCTTCTGCGCGGCGGCGCGGCTGTGTTCGTCGGCCATGAAGTTCCGCATCGACGCGAGCAGGAAGGACCGGAACCGGCCCTTCTCGCGGCGGACGCCGTCCAGCGCGCCCGGCCGCAGCAGGTGCGCGAGGAAGGCCTGCGTCAGATCCTCGGCGTCATGAGGCGGGCGCCCGCAGCGGCGCGCGTAGCCGTACAGGGGATACCAGTAGATCCGGCACAGTTCGCCGAGCGCCTCGCCCGTTCCCGCGCCCTCCGCGCCGCCGCGCGCGGAGAGGACGACGCTCCAGCGGGTGGTGCAGAAGACCCGCGGGGCCTCCGGCGGCTGGCCGGCGGACGCAGTGCGGCTGGTGTCGGGGCTCATTGCGACTCGGGCGGGATGCCGGACGGCCCGGTCCCGCCCCACCCTTTGCATAGTACGGGAACCGCCCCCCGGTGTTACAGCCGCATCCGTGGCACCAGAGCCTCGGCGAAGCCTCGGGTCTTCGGTGTCCACCCGTGTGATGTACGCATGGACACGGCCGCGACGGAGCGCGGCCCTCCAGTCCTGTTCCCTGGAGATACGAGAGGCCGGGTCTGGAGGGCCGCGCTCCGTCGCGGCCGTGCAGAAGGCCCTCGAAGCATCGTTCGTTCCTGGTCGACCAAGCCGGGCCGATGGTTCGATCCGGCGTCCGGCCGCCGGGGCCGGCGGCTCTCCCGGTCCTGTGCAGGAGTTGTGGGGCAGACACCCCTGTCCGCCCCGGCTCAGGCGCCGGACGGAACGGCCCGCACGCGCCGGCCGGACATCAGCACCGCGAGCGCCAGCGGGTAGAGAGCCGCGCAGACGATGAAGACCGGCGTGAAGGACCACCGGTCCGCGACCGGCCCGATCGCAAGGCTGGTCAGGAAACTCGCGGAGCCGCCGACGGTGCCGGAAAGTCCGACGATCGTCGCGATGGAGCCGGCCGGGAAGTCGTCGCTGACCGACGCGAGGAAGTTGCAGATCCAGAAGCCGTGCGCGAACGTCAGCAACGACATCAGCGCGATGGCCCACCCGGCGGACGGCGTCCACGCCACGAGGCACGAGGCGGGGGTCAGCCACGCGGCGGCCGTCAGCAGCGTCCGCCGCGCGCGGCGCGGGGTCCATCCGGCGCGGACCAGGAGATCCGAGACGTGCCCGCTGCCGACGTTGCTGATGCCCAGCACGAGGAACGGGATCCAGTAGAGGTCGCCGATGGCCTCGAGCGAGAACCCGCGCTCGCTCGAGAGGTACTTCGGGATCCAGAACATGTAGAAGTAGAAGACGGGGTCGAACAGGGCGCGCGCGGCGAGGATCCGCCAGACCTGCGGTTGCCGCAGCAACCCGCCCCACGCACGCCACGGCGGCGGACATGGCGCGGCGGCGGCCGGCGCGGGGGCGAACCGGCCCGCGGCGAGCCACGCCGCCACCCAGATCAGCCCGACGACGGCGGTGACCACGAAGACGCCGCGCCAGTCGACGAGGCCGTACAGCCACGCGGTCATCGGCGGCGCCAGCACCGCCCCGAAGGCCGAGCCGCCGTTCGCGAGGCCGATCGCGAAGGCCCGCTTCTCCGCCGGGAACCACTCGCAGGCGCCCTTCGTCGCGGCCGGGAAGCAGGCGCCCTCGCCCAGGCCGAGGAAGAACCGGGCGATGCCCAGGCCCAGCGCACCCGCCGCCAGCGCGTGCGCGCCGCTCGCCAGCGACCAGATCCCCACGGCGATCGCCAGCCCGCGCACGGTCCCGAGCCGGTCGATCATCCAGCCGCCGAGCGCGAACATCAGCGTGTAGCTCAGCACGAAGGCGGAGACGACGCGCGAGTACACCGTGTTGTCGAAGCCGAGATCCTCCATCAGCCTCGGCGCGAGGACCGAAAGCACCTGCCGGTCGAGGAAGCTCAGCGCCGTGGCCGCGAAGAGCAGCCCGCAGAGCGCCCACGCGATCGGCGCGACGCGCGCGTTCATCTCTCCGCCGTCACGTTCGAGCACTCGATGCCGAGCACGCCGGCCAGCTTCGCGATCGTCCCCGCATGGTGCCCGATGCCCAGCGAGAAGTGGTGCGTCGGTCCCGCGGCGACCCAGCGCTTGAGGAACGTCCGCACATCGGGCTCGAAGCGGCCGTGGGTGTTCGTATTGCCCGTCGGCGGGATCGGGCCCCGGAC
>Ga0194113_10000827_pt1 | contig 41653 bp, 39 predicted proteins | sample TA2MahC200mmetaG_FD_146193 | JGI IMG/M metagenome (GOLD analysis project Ga0194113, IMG submission 146193) | Freshwater microbial communities from Lake Tanganyika, Tanzania - TA2015017 Mahale Deep Cast 200m | ecosystem: Environmental > Aquatic > Freshwater > Lake | place: Tanzania: Lake... | reverse complement strand
CGGCGCCGAGCACCCCGGGCGGTATCGCTGTCAGAAGCATCGAGGCGACGAGGATCGCGGCCAGCGACCCCCGGATGAAGCGGGATGAGCGGGATGTCACGGAATCTCCTTTCCCTGCCGGCGCATCCGGCATTGCAACTTTAGATGCGGCCTCCTTAATATATTTATTCTGGTACGTACCATTTATAGCTTAGTTTTCGCGATTTGTGAATGTATTAAAAGGCGCAAGGCGCAGGGCACAACCGCAGGCGAGCGAACCGCAGGCGAGCGAACCGCAGGCGAGCGAAGCTCGCCTAGGCAAAGACGCCCGGAGGGCGTCTGGGGGCGCAAGGGTGGAAGGCAGCAAGGCAGCAAGGGTGCAAGGGGGCTCACCCTGCGAATGACGCCGCCCCGCGTCCCATCGCGAAGACCGCGGCAAAGGCCGGGAGCTCGGCGGGCCCGGGCTCCAGCCTGAAGTCCTCCCCGCGGAGCCTCACCTGCAACGCCTTCCGAACCGCGACCCTGACCGGGGCCGCCGGCAGCACCACGGCGTCCCGGAGAGGCTCGAAGCCCTTGACCTCGTCTATCGAAAGCGGCGCCACAAGGAAACCTGTCTTCCCGTGCAGGGAGGTGGGCAGGCGGATGAGCCTCTTCACGTCCGACGTGACGGGCTCGTCTGTCTCGCCCGTGGCCTTCACGCCGGTCACCCGGCCGTCCGCCGCGCCCTCCTTCTTCTCCAGCTTGACGCCGGCGGTCTCCTTTATCATCTCGAAGAACCAGCCCGCGAGCTCGTCTTTGGAGAAGACGTCCACCACGCCGTCTTGGCGGATGCGGTCCGCGCCCCGGAGCCCGCCGGGCTTCCCGGCAAAGAGGTCGGCGTAGAGCTTCCTTGCGTTCCCGGCGCCCAGGCCGCGCTTTCCCGGGCCCTGCAGGACGGTCATCCGCTCCACGGCGGCCTTCTCTCCGGCGGCCTCGAGCTCCGCAAGCAGCGCCAGCGTGGCGCGGGCCATCCGGCCCTCCCAGCCGGGGGCGTCGGGCGCCGGCAGCCGCCGGGCCTTGACCGCCTTGGCGAAGCGCCCCGTCCCCCGCGCCCCGACCACCTCCGCGCGGAAGATGCCGCTGGCGCGCCCGCCCTCCTGCATCGCCGGGCTCACGGTGCCGGCCGACAGGTCCAGCCCTACGCCGGTGATGTAGTCCACCATCTCGCGGCGCTCCCGGCTCCCGAGCTCCAGCACGGACGGGTGCCTCACGTGGATGTGGTAGCCCCGGCCCCCGCTGAACACGAGCTGCACCGACCGGATATCGAAGCCCAGGTCGCCCAGGATGAACTCCTCGGCCAGCCGGACTATCTCGCGCTTGACCACGGAGAGCATCTCCTCGTAGCCCATCGCCGCAGAGCCCTCGATGTGGTCGGCGTCCAGATCGAAGATGAGGTCGGCCCCGAGCCACTTCTTTTCCTTCATGTTCTGGGCGTCCGGCCTCTCGTAGTAGGCGGTGGAGTGGTAGGAGTGGGCCGGCGCCTCGCGCCGAAGGAAGGCCCTCGCCTCGTCGGCCGACCTCAGGGCGAGGTGGCGCAGCATGCTGTCGCGCCCGAAGAACATGAACCCCCACTCCCGGCGGCCGAAGCGGTCGGGCATCTCGAGCTTTGCCCCGGCGTAGTAGTCGGAGAAGCTCTTTCGCAGGAAGCGGAGGGTGGCTTCGTCCTGGCCTTTTGTGTCCTTGGTCGATGTCAACCGGCCGTCACCGCCTTATCTCGACGCCCGGCAGGCTTTCGAAAGCCCGGTCGCCGGTCAGGAATGTCAATCCCAAGCATCGGGCCATGACGTAACCAAGGGCATCGGCATAGGAATAATTCCGCTGGCGGGTGGCATGCTCAAGCCGCCAGGTGGCGGCGGCCGACAACAGCCTGCCATCCAACGGCGGGGCATGCTCCATCAGGTCCAAGGCGATGTCTGCGCTTTCCTGCGGGGAATAATCCAGATCCTTTTGAAGGAAATGGCAGGTCTCCATGACTGTGAACGGGGTGGTTATTATCGGGGCAGACTCAAGCTCTGAATATGCGGCCGAGCCTTTGAGACCCTCTATCAGTGCATAGGAATCCCAAAGGTAATCATTCACCCCATCCCCTCCGGGCCTCGTCCTTCATTTCCTGCGTCGACCTCTTCGATTTCCTGGTGCCGAACTTCTTGACAAGCTCCTTGATGGTCAGTCCATTCTTGATTATCAGCACTTGGTCACCCTCCTTGATACCCTCGAGTATTGCCTTCTTCTTCGGAATCCTGATCCCCAGCGAGTTCCCCCAGCGGGTCACGCGAGCGGTCACCATAGGTATCGATTAATTATACATATGTATCATTATTTATAGTTTGCCACCGGGCCGCCGGGAAAGGCTCCCTTGCCGTTCCGGATGGGAAATATTATTATATCTCACACGCATCCACCTTCGGGGTTTCTCATGGGGGAATACCGCGCTGTTCCATGCCTGGGGGTCGGACTTCTGCTCGTCCTGGGGTGCTTCGGGGGCATCTTCCGGGGCGTTTCCGCGGACAACACCGGGAACGACGACTTCGCATCGGCCGAGACCATCGCCGTCGGCACCTCCTCGGGGAGCGTGAGCCGGCCCAACGACATCCGGGACTACTACAAGGTCGCGCTGAGCACCGACAAGTTCTACATCTTCAATTTCACGGCCCCCCAGAACTGGGAGGTGGAGGTGAGCATCTTCGTGCATCTTGGGCCGAACTATGACAATTACACCAAATCGGGCCCCCTCGTGTCCAGCGGGGCCTCCTGGGAAACGCGGATGTACCGGGAACCGAGCGTCCAGGATCAGTACTATTACATTGTGATAGAAAGCAAGACCGGGACGACCAACTACAACATCCGGATCGAGGAATGGGACCTGCCCACGGAAGGACCCGTCAACCGGAGGATCGAGGAGGGGAAGACCTACTGGAGCGTGTGCGTCCAATCGTACTTCGGACACTCCCTCTACCGGGTCGACGTCACCAACGGCTCGATGCTGGTCGCCACGGCGGCCGTGGCCGACACCCCGAACTCGACATCGCTCACATTGGAGGTCTTCGACCTGTACAGGGACATCCAGCCCGATCCGGCCGGGCGGACGGTCACCATCGCGCCCGGGCAATCCCGCTCGGTCGAATGGGTGACCAATGCATCGCACCCGAGCACGTACCAAGTGGAGTTGCATCCCACCAGCGCCGAGAGCTGCAATTTCACCTATTCCTACCGCATCGTCCCCCAAAACGACGGCGGCTCCGGCCGGGACGCGCCCGACGTCTTCAACGAGACGCTCACGGACACGGTCCTCCTGCCGGGGAGCGGCAACTACCGCGGGTGGGCGCGCGACGACGACGGCACCGACTGGTACTCCGTCGAGGTCACCGCCGGGCAGGTTCTCGACTACGAGCTCGCCGCGGGCGATTCTGACAACGGCAGCCTCAGGCTCCAGCTCTACAACGCGAAGAAGGCCCCGGTGAACTCGACCAAGTGGGTCGCCCCCGAGAAGTCCGAGACCGGCCGCCGGATCACAAGCGACTCCGGCGCCGGCCTGTGGTACATCAACATCTCCGGCGACAACGACTACACTCTCGACCTGACGCTCACGGACCAGATGGACGCCGGCACCCCCGGCGACGCCGGGGACACGCTGGAGACGTCCCGCCCGGCGGTCCCCCAGACGGACTGCAAGGGCCTTCTGGGCGACGACGATACGAAGGACTACTTCGCCTTCCTGGGGCTTTCGGACCGCACCCTCACGGTGGAGGTCACGATGACCGGGGGCAACCGGACCCTCAACGCCTCGCTCCTGAGCGCGATGGGGGACCTCCTGGCGAAGACCGACGACTTGACGGCCAACACCACCTCCACGATGGAGTTCATCCCTGCCGTCGACGGGCCCCTCCACCTGCTCGTGTCGTCGAGGGACGCGACCTATTCCTTCCGGATAATTCCCCCGGCCGACCCGGAGCCCTCCATCTCCATAACCTCCCCCTCCAACGGCTCCATCCTCCCGTCGGCAACGTTCGACATCTCCGGGACGGCCTCGGACAACCTGGAGCTCCTCAGGGTCGAGGTGAGCCAGAACGGCATCGAGTGGACGGAGGCGGAGGGCACCACCAGCTGGGAGTACGCCGGCCTGACCGTCGGCGAGGGGGTGAGCACCGTCTGGGCCAGGGCGACGGACGTCTTGGGCAACACGATGGTCGCCTGGGTCGTCGTGGCCTACGAGGCGGGGGGCGTGACCGACGGCGAGAGCCCCCGGGTGAACATCACCTCTCCCGCCGACCGGACGATGCTCCGCCGGGCGAGCTTCGACCTCACCGGCACGGCGTCGGACGACTACGAGGTCTTCAAGGTGGAGGTGAGCCTGAGCGGCATCGCCTGGTCGCCCGCATCCGGCACGACCGAGTGGACCTACGAGGGCCTCACGGTGGGAGAGGGCGTAAGCACGGTCTACGTCAAGGCCACGGACTTTGCCGGCAAGTCCGACACAGCCTCGATCGGGGTGGGCTTCATCGCCGGCGGCGGGACGGACACCGCCCCGCCGCAGATATCCATAACGTCCCCGGCCAACGGCACCCTCCTGGGCTCCCCCAACTTCGAATTGTCGGGCAACGCCACGGACGACTTCGCCGTGGTCAAGGTCGAGGTCAGCCTGAACGGGATGGAGTGGCTGGAGGCCGTCGGCACCACCGACTGGACCTACCCCAGCCTCACCGTGGGAGAGGGCATCAGCGCCATCTGGGCCCGGGCGACGGACTTCTCCGGCAACACCCGGACGGCCCAGGTCCTCGTCGGCTACCGCGCCGGCGGGGCCGGCGACGCCCTGAGGCCCTCCATCGCCTTCACCACGCCGGCCAACGGGACGCTGGTCGCCTCCCGGACGTTCGACCTCGCCGGCACCGCCTCGGACGACTTCTCGGTCACGCTGGTCGAGGTCAGCCAGAACGGCATCGCCTGGCTACCGGCCAACGGGACGGAGGGCTGGACCTTCACCGGCCTCACAGTCGGGGAGGGGATAAGCACCGTCTGGGCCAGGGCGACGGACTTCTCCGGGAACACCAACACCACCTGGATACTGGTCGGTTACCGGGCCGCCGGGACCTCCGACAACCGCAAGCCCACGGTGGCGATCACCGCACCCGCCAACGGGACGGTGGTCCCCTCTGCCTCGTTCAACCTGACCGGGACCGCCTCGGACGACTTCGGCGTCTACAAGGTGGAGGTCAGCCTGAGCGGGATAGAGTGGTGGCTGGCATCGGGGACATCGAGCTGGACCTTCCCCGGCCTCACCGTGGGGGAGGGCGGGAACACCGTGTGGGCCCGCTCCACGGACTTTGCCGGCAACACCGAGACCGCCTCCATCCTGGTGACCTACATCCCGGGCGGGGACACTGTCAAGCCCGCGATAACCCTGACCTCCATCAAGGACCGGGCCAAGGTGAGCAAGGGGACGCTCGCCCTGCTCAGCGGGACCGCGAGCGACAACGTCGCCGTGAAGAAGGTCACGCTCAAGGTGAACGGGGCGGACGTGCCGGTGACCTTCGCCGCCGGGGTGTGGACCGCGACCAACGTCTCGTTGAAGGAGGGCAAGAACACCCTTGTCGTATCGGCAACGGACGGGTCGGGCAACGTCCAGGAGGCCAAATTCACCGTGACCTACGAGAAGCCCAAGTCCCAGCCGGGCTTCGAGGCGGCGGTCCTTGCCGCGGCGCTCCTGGCCGGGCTGGTGCTGCTGGGCCGGCGGAGAAGGTAGCGGGTCATCCCAGGAGCGCCTTCACGACGACCGTGGCGTAGGCGCCCGGGGGCAGCGAGAACCGGAGCGTCGCCCAGAACCTCCGCTGGGCCTTCGATTCCTCCTCGCCGCTCCCGCGAAGCTCCAGGTCCGGCACGCCGACGAACAGCGGCCGCTCCTCCTTCGAGAGCGAGACGCCGAACCCCTTGAGCCCTTCCAGGTCCCGAAGGTCGATTCCCAGCTCCTCGAGCCTCACCTCGTGGTCACCGCGCTCCACCATCCAGGGACGGGGCAGCAGAAGCCGCCTTCCATCCATCTCCCGGGCGAAGAGCCGGTACTCCTCCAGCGCCATCCCGCCCAATTTCGGAAAGAGCAGCTCGCCGGCCCCGTAGCGCGCGACCGAGAGGCCCGCCTTTCCGAACGCCTTCAGAAGCCGCATCTTAGCGGCCTCGTTCCAGAGCCAGCCCTGGAGGGCGAGCGCGCCCATCCGGAGGCGCCGGTCCCGGACAAGCCCCAGCCCTCCCCTGAAATCACCCTTCTCCCTCAGATATGCGAATACCTCGGCGTAGTTCTCGTACCTTGCTTCCGCGGAAAGCCCGGCGCATTTCGCCCAGTCGCCCCAGCTTGCGGCCAGCGCCCGCTTGAGCGCCTTCACGCGGCTTTGCTCCTTGCGGCAGGTCCCGGTCAGGATGCTCTTCAAAGCCTTCTCGTGGTTCCCCTTCAGCACCTCGACGATATCAAAAGGCGGGGCGCCGCCCGACAAATGCAAAGATGCGGCGCCCCGGAGCGACCCGAACCGCTGGCTGTCGAAGTAGTTGGGTATCGGCAATCCCCTCGCAAGCTCCACATTCCTCGTCATCAGATCGAGCGTCTGCCGGTTCATCCTGCGCAGAGTGATCTCGAAGCGGTTCCCGCGGTGGCTCCCGGGCAGTATTTCCTGATCGCAATAGCCGCAAAGCTCCAGCGACATGCTCCGCTCGGAGAGCTCGAGCCGGTCGCCCCACTTCCTAGCTATCGAGACGTACTGGACGGATTCCCCGTGCCGGTCCTTGAGCCCGGCGCACCCGATTGCCCGGAAGGGCACGTTGGTCCGCTTGGCGATTATCTTCAGCGCCGTCGTCGTGTCGAGGCCGGTCTTCTTCAGCCGGTAGATGCCGAACGCGCCCTCCCTGCCGGGCCCGAAGTCCAAAAGCTCCTCGACGACGAAGTCGCCGGGCCTCGTCCTCAGGGTGTAGCGGCGGCCGCGCATCCTGATCAGAGTCCCAAGAGCCGCCGCAACACCAGCCTGACCCTTCGCGTGATGACTCTTGCCTCCCGCGCCTCTGCCGGCGTGGTGTCAAGCCCCGGATACCTGGCGATGACGGAATACGGGTTGAGGTCGCTCAGGTCGTTTTCATGTTTCCGCAGATGGTTCGCGCCTGGCGCGACCAGATTGAGCAGGATGCCGAGGTCATGGGTCTTGGGAAATCTCCGGCGGGCGCGCACGAGCAGTGCCTTCAGGTATTTCTCCGCGCATTGCTGGCAGTGAAAGCAGATGGCATCCGGTTCAGTGGCGGGGTCGAGCTTCCGGGCTACACGCCAGTCCTGCTCGGCCTTCCCTATCCAGAGGGCGGCGTCATCCGGCTTCATACAGGACCCGCCCGTTCTTCATGATGTCTTCGAGGAAGGGATCGAAACCGCGCATCTTCCGGGCAATCTCCCGCGGCGTGAACACGATGACATCGAGCGGGAACCTCCGCCAGCCCAATTTCCGGTAGATGTCCGCCGCCCGACGGGCCGCGGGCTTCCTGCTCTCCATTATCACAAGGATGTCGACGTCGCTGTCGGGCCGAGCCCGGCCGTTCGCCCGGCTCCCGAAAAGGATTATCCTCTGGGGGTGGAACGCCTCCACGATGTTCCTCGTGAGCCGCCGCAGGTCCGCCTTCATCGTGCCTTCCGCATCTCGATGAACCGGCGGGATTTTAACTTTTGCGTGTGGAATCCGCATTGCCCGAATTGCCCGTATCCCCCGTATCGCCCGTTTTCCCTATCCGCCCTTCGGCATCTGCCGCAGCGCCGAGAGCGCCTTCTCCATCAGGATGTTGACGGCCGCCTCCATCTCCCCCCCTCCCGACATGCCCGCCGCGCCGGCGTGCCCGCCGCCCTGCCCGCCCATCTCCCGCCCGGCCTCCTCCATGAGCTTGCCGACGTGGAAGCCCCTTCTCACCAGCGCCTGCGCCGCCCGGCCGCTGACCCGGAACTCGTGCTTGGCCTGCGCCCCGACGAACACGACGTCGGCCCCCAGCGCAAGCAGCGTCTTGGACAGCGCCCCCTCGAACGCCGAGACATTGGACGCAGCCACGATGTACTCGCCCGCCTGCTCGTAGCGCAGCCTCTGGGCCCCCTTCAGGAACGCCACCTTGCGCGACATGTCGGGAACGTCGTCCTCCATGAGCGCCAGGACCTCCTCGAGGGGGAGCCCCGACCGGTCCAGTATCTCCGTGAGCGCCCGCAGCGTCGAGGTCCGCGCGAACCGAAGATGCGCCGTGTCCGTGAGAATCCCGGCCGCGAGCCCCGCCGCGCCCCCGCGGTCCAGCCCCCGGGCCTGCGCGGTTTTTGCGCCCGGGGCTTCCCCGACGCCCTGCACATTCAGGAGCTCCCAGATTATCTCGGCGCAGGAGGGCTTGGTCTCGTCCGAGTAGTACAGCTCCACGCCCTTGAGGTTGCCCGTCCTCAGGTGGTGGTCGATGATTATGATCCTGCGGGCGTCCAGCACCTCCTGCGGGATGCCCAGCGAGGGCAGGTTGCTCGTGTCCAGGACCACCAATGTATCGTAGGAAACGTATTCGGGCGCCTCGAGCACCCTCTCGCCGACGCTCTCGAGGAGCCGCTTCCCCAGCCGGCTTATGCCGCCGGCCCCCGAGAGGTCGAACCCGGGAAAGGCGCGCTTCAGGGCCACCGCCGACCCGACCGCGTCGCAGTCGGCGTTGGGGTGGAACACCGCGAGCTTCCGTCCCGACGGCAGCTCGGCGGCCAGGCGCTCCAGGCCTTCCACGGGCCCACCGCCCGGCCGGCTCAGCCGGCGCCCTTGAGCGCGCTCTGCAGCTCCGTGCGCAGGGCCCCGAACCGCTCCTTGAGGTGGTTCTCCTGGCGCTCCAGGCTCTTGACCTTTATGCCCAGGGTGTCTTTCATCTCGGAGAGCTCCTTTTTGAGCTCCTCCATCTTCTCGACCTTTATGAGCAGCGAGCCGACGTTGCGGAACACGGGCGTGTCGGCCCCGGTCCTGCCCAGCTCGTCGATCGCCCTTCCGACCTCCTCGAGCTGGAGCGAGTACTGGTTGCGCTGGGCCATGAGCAGCTGGAGCTGCTGCTGGAGCTGCTGGTACTGCGCTATCTGGTTTTGGAGCTTCTGCGGCATGTCGGCCATCTCATCTGCCTCCCTTGCGCCTCTTCTTCCCCTCGGCGGCGACCTTGAAGTTCAAACGGGTCTTCTTCCCCCTTCCGCCCTCGATTTCGAGCCTCCCACCCGCCTTCGCCTCCTGTCCGGCGGCCGTCCCCGCCACGGAGGCGTCCGCGGCGACCTTCACCCAGCGCAGGTAGGAGTTCACGGCCGCCCGGAGCGAGACGGCGTCCTCGGCCTGGATCTCGAGGTGGAGGGTTGCTCCCTCGCTCCAAACACGCGCCTGCGCCCGGGGCAGCTCCCGCGACGACTCCGGCCGGAGCGCCGCCAAAACGGCCACGTTCCTGTCCTTTCCCAGCTCGAAGCTGAAGACCGCCCGGTGCATCCCGATCACCTCGCCTTTATCGTCTTTTTGACGTTGGGCCGCTCCTTGTAGAACATCTTGGAGCCGCATTTCTCGCACTGTATGCCCATCGTGTTTGGATCCACGGTGGTCCTCTCGTGGCACTTCCAGCACTTGTACATCAGGCTTCCCCCCTGACCTTCTTCTTCTTGACCCGGGCAGGTCCCTCGGGGGCCTCCGCCGGCGAGGGTTTGGCCTTCTTGACCACCTTCTTGGCGACTGGCTCCCGGGCCGGGGCCTCCTTCTTCGGGCCGGCCCCGGTCTCCTCCAGGCGCTCCGCCACGGCGAGCTTGGGCGCCGCCTTGGGCAGGTACGCCCCGCCGGCGAAGACGCAGCCGCAGCGGCGGCACCTCCAGATGCCGGCGCCCAGGCGCTTCACCCGCTCCTGTCCGCACCTGGGGCAGGGGTGGAGGGCCCTCATCTTCTGCTCGATGGCGGCTATCTGGGTGCGGGTCTTCACCCCGTAGCGGGTGGCGAACCGGCCCGCCGAGCCCACCTTGACCGTGCCCCGGGCCATCTCACCGCACCCCCAGGCCGAGCCTCTTCCTGAGCTCCGCGCCGCAGCGCTGGGAGGCCTGGATGATGGACTGGACCTCCTCGAAGGTGAGCTTGCCCGCCAGGCCCTTCTGCATCGCCCGGACGTCCCCGTTCTCGTCGGTCGTGACGGTGAGCCGGGTCTCGGCCACCCGCTCCTCGTCGAGGTTGGGGTCGACCAGAAGGCCGCTCTGCACCTTCACCGACGTTATCGATATCGGGTAGTGCCGCACCGGCAGGGGGAAGTCCTCCCCGTTGCCGAAGCGCTTCGCCGGCACCGTGGCGGTGTTGAGGGCCATCATGGCGCCCAGGAGCCCGGCGTCGAACAGGTTCCCGCCGTAGTCGAGCACGTGCATGTCGACGTAGGTGAGGTAGACCTTCTCCTTCGGCGTGACGCACATCTTTGAAAGGTCGATGGTCTGGGCCTCGCGTATGCCCCGGTCGACCACGCGGGCGAGCTCGATGGACTCCGGCCGGGGGGGTCCCGGCTCGAAGTGCGGCGAGGCCATCGGGATGAGCTCGGCGTTGGTGACCAGCACGCCCCGGTCGGGCGTGTCCGGGAAGGGCGTCCCCTGCTCCACCATCACGCCCACCATGACCTCGGTTGCGCCCCATCTCACCCTGGCCGAGCCGGAGGCGGATGTGACCACTCCCGTCTGGACCTCCACGTGCCTGAGCTCGTCGGGCGACCGGCCGTCGATGCGCTTGCGCTCCACGAGCAGCCGGTTTATGTAGTCGCGCTTGAGGTCGGAAACGACGTCGGCCTCCATCTCAGGCACCCCCTTCGGGCGGATTCGATGCGACCGGCGCGTCCGCCGCCTTCTCCAGCTGCTCCTGGGGCGGCTGCTCCTGGGGCGGCTGCTCCGTTATCTCGTTGTTCTGCAATGTGACGATGGAGTACTTCTTGCGCAGGGCCTCCTTCTGCAGCTCGTTGATCACCTTCGCGGCCCGCCGGTTGTACTCGATGGCCCGCATGAGCTCGTCGTAGGTGAGGTGCCCGTCCATCTGCAGGAGCAGGAACTCGCCCGTCCGGGGCAGTATGGCGCAGGGCACGTCCGCCTGTCCGCAGGTGTCCTCGTCCTTGTTCAGGTCGCACACCACGACGTCCTCCACCTTGCCCGACGCCACCGCCGGCACGATGTCGCGCATCGGGACGCCGGCGTCCGCCAGAGCCACCGACGCCGCGGTCAGCCCGGCGCAGCGGGTCCCCGCGTCGGCCTGCAGGACCTCCATGTAGACGTCCACGGTCGTTCGCGGGAACTGCTCGACGAAGACAACGGAGGTGAACGCCTCCGAGATGATCTTCGATATCTCCTGGGACCGGCGGTCGGGCCCGGGGCGCTTGCGCTCGCCCACGGAGAACGACGCCATGTTGTAGCGCGCCTGCACTATCGCCCTCGCCGGGTTCTGCAGGTGCCTCGGGTGCACCTCGCGCGGCCCGTAGACGGCCGCCAGAACCTTGTTCTGGCCCCATTCCACGTACGCCGAGCCGTCCGCCCTGCGCAGGACCCCGGCCTGGATGGAGACGGGCCGGAGCTCGTCCAGGGCCCGCCCGTCGTACCTGGTCCTTCCATCCTCCAATATCAGCTTGTGCTCAGACTGCGTTCCACCCATCCCTCACTCCTCCTCTGTGATCCTCTCCACCCTGTTCCATATTATCGCCTGCTTCTCCCGCAGGTCGTCGTCTCGTTCCTTGCGGGCCTTCCGCCCGTCCAGGTCCCGGCGCATGCCCTCGATGAAGGAGGCCACGGCGTCGGTCAGCCCCAGCTTGTGGGCGTCCGCCTCTATCTTGCGGATCGCCGCCAGGGCTATCGTCAAATCTTCCACGGTCCCGTCCAGCCAGACCCGCCCGTTCTGTCCAACGATGATGTGGCAGCGGGTGAGCCGCTTCAGCAGGCCTATCATCGAGCCCCCGCGCCCGATAAGGCGGGGGACCTTGGTGGCGTCCACGTCTATCGTCTGGCCGCCCACCAGCTTGCGCAGGTTCGGGCCGTTCATCGAGACCGTGACCCTGCCTATCTCGTTTATGTCGCGTATCTCCACCAGCACGGTGTCGCCCAGCGACATGTACTTCGGGGCCTCGCCGAACTGGACGTCCCAGGGCGTCTCGCTGCCCGGCAGGGGCGCCATGTACGGCGAGTTGAGGTCGATTATCCAGGCGCTGGGGGTCATCTCGGCGACCTTGCCGACCACGAAGTCGCCCCGCCTGGGGATGTACTTCCCCGAGAGCGGGATGACGCTGGTCACCCCGTCGCGGGTGGACCGGATGCCCAGGCAGGCCGCGTACAGCGTGCCCCCCTCCGCGAACGTGCCGCTGCCGCCGCGCGAGCCGTCCGAGCCCAGAACGTCGCCCGGGAGCACCAGCTGCCGGTCGACCTCCGGCGGGCGCCCGCCCTGCGGGCGCGCCTCGTGGCCCGGCCCGCCCGGGTCGCGGCGGCCGTACCTCCCGTCGTCGTGCCGGCCATCCCGGCGGTCGTCGCGGCGGCCTCCGCCACCGCGGCCGCGCCCGTCGCGGCGCCCGTCGTCGCGCCGGCCTCCGTGGCGGTCGTCCTGGCGGCCTCCGCCACCGCGGCCGCGCCCGTCGCGGCGATCCCCCCGGGGACTCTCCCCGTGGAGCCACTCGCGCCCCCCCTCCTGCCGGCGCCGGCGCTCGTACTCGCCCTCGCGGTAGGGCCTGGGGTCCCCGCTCTCGGGGTTCCCGGTGCCCGATCCGTCCGACCAAGGCACGCCCTCGGGCGCCGGGGCGCCCTCGGGCACTTCCGGACCGCCCCCGCTCCCCGTTCCCCTGGGTTCCTGTCCCCCGTCTTCGGCCCCCTTTTCGTCCGGCCCGGGCTCGCTCCCGGCGGGGCCGTTCGCCGTCCCGCGCCCGCGCCAGACGTCCACGTGGGGCCCGACGGGCGTGGGCAGCGGCGGGGAGGGCTCGCGCGGCCGCTCCCTCGACGGGGGCCGCCCGCCCTCCTCCTCCGGTTCCTTGAGACCTTCCTCGTCCTCATCCATCCAGTATCACATCCGCTTCAAGGGCGCGCCGATGAGTCCTCACTTCAGTATGCGGACCTCCACGGAGCCGCGGGTCTTCTCGTTCATCTTCTCCATGAAGTCCGTCTGCAGCCCGGCAGGCATCTCCACGACGCCAATCCACATGCCGTTGGACTGCCACTCCTCCCGCTTCAGCGTGCCGAAGTTCTTGATATCGCCTATGCACTTGGCGTAGTCCTCTCCCTTCAGCCTCACGGCCATGTTGACCTTCTCGAACCTGATGGGCAGTAGGGGCCGGAGCGCCTCCAGCACCACCTTCACCTGCTCCTCCACAGGCTTGAAGGGGTCCACCTTCACCCTCGCCTCGTCCATCGCCATCTCTATGCGGGCCGCCGGGTGCGGCGTCTTGGTCTGGGGGTTGATGGCGTTGCGCGCTATCTCGGAGATTATGGCCTTCCGCTTGCGGTCGGTCATCTCCTTGCGCTGGGCGGTGGTGAGCTGTATCTCGCCCTCCTTCACTATCACGGCCGCCACGGGGCCGACCTCGACGGTCCCGAAGACCTTCTTGATGTTCTCGTCGGCGGCGCGGTCGCCCTTGGAGGCGTCCTTGAATATCTGGTCGGCCGCGAGGTCCTCCATGACCTCCAGGGCCTTGCCCTCCCGTATCCTCTGGGCCGCCTCGGGGTCGACCAGGACCTCGAAGCGGAACCCCCCCCGGTCGAGGTGGGCGGTGACCGCCTTCTCCATGCTGACCATGGGACCTTCCGCCGCCGGGCTACTTGCCCTTGGGCATCCGGCCGGCCACGTCGTCGGCGTCGAGCTTGCGGAAGGTCTCGCCCGCCTGGACGAGGCCTATCTCGACCGTCTCGGGCTTTATCTCGCCCTCCGAGGCTTTCGTCAGCGCCTCCATGCCCAGACCGATGGCCGCATCGAGCGTCAGGTTGTCTTGGTACTTCTCCTCGAACACGCCCATCACGGTGTTGCGCCCGGCGCCTATGGAGCCAGCCTTGTAGGCCATGAGGGCGCCCGACGGGTCGGTCTCGAAGAGGTGGGTCCCCTGCTCGTCCACGCCCGCCACGAGCAGCGCCGTGCCGAAGGGCCGGACGCCGCCGTACTGCGTGTAGTTCTGCTTGAAGTCGCAGATGCGCTTGACCAGGACCTCCACGGGTATCTGCTCGTTGTAGGTGATCTTGTGTATCTGGGCCTCGATGCGGGCCCGGTCCACGAGCACCCGGGCGTCGGCCACGAGCCCCGACGTCGCGCAGCCCACGTGGGTGTCTATCCGGAAGATCTTGTCTATCGACTTGGCCTCAATGAGCCGGCTCGAGATGCGCTTGTCGATTATCAGCACCACGCCTTCCTTGTACTTCAGGCCCACCGTGGTGGTCCCGCGCTTGACGGCTTCACGGGCGTATTCCACCTGGAACAGCCTCCCGTCCGGCGAGAACACGGTGATGGCCCGGTCATATGCCATCTGTCCTGCCTGCATTCTCTCACTCTCTGGGGCTGATTGAACGTCCCTCTTATATAGGTTTTGGAGTAAACTAGCCAGTTGGATAGTATATAAAGACGAAGGGTGGAAGGGAGAAAGGCAGAAAGGCAGCAAGGGGAGGGAGAAAGGCAGAAAGGCAGCAAGGCAGCAAGGCAGAAAGGCAGCAAGGGGAGGGAGAAAGGCAGAAAGGCAGCAAGGCAGCAAGGCAGAAAGGCAGCAAGGGGGGATATTGGGGCTTCCAGCCTCCTATTTCGTCGTCCCCTGCTCCCCAACCCCCTCGCTGCCTCGCTGCCTTCCTCCCCTTTCCCCCTACCGCAAACTCAATATCTTTTCGAGGCCTTCCTTGTCACGAGAGGAGCGGGAATCCGGGTGCTCGGGACAAGGGGGAGGAAGCTCTTCGCCGCCGTTGCGGCGGCCGTCATCCTGGCGGTCGCGGTCGGTGTCCTCTACCGGCCGGGCGGGCCGGCCGGGCCTTCCGGCGGCCCCCCCGTCGAGCCCTATCCGGTCCCCCCGCCCAACTGCCCCGTCGCCGACCTGCCCGGCGAGACCACGGAGCCGTCCATAGCCGTGAGCCGGAAGGACAACAACACGATCGTGGTCGGCGGGAACGACCTCAACACGCCCACGGGCATCGTCTGGTGCGGCCACTATGTCACCCATGACGGCGGGAAGAGCTGGAAGCAGGGCCTCATCGGGGGCTACCCGCGGGGCCCGCGAAACGCGCTGACTGGCTTTCGCGACACCTGCGATTCCAATGTCGTCTCCGACAGCCAGGGCAACTTCTACTACGTCGGCGTCGCCTACAACCGCGTCCCCCCGCCCTCCATCCCCTCGGCGAGGCGGACCATGGTCGGCCCCAGCGCCATCTTCTTTGCCAAGTCCACGGACAACGGCGACACGTTCGGCCAGGTGGTCCTGGCGCGGCCCTCGGCGCTCACCCACGTGCAGTTCAACGACAAGCCGGTGGTCGCCGTGGACGACAACACCGGCGACCTGTACATCGCCTGGTCCTCGTTCCACATCGGCGCTGTATTCGGAGGTTGCCAGCTCATGGTCATCCGGAGCACAGACGGGGGCGCGAGCTGGTCGTCGCCGGTGACCGTGGACGGCTCGCTCACAAGCGGCGACAACTGGGGCGTGTCCATCGTCGTCGACCAGAACAGCACTGTCCACCTCGGCTGGCCCGAATACAGCCTGAACGCCATCCGCTACGCCCGGTCCACCGACCGGGGCGCCACGTTCTCGGCGCCCGTGGAGATCGCCGCCATCGTCTACCAGCCCAGCCCGCTTCCCCCGACCCGCTTCCGCACGCCCATGCAGACCCAGATGGCCATCGACCGGGGAACCAAGAACACGAGCGGGAGCCTCTACCTGGTCTGGGTCGACTACGCTTCCGGCGACACGGACGTGTATCTCGCGTCGAGCCACGACGCCGGGTCGACCTGGAGCGACCCGGTCCGCGTCAACAACGACACCGAAAGCAACGGCATCGACCAGTTCTTCGCGGCTGTGACCGTCACGGACGAGGGCTGGGTCCATGTCGGCTTCTACGACCGGCGCTCCGACCCCGAAAACAGGATGCTCGAGTACTGGTGGGCCATCTCCTTCGACGGCGGGGCCTCCTTCCCGCTGAACATGCCCATGTCCGACGTCGCCTTCGACGGCGACCTGAGCCAGGAGGGCGACCTGGCGTTCATCGGTGACTACACCGGGATGTCGTCGGCCAACGGGACCGTGGCGGCCGTCTGGTGCGACACGCGGCGGGCCACCGAGTCGGCGCCGGACAGCGACATCTACGGGGCGGTGGTGCCGTACAAGGACCTTTTAAAGACCAATAAATTTGCCAACGTGACCGTCCCCTGGCCGTGAACACCAGTTTGCCCCGGTCTTCAGTGAAACCAAGCTCGCTTCCCTGCCAGAAGCGCCGCACAGGCCATCACAGCGACGAGGGCCGCCATCCCCGAGAACCCCGGGATGAACCCCTTCCCCTGAGCCTTCTGGTTGTCCACTATCATCGTCCTGTTGACCGCGTCCGAGTAATCGGCCCCGTCGAAAGCCCTAGCCTCGAGGATATGGGGGCCGTTCTTCAGTCTGGCCGTGTCCAGGACAAATTCCCAGCTGCCGGTGCCGGTGGCGTTCGTCCACTTCCCGCCATCGACCCTGACCTGGACGCCGGCGACATCAAGCGTTCCCCTCGCCGCCGTCCCGGAGATCCTGACCTTCCCCTTCACCCTCTCGTTCTCAGAAGGCCGCGCGATCTCCAATTTCACCTTGACCTTCTCGGTGACGACAATAGTGAACTCCTGCCTCGCCTCGGCGCCTCTTCCATCCGAGGCGATCACGGTCAGAGGATAATTGCCGGTGGCGGCCGGTGTCCAGGATATTATCCCATTGCTGTCACCAATGGTCATCCCCGGCGGGGCGTTCAAAACGGTATAGACCACTGAATCCCCGTCGTCGTCCACGGCCATTGCCGTGTACGTATACGGAATCCCCACGGTCGCCGAGACCACGGCCCTGGTCACGAACCTCGGGGCATTGTTCCCCTGGATGACCGTGATGGTGAAATCCTGCCTGTCGCTCTCCTCCCCGTCGGACGCGAACACGGTCGCGGAGAACCGTCCGGCGAACTGCGGCGTCCAGGTCAGGACCCCGGTGGTGCCGTTGATCTGCATCCCGACCGCGTTCGTGTCCAGGGAAAACGTCAATCTATCCTCATCCGGATCCTCGGCCGTGACATTGTAGACGTACCTGACCCAAGTTTCCCCTTTGAATGGGGCGGCGCTCGTGATACGCGGCCCGATATTCCCGACCAAGAGATGGAATATCTGGACATCGCTCCCGTCATTCCCGTCGGACGCCTGAACGTTCACCTCGTGATTGCCTCTTACAGGACGCATCCAGGCGATCTGACCGGTCCTTCCATCGATCGTCATGTCGGGTGGCGCCTTCAGGAGGTGGTAACCGATCAAGTCGCTGTCCCCGTCGACCGCCGTCACGTTATAGAAATAGGGCACCCCGTTTTCGATCTTCAGCGGCGCAGAACTCGTAATTAGTGGCGGATCGTTCACATTCCTTACAACGATCGTGAAGAAATTCGATTCGGTTCTCAACCCGGATCTGTCCCCGCATGCCACCTTGGCCTGGACGGTCCCGGTCCAGTTGTCATTGGCCGTCCCGGTCAAGGCATCGGCGGACAGATACCGGTTGGCCGTGATCCAAAGCCTCACGAAGCTTGAGTTCGTCGCCGACACCACCGAATAAGCCAGGTTGTTCACCGGGTCCAGATCGTCCTTGAAGTGCTGGTACAGATCGATGAGCGAGACGACGGCGACATCCTCGTCCATGTATGCGGTCCCGATATCTTTCGCGAGTGATGGTGGTTGGTCGCAGAATAATCCGATTTGCAGGTTGAAAAGTCCTATCCTCCCGGCGGTTTTGGATGAGACATCAATCGGCACTATGACATTCCCATTGACATTCTTATCATTCTGATGGGCCGAAAGGTATCTGTTCAGCGGGATTGTGAAATTTCGAATGGTGGCATTATGATCATAGACAATCTCTAAATCATACAAACTAATGTTCCCTATGCTTTCTGCCTTAACAGAAAGCGGGATATCGACATATAAATTGCCATATTCATCCATCCCGGAAGCATTGACCGATGAAATGTACTGGTTGAGTATCTGGGCAAAATCTCCAATTTCTGCCGAACCATTGAAAGATCCTGATAAATTCCAAATGGTCCTTGAGCCAATAAGAATGGACGGATCAAGAATTCCCGATATTGAATTATTGATACTGGCATTATATGCTCCAACGATCACATCATCATATCCATCGTTATTCACATCGCCAGCCGACGAGACGGATGCACCAAACCATGCCTTGGATTGATTACCGCTGAGATTTACATCTGGAATGTTGTCCATATTTGGACCGCCGTAATGAATATACGCAGCGCCTGAATTATTGCCAGTTGAATCATTATAAATGGCACCAATGATAATATCATCATACCCATCATTGTTGACATCGCCAGAACCTGAAACCGACCACCCAAGCCAATCCTTATAACCAGACCCCTGGAAATTCAATATTTCGTTCGATTTTGAATATAGATACGCCTTTCCAGAAATATTCCCCGTATCATTATTAGCATATGCTCCTACAACGATTTCCTGGAATCCGTCATTATTGACATCCCCCGCACCCGAAACCGAGAAACCAAAACGATCTCCGTACGATGATCCGGAATAGGAGATGTCCACAATATTATCCATATTCTGGCTACCAAAATAGCAATTTACATATCCCAAATTGGAACCACCGAGAGCCCCGACAATCACATCAGTGTATCCATCACCATTTATATCCCCACTCGATACTGAACGTCCAAGAAGATCATCTGAATTATTCCCATTGAAAGTTACATCTGAAGCATTATCCATGTTTTTTCCGCCAAAGAACACATATGCCTGACCCTTCCAATCATTTCCTCCGTTAATCTGCGGTGCGCCGATTATTAGATCTCCGTAACCATCACCATTTGCATCACCGGCGCTAGAAACAGAAGATCCAAATCTGTCACCTGCGGCAGCACCCGTGAATATCATATCGACGTTATTATCCATCTTACCGCCGCCGAAATACAAATACGCTGAACCCGACGCGGTTCCACCCCCACCATTGTAATGCGCTCCGATAATCACATCAGCATATCCATCGCAATTGACATCTCCGGCACTCGACACATCGTAGCCAAATGCATCCCATGCAGCATCTCCGGTGAAAATTATGTCAGGAGTGATATTCATTTTCGACCCCCCGAAGTATAAGTATGCTTGACCACTTACAGTTCCGGAGACATTTGCTCTATAAGCGCCTACAATCACATCATCATACCCATCATTATTCACATCTCCCGCTCCAGAAACTGACCAGCCGAAACGGTCCCCTTTCATAATTCCCGTCAATTTAACGTCCGGATTATCCTGAATACTTTGCCCGCCAAAGAAAATGTACGCCCCACCGGGGTTGAGGCCACTATTTGATGGCACCGACTTTATTCCCATCCTTGCGCCTGATATTGTGGATTCTTTCGGGAGGCGGATCTTTTTATTGATTGTTCCTCCCCCTGAACCGAAATCACATGTTTCTTTTTTCAAATCGTTCGCAAATCTATCCTGCCTTCCAAATTGACCATATCCTATACTATTGAAAGCCCAGATTATCGAACCGTTGAGTGATACTAAAACGTTTTCAGGATACGAAGACAAATTACCACCTGCAGCCAAACCAGCAATATTCATTGTAGCATTTGCCGAATAATACCCCGCCGGAATCTCAATTTCTGCTATCCCACTAAATCCAGGCGAATCAAGACTGATTATCAAATCCTTGAGACCACCTTCAAAATCCACAGCATCTGACGATATATTGATGGTGGAATTCACACAAAATAGCAACACAAGGATCACAGATATTTGCCTCACCGATATCCCTCTTGTCAGTCGATAAATACCGTTCATAGGATCATTTTCGACTTTTGTAATGCATTTCGGCGCCACCCTCATCCCGCAAACCTTCTGCACAATACCCCCCATCAACACCCGCCATATACCGTTATCGTCCCTCGGCTTCCCGCCCAGCTATCGGCTGTGAATGCGTTAAAGCTGAGGACCGCAATATCATTATGCATGGTGCTATCCTATTGATTCGAAATCCCATGTTCTGATCCAGAGTTTATCCCAGGCAATTGGTCTTTCCGTACGGAAGGGACTGAATTGTCTCAAGACAGTCATTGGTATCATCCCAGTCCAAGACATCACCGTTGAAGACCAGCTCGGCGTCATTCTTGGCGTCCCCGTCGATGTCGGCTGATACCAGTGCATCGATTTGTCCTCCGCAGTGGGATACCATATGTGATGATTTTGCCCAGGTGCCGTCGCCATTATAGTCCCAGACGAAGAGCCTGTAGTACCAGACGACCTTGCCTTTTACCCTCTCGTTCCATGCCTCGGTGCCAGCAATGGCCTCGTTTTCACTATCACCGTCGATATCGGCAATTTCATTGGACTGGAGGTAGTCGAGCGCTGGGCAGAGCTCGTATTCTCCCGACCATACCTCGCTATAGCCGTTGCCATTGTACCTCCAGATGCATACCTTCATTGCCGTATCACCAGACATCGCGCCGCTCATGAAGATTTCGTTGCCGTTGGACGTATCCCCATCGAGATTGCCAACGCTCACATCATCGACGATCTTATATCCAAGGTAGGCGGCCCGCACATAGCTCCCGCTCTGATAGTCAATGACCACTGCCTTGCCAGTATAGATCCCGTCGTCATCGTAGGACGCTCCGACAACTATCTCCATGACCGAATCAGAGTCGCAATTTGCGACCGCAAAACCATAGTCGCCCACATTCTCGATTTTAGTGGTATACTTGTTTGTACCGGAGGTGATCTTTTTGTCGGCATCATAGCTAAAATCCCAGATTTCCAGATTATCCCATCCGGTCTTGAGAACCAGCTCATTAGCAGAATCCGAGTCCACGTTGCCAATCTTCATCGCCCCGTTTGCCGCAACGGAAGATATGGTCGTCGAGTAGGTCGGTTTGTCGCTTGTGGCCCCGGTGTCCCATATCTCAAGGTAATATGTATTGATTGTTTGTTTCTTGTTCACGACCTGTGAATGCAGCCGGAAACCCGCAAGCTCCTTCGAGCCGTCGTTGTCGATGTCACCGAGCGCGCACCCTCCTATGATTTTACCGGCTCCGGTGCCGGACCACTCGTGAGTGAACTGGCCCGTCGCGCTGTCCCAGTTATAGAGCCTCAAGTAATCATTGGAAGTGATTGCGAGTTGCACGTTCGAATCATCGAGCGGGATGGTGCCCGTCGGCTCCGCCGCGGGGGAACTCTCCTCCTGATTATCCGCCATCCCCGTCGGCCCCACCATCATCCCGCAGACCGCCAGCACAAGCACGCCCAACATTGCCCGCTTCATCCCGCCATCCTCCCACGACTTCCCGGTACACACCCGTCCCAATGAAGGACGTGACTCTCATCCGCATCCGCGGTTGTCCGCCCCTCACTAGCCGCCCGGCAATCGCCCTGTAGCAGATATAACCATTTTGGGGCATATTAACGGTCTATTTAAAAATGATGAATGATGGCGGGGCAACAATACATTAGTGTTTTTCCTCGACCGCCCGCCCGGTTGACCCCCCTGCGCAGAATGGGACCTTCCTGCATGTATGGGATACCTCCGATCTCCCCGGGAGCCGGGCTCCTTACTAGTGGGCTACAAACGGTTCCATTTCGCCGACCATATATATATTTCCCCAACAGAGGGAAACTATAACTGGATTCTTTCCTTCCATGGGGGAAACTATTATGAACCCCCCGGTATATCCATGAACCATGGACAAGGATGCCGTTGCGGGCCTTATACGCGATTTCGAGGACAGGCCGTTGCCCGCCCTGGTCAGGCGGGAGCTCGAGCCCGGGCGGATGCCCCCAGGCAAAGCCCTGACGGTCATCGGTCCGCGCCGCGCCGGCAAGACCTATTTCCTTTTCGACCTGATGACGAGGCTGGGCGTCCCGCGAAAGGAGATGCTCTACATAAACCTGGAGGACGACAGGTTCCTGCCTGCGAAGGCAGCGGACATAGACCTGGTCCTGAGTACATACTACCAGATGCATCCCGAGATGACCGACCGCACGATGCACCTCTTCCTCGATGAGGTCCAGGCGGTCGACGGGTGGGAGCTCTTCGTCAGGAGGGTGCTGGATTCGGGCAGGGCCCAGGTCTACCTCACCGGTTCCTCGTCCCGGCTTCTCTCCCGGGAGGTCGCCACCTCCATGAGGGGCCGGGCCGCGACAAGGGTGGTCCTCCCGTTCTCCTTCGGGGAGTTCCTGTCCGCCCGGGGCTTCACGCCGGGGCGCCACCTCTCCACCAAGGAGAGGTCATGGCTGGTCAAGCACCTCGACGATTTCGTCAGGACCGGCGGTTTCCCGGAGGTCGTACTCGATTCGGACCCGCTCTCCAGGCTCAGGACGCTGCGGGACTATGTCGAGGTGGTGCTGATGAGGGATATGGTCGAGAGGCACCGCATCCGGGAGACCAAGGCGCTCAGGGTGCTTTTCGCTTCGATGCTCGCGTCCTATGCAAAGGAGTTCTCCATCCACAAGCTCTATCAATTCTTCCGCTCCCAGGGGATACGCGCCGGTAAAAGCTCGCTCTACGAGATGGTCCAGCACCTCGAGGACGCTTTCTCGGTCATACCGGTCAGAAGGCTGGGCGGCTCCATCCGGGAATCGGAGGGGACACTACCCAAGATGTATATCATCGATGCCGGCTACATCGCCCAGAGCGGAAGGGCGGATTCCACGAGCCTCGGGCGCCTGATGGAGAACGCCGTCGCAGTCGAGCTCTTCCGCAGGGGCTCGGCCGACCCGCTCGCCCGGATTCACTATTGGAAGAACGCCGCCGGCCGAGAGGTCGATTTCGTCGTTTCCAGGTCGGGCTCCGTCCGGGAGCTTGTGCAGGTTTGCCTCCGCACCGAGGACGCTGGTACGGATCGGAGGGAGGTCGAGGCGCTGCTCGCCGCCGGGTCGGCGTTGCGGTGCAAGGCGTTGAGGATCATCACCTGGGACCATGAGGAAAAAAAGAGGGTGGAGGACCGCGCAGTGGAATACATTCCGCTCTGGAAGTGGCTTCTCCGCCGTTGACCGGAAGAGCGCGGTGCTCCTAATCGGCCGGACCCGCGGGGAGGATCACTTCCTTCCGACCGGGTAGTAGACCCTCGTGTTCCCCTTCTTCGAGCTGAGGATTCTCCCCTCACGCATCAGGTTTCGCATGTGGTACTTGACCGCCTCGTTCCCGACGAGGAGGCGCTCCACCACCTCCTTGTGGGTGATGCCGGGACGCTCCTCGACCGCGACCAAAATCGCGGACACGAGTTCCTTTGGGGTGCGCTTCCGATCCTCGGGTATCCTCACCGAGATCAGATAGAATCGCTTCATGGTCCCATCAGACTGTGACTTTATGTATCCCTCCCTCTCCAGCACCAGGAGGTGGTGCACCATCATGCTGTTGGAGAGCTTCAGCGCCTTCCTCAAGGCGTTGAAGTGCTGGCCCGGGTTGTCCAGGAGGTAGCCCATTATCTGGTGGCGCACGCGCTGGCTCAGGGCCTTGTCGCGACTTATCCGGGTGTAGAGCGGCACGAAGGGCGCGATGAAACCAAACTTTCCAGTCTCGGTGGCGGCGATCGCCACGCCGATGGCTATCAAGCCTATTGCGGCCGCCCCGACGATAGGCACGGCCGGGACATACATCGGTTCTTCTTCATGTAAGGGTTCTTCCTCGCCCGCGGGTCCATGTTTGACTGGCAGCCGGACGTTGATCTGTATATCGCGGCTGAGCCCTTCGAAGCCATGTATCCGGACGGTATGAACTCCCTCCAAGGTAATATTCGGGATGGTAAAGCCGAGGTCGGTCCAGCCGCTGCCGCCGGTTTTATTTTGGAATGTCGCCAATATTGTCCAGTTGGGGTCGAAAATGTCCACGCTGAGATTGATTCCCGATACCGATCTATTGGCCCGGGTCGGGAGATATTCGTAGCCTGCATAGGCACTGAGCGCGATAAAATCGCCCGGGAGGTAGTCCTCTGGTGTGATCGAGGAAGAGACGTCAAGCACCGGCGACCAGAGCCAGACGACATTGAAAGTTGTGGAGCCGTTCATTTTCATGCCGTGGAGCTCGGCGCTGACCGTGCAATTGTATGCCCCCTCTGGTGCGTCAACGGGAAGGGAAAAGGATATCGCTGCATTGCCTGAGGGCCCGGTGGTATTGGAGAGATTGAAAAACGGCCGGCCCGACGGGTCGCTCACCTCGAAAGAGGCTGGAACTCCTTCAAGTCTGGAACGATTCGTGTATTTCAGGATGAACAGTTCCCAGTTCCCGTGGCCGAAGCTCTTGGCTCCCCCAGCGCAATAGATATCCGAATCTCCTAGGATCGTGATACCATTGCAAATCTCGTCATCATCGCCTCCCCATGTGATGCTCAGGACCTCCTCGCCGGTTTCAATATCATATCCTATTAATACCGCGTCCGAGGAATTGGCGATGGAACGGTCCCTAACCGTTCCAGCGCAATATGCGATCCAATTTCTTTGGCGGACATCGAAGAAGGAATTATGCCATCCTGCTCCCCCGTGCAATTTCTCCATCAGGAGGTCACCGTTTTCAGAGTATATCCGAAGGAAACCGGAATGATTGCCGGTCTCGTTGTCGGAGCCGGCCAGGAGCAGGTTGACACCGTCCGTGGCTATCGAGTAGGTTCCCGAATCGTTGCCCCAGGTCTTATTCAAGAGTAGATTGCCATCCGTGTCGTACTTGACAAAACCGGTCGGTCCGGGAGCCCCGGAATCATAGACGCCCAGGTACAACGAGCTGTTCAGATAAGCAATATCCTCGCTGAACTGGTCTCCGGCGCCACCCCAGGTCCTGGACCATTCGAAACGCATTGAGGTCAGGTTGAACTTGACCAGGAGGGCTTCAATGCTTTCCGGTCCGAAGCCCAGGCTCCAGCCGGATATATAAATAGCGTCGCCGACGAGGACCAACCCTGTCCCCCAGTCCTTGGTCTCGATCCCCGACCGGTTCCAGGTCCGGTTCCAAAGCTCAGCGCCGCTCTTGTTGTACGCCAGAAGGAAAAGCGGGTCCGGCCAGATTCCGTCACCGCAGGCGCCTACAATGTAGATAGTATCGTTTTGAAGAATCAAGTTGATGGGGAGATTCTCGTCCGGGATGCCCCAGGTCCTGTTCCATATCTCGGTCCCGTTCAGGTCCATTTTCGCTATCCAGGCATCGACCTCTCCGTTCGGTTGGTCCACGGTACCGATGATATACAGGTATTCGCCATCGCTCGTTATCCTCCCCAGCATGTAAAAGGATTGGGCGGCGGGGAGAGTTTTGTGCCATTCATAGTAATAGGATCCGGTATCTATACCAGAAATTGCCATATGGAGGCCTATGTCCTGACCAGGGGCGTAGGTCTGCCTATCCGATGAAATATCGAGCAACACCGGCCCGAGATCCGGCAGCACCCGTGAGATGCGAATCCAGTCGACCTCGCTGCTCGCCAGCCATCCAGTTTCGATCCCGACGGCCGTGATGCCTCTGTGAGCGGTCCTGCCCGGATGAGTGTAGATGAGATTCCCATCGTCGTAGAAAGAGAATCGGTAGCCGGTCTTCACCATCTTCAGGACATGCCAGCTGTCTATATACGGAGCGTAGTTCCCATACCGGAATGTTGCGCCGTTGTCGTCGAACATGTAGTCCATGTTCTGGCCGTCGGCTGCGGCGCTCCAACGGGCACCGCCCGGTCCAGTAAATGAGACCCTGCAGAGGCTCCCGTAACTGCGTCCGACCCATCGCGCCCTCACCTCGACCGTGTAGTCTTCGAAATCCAACGAACAATTCCGCATCAAATAGCTGCCCTGGCTGCCATCATTGTCCAGGATCACCGTTGAGCCGGTGGGCAGGGCGGGCGGACCGGAAACATTCCATCCCGCGGATGCCATCTCCTCAGCGGAGCTGTAGTTGAAATCCTCGAAAAAAAAGCCATCCGAAAGCTCCGGACCGGGAGGGCCGCTTCTTCCCTGCCCGGCGCGCGGCTCGGCGTTCAGGGGCACGATCACGAGGCCGAGCATCACGGCCATGATACATACGGTCGGTTTGGAAAGCAACCCTTGGCACCCTCTATCTTCAAATATCCAAACGAGTCCGATTTATTAAAATGGTTTGGGGCAGTTTAACGGTCTATTTAAACGCTCCGGGCAATCCGGGAGGTCCGATTGCACCCGCGGTTTTTGCCGGGCCGCTCCAGGCGCAGGCGCTCCCCGAAATGTAGAAAGTAACTATTAATAACGAAAAAGCACTGCCGGAATCCGGGGGTAGAAGATGCACGACCAGACGAGGAAGACGCCCGACGAGATCTTCCAGTACGCCCACACGCACGATGTCGCCTGGATGAGCCAGAACACCAACCACCTGCCGGCCTACAAGGCCGTCCGGGACGCGATAAAGCAGTCCGTCCAGGAGCAGGAGTACAACAAGTATCCCATCGCCTCCGGCCTGCCCGGATTGCCGGAAGCGATCGCCCAAGACATCGGCATGCCCGACTACAAGGTGCTCGTGACGGCCGGCGGAATAGAGGGCATCTACATCCTGGCGCGGGCGCTCCTTCGGCCCGACGACGAGGTCATCACCTCGGACCCGTCGTTCTTCATGATCCACAAGGTGATGGGCCTGACCGGCGCAAGATGCACCAACCTCCCGGTCTACGACCCGCCCTGCAAGTACCGGATCGAGCAGGTCAAGGAGGCCATCACGCCCAAGACGAGGATGCTCCTGCTCATCGACCCGCTCAACCCCACGGGCGCCGGGTACACCCAGGACGAGGTGCGGGCCTTCTCGGAGCTCGCCCGGGACCACGACCTCCTCATCCTCGACGACGTCACCTACCGGGACTTCGCCGAGGGGCACTTCGAGACCACCCGGTGGGCGCCCGAGCGGACATTCATCGCCTACTCGTTCAGCAAGAGCTGCGGGATGGCCGGGATGCGCATAGGCGCCCTGGCCGGTCCGAAGGAGCTCATGGACAAGGTGATCCCCTACAACACGAACGACCTCAGCGTCAACGTGGTGGCCCAGAGGGGCGCCCTCGCCGCGTTGCAGACGAAGAAGGAGTGGTTCCCCAAAACGCTCAAGATCTGCCGCGACAACCAGAGGCGCATCAGGCGGGCGGTCCGCAAGGTCCCGGGGGCGAGCCTGCCGGTGTTCCCGTCCCAGGCGAACATGTTCTGCATCGACATCGGCGCCACGGGCGTGGACCCGGACCTCGTGGAGCAGAGGATGCTCTTCGACCACGATGTGTTCATCCGGTCGGGCAACTACGTCAGCAAGCAGTTCGGGAGCCGGTTCATACGCGCCTCGTTCTCGGTGCCGTCGGCGATGGCCCGGAGGTTCGCGAAGGCGTTCCCCGAGGTCATGGAGGGGCTGAGGAGGAAGGAGAGCCCGCCGCCAGCAGCGGACTCCGGGCAGGGCGCGGGACCGGCTCCTCCCAGCCCGGTCTGACCGGGAGACCGGCTGGTCAATGAGGGCACATTGGCTCCTGACGGTGATTATACCTACATTTAAGCATATTCCACAATACTCATAGATTTGTAGGTATAATAGGATTCCATGGCCTACCTGGGCAGGAAGACGGTGGCGGGCAGGCGCTACTACTACCTCGAGGAGAGCCTCCGGCTGAACGGCACCGTCCAAAAGCGCGAGCGGTTCGTCGGCGAGAAGCTCCCGCCGGACATCGGGGAGCTCAAGCTCCGGTTCTCCCGCGAGGTCCGCTCCGAGCTCCTCTACCCGCGACTGGACATGATCAAGAAGGCCTTCGCCTCGGAGGAGCGCTCGCTCCCGGATCCCGTGCGCGAGAAGTCGCTGAGGGCGTTCGCCGTCCGGTTCACCTACGACACCAACCGCATCGAGGGCTCGACGCTCAGCCTGCGCGAGACCGCCGAGTTACTGGAGGCTGGCATCACCCCCGCGAGGAAAGCGATCTCCGACGTGAAGGAGGCGGAATCCCACTGGCGGGTCTTCCGGGAGGTGCTGGGGACCAGAAGGGACCTCTCGCTCCGGCTCGTCCTGTACTGGCACCACAGGCTCTTTTGCGACACCAAGCCGGACATTGCGGGCAAGCTGCGCGATTACCAGGTCTACATCTCCGGCGTGAAGTATACACCCCCGTCGCCGGTCGAGGTCCATCCGCTGATGACGGAAATGCTGGCCTGGTACAACCGGAACAAATCCAGGCTCCATCCGGTCGAGATCTCCGCATCCCTCCACCAGCGGTTCGAGTCCATCCACCCTTTCGGCGACGGCAACGGCCGCGTGGGGCGGCTTATCATGAACTCCGTGCTCCACCGCAACGGCTGGCCGATGCTCAACATCCCCTACGAGACGCGCCGGGGGTACTACAACGCCCTGGAGCGCTCCCAGACCCGCCGGGACGAGGACGTGTTCGTCCGCTGGTTCATTCGCAGGTATCTCTCGGAGAACGCCCGATTCCTTCCGGCAGGGCGGCGCTAGCGCGGCCTCGGCCCGCGATAGATCCCCGCCTTCCCGCACCCGGGACAGGTTATCTTCACGGGGTAGCTCGTGGCGTAGATCGGTACCGGCGAGCCGCAGCTCGAGCAGCGCGTCATCCGGGCGGGCGCCCCCGCCGGCGCTTCCTCGACCGGCCCGGGCTCCGCCACCGGCCCGGGCGCCGGCGCCTGCCTCCTCCAGGGGGATGCCGGCTCCGGCCCGGGAATCGTCTCAAGGCGCGTCGCGGCGGGCCGGGCCAAAGCTCCGGCCCCTCCGGCCGCCGTCCCCGTCGTCCCGTCCCTTGCCCCCTGCCCCCCGCTCCCTGCACCCTGTCCCTTCGGCCTGTACTCGCCCGTCGTCCCGCAGTGGGGGCACTCGATGCGCGTCGGGCCCTCGGTGTACAGGGGTATCCGGGCCTTGCAGCGCGGGCAGCGGATGTGCCGCACGGGCTCGCGACCGGGCTTGGGCGGCCCGGCCGCCACCGCCGGCGCTGGGGACCGGCGCGATTGGCCCAGGTCCCCTGCGCCTTGGCGACCTTCGGTCGCCAGCGGCGCAGCCGCGATGGCTATCGGGACCGGCGCCGCGCTCTCCGTTCCGGCCCCCTCCTCCTCCCAGCCGCCGTCCGTGCCGGCGGGCTCCCCGTCCATCTGGAGCGTCTCGGCATCCTCGCCCCCGGAGGTCGGCCCGGGATTGGTCACCGCCCCGACCCCCCCGGCCTGCGGGAGCGGCGATATCCCGTCCCGGGGGGCCCCGGGCGCGGGCGGCGTCTTCCGGACCGAATAGACATAGTACGTCACGCCGGCGACCATCACCACCACGAGGAATATGCCTACCGCCATCAGGAGCCACGACACCGGGGTCTCGGTGGTCGACCCTCCGGTCCGGAGTGTCGTGAATGTCCTGTCCGTGCCGTTGGCGGCGGGGTTGCCCGCCGGATCCGTTGAAGCCACCCGGAAGTGGTAGGTCTTTCCGGGCTCCAGGCCGGTTATCGTGATGCTGTGCGCAAGGACGTTCTGCTTGGACGAAAGCCTCTGGCCGTACGAGGAGGAGTTGCCAAAATCCACCACGCTGTCGGAGGGCTCGTCGGTGGTCCAGGTGATGGTGGCGCCCGTGCGGGTGAGGTTCGTGACCCTCACGTCCGATATCACCGGCCCGATGGTATCCGGGCTCCCGGCGGTCGTGAAGGTCGAATCCGGGCTCTCCGACGGGCCGTTGCCGAAAACGTCGGTCGAGCTCACCCTGAAGTGGTAGACCGTGTTGGGCTTGAGCCCCTCGAGCACCACGCTGTGGACCTCGGTGTCGGCCGGGTCCGTCGCCCTCTGGCCGTACTTCACGCTGGTGCCATACTCGACCTCGCTGTCGGCGAGCTCGTTCGTGCTCCAGAGGACCACCGCCCGCGTGTCGGAGATCCCGGACACCAGCACCCCGGATATCACGGGCGGCGTCCTGTCGGGCGTCCCGCCCCCGCCGGCCGTCTTGAACGTCTGGTCGGTGCCGATGCCCGTGTTCCCCGAGGAATCGGCCGAGAGCGCCCGGAAGTGGTAGAGCGTGTCGGGCGACAGGCCCTGCAGGAGCACGCTGTGGGAGAGCAGGAAGGTCCGGTCGGCGGAGCTCTGGCCAAAGGAGGAGGTCTGGCCGTACTCCACGAAGCTGTCGGAGACCTCGTCGGTCTCCCAGAGCACGATGGCCGAATCCTGCGTGACCTGCTCCACCCTGACGTTCGAGATGGCCGGGGGCCTCTTGTCGGGCGCCGAGAGGGTGGTGAAGACGAGGTCCCCGCTGGAGGCCGGGCCGTTGCCGGTGGCGTCCGAAGACAGCGCCCGGAGGTGGTACACGGTGGAGGCGTTGAGCCCCGAGAGCGTCATCTCGTGCAGCCGGACGAAGCTACCGTCCGCGGCCCGCTGGCCGTAGCCGGCCGAGAGGCCGTACTCGACGGCGCTGTCGGCCGGCTCGTCCGTCTCCCAGCTCACCACCGCCACGCGGTCGGTGACGCCGCTCACCTTGACGTTCGATATCACCGGCGGGTCGACGTCGGGCGCCGCGAGGGTGGTGAAAGTCAGGTCCTCGCTCTGCGCCGGCCCGTTGCCGCTGGCGTCCCTCGAGGAGACGCGGAAATGGTAGGTGGTCGAGGGCTGGAGGCCCGAAAGGGCTATGGAGCGCTCCAGCACGAAGAGCGGGTCGGCCGCCTTCCGGTCGTAGGCGGCGCCCGTGCCGTACTCGACGACGCCGTCGGCCGGCTCGTTGGTGCTCCAGCTCACCACCGCCAGCCTGTCGGTTATCCCCGAGACCTGGACGTTCGAAAGCTGGGGGGGCGTGGTGTCGGGCGCCGTGCCGATGCAGATGGGCCCGAAGGTGGTGGCGCTGGCGTTCCAGTTCAGGGCCTTGTCCCGGGCCCGGATGTGGAAGTACCACTTGCCGGGGCTCAGCGCCGGGGAGGTGGCGTCGTGGACGGACTCCTCGACCTCCTTGACGTCGTCCGGGACGGTGCCGGGCGACCGGTCCCAGGAGTAGGAGTAGCCGTCGATGCCCGAAACGTCCTTGCCGACGTCCTTCCAGAGCACGTGCACGATGCTGGCGGAGTACCAGGTACCGGGCTCCGGGTGCGTGTCGCTCACCACTACCGGGTTGGCAGGCGGGGTGCGGTCCACCACGAACTGGTAGGCGTGGCCGTCCTGGCAGGCGGCGTAGACCTCCTTCTGGGAGGGGTCGCCCGTGGCGCTCCCGACCACAACATCGCTCATCGGTCCGTTGCCCGAGCCCACCGCCACGGAGTGCCAGAGGCCGCCGGCCTTATCGTAGTGGACCTTGTAGACCTGGTTGTTGGAGGTCCCGGCGTAAAGCTCCGGGGCGCCGTCTGAGTTCCCGTCGCCCAGCGCGAGCGAGAGGGCGCGCACCCCGCTCCCCAGCGAGCCCAGCAGGGAGGTCTCCCACCCGCCCGCGGCCGCGTCGAACCTGAACCTGTATATCGTGGCGTTCGCGAAGGAGGCGCCGTAGAGCTCGTTTTTGCCGTCGCCGTCGGCATCGCCGACCACGATGGCGGACATGTCGGCGGGCTCCACGGGGCCGGGTCGCGGGCCGGGCGTCCCCGCTCCCTCCCCCTGGCGGACCAGGCTCATGGACCAGCCGAAGCCGGTGGCGGCGAACCGGTACACCGAGCCGTCGCCGGAGGAGCCGTACACCTCCGGCCAGCCGTCGTTGTCGCCGTCCCCGACCGCCACCGATTCCATCGGGTTTTGGGGCATGTTGGGGGACGTGGTGGAGTTGCCCACGTCCAGGACGTTCCAGCTGTTCCCGCTGCTCGAGTACATGTAGATGTGGCCGTCGGAGTCGGCCGAGAAGAGCTCCGTGCGGCTGTCGTTGTTGCCGTCGCCTATGGCGATGTGGTTGCTGCTTGAGCCGGAGGTCCCGACGAGGTTGCGCTCCCAGCCCTTGCCGGTGTTGTAGAACTGGTACATCGCGGCGCGCATGCGCGGGGGCTCCCGGTTCATGCCCATCACGTAGACCTCCCGGTCGCCGGAGTCGTCGCCGTCGCCCACCACGATGGCGCCGGCCACGAAGCCCGGGTTGGCCATGTTCTCGATGGCCCAGGCGCCCTTGTCGGCGTTCCAGGTGAACTGGAATATGCCGCCGTTCTGCCCGCCGGTGAAGTAGACCTCGGGCGAGCCGTCGCGGTCGCCGTCGCCGACGGCCACGCCGACGAGCTCGCCCCGGTCGAACGGGGTGCCCATGTCGGTCTTGACCCAGGAATCGAGGCCGGAGCCCGCCGGGAGCAGGCCGATACCGAAGAACGCCAGGGCGACCGCCAGGGCGGAGGCCCTCCTGATAGCGGGAGTCGACATTTCTGTTCCCTTCTGCATTGTACTAGGGAACAGTTATTGGGATAATTAGTTTCTGGTACAAATGCTAATCAATTATATATCAGGCACCAGCACCAGCACCGCTCCCCCGACAAGCCTTATGAATTGCGAAATCCCTGCCCCGCCCGGGTGGTCCGGTGGAAAAGCTCGACTTCAGGACGAAGCACAAGGAACTGTACAACCCATCGAAGAAGGAAGTGTCGATAGTGGAGGTCCCGGCGTTCAACTTCCTCATGATGGACGGGACGGGCGACCCGAACAACAATCCCAGGATGCAGCTGGCGTTCGACGCCCTTTTCTCGGTCTCGTACACCCTCAAATTCATGTTCAAGCGGGGCAAGCACCACGAGATCTACCTGAGCGATTTTTGGCGCGTGAAGCCGGAGAAGCTCAAGACCATCATACGGCAGCCCTGCGGAAAGGCGTGAGCGCGCGGGGTGCAGGGAGGGAAGCGGTCTCAGAGGCCGAGCTCCCAGCGCTCCATGGCCAGGTACCGGCCGAGGTCCCGCACGTGCTCCCGGCGGGTCTTTTTGAACCCGGCCTTCCCGAAAAGCTGCCGGGCCGCCGCCAGCTGGTGGCTCACCGAGAGCGAGACCCTCCGGTAGCCGGCCGGCCGGGCGAAGGCCACCGCCTCGTCCACGAGCCGGCGGCCGATGCCCAGGCGGCGCGCCCCCGGCTCCACGGGCAGGAGCTCGAGGACCGCCTCGCTCCCCGACCTCTTCGACAGCATCGCGCAGCCCGCGGGCCGGCCCTCCAGCTCGGCCACGAGGAAGCGCTCGCGGGCGGGGTCTCTCCGCCGGAGGAACCCGGCCATCCGGGCCGCCACGGCCGCCTCGTGGCCTTCGTCCCAGCCGAGCTCCCGAAAGAAGAGCCGGCCGTGCCGGCCCGCCGCCCAGCCCGGGTCGCCCGGCCCGTGGGTCCGGACCGCGATCCTCCGCTTGCCGGTCTCGGGGGAGCCCGGGAGCGACTCGATGTCCCTCATGCACAAAAGCAGCGTCTCCTGCTCCTCCTTCGTGAGGCGGACCAGGAGCGAGGCGACGCTCTCGGTCGAGCGCTGGTCCAGTCGCTTGAAGACCTCGAGGCCCTCCTGCGTCAGGCGTACCACCTCCCGTTCTCCCCCGGGCGGCAGGCGCTCCGCCAGGCCGAGCCTCGCCAGCCGGCGCAGAATGCGGCTTGCGAAGGCCGGCTCGATGCCGAGGAGCGCGCGCAGCCCGGGCGCCGTCAGGGGCCCGTGCCGGGCGAGCTCGTAGATGACCCGGGCCTCCGTGACGGAGAAAAGGCTCCGGAGGTACTTGTCTCCGAGCATGTTCAGCAGGACGGTGTAGAAGCGGTTGAAATGGCGGACCGCATCGGCCCGTCCGTCGAAGGTGGACTGCTCCACGCGCCAAGAAGAGTACGCCAACATATGAATAATCGACTGCGCCGGGACCGGGCGCGGGGTCCCGGCCGTCGACCGCTTCGGGGCGCTCCCGGCCGCGGGGCGCCGGCGCCCGGGCGCTCCCCACCGCCATTTAAATAACGCCCCTCGCCCTTCTACGGAGCGCAATGGCACCGGCAAGCGCCGCCCTCAAGGACTACATCCAGGCCCTCCGGCCCCAAAACTCCATGCTCACCGCGCTGGCGACGGCCCTGCCGGTCCTCCTGGTCGACCGGGCGTTCACGCCGAGGGTCCTCCTGCTGCTCGTACTCGGCTTCCTGCTCAACTGCACCGCCTCCATCCACAACAACATAACGGACCTCGCCTACGACATGAAGGTGAGCTACACCTCCGACCGCGTGGTCGGCAAGCGAATTCCGATGCGCAACGCGAAGGCCGTGTACGCCACCCTTCTCGCCATCTCCCTCTCGCTGGGCGCCTTCCTGGCCGGCGTCAACCCGATGGACCCCAGGCCCAACTGGTGGGCGCTGTTCGCCCTGTTCTTCACGGCGGGCATCGTCTCGGCCTACAACCTGTTCGGCAAGACCCACTTCTCCTGGGGCGTGTGCATCTCGCTGGGGATAGCCTCGCTGGTGTGGTACGGGGCCATCCTTTCGGGCTCGATGTCGGACGTGGCCATATTCATCATCGTCTATCTGGCCCTCCAGTCGGGCTTCATGCAGAACCTCGAGGGCGGGCTCAAGGACGTGGCGACGGATGTGTCGAACATGGCCGCCTTCTTCGGCGTCAGGTCGGACGGCAAGGCCCTCCGCGTCTCCAGGACCTTCATGGCCGTCACCCACGGCTACAAGGTCGTCATGTCGGCCCTGGTCGTATACATCGTGTACCGGACGGTGGGCCCGCTCCATCCGGTCGCCTTCTTCGTCTGCATCCTGACGGCCCTTTCCTTCGTGGTCATCCAGGTGCTCCTCGACTTCAGGTCGTTCGACCGGGCGAGGACAATCCGGTTCTTCGGGTACCACGAGGCGCTCATGTGGCTCATGGTGCCGGCGGTCATCTATCCGATCATCGGCATCTGGCTGACCCTTTTCGTCGCGCTCCTTCCGCTGGTCTTCTATGTCATATACAACAGGGCGGTGCACGGGACGATGCTCGTGCCGGATATCTGAAAACAGTGTGCAGGGTGCAGGGGTGGTAAGAATGGAGCGGTCCGGCGAAAGATCCGACACCCTCGAGCTCTTCGAGCCCCCCGACCGCAAGGCCCGGCGCGCCTGGCTCGAGAAAAACCACCGGACGAAAAAGGCGGTGTGCCTCATCCTTTCCAAGAAGGGGGCCGCAAGGCCGACCGTCACATACGGCGAGGCCATGGAGGAGGCCATTGCCTTCGGCTGGATCGACAGCCGGGGCAACCGGCTGGACCGCGACCGGTTCAAGCTGATATTCACTCCCCGCAGGCCGGGGGGCGTCTGAGCCCCCTCGAACAAGGGGCGGGTGGCGCGCCTTTCGAAGGCCGGTCTGATGGCGCCGGCGGGGCTGGCGGCGGTGGCCAGGGCCAGGCGCGACGGCTCGTGGTCGTTCCACGACGACATCGACAGGCTCCGGTGCCCGGGCGACCTCAAAAGGGGTCCAGGACCCATTGCAATAATGCCCATTATTGCAACCCTATTATAAGGGTAACCGGGAAGTTTTAATTACAATAATGGCCATTATACTAACCATGATTATTGAAAGGCCAAGCCAGGCCAGGGCGCTGGGAGCGGGCAGATGGCTGCTCGTCTACGGCCGGAGGAAGACCGGCAAGAGCTTCCTCGTGGAGCGAACGCTGCCCTTCGAGGACTATTTCTTCGTCACCTCGGACAGGACGATACTGGAGAAGAAGCGCTGGCAGGAATACTCCTACGACTCCTTCAAGGAGATACTCAGAAGGGACCTCGGGTCCGGAAAGGGGGTGGTGGTCGACGAGTTCCACCGCCTGGGGGAGGGCTTCCTCGACTACCTCCACGCGCTGCCCCAATCCGGCCGCCTCACGCTCGTCTCCTCAACGCTGCACACCGCGCGGCTGCTCCTCGAGAGACGGTCGCCGCTCCTGGGCAAGTTCGGGGAGGTCCGCATCCCGATAATCGACCTTGCGGACGCGCTCCGGGCGGCGGCCGGCCGAAGGTGCGGCCCGCGCGAGCTCCTGGAGCGGGCGATATTCCTGCGGGAGCCCGTCACGGTCAACCTTCTCGAGGAGGGTGACCCGGTCGCCGCGGCGTCGATGCTGAAGCTCACCGTCCCGGCACTCATGGGCGAGATCTTCGCCGAGGAGGACCGCAAGATCTCCGCGGTCTACGAGGGCGCGATACGGGCCGTCGCCGCCGGCAGGTGCACCTCGGCGGAAGTGAGCTCGCACCTCTTCTCCAGGGGGCTCATAAACCGAAACGACCCCAGCCTGGTCCAGCAGTACCTCGAGAACCTCCAGCGGTTCGGGATACTCCACAAGCTCCCGGTCTGGGGCAGGAACCGGCACGTGTACCGGCATGTCTCGCCACTGACCAGGATCTTCTACTACCTTGACGAGAAGTACGGCGCCGCGGAAAGGGACATCCCCCCGGCGCAGATGGAACGGTACCTTGCGGAGCTCATGCCCCGCATCGTCGAGGATTCGGTGCGAGAGCTCCTGGGCGCCCGCCTCGGGATGCGCGTCCACCTCCACGAGGCGGCCGATTTCGAGGTCGACGGGATATTCGCCACCTTCAGGAAGCCCGAATTGGCGCTGGCGGTCAAGTGGAGGTCCCGGCTCGAACGGAACGATGTCGTCAAGGCCCGCGAGAGCCTCGGCAGGTCGGGCGCCAAAAGGAAGATACTGTTCGTGCCCGAAAAGCGGGGCATTCCGGCCGAGGGGCTGGAGCTCATGGACGTGCGGGACCTGCTCAAAACGGGCTAGTGGACACAAACCCTCGGAGGACGCGATCCGGATGAACGGAGAACCCGACCCGATCGAGCTCATCGAGCCCCCAGACCGCCGCTCCTGGCGCGCCTGGCTGGAGAGGAACCACCGGACCAGGAAGGCCGTGTGCCTCATCCTTTCCAAGAAGGGGGCCGCAAGGCCGACCGTCACATACGGCGAGGCCATGGAGGAGGCCATTGCCTTCGGATGGATCGACAGCCGGGGCAACCGGCTGGACCGCGACCGGTTCAAGCTGATATTCACTCCCCGCAAGCCGGGGGGCGTTTGGGCCCCCTCGAACAAGGCGCGGGTGGCGCGCCTTGCGAAGGCCGGTCTGATGGCGCCGGCGGGGCTGGCGGCGGTGGCCAGGGCCAAGCGCGACGGCTCGTGGTCGTTCTACGACGACATCGAGAGGCTCCGGTACCCGGAGGACCTCAAAAGGGCGCTGGCCGCGTCCAAGAGGGCGAGCCAGTTCTTCGACGGGTCGGGCATGACGTACAGGAAGCAGGCGCTTTACTGGATAGCGTCGGCGAAGAGGCCGGAGACGCGTGAGAAGAGAATCGCGAAGGTCGCGCGGCTCGCCGCGGCGGGAAAGAAGGCGGACTGGTATTATTCGAGGCCGAAGGCGGGCAGTCCAGTCGGCGTAGTAACGGATCTGCCTGATGGGGCCTGAGTGTCGAGCCAATAGATATGACCCCCGTCGGCAAACCATCCCGACAACACGAAAAAGTGGTCATGACCTCCTATGGTTTATATACCACTCCCGGCCAGATTCCAATGGAGGCGGTACATTGACCGAAGCGGTATCGGCGAAACCTTTATCAGCTCATACGCCCAAGCATCCGGACGGGTCGCAGATGGACGGGATCGATTACGTCACGGATGCACGGGGCCGGAAGAAGGCTGTGCAGATCGACCTGAGGAAACATGGCGACCTCTGGGAGGACTTCCATGACGCCATGGTGGTCCATTCCCGAAAAAACGAGCCACGCGTGTCATTGGAAACCGTCATGGAACGCCATCGGAAGCGGGCCGGGGCCGGCCGGGCAAGGAGAACCCGGAAGGTCCGGAAATAGACCCTCGACAGGTCCAAGGAGGCCGGCCGATGGGAGAATACACTATCACGTTCACCCGTTCCGCTCAAAAGGAGCTTGGAAAGCTGTCATATGAACTGGAGGGCAGAATCCTTTTGAAAATCAACCAGCTGAAGAAAGATCCACGCCCAAGGGGATGCATCAGGTTGAGGGGCGACGAGGGACTTTGGAGGTTACGTGTTGGCGATTACCGGATAATATATGCAATCGACGATGAGCGAAAGGCAGTGGACGTAGGCCATGTCCGCCACCGGAAGAATGCCTACGACTAGGGCCGATCAACCTGGCATCATTGCAGCGAAACCGCATCGGAGGACGGATACGGAGAATCCATGCCGAGCCCCATCCAATTCCGTTCGCAGTCAATCTATTCCGGCCGCAGGCCGGCCGTACCGTCGTCGTGGGCTGTTCGCCCCCTGATGGGGCAGTTCGGGCATTTGAGGTCGCTCGCATCGGAAAGGCCGTCGGCGATCATGTGCTACGAGCGGGAGCACGGGGACTGCCACAGGCAGGTCATCGAGGAGAGGCTGGAGAGGGACGGGTTCAAGATCGTGCATCTCGGCGAGAGCCAGTTACATTGTCCGACAAAGTGCCATCGGCACAAATCATAGATCATAGGCCCAAACCACGGGCCTTTATAAACAAACCTGGAAAAGGCATTAATATCCGTACTGCGTTTTCTTGAAAGGCGCAAGCCAAACCGGAGGATTAGAAAGAAACCGCAGCCGTGGAACGGGGCGAAGAGGGGTCCTTCCTCGACAAGTCCCGGAATGGATTGATGGAAGGACAGAGACCTCGCCACCGATATTTTAATGTGGCGCCCCGTTCCATCGCTGCACGGCGACAAGGGGGGATGAGAATTGTCCTGGAAAAATGCCGCTGACGAAGAAGTCGCACGCCTCGACCGGGCCAGGATAGTATGGTACGAGGCGGTGAATAGGCACAAGGGCACCACAGGCGGAAGTCTTCCTACATCTTTGTTATTCCACAAGGTTACAACTCTTGCGGTATTCCGGCTACGTGACAAGGGAATCAAGTTTCCCTTCCCCCACTCGTGGTATCTTTATGGTACCGAGGCCGAAGGAACGCGGAAGAGTATCCTCTTCAGACCGGATGTGACCGGCCGGAAAACAGTGGTTGAATGGATTGATGATATCCCGGAGCTCCTGCCAGGCGACTCCGAGGCAGATGCGATACGTTCTGAAATCTATGGAATACTGAGCGAACGCCCGAAGGCCGAAACACTGGTTGATGAGGTATATGAAAGGGCGCCGTTCGAATTCCAGAGGAAATACCGTTTTCTAAGGATATGCATTGGTACCACGGGCCGAGGCTCAAGGTTCCAGCGGGAATGCGAGAGCGTCAATCCCTGGGCCCTTCTCCTGGGCGCTCTGGACACCTTCCCCGCCGACCATTTCCATCGGTTGACAAGATTGATACCGGCCTTCAAAGAAGCAGTGAACGTTGCCTGGAACACCTCGCCACCGGACCGGAACAGGACCATGGAACTCGTGGAGGCGTTCTGGAAGCTGTTCTGCTGCCATCTCAGACTCGATCGTGACGGACATGAACTGATCCCTTCCGCCCAGTTCAAGGCTTGGCAGGAAATCGCCGAAAGCCGGCTTGTGAAATGGGACAGAATCTTCGGGGACATCGTGGTGGAGCTCGCAGGAACCAGTGGCGAGGTCGCATCCAACCGCTTCCTCGGCCCGATCGAGGAAAAGCGCCGGCGGGAGCAGCTCGAGGAGAGGAAGACGATTGATGAAGCATTGGAAGTTATCGGAGAGAACCGGGCCACGCTCGATACCGTTGCTGGAATGCCACGGCGACAGTGAGTCCCATGTCGCAACCCCCCGTGATTCTGGACACGAATGTATTCGATTTCAAGGACATGGTCCATTGGCTTGGTGAATACAGAGGCGACAAAATCATTCCGACCGTCGTCTACATGGAGCTCGCCATCCTCTACCTTGCGAGGGAGGGAAACCTAGGCAAGCTCGATGCCATGCTCCGTTCGGCCGATATCGAGATAAGAGATTTCAATCTGCAACATGCCCAATATTGTGCCCTGTTCGTGAAGGATCACCGGATCTCAAAGGACAGGTGGAAGGACCCGATGATCGCCGCATATGCGGCCACTCCCCCGTTCATCCTGCTGACCAACAACGTCCGAGATTTCGCCCCTCTCCTTGGAACGCGCGCGATCCCGCCATACGATTTCAAGAAGGCCATCGAGACAGGAAGCCTTTACGATATCCTCGAGGACGAGGAATCGGATGGCTTCTGAAAACCCGGGGGGCCTTTCACCACGCCATGCTATCCCTGAAATCCCTCGTTTTTTCGTCCTTCCCGGGCTTCCTGGAGACGAAAAGGTGCTCGTGCATTATCATCAGGAAGGTCCACTGGAGCGACTTCTTCACCCAGTAGGGCGTCGACTTGCACTGCCACCGGTGCTTGATGATGTCCTCGCGCAGCACGAACCCGGCCGAAAGGAACGCCCCGAGCGCCCGGAAGGACCCGGCGGCCACGGCCCCCATGTGCCCGACGAACTCCTCGATGGAGTGGACCCTCGAGAGGTCCCCGGGCACGTCCTTGGAGTACGGAATTGTTTTCGCATACGGCGGATGGGGGGCGACAAGGTCGATGGACCCGTCCGGTATCCTGTCTTGGTTCCGCGCATCGCCGATATATGTCCTCTGCTTGGTAGAAGGAAGCGAATCATCAAGCGTCCGGGGCAATGTGAAATTCAGGCGGTCGCGGGTGAGCATCACCGCCTCCTCGCGGATGTCGACCCCGATGGCGTTCCGGCCCGTCAGGCGGGCCTCCACAAGGGTCGTCCCCGAGCCGCACATCTGGTCAAGGACCGTCTCGGAGGGCTTCGAGTAGCGGACGATGAGGTTTCTGGCGATCTGGGGGGCCCAATTTCCACGATAATTGCCCTGGTGGGTTGAACGGGCAGAATCCGGTGGGAAGTCTCGCCCGACGGCTATTCGGGATGAGCTGAAGAAAGTGTTATATAGGCGGCCAGCCCATCGATTCCCTTGCAGAACCGTCCCGGGCGGAGGAGCGAGAATGTCCCAGGTCAAGGATGCGGTCATCGAGATGATAAAGGAGATGCCGGACGACAGCAGCCTCACCGACATCATGGCGGAGCTCTATTTCCGGCAGAAGGTCGACCGCGGCCTGAAGGAGCTGGACGAGGGCAAGGGAGTTCCGCACAAGGCCGTCCGGGAGCGAATGAAGAAATGGCTAAAATAATCTGGTCCCCGCGGGCGGCCGGAGACCTGGAAGAGATCTGCAATTTCATCGCCCGGGATTCCGACCACTACGCAAGGCAGTTTGCCCTGAGGGTGGTGGAGATTGTCGAAAGCCTGCCCGCATTCCCCAAATCGGGCAGGATGGTGCCGGAATATCAAAAAGAATCCCTTCGGGAGAAGATATTTCAGAATTACCGGATAGTGTACCGCTTGAAGAACTCGACAATCGAGGTGGTTGCCTTGACGCACGGGGCGAGGGTCCTGGAAGGGGTCGAAAAATAGTCTCCCATCATCGCAAAGGTCGAATGAGACCCGCCGTGCCCCCTCCGGCTAGAATGCCATGCTGTCCTTAAAATCCCTCGTTTTTTCGTCCTTTCCCGGCTTTCGGAACACGAACAGGTGCTCGTGCATTATCATCAGGAAGTTCCACTGGAGCGACTTCTTCACCCAGTAGGGCGTCGACT
>Ga0194113_10000821_pt1 | contig 41752 bp, 41 predicted proteins | sample TA2MahC200mmetaG_FD_146193 | JGI IMG/M metagenome (GOLD analysis project Ga0194113, IMG submission 146193) | Freshwater microbial communities from Lake Tanganyika, Tanzania - TA2015017 Mahale Deep Cast 200m | ecosystem: Environmental > Aquatic > Freshwater > Lake | place: Tanzania: Lake... | reverse complement strand
GATCGTCGACCTGGGCGCGTGCCGGCCGCACCTCGACCTGCGGATCGATCAACCCGGTTGGACGGATGACCTGTTCGACGAAGACGCCGCCGGTTTGATTGAGCTCCCAGCTTCCCGGCGTCGCCGAAACCGCCACCGTCTGCGGCCGCATCGCGTCCCATTCCTCGAAGCGCAGCGGCCGATTGTCCATGCAGGAGGGCAGGCGGAAGCCATATTCCGCCAGCGTCGCCTTGCGGCGGAAGTCGCCCTTATACATGGCGCCGATCTGCGGGATCGACACATGGCTCTCGTCGGCGAAGACCAGCGCATTGTCGGGCAGATATTCGAACAGAGTCGGCGGCGGCTCGCCGGGCTTTCTGCCGGTGAGATAGCGCGAATAATTCTCGACGCCGGCGCAGGAGCCCGTCGCCTCCATCATTTCGAGATCGAAGCGGGTGCGCTGTTCGAGCCGCTGCGCCTCGACGAGACGCGCCGAACGATATAATTCGTCGAGACGCGCCCGTAGCTCCTCCTTGATCGCCTTGATCGACTGCAGCAGCGTCGGCCTCGGCGTCACATAATGCGAATTGGCGTAGATTTTGACGAATTCGAGATCGACCGTCTTCTTGCCGGTCAGCGGATCGAATTCGGAAATCGACTCGACCTCGTCGCCGAAGAAGCTGACGCGCCAGGCGCGGTCCTCATAGTGGGCCGGGAAAATATCCACGGTATCGCCACGCACGCGAAATGTTCCGCGGGTAAAATCCGCCTGCACGCGGCGGTAGTGCAGCGCGACGAGATCGGTGACGAGCTGGCGCTGCTCCAGCTTCTCGCCGAGCGTGACCGAAAAGGTCATCGCCGTATAGGTTTCGACCGACCCGATGCCGTAGATGCAGGAGACCGAAGCGACGATGATGACGTCGTCGCGTTCGAGCAGCGCGCGCGTCGCCGCATGGCGCATGCGGTCGATCTGCTCGTTCACCGAGGATTCCTTCTCGATATAGGTGTCCGAGCGCGGCACATAGGCTTCCGGCTGGTAATAGTCGTAATAGGACACGAAATATTCGACGGCGTTTTTGGGGAAGAAGCTCTTGAACTCGCCGTAGAGCTGCGCCGCCAGCGTCTTGTTGGGCGCGAGAATCAGCGCCGGCCGTTGCGTGCGCTCGATGACGCTCGCCATGGTGAAGGTCTTGCCCGAGCCGGTGACGCCGAGCAGCACCTGATCGCGCTCCTGCGCGGCGACGCCCTTCACCAACTCTTCGATCGCGGCCGGCTGATCGCCTTTCGGCGCATAGTCGGAGACAAGCTCGAACTTAACGCCGCCTTCGGATTTCTCGGGCCGTTCGGGACGATGCGGAACCCAGGGTTGCTTGTCGCGAATATTCGGATCGCCGAGCCGCAGCAGTTCGGCGAGGCTGTCGGCGGTCGCCTGCACGCCGCCAATGTTTTGAGCGGCGCTTCCTGAAGTCGCGCCGCCAATGTTTTGAGCGGCGCTTCCTGAAGTCGCGCCGCCAGCGTGAAAGGCTTCGCCGAGCCCGTATTTCTCGATCTCCGCTTCGTCGAGGCCATGGATCGAGGAGGCGTCATAGGCCGCCTGCGGCGCCTCGCCGAAACCCGGCGCCAGCGCGGGATTGAGCAGCTGCGCGAGATGCGGCGCGAGCGGCGCGACCTCCGGCTTCGCCGCCTTGGCGCGCGTCGGCCGCGCCGGGTCTCTGGGCTTTCCGGGGGTTTTGGCCATGGCCGCAATATGGTCTCGATGGAAGCCGGATGGAAGCGGGAAGCGTCACGCGCCCTCCCCAGCCCTCCCTATCAGCGCAAAAGCTCTTGAAGACGGCGCCGCGCAGGCGTAGTATGTGTATATATACGGAGTATTATACACATGCGCACCAATATCGTCATCGACGACAAGCTGATGCAGGAGACATTGCGGGCGACGGGCCTCAAGACCAAGAAGGAAGCCGTCGAACTCGCCCTGCGGACGCTGCTGCGCCTTCAGCGGCAAAGGCAAATCCGAAGCCTGCGCGGCAAACTCGACTGGCGAGGCGATCTCGACGCCATGCGCTTCGATAAGCGGACGGATAAATGATCCTTGTCGATTCGAGCGTCTGGATCGATTATTTTCGCGGCGTCTTGACGCCTCAGACCGATCGTCTGGATCGGCTGCTTGACGAGGAATTAGTCATGATCGGCGATCTGATCCTGACCGAGGTGCTGCAAGGCTTCGAGCGCGACCGCGATTTCAACAGCGCCCGAAAATTCCTCGGCGCGCTGACGATCGTCGAACTCGGCGGAAAGGAAATCGCTCTGCGCGCCGCGAGGAATTTTCGCAAGCTGCGCGCCTTGGGCGTTACGCCGAGAAAGACCATCGACACGATCATCGCCACGCGCTGCATCGAAAGCGATCTGCCGCTGCTCTTTAGCGACAGGGATTTCGATCCCTTTGTCGAGCGCCTTGGGCTACGCTCGGCGATGGAATAGTGGCCTCGCTCAACAAAACCATCGCAGTTGATCTGACGAGGGTTGGTTAACGCTGCGGCCCCGCTATCTTGCCTTGACAGGAGGGCGCCATGCGCAGAAGTCGATTGAGAATGAACAAGCTTTTCTCCGACACGCTCAAAATGAGCCTACTTGCCAACCAAGTGATCGGTCTGCGGCTGATGAAAATCGCGGCGGGCGGCGCCCATGGCAAGCGCGAAAGCCAACTCATGGTCAGCGAGAAGATCGAGGCCGCCGCCGAAGCCAGCGTCGAGGCCGCGATGAGCGTCGCGAGCGGGCGGCCGCACCACGCCGCCGAGCGCGCCCTCGCCGTATACACGGAGCGCGTCAACGGCAATCTAAGACGACTGACGAAGCGCTGACGGCGACGGTTTGTCGGGGGCGAACCGCGGCGCCGCTCCGACGCGCTTTCGCCGCCACATCGCCAACGCGCAGCCGGCGCCGACGAGCGACGCTAGGCCAAAGACCGCGTACCATCCAGCCGTGTCGCCTACCGAAAAATCATATTGCCCGATATATTCCTTGGCGCCGTCATCGCTCGTCGCCCTGACGAGAGCGATATAACTTCCGTCTTTGCTAAAGTTATGCGTGAAGCTCGCGGTGCCCTTGTCCGCGAGATATTTTTTCGGCGGCAGAACGGCGACGGTATTCGCGTCCAGATCATCGCGCCAGTCCGTCTGTCCGACATTGCGCAGCACGCGGATTTCGATGTTCATGTCGCGCAGTTCGACCTGCTGCGCGTCCAGAATGATCATCGTCAGGCCGAGCGTCGGCACATGCCGGCAAAATATCTCGTCGGTCTGGTTCTCTTGAAACGCGCTGAACATCATTTGCGTCGGACCGACGCTCATAACGCAGTAGCGCGGATGTTCCGCCTTGATCTGAGCTTGGGCCGTGCTGGCGGTCGCCCAGGCGGCCAACGCGGCGAGCAGGAGTCTTCCCGTCATCGGACCCTCCGAACAGCGCGCAAGGCGTAACGGCTTCCGCCGCCGACTTGCCGCAGAGAGCGATGCACAGCCGCCCCGTCCGGTGCATGCCCAGATGACCTGAAGCTGCCGCCAACCCGCGTTTCGGCAAAGAAAGATTCTTGCCAAAGAGCGGCGAGAATTCGCCAGAGCGCTGGGCGCCCTACTCCGCCTCCTCCAGCTCCTCGCGCTCCGCCTCCAGCAGCTTCGCGCGCGCTTCTGCGGCCTCGCGCTGGCGGTTCCACATGCCGGCGTAATGGCCGCCGAGCGCCAGCAACTGGCTATGCGTCCCGCGCTCGACAATACGGCCGTGATCGAGAAACAGGATTTCGTCGGCGTCGACGATGGTCGACAGGCGATGCGCGATGACCAGCGTGGTGCGGCCGCGCGCGACGCGCCGCAGCGCCTCCTGGATCTCATGTTCGGTGAAGCTGTCGAGCGCCGAGGTCGCCTCGTCGAGAATGAGGATCGGCGGACCTTTGAGAATCGTCCGGGCGATCGCCACGCGCTGCTTCTCGCCGCCGGAAAGCTTCAGGCCGCGCTCGCCGACCTGGGCGCCATAGGCGTCCGGCACGCTCTCGATGAAGCGGTCGATCTGGGCAAGCCGGGCCGCCTCGCGCACCTCTTCGTCGCTCGCGTCCCACCGTCCGTAACGAATGTTGTAGCCGATCGAATCATTGAACAGCACCGTATCCTGCGGGACCATGCCGATCGCCGCGCGCAGGCTTTCCTGTGTTACGTCCAGAATATTCTGGCCGTCGATCGTGATGCGTCCGCCTTGCGGCTCGTAGAAGCGATACATCAGTCGCGATATCGTTGATTTTCCCGCGCCGGAAGGGCCGACGATCGCGACCGTTTGACCGGGCTCGGCTTCAAAGCTCACGCCTTTGAGGATCGGCCGGTTGGGTTCGTAGTGGAACGAGACATTGTCGAAAATAATCCGTCCTTCGCGCACGACGAGCGGCAGCGCGCCGGGCTTATCCAAAATCTCGGGACTCTGCGCCAGAATCGAGAACATCGTCTCGATGTCGATGATCGCCTGCCGCACCTCGCGATAGAAGGTGCCCATGAAATTCAGGGGCTGCGCCAATTGCCCCATCATCAGGTTGATCAGAACGAAATCGCCCACCGTGTTGCGGCCGGCCTCGATGCCGTAGACGCACATCACCATCATCGCGGTGAGCCCGATGATGTAGATGACGGTCTGGCCGGCGTTGAGCACGGCGAGCGACACATAAGACTGCGTGCTCGCCTGCTCGTAGCGGATCATCGATCTGTCGTAGCGCTCCGATTCCCGTTTCTCCGCGCTGAAATATTTGACCGTCTCGTAATTCAAGAGGCTGTCGATCGCCTTCTGATTGGCGTCGGTGTCGCTGTCGTTCATCTTGCGCCGAATGGCGATCCGCCAGTTCGTGGCGAGCATCGTGTAAAGAAAATATGCGCCGAGCGTCGCGAGCAGAACGAGCCCGTAGCGCCAATCGAACTGATAGAGGAAAATGCCGAGAACGAGCGCCATCTCCAGCACGGTCGGCGCGCCGGTCGACATGACGAGACGCGACAGCGTTTCGATGCCGTTACGCCCGCGCTCGAGCACGCGCGTCAGCCCGCCGGTCTTTCTGCCGATATGGAAACGCAGCGACAGCTCATGCATGTGGACGAAGAGATCAGTCGCCAGCCGGCGCACGGCGTGCATCGCAACAGCGGCAAAAATGCCGTCGCGCATCTGCATCAGAATGATCGCTGTGATGCGGATCGCGCCCATCAGCAGCGTGAAATAGACCGCGGCGGCCCCCGCCTTCGCCCAGGCGCCGGCGCCGCCTTCGGCGAGCGCGTCGGTCGCCCATTTGAAAGCGTAAGGCGTCGCGGCGTTGAACAGCTTGCTCAGGACGAGCAGCGCGAAGACAGCGGCCACGCGCAGTTCGAGGTCGCGGCGGCCGCGCGGCCAGAGATAGGGCCACAAATGACGTATCGTATTGATAAGGGACGATTCCGACAATTGTTGATCGGAATCCGGCTGAAGTGCGGGTTCGTCCAAATCGAGCGCTTCGGGATCGCTCGATTCGCCTTGATCGGGTCTAATCATATGTCTCCGAATGGACGGGGCCGCGAACGCGGCGTTTTGCGTCATATATGACGTTTAGAACCAATGCGCACCCCGGACGAGACGCCGCCGAAACACGGCATGAGTATCGACATGCGAGAAATAACAAACATCTGTGTCTACTGCGGCTCCTCGATGGGGGCCGATCCCGGTCATACGGCGGCGGCGCGCGCCTTGGGCGGCGAGCTTGCCCGCGCCGGCATCGGCCTCGTCTATGGCGGCGGCGCGATCGGTCTGATGGGCGTATTGGCGAAGGCGACGATCGCGGCCGGCGGCGTCGTCACCGGAATCATCCCCGAATTCCTCGATGAACGCGAAATCCCCTTCGCAGGCGCGACGGATCTCATCATCGTCAAGGACATGCATACGCGCAAACGACTGATGTTCGAACGCTCAGACGCCTTCGTTGCGCTGCCCGGCGGCGTCGGCACTCTGGAGGAGCTGACCGAACAACTGACCTGGATTCAGCTCGGCCGTCATACCAAGCCGCTGGTCATCGCCAATATCGCCGGTTTCTGGCGCCCGCTCCTGTCGCTTTTCGCGCATATGCACAACGAACAATTCATCCGCGAAGACTATGACGTGCGCTATCTCGTCGCCGAGCGCGTCGAGGACATTCTGCCGATGATCTTCGCAGCCGCCCGCCATGCGCCCGATATCAGCGAGACCGCGATCACCGAGCGGCTCTGACCCTCTGCAGTAGTCGTCATTGCGAGCGAAGCGAAGCAATCTAGAGCGGCGGGCGCAACCTGGATTGCTTCGTCGCTTCGCTCCTCGCAATGACGTGGCTGATTTGGCGCTGCTCAGAACGCTTTTTTGTGTTCGGTTTGCCGCACCGAAACTAGCAGCTTGTAGTTGATCGCGTCGACGAGCGCCTCGAAGGACGCGTCGATGACATTGGCCGAGACGCCGACCGTCGACCAGCGCGCGCCGTGCGCATCGGCGCATTCGACCAGAACGCGCGTCACCGCGTCCGTGCCGCCCTGGAAGACGCGCACGCGATAGTCGACCAGCCGAACGTCCTCGATGAAGCGCTGATAGGCGCCGAGATCCTTGCGCAGCGCCAGATCGAGCGCATTGACGGGGCCATTGCCTTCGGCGGCGGAAATGCGGCTCTCGCCATGCACGGTGATTTTGACGATGGCCTCGGCGCCCTTGTCTTCCCCGTTTCGCGAAAAGCGGCGGTCGACGGCGACACTGTAGCGTTCGATGTCGAAGAAATGCGGCGCTTCGCCGAGCACGCGCTTGGCCAAAAGAAAGAACGACGCGTCGGCGCCTTCATAAGCATAGCCTTGCGCTTCCTTCTCCTTCACCTCGTCGAGAAGACGAGCGAGTCGCGGATCGTCCTTGTCGAGGACGACGCCAAGACGCGCCAGCTCTGAAACGATATTGGAGCGCCCCGCCTGATCCGACACCAGCACGCGCCGCATATTGCCAACCGACTCCGGCGTCACATGCTCATAGGTGCGCGGATCGGTCAGCACGGCGGAGGCGTGAATGCCGGCCTTGGTCGCAAAGGCGCTGGCGCCGACATAGGGCGCGTGGCGATTGGGCGCGCGGTTGAGAAGCTCATCGAGCGCGTGGCTCACGCGGGTCAGATGGGTCAGCTTCTCCTGCGTCACGCCGATCTCGAAGCGCTCGGAAAATTCGCCCTTCAGCAAGAGCGTTGGGATGATCGTCGTCAGATTGGCGTTGCCGCAGCGCTCGCCCAGCCCATTGAGCGTGCCCTGAATCTGCCTCGCGCCGGCGCGGACGGCGGCGAGCGAATTCGCCACCGCCTGTCCGGTGTCGTCATGGCAATGGACGCCGACGCGCGCTCCCGGAATATGTCTGACGACCTCGGCGACGATGGCCTCGACCTCATTCGGCAGCGCGCCGCCGTTGGTGTCGCACAGCACGATCCAGCGCGCGCCGGCGTCATATGCAGCCATCGCGCAGGCGAGCGCATAGGCGCGATTGGCCTTGAAGCCGTCGAAGAAATGTTCGCAGTCGACGGCGACTTCCTTGCCGCGCGCCACCGCCGCCTTTACGGATTGCGTAACGGCTTCGAGATTGTCTTCTTCCGTGGAGCGTAAGGCGACGCGGACCTGGAAGTCCCAGCTCTTGGCGACGAAGGTGACCGCGTCGGCGGCGCTGTCGAGAAGCGCCGCGACCCCCGGATCATTCTCGACCGAGCGGCCCTGCCGGCGGGTCATGCCGAAAGCGGCGAAGCGCGCGCGCAGCTTCGGACGCTCGGCAAAAAATTCGGTGTCGAGGGGATTGGCGCCGGGATAGCCGCCTTCGATGTAGTCGATGCCGAGATCGTCGAGCATGGCGGCGATCTGACGCTTGTCGTCGAGCGAAAAGTCAACGCCCGTCGTCTGCGCGCCGTCGCGCAGCGTCGTGTCATAGAGCGTCAGCCGTTCCTTCACCCGTTCCTTGGCCATCAATGCGCTCTCCCGGCGGGCGCGAGTTCTTTGGTCATCGTCGTATTGCCGAGCCACTGGCCGCCGATCTCGATCGTGTTGCGTGTTTTGGCGACATAGCCGCGCGCAGCGAAAAAGTCGCGCGCCGCATCGGAAACGTCGACGGTCAATGTCTTCGTCCCGCGGCCGGCGGCGATTTTCTCGATGGCGTCGGCGAGCGCCGAACCGACGCCGCGTCGCGCCAGCTCGGGTCGCACATAGATCATGTGAAAATCGGCGTTGTCCTTGAGCGACGCGAAGCCGGCGATCTCTCCGTCGACGAGCGCGACGATCGTCAACTCGCCGGCGAGCAGCGCGCCGAAGGCCTCTTCGTCATCGGCCTTTGACGCCCAGGCTTCGCGCTGCGCCTCGTCATAATCGTCGACGGCCAGCTCGTCGACGCTCTCGCGAAAGAGCGCCGCGAGCGTCGCCGCGTCGGCCGGAAGAAACGGCCGCAATCCGGGCGTATGCGCGCTGCGCGCCATCACACGACCTCGAATGCGCGCAGCAAATGCCAGGCGATGAAGGCCGCAAGCGCCAGCACGAGCAGCTTGAAGGCGAGATAGACCGCCCAGTGGCGCTTGAAGGGCAGCGTCTTCTTCCAGTCGTTGTTGGACATCGGATATTCCCTTCTGTTCATCCAATCCGGTTCGCTTCGCGAGTCGCGGCGTTCTCCTCCCTCCACCTTGCGGGGAGGGTGGCGCGCGCAGCGCGCCGAGCGGGGGAAGCCATCCCGCCCCTCACGACGCCTCCGCCATGTGTTCCTTCGCCCTCGCGATAATCGTCTCCACAACGCCAATCAGATTGGCGTCGATCTCGCTATTCCAGAAGCGCAGCACCTTGAAGCCACTCGCCTGAAAAACAGCGTCGCGCTTGGCGTCTCGGCGAAGTCCTTCCGTCTCGCCGTGCTGCGAACCGTCGGCTTCGACAATCAGCCGATGTTTATAGCAAACGAAATCGAGCACATAGCCTTCGAGCGGCGCCTGACGACGAAAGTGAAAGCCTTGCGGGCGCAGTTTGCGCAATTGCGACCACAGTTTCACTTCCTGCGGCGTCATGTTCTTGCGCAAGTCGCGCGCGCGAGCGTTGGCCATGTGCGTCACCCCACCCGGTTCGCTTCGCGAACCACCCTCCCCGTCAAGGGGAGGGATTGGCCTGCATCGGCGAAACGCAAAAACTCGTAGACGACGCCCCGCATAAGCGATTGATCATTACGTCGAGTCGCGGCGTTTGCCTCCCTCTCCCTTGCGGGGAGGGTGGCGCGCGCAGCGCGCCGGGTGGGGGGAACCGCGCTCACCGCTTCACCTCCCACGTCGTCGCGCCGTCCTTGTGATCCTTGAGAATAATGCCCATCGCGGTGAGTTCGTCGCGGATGCGGTCCGACTCGGCCCAGTTTTTTGACGCGCGGGCGGCGAGACGATCTTCAATTCTAGTTTCAATGAGCATTTGCGTTTCACTCACGATCGTCTTCTTAGGATCAAGTTCTTCCAAATCGAGTCCGAGAAAGGCGCAGGTGGCCAATAACTCGTCGGAAAATTTTGCTTCACGGAAGGCGTCTCCAACAAGCTTTCCCAGAGCGACAACAACTTCGTGTGTATTAAGATCGTCGCGTAAAGCCTGAATAACTCGTTCGTTCGGGCATGCGCCGGTCTTCGCATGGCGCGTGCGATCGTACATGTCGTTGAGGTGCTTCAGCGAGACTTTGAGTCGCTCCACGGTCCAATCGATCGGCTGACGATAGTGCGTCGTCAGCATCGCGTATCGCAGAACGACACCCGGCCACTTTCGCCCCCCGAACTTCTCCGTGTGCAGAAGCTCGTGGATGGTCACGAAATTCCCCAGGCTCTTGGACATTTTCTCGCCCTCGACCTGCAGGAAGCCGTTATGCATCCAATAATTCGCCATCACGTCGCGATCGAAGGCGCAGCAGCTTTGCGCAATCTCGTTTTCGTGATGCGGAAAGACGAGATCGATGCCGCCGCCGTGAATGTCGAATGTTTCGCCCAAATGCGCCCAGGACATTGCCGAACATTCGATATGCCAGCCGGGACGCCCCCTGCCCCATGGCGAGTCCCAGCCGGGCTCGTTCTCCTTTGACGGCTTCCACAGCACGAAATCCATGTCGCCGCGCTTATAGGGCGCGACGTCGACGCGCGCGCCGGCGATCATCTCGTCAAGCGAGCGCCGCGACAGGCGCCCGTAATTCGGCATCGACGGCACGTCGAAGAGCACATGGCCGTCGGCCGCATAGGCGTGGCCTGATGCAATCAGGCGCTCGATGATCGCAATCATCTGCGCGATATGGTCAGTCGCGCGCGGCTGCATCGTCGGCTCGAGACAGCCGAGCGCCTTTACGTCCGCCTGAAAGACCTTGTTGGTTTCTTCAGTCAGCTCGCGGATGGAAATGCCGCGTTCCGCGGCGCGCGCGTTGATCTTGTCGTCGACGTCGGTGATGTTGCGGACATATGTGACATGCTCCGCGCCATAGAGATGGCGCAGCAGACGAAACAGCACGTCGAAGACGATCAGCGGCCTTGCGTTGCCGATATGCGCATAGTCGTAAACCGTCGGCCCGCAGACATACATGCGCACATTCGCGGGATCGAGGGGACGGAACTCCTCCTTCGTCCGCGTCAGCGTATTGTAGATTTTCAGCGCAGGCGTCGACATGAATTTCCCCGCAAGGCCGCCGGCCGGTGCGTCGCTTCATGTCATTGGGATAGACGTGACGGCTCCGGCCAGCGTGATCGCTAGCTGATAATGATCTCGCGACAAAGGGTGAACCGAAGCGTCATGGCGGCGACCATGCGCCAAAGCGCGCCGCCGCGTCAAGCGCGAGACTCGAAACTTCGCGCGGCTTAACCGGCGTTTTACCGCTCTGCGCTAGCTCTGATGACGAGCTGTCGGCTCGCATGGGGTTTTTGTTGATCATGCCAAAGTTTGAAGCGCCGGTTGGGCGGCGCGCATTTGCGCCGCTGCTCGTCGGAGTTTTGATCGTCGCCGGTTACGCCGGCGGGGCCTATGCCGAAGCGGGCCACAGCGCCGCTTATGTCATCTCCGACCAGGAGGGCTACGGCCTGCTGGAATGCCTTACCGGCAAGGACGACTGCGGCAAGATCGTCGCGGACTCCTGGTGCGCGGCGCACGGCCATGGCGCGGCCAGAGCATTCGGCCGCGCCGACGATGTGACCGCCTCGACCGACGCGAAGGCGAGCGGCGCGTCAATCGAGCCCGGCGCCGCCATCGTCGCCTGCATGGAGTAAGTATCCCCCGGCAAAGCCGGGGGCTTTATGATGTGAGCCGCTCAAAGCGGCTGAGGGGTCGCTGACGCGGCCCCGATTCCATTGGCCGCCTAAAGGCGGCTGCGTGGCGTTATCGCCACAGGTTCAACTGCTCCAGGCGCGCGTCTTCGACTTCCTGATTGCGGATATATTCCCGGATCACCTCTTCGTCTCGACCGACGGTCGAGACGAAATATCCGCGCGCCCAAAAATGCTGACCCACAAAATTGCGACGACGTTCCGCGTAAACTCGAGCCAGATGGATCGCGCTCTTGCCCTTAATGTAACCCACGACCTGAGACACCGCATATTTCGGAGGGATCGCGAGCATCATATGCACATGATCGGGCATCAAATGCCCCTCCTCGATCCGGCTTTCCTTCTGCGCGGCCAGCTTCTTGAACACTTCACCAAGATGCCGACGTAAGTCGCCATACAGCGCCTTCCGCCGACATTTGGGAATAAACACAACGTGATATTTGCAGTCCCAGCGCGTGTGACTTAAACTTTCATACTCGTCCATCGTCGATTTCCTCATCGTGTGCTTGGCGGCTCACGACGGGAACCTTCGACGGTGGACTGCCGAAAACGTCAAACTTCTACTGCCACCCCGGCAAAGCCGGGGGAACTCCCTGACGGTTTAGTTCGGCAGCCTCGTCTTTGAGCCCGACATGCGAGCAAACATCGATCAGGCAACGAATCGTTTCTGCATTCTGCGGATCCAGTTGAAACGCCCGCCGCAGCTCCTTGATGCCCTCTTCCGCCTCCCCGCGATTGATGAGGCGCCGCGCATACTCGCGAATAACGATCGGGTTGGCCCTTCCCATCTCCCGCGCCGCATCCAGTATGTCGTCTCTTTGTAAAGTATTTCCGATTATCGCGCGCGATTCAATCGCCAGGCGGCGATATTTTTGCTTGTTCTCTGCGTCCTTCTGCGCGCCAGGACAGGAATAGACTTTTCTTGTTACGATCCCGCATAGCTGCAAACTCTTATAAATCGTATTAATGTTCAAGAAAAATGGGCCGCGTCCGGTAGTCGGGATCGGGTCAAGAAGCTCAAGTCCATGAATGTATGTAGCATTTGCTCCAATCAACTGATCAATCATCACAAATGTGGGCAGAAAAATCGCGGAAACATCGAATCTATTAATATGGCAAACATTTACTCCGCTTTTTGAGAACAGAAGATTATGCATTCCAGATCCGGTAAGCCCTGCAATTCTATTCGCATTGGAAAACAATGATATTTGATCATCAATAGTAAATTCTTCTGGAGATATGACATCCCAGCCCTCCGACCTGAATATTTCCTCAACTTCCTCTTCGGGGATGGCAAGCGCAGCGTTCAAATTGGACCTTGTCACATAAAACTGGGTCGGCGTCACCTTGCGGAATTTAGAATTACGCGACAATTTCCTGAATGGAGCCAAAAGCTCACTATATGCGCCTATCATATAATCAACTGAGGATCGTGGAACGATCAATTGATCAACAAACGTAGTGATCCTGACAAATTCAATGCGATGCAACAAACCGAGACGAAAAAATATTTCTTGCATATAGGCTGGTGCGATAAACCCTTCAGGCACAAGAAAAAGTATTTTTAGATCATTCCTGCCGAACAAGATAGGCAGCCATAAACGTGACAGTGATTCGAGAACGAAATGTCCGTAGTGGTCGTATATTACTCCGCCGAAGATCGCTCGCGAAAAAGTTGCCGTCACAGGTGTTTGCGCCAGAGGATGCTCAGCGTCAAAGTATCCTCCGGGTTCCAATTCCAATCTTCTATTATTTGCAAGTCTAAAAAATTTACCCTGAGCGTCCCACACGCCGCCATCTGCGGAATAAAGCACGCCATCCTTGTATTTTGTGGACGGCCTCAAAGGATGCAACGTTGCCGATCTTAACTCTTTAAACCGAGCTTTTTTTGAATAGACAAAGTTTCGAGATGCCGCAGCCTCCTGCTCCTTTCCGAACCCAATCAGTTTTACAGAGTAATTCGGCGACGACAACTGAAATCCCCTGCAAATGACACTGCGCCATTGGAAGATTATATGCTTAAAGCGTATGACCCGCCCGTTTGCAAGGGTATTTGGGTTCCACGTCAAACCACAATCTACTGTAACGTATGCGGCTATAGGAGAGCCGCCGTCGTTCATCCAACGCAGTGATGGTCAGGCCGGCGATAGCCGGCTCCGCCCATGTGTGCCGCATGCGGTCTGCGATGCCCAATCTCTCCATGTCCCGAGCAACGTCATTTGCAAGCGGCACGACGCCGGCCTGCCGGGACGCTTCAACCGTTGCGCCGGAGCGCTCGCGCGTCTCCGGAACGCGCCCAACCTATCCCTGGCCTCGACAATGACGTCGTGAGCCCCAAATATAAAGCGACGATCCAGCTTCAGGCGACTGGCGTCAAAAAGTTAAGCGGTCTGAAAGCCGAGTGGAGGTAGACATGCGTAGCACTCTAAAAGCGACGGTTACAGGCGCCCTATGCGCCGCTTTGGCCGCGACGGCCCTGGCCGGCAACGCCTGGGCAGGCCCTGTCAGCATGGTGAATCCTCGAGGCGTCGAAGCGCCGTCGCTAACCGATCAGATCTACTATCGGCGTTATTATCGGGGCGGCTACTATCGCCCGGGATACAATCCAGGTGCGGCCGCGGCTGCAGCGGCGGCAGTGGGCGTGCTAGGCGCCGCCGCAGCCGGCGCCGCCTACGCACAACCGTATTATTATGGTTATCCAGCCTATGGCTACCCTGCTTACGGCTATCCCTATGGGTACGGATGGTAAGCGTATAGCGCGGGTTTCGCCATTTCGGCGGCAACGGGTTCAGTGACGACCGTTGCCGTCGAACATTGCGGTCAGCCCAGCCGCTATTTTCCGCACGAAACGCTTCCGCGTCCGCTAGATTTTTTGGTCGGCGCTCAGCAGTGGACGCTCTGCCTGCAAATCGCGAATGCGCCCGCCGGCAAGCGCATTCAGTCGTCGGCGAGCGTGAAGCGATGGAGAAGTCCGCCAATGAGGCCGCCGACCAAGGGCGCGACCCAGAATAGCCAAAGCTGTTCAAGCGCCCATCCGCCGACGAAAAGCGCCTGACTGGTCGAACGCGCCGGGTTCACGGAAGCGTTGGTAATGGGGATGTCGACCAGATGGATCAGCGTCAACGCCAGTCCGATGGCGATCGGCGCAAAGCCGACCGGCGCACGGCCTTCGGTCGTTCCCAGGATGACAAGCAGGAAAAAGGCCGTCAGCACGATTTCAGCAAGAAGGCCGGACTGCCACGTGTAGCCGGCGGGCGAATGCTCATCAAAGCCATTGGCGGCAAAGCCGTTGGCGAGCGAAAAATCGATGTTGCCTTGCGCGATCTTGAGCAACACGAAAGCCGCGAATGTCGCGCCGACAAGCTGCACGACCCAATAGGGCACGAGTTCCTTCCAGGAAAAGCGGCCGGATATTGTCACGCCGAGCGTCACCGCCGGATTGAAATAACCGCCGGAAACAGGCCCGAATGCGTAAGCGGCGGTCAGAACGGTGAGCCCGAAGGCCAGCGCCACGCCGAGAAAACCAATGCCGAGCTGCGGAAAACCGGCGGAAATGACGGCGCTGCCGCAGCCGCCGAAGACCAGCCAAAATGTCCCAAGAAATTCCGCAAGAAGTCTGCGTGTAAGAGAATGCCGCATCCTCATCTCCATCTATCGCTGCAAAAACGAAGTTGTGAACTGAAGGGGAAAGGTTAGCGCAAGGCTTCGATCTAATCGAGGGGCGCGATAAGGGTCGCTCGCCTACCTTGCGCCTTTTGGCGCGCCTTAGCCGCCAACCTTCAATGCGGCGCCGCGCGTCGGAGGCGCTTTCGCACATGCCCATATACATTTGCCGGCGGGCTGGCCGGGGCAAAACGCCTGATAGAGGCTATAGTACCAGACGGAGTAAGGAACGGGCTTGTCGGGCGGGAAAAAGGCTGCGGAGCTGTAAACATATTGGTCTAGCGGAATGCGAAGGACAGGAAAACACTGTTCGGGCGTCTTGCTGCAGCATCCCGCAGCCCTTGATTGGATTGCGCCGCCGCCAACAGCAAGGCTCAGCAGGGCGAGCACGAGAATCTTCTTCATGGGGCGCTCCTGACGTTCTAAGAGCCAAGCTCGACAACACATAGATTACGCAAAAGCTCTCGCAAGCGGTCGGGAAATCCGCAAAGAGATGGTCGGGCATTGGGCGGCGACGTCCTTCGGCAACTCGAAATAATTTGGAAACATGAATGTCGCAGTTTCTCGCCCTGCCGGGCTTCTCCCTTTCAATCAAAAGAAAAATCTTGGGGATCGCCTTGGCGCTCATCCTCCTGATGGCCGGCGCCTCGGTTCTTTCCATGGTCATGGTCCGACGCGTCTCCGCTCATTTCGTCGACCTTTCGGCAAGCTACATTCCCGCTTATGGCGATCTTGCGCGCGCGAATATTCGATCGCTCGAGAGAGCGTTGACGCTGCGGCGAATGGTCATTGCGCAACTGGAATCGCTGAACAACACCGAGAAATTCGAAACGCTCAGAGAAACCCTTAACGCCAAGGGCCGCGCCGTTGAGCAGGAAATTCATTCTGCTCGGGTCCTGATCGGCGGACTTATTCAGAAAGGCGACACCTTCGGGGATGAAGCGGCGCTGGTGCGCATCGACAGTCGTCTCGACGACCTCCTCAAAGGATCGCGGCGCTATCTCAACGAAGAGATCGACCGGCTGCTCGGCGCACTCGAAGCCAAAGATGCGCGCGCAGCCTCCCAAAGTCTGGAGCGAGTCGACGAGTTTCGGGACGACGTCAATCGCAGTCTCGACTCAATACGCAGCGAAATGCTCGCATTGCTGCAGGCCGACGGCGAGATCATGGCCCGCGCCCAACGTCAGGTGATGATCGTGGCCGCCGCTCTGACCTTGTTCGCGGCGGCTCTCGGCGTGGTCTTCTCGATAATGGTCAGCAATGGCGTCACCGTTCCGGTACGACGACTCCTGGAAGGCGCACGCGCCGTCGAAGCGGGACAGCTTGACGAAGTGATCGCGGTCACGACGCGAGACGAGATCGGTTATCTGACCGCCGCTTTCAATCGTATGGTGGAACAGCTTCGATTGAAGAAGCGTATCCTCGACACCTTCGGAAAATATATTGATCCGCGCGTCGTCCAGGATCTGATCGACGCGCCGATGCTTGCGGCCGAGGGACATCGCCGCGTCATGACCGTTCTTTTTTGCGACGTCGCCGGCTTCACCACGACGAGCGAGCGCATGACGCCGCAAGGTCTGGTGAAGATTCTCAACCAATATTTGTCGACAATGTCGGCGCCGGTTCGCGACAATGAGGGGATCATCGACAAATATATCGGCGACGCGATCATGGCCTATTGGGGTCCGCCCTTTAACAAGGACAGCGAACAGACCCGTCTTGCAAGCCTCGCCGCGCTCGATATGGTCGCTCGCCTGGAAAGCTTGCGCAATTCCTTTCCTGAGCTTCTCGGCATACGCAACGCGCCGATATCATTTGATTTGCGTATCGGAGTCGCCACGGGAGAGGCGGTCGTCGGCAGCATCGGCTCCGAACACATGATGAATTACACGGTGGTCGGCGATACGCCGAATTTCGCCGCGCGTCTCGAAAGCGCCAATAAGATCTACGGCTCTCGCATCCTGGTCTCGGAAGCGACCGCACTGGGCGCCGCCGACGTCGTCGAAACGCGCGAGATCGATCTCGTCGCTATGGCCGGTCAAAGCGAGCCTGAACGCATTTATGAAATCATCGGCCGCAAAAACCAGCTGACCGTCGAGCAAGGAGCGGCGCGGTCGCATTTTGCAGAGGGCCTTGCCGCCTATCGCGCGCGTTCGTGGGACGATGCGCGCCGCGCATTCTCGCAAGCGCTCGAGATCGTTCCAAACGATGGGCCATCGCGCGCCTTTATCGCGCGAATCGACGGCTTTGCCGCAGCGCCGCCGGCCCTGGATTGGGACGGCTCCTGGCGGCTGGATCAGAAATGAGGCTCACATCACCGCGAGATAGGCGCTGAAGGCGGCGACGGCGAGCAGCAGCACCGCCAGGACATACAGGCTGACGCTTGTCGCATACGCCGCATACGGCTCGTCGCGCGATAACAGCCGCGCCGTATGAATGAAGCGGACGGTCGAAATGACGATGAGGATCACGCCCACGGCGACGAGCGCGGCTCCGCCGTAGCGCCCAGCCGGATTGTCGAAGCGATGAATGCGCAATCGGTCGGCGTTTTCCGCAACCGCGCCGGCGACGGTCAGAAGAAACAGATTGAAGCGTTCGATGACGAAACCCAGCGCAATGACCGCGACGCCGGTGCGAACCCATGCGAGAAAGGTCCGCTCGTTGGCCGCGACATTGTTGAAATCGCGAATCATTTCCATTCTCCCTTGCGCAACGGACGCAGCCGCCCGTCATTGCCGCGGCGGCGGCGAATGCCTATAACATTGGCGACGCGGCGCTACCGCCGCTGTATTCCCTTCTGCGAGATGAAATGCCCTGGAGCGATCAAGGCGGGCCACGCAATCAGAACAACAATCCGTGGGGTCAGCCGCAAGGTCCATGGGGACAGGGCGGCGGCCAACCTCCGGACCTCGAAGAAATGCTGCGCCGCAGCCAGGAAGGCCTCAAACGGATTCTGCCGAGCGGATTCGGGGGACGCGGCTTCGCGATCCTCGTGCTGGTCGCCGTGCTCGCATGGCTGCTTTCCGGCCTTTACACGGTTGGACCCAACGAGATCGGCCTCAATCTGATCTTCGGCAAATATATGGGAAAAACCCAGGCCGGCCTGAACTACAATCTTCCCGGTCCAATCGGGTCAGTGATCAAGCTCGCGGTCACCGACCGCAACGTCACCGATGTCGGCTTCCGCGAGGAGGCGGGGATCGTCGTCGACGGACGACGCCGTGGCCCGCCCTCGGCCCCGCGCGGGCCGGAAGCGCCGGAAGAAAGCCTGATGCTGACGGGCGACGAGAACATCGCCGACGTCAAGTTTCGCGTCATCTGGCAGATTGATCCGGCGAAGCCCGAAGACTACGCGTTCAATGTCGCCAATCCGCCGCTTACGGTAAAAGCCGTCGCCGAGAGCGCGATGCGCGAGATCGTCGGCCAGTCGCAAATCCAAAAAATTCTCACCGCCGACCGCAAGCTGATCGAGCCGGCGTCTCAGCAACTGATGCAAAAAGTGCTCGACGACTATCACGCCGGCGTTCTGGTGCTGCAAGTGTTGCTACTGTCGGTCGACCCGCCGCAACAGGTCATCGCAGCGTTTCGCGACGTGACTGCCGCCCAGCAGGATTTGCAACGCCTCGGCAACGAGGCTGAGGCCTACGCCAACCGGGTCGTGCCGGAAGCGCGCGGCGCCGCCGCGCGCATTCTGCAGGAGGCGGAAGCCTATCGCGAGCAGATCGTGGCGGAAGCGCGCGGCCAGGCGTCCCGCTTCGAGCAAATCTACGCCCAGTACAAGAACGCGCCGACCATTACCCGACAGCGTCTTTACATCGAAACGATGGAGCGCGTGCTGGGCGGCGCGGACAAGGTTATTCTCGATGATCCGTCGAAAGTCGGCCCCGGCGTCACGCCCTTCGTGCCCCTGCCCGCCTTCACGCCGTTCCAGGGGGGCCGCAAATGAGGTCCGGCCTACTCTTCACGCTCGCCATCGCCGCGCTTCTCACCGTCATTGGTCTGGCCGGCGCGCTGTTCACTGTCTCGCAAACCGAACAGGCGCTGGTGCTCCGTTTTGGCGAGCCGGTCGCCGGGCGCGGACTCATTACGCAGCCCGGCCTCCACTTCAAGATTCCGCTTATCGAAAACGTCGTGACCTTCGACAATCGCATACTCGACGTCGAGAGCCCGAATCTCGAAGTGCTCGCCGCTGACAATCAGCGGCTCGAGGTCGACAGTTTCATCCGCTATCGCATCATCGACGCGTTGCGCTTTTATCAGACCGTCAACAGCGTCATGGGCGCCAACAATCAGCTCGGTTCGGTATTGAATTCCGCCGTTCGCCGCGTGCTGAGCGAAGCCAACCAGCAGCAGATCGTACGCGACGAGCGCGCCGCATTAATGGTGAAGATCAAGGAGCAGGCGGATCGCGAGGCGCGCAAATTCGGGGTGCAGGTGGTCGACGCGCGCATTCGCCGCGTCGATCTCCCGCAGCAGATTTCGGAAAAGGTTTACGGGCGCATGCAGACCGAGCGCCAGCGCGAAGCTGCAGAATACCGTGCGCAGGGTTCGGAGCAGGCGCAAAAAATCACCGCCAAGGCCGATCGCGACGTCATCGTGCTGAAAGCCGAGGCGCAGCGCCAAGCCGACCAGACCAAGGGCGAAGGCGACGCCGAGCGCAACCGCATCTTCGCCGAGGCTTTTGGCCGCGATCCCGACTTCTTCGCCTTCTACCGGTCGATGCAAGCCTATGAAAGCGCCTTCAAGCCGGGCGAGACGCGTTTCCTGATCAGTCCGCGTTCGGAATTCTTCCGTTTTTTCTCGGCTCCGGAGGCGAGCGCCGCGCAGAGCGTGAGCCAATCGGAGCCGGAGCGAAGCCAAAAAAAGTGACCCGCAAGCGCGTGCGTTGAGCCGCGCCCGGGCGTAAATTGTCCCTCGACAGGAGACACAGCACATGATGTCCGCAATTCGTCGCGCCGCGAGAGCGATCCTCGCGACCGCGCCCGCGCTTTACATTTTTGTCGCCTCGGCTCAGGCGAAGGGTCCCGACTCGCTATCGGAGCTTTCCGCTCAGGTCTCTGACGCCGTCGTCAACATTTCCGCGACGCAGACCGTCGAAGCCAAGCGCAATAAGGGCGGCGAAGGCCCCCAGATGCCGCCCGGAGTCGGGCCAGGCGCGCCTTTCGACGATCTCTTCGAGGAATTTTTTCGGCGCCGCGGCCAGGGCGTGCCGGATTTGCCGCGTCAGCGCAGGTCCAGTTCGCTGGGATCTGGATTCGTGATTGATCCCGCGGGAATCGTGATCACCAACAATCATGTCATCGCCGACGCCAATGAGGTGACGGTGATCTTCAACGACGGCCAGAAGCTGAAGGCTGAAATCCTCGGCAAGGATCAGAAAGTCGACGTCGCCGTGTTGCGGGTGAAGCCCGAAAAGCCGCTGAAAGCCGTTAAATTCGGCGATAGCGACAAGGCCAAGGTTGGCGACTGGGTGCTCGCCGTCGGCAATCCCTTCGGACTCGGCGGGTCGGTGACGGCCGGCATCGTTTCGGCGCGCAACCGCAATATCGACAGCGGTCCTTATGACAACTACATCCAGACCGACGCCTCCATCAACAAGGGCAATTCCGGCGGACCGCTGTTCAACATGGACGGCGAAGTCATCGGCATCAACACAGCGATCCTGTCGCCGTCTGGCGGCTCGGTCGGCATCGGTTTCGCGACGCCGGCGAATACGGTTCAGCCCGTCATCGAACAGTTGCAGCAATTTGGCGAGACGCGCCGCGGCTGGCTGGGGGTCCGCATTCAGAACATCGACGACGGAATCGCCGAGACGCTGAATCTCGGCGCGACGCGCGGCGCGCTCGTCGCCGGCGTCGACGACAAGGGACCTTCGAAGCCGGCCGGACTTAAGGTCGGCGACGTGATCGTGAAATTCGACGGCAAGCCGATAAAGGAGTCGCGCGACCTGCCAAAGCTCGTCGCCGCGACCCCCGTCGGCAAGGACGTCGAACTCGTCATCATGCGGGGCGGCAAGGAGCAGACCAAGACCGTCAAGCTCGGCCGGCTCGAGGACGGCGAGAAGGTAGCGTCGAAGGACGGCGACAAGGACAGACCCGACGGCGGCGGCGGGGCGTCGCAGAGCGTCCTGGGGCTTGAACTGTCGCGTCTCTCCGACGAACTGAGGGCGCGTTACCAGATCAAGGACGCCGTCAAGGGCGGCGTCGTCATCACCGCGGTCGATCCGCGCTCTGATGCGGCGGAAAAACGCCTTCAGCCCGGCGAGGTGCTGCTTGAAGTCAATCAGGAAGCGGTGAGCGATCCTGCGGAGGTGGTCAAGAAGGTCAAGGCGCTGAAAAACGACGGCAAGAAGACCGCGCTACTGATCGTCGCGAACGGCCAGGGCGACGCGCATTTTGTCGCCTTGCCGGTGGAGTGACCCCGAGAGAGCAGATTCGTCTCATCGATATCCCGCGCTGATCCTCGGCTTGCCCCTCTCCCGCAAAGCGGGGGAGGGAACGGCGCACGCCAATCGCATCGCGCCTGTAAGCCCTGCGCTTGGAGCGCCGTCCTCAGATCGCCATGGTTGAATGCGGCGAACCGCGGCGCGCCTCTCGTGCGCCAGCGCACTTACAAACTCACGCGCGCTCTTATGATGGCCTTGGATCAAATTTGATCCCGGAGCCGAAGTCAAAACGGCGCCGCTGCTTTTTTAGAAAAATATATAGGAGAGCATCATGAAAGCCACATTTCGTGCAATCCTCGCGTCGGCTGCCCTCGCATTTTTATTTTCGGGCGCGGCGACCGCTCAAACGATCGAACTCAAGGTCCACCTTGGCGACGGCGAGACCAAGAGCGCGTCGCAGGATTCGAAGGGCTCCGGCGACAAGGCGAGCGGCGACAATCAAAAGCAGAACGCCGGACACCAGGGCGGCGGCCAAAGAATGTATCCGGCCTATTATCCGCGGCCCTATTATCGCCCCTACCCGGTCTACTATCCGCGGCCTCACTACAATTACTATGGCCCGCGTTACGTCTATTACCGCGGCTATTAAGCGATTGGCCCGGCGCAATGCGCCGGGTCACTCTACAAACTCCTCCCGCCGAAATCCTTGCGCATAGAGCGCCGTCGTCAGATCGCCGTGGTCAATTCGCGCATCCGCCGCTCGCGCCACTTTCGGCTTGGCGTGGAACGCCAGCCCCAGACCCGCCTCGCGCAACATATCAAGGTCATTGGCGCCGTCGCCGATCGCCAGCGTCGCGTCTCGCGGCAAGGCGTGCGCCTCGCGCAATTCGACGAGGGCGGCGCGCTTGGCTTCGCGGCCGAGCACAGGCGTGACGACCGCGCCGGTCAACGCGCCGTCGGCGATCTCGAGCAGATTGGCGCGGGTCTCGTGAAAGCCAAGGCGGGCGGCCAACGGTTCGGTGAACTGCGTGAAGCCGCCGGATACAAGCGCCGTATGGGCGCCGTGAGCGCGCATCGTGCGTACGAGCTGGCGCCCGCCGGGAGTCAGCGTGATGCGCATGAGCAGAGTCTCGATCTGAGCGAGAGTCACGCCCGCAAGCAGCGCCACGCGCTCCTTCAAGGCACTTTCGAAATCGACCTCGCCGCGCATGGCGCGCTCCGTGATCGCCGCGACATGTTCGCGCAAGCCGACGAGGTCGGCGAGTTCGTCGACGCATTCCTGTCCGATCATCGTCGAATCCATGTCGGCGACGAGCAGGTGCTTGCGGCGCCCCATCGTCGGCTGAACGATGACGTCGATAGGATCCTCGGCGACCGCCACCTGCAGACGCGCGCGCAAATTCGCGAGGTCATGCCCCGCCCCCGACAAAAACGCATCAACAGCGAGATCGGGCGCGAGCCAGTCGCGGCCGGCCTCAATCAGCCCCGCATCATAGAGAGCGCCCGAGACCGCCCGTTCGTTGAGCCCAGCGCCCCGGCCGGCGACGAAGGTCGCGACATAGTCGATGGGCTTTGACATTCCGATCGTTTCAGCGGCAATAGCGCCATGCGCGCGCGCGCCATTCTCATTGCAGGTCCAACCGCTTCGGGCAAGTCCGCGCTGGCGTTGGCCCTGGCGCGCCGCGGGCCGAGCGCGGTCGTCAACGCCGACTCTATGCAGGTCTATCGTGACCTACGGATCATCACCGCCCGCCCGACGGTCGAAGAGGAAGCCGCCGCGCCGCATGTTCTTTTCGGCCATGTCGACGCGGCCACGAATTATTCCGTCGGGCGCTGGCTTGAAGATTTTTCGCGCGCGCTGCGCGACCTCCAGGCGCGCGGGCTGACGCCGATCATAATCGGCGGCACGGGCATGTATTTTAAGGCCGCGCTCTATGGGCTTTCGGACATTCCGGCGGCGCCTGGCGAGGTGCGCGAAGCCATGCGCGCCTGGGCGCAAGACAAGACCCCCCAGCAGCTTCACGCCGAACTCGCCGCCCGCGATCCGGACACGGCGGCAAAGCTGCGCGAGACCGATCCGCAGCGGCTGCTGCGAGCGCTCGAAATATTTGAGGCGACCGGGAAACCGCTCGTCTCCTTTCAAGGTTCGCGCAGCCCGCCGATTTTGAAAGCGTCGGAATGCGCGGCCTTCTTCCTCGCGCCCGAGCGCGAGGAGCTTTATGCGCGAATCGATGCGCGATTCGAACGGATGGCGCGAGAAGGCGCGATCGAGGAAGTCGCTGCGCTCAAGGCGCGCGGGCTCGATCCCGCGCTGCCGGCGATGCGCGCCCATGGCGTGCCGCATCTCATCGCCTATCTCGACGGTCGGCTGACGTTGGACGAGGCGATCCTGCGCAGCAAGCTCGATACGCGCCATTACGCCAAGCGGCAGTTCACCTTCGCGCGTCACCAGCTGCCGAGCTTCAAATGGGTCGAGGGCAAAACGCCGCTGCGCGAGGTCGAAGACGCGCTCAGCCCAACCGCGCGACCCACATCTGGAACAGGGTGAGGACGATTTCCATCGCGATCAGAACGATGATCGTCCACTCCAGCCGCACCGAGCGCGCCGCGTCGATGAGGTCAGTCAGCGCGCGGGCGGTTTCGCCGATCACGTCGATCTTGGCGTTGAGCGTGCGCGCCCGCGGCGTGAGCTCATATTCGTCTTCGAGACGCGCATAAAGCCGTTCGAGGTCTGGCCGGTCCCAAAGAACGTCCGGCTTATCGTCGACGGCGACGCGGCCCGAGACGCGATGGCGAACGAGCAGCGTCTGGCCCATCAGCTCCAACATGGATTTGCGTTTCCACGGCGGGCTGCCCTTCGCCGCAAGCTCTGCCGCGAAAGGCTCGATCGTGTCGAAGACGGCGTTGACGCGGCGCTCGTCGCGCGCCAGGGCGACGCTTTTCGCCAGAACGTCGGCGATCACCAGCAGCCGCGCTTCGGAAAGGTCCTTGACCGCCAGCCTTCCGTCGGGCAGCGCCTTCTCGTCGCCGTCCGGCGTCGCCTCCTCGATGATCAACGTCTCGTCGTCGCCGCGGGACGCGCCCGAGACGCGAAGACCGATCTTCTTGACGATTTCGTCCTCCTCAAGCGGCGAAAGGCCGAAGAGAACGGCGACGCCGAAGCGATAAAGCACGGCGAATCCGCTCTGTCCGGCATGGAAGGCGAGAGGGGCCGTCGAAACGAGGTCCGCCCGTTCGAGGCCGTCGGTGTCGATCCGCTCGCCGAGCAGAAGGGCGCGCGCCGTCAGCGCCTGCCGGCTCGTGGCCGCCGCTGCCGGCGAATTGATTGCTTCGACCATTTTCTGACCTTGTGGCTTTCAAGCGCGATTATATCTTTGAAACGCGTTTCATCCTGCTCGCCTTGCGTGACGCCGGCAAAAAAGCTAGCAAGCGGCGAGGTCGCGGAGAGATCACCCTCATGACTTATGTCGTCACGGAAAACTGCATCAAATGCAAGTATATGGACTGCGTCGAAGTATGTCCGGTGGACTGTTTCTACGAAGGCGAAAATATGCTGGTGATCCACCCGGACGAATGCATTGACTGCGGCGTCTGCGAGCCCGAGTGCCCCGCCGTTGCGATAAAGCCGGATACCGAGGAAGGCCTCGAACAGTGGCTTCAGCTTAACGCGGAAATGGCGCAGAACTGGCCCAACATCACGATCAAGCGGGATCCCCCTGCTGACGCCAAGGAATGGGACGGCAAGCCGGAAAAGTTCGAGCAGTTCTTCTCGGCGGAGGCCGGTCAGGGCGACTGAACGGCGTTCGGCCGGACACGGGCGACGCCTGAACCTCGGCCGATGGGCTCGGCATCGCTAATTTATATGGAACCTCATAAATTACAGCTGGGAATGGCGCCCTCCGTCCGGATTGCCTTGTGGCGGCCTTTGCTATAGCACGACGTGAGCGCGGCGCCGCCGCTGTTTAAGAGGTCAGCTCGAGAATGGCGTCATGAGCCAGAAGCCCATCAATTATCTGCACTTGTCCACGCTCATCGCGGTCGCGATCCTTGTCGGGACCGAGCTTGTCGGCGCCTCCTGGGCGGCCGGCTGGGCGCTCGGCGGCCTCTTCCAGCTCGATCCCCTCGTCAGCCGGGCGCTCGAAATCATCTTCTCCCTCGCCGGCCTCATCGGACTCTACTTCTTCATGCGGACCGCCCTCCGCAATGAGCCGATTCGCGGCTGAATAGAGGGTTCCGCGCCCTCATGTCCCGCGCTCCACGACAGGCTGGCGGCGGCCGCAGCCCCAGGCGCAAATCTCCCAAACTTCGCAATAAGGACGCCGAAATGGCCGAGAAGCAGGATCGTCGCTCGTTTCTCAAGGCGGCGGCGGCGACGAGCGCTTTGGGCGCCGTCGGCGCGCCGCGCAGCGAGGCGGCGACGAGCGTGTCCAATCTCCGGCTCGGCGAACCGCAATCCTTCTCCTTCGAGACGCTCAAACAGACCGCGCAACGGCTGATCAAGGAGCCCTATCGCAAACCGAACATCCCGTCCCCGGAAATCACCTCGCAGATCGATTACGAGAAGTGGGGACAAATCACCTACAACACCGACCATGCGCTCTTTGCCGATTCGAAGGAGCGCTTCCCCATAGAGTTTTTTCATCTCGGCATGTTTTTCAAAAAGGCCGTGCGCATGCATGTCGTCGAAAACGGCGAGGCGCGCGAGGTTCTCTACGACACGAGCTACTTCAACATGCCGGCGGATTCTATCGCGCGGCAGCTTCCGGCTGGCGCAGGATTCGCGGGATTTCGCATTCAGGAGGCGAAGGACGGCGCGCTCGACTGGAAGCGAAACGACTGGATCGCCTTTCTCGGCGCTTCGTATTTCCGGGCGATTGGAGAATTGCGCCAATATGGGATGTCGGCGCGCGGCGTCGCGCTCGATACATGGCAAATGGGAGCGAATGAGGAGTTCCCCGATTTCACCGAGATTTATATCGGACCGGAGACGGCTGACGGCGTCGTCCTGCATGCGCTGCTCGAAGGGCCGTCGATCGTCGGCGCCTATCGCTTCCTGATGACGCGCGGCAAGGGCGTCGTCATGGACATCGACTGTTCCCTGCATCTGCGCGGCGCCTTCACCCGCTTCGGCGTCGCCCCGCTCACGTCGATGTTCTGGTTCTCTGAGACCGCGAAGCCGACAGCGATCGACTGGCGGCCGGAAGTGCATGATTCCGACGGGCTGAGCATGTGGACCGGCGCTGGCGAGCGCTTGTGGCGGCCGTTGAACAATCCTAACCGGGTCATGGCGTCGGCGTTTGGCGACAATAATCCCAAAGGCTTCGGCCTGATGCAGCGCGACCGCAATTACGACCACTATCTCGACAACGTCTTTTACGATCGCCGCCCGAGCGTATGGATCGAACCCAAGGGCGACTGGGGCAAGGGCGCGATCCAACTCATCGAAATCCCGACCGACGACGAAATCCACGACAATATCGTCGTGCTCTGGGTCCCGGAAAAGCCCGCCGTTCCCGGCGCCTCCTTCGAATATTCCTACCGGCTGCACTGGCTCGCCGACGAGCCCAACCCGACCAAGCTCGCGCGCTGCGTGGCGACGAGGCTGGGCAATGGCGGACAGCCCGGCAAGCCGCGGCCCAAGGGCGTGCGAAAATTCATGGTCGAGTTTCTCGGCGAGCCGCTGGCGAAGCTCCCCTTCGGCGTAAAGCCCGAACCCGTGTTATGGGCCTCGCGCGGAACCTTCTCTTATGTCTTCACCGAAGCGGTGTTCGACAATGTGCCTGGCCATTGGCGGGCGCAGTTCGACCTGACGGTGCAAGGCCCCGAGCCTGTCGAAATGCGCCTGTTCCTCAAGAACGGCGACGAGGCGCTTTCAGAGAACTGGCTCTATCAGTATCACCCGTTCTGATCCAACCGCATGATCTTCTAGCGCGCAGGTCTCGTTTACGTCGCGAATGTGATCAATTCATTTCGCAAGAAGGGGCGCTAGCTTTGCGCTGACCGCCTCGCTATAGGCTTCCATTCCCTTAAAATTGAAGTGCATGTCGTTTTTAAAGTAATATGTTTCGGGCCGGCCTGCGAACGCCGCCTGAAGATCGGACAGAGAATCGTAGATTTTGACGTCATTGGCTGCAGCTACGTCCTTAACCGTCTCAAAAACTACGTTGTTGAAGACCGGCTCCCCGGCTTCGCCGCTCAGATGCTCGAGATGCGGGTGCCTTATAAAAATAAGGTGATCCAGATCGAAGTTATATTCCTTCAGTGCGGTGATTATTTCTTGAACATTGCTCTTAAAGAAGGTTAATTCATCTTTGAATTTGGCCCGCGCAGAATCGGCGTCGAGTTTGGACAATTCAAAAATTGCAGCATTTTCTGCTGTCCGTTGCGCAGAAGTAGAATTGATCAGTTTCAAATATTTGGAGAATTGGATTTGGATTAATCTCATAATATACAAGCTTTGGGCTCGGACGCGATCCACTTCAGCCATGACCTCGCGATAGCCGCTACCCGATTTTACGGCAATGTTTCTGCCGAGCGCATCTCTTGAGATGAACTGCTTATAGCGAACGTTGTCATCGTAGAAATCCGTTTCGTCGATATCGATAATAATATAGTCAGGCTTAATTATTGGATACAGCATTCTTATTTGTGGCACAAATATTGCCGGAGAATAAGATGACAGCCCTGCATTAAACGGCTCGATGCAAATATTTTCCCTGGCGAGCGATTTCGTTATGAGAAACGGGATCGTATGCGTCTCGTCGTAGCCCTCCATGAACGAATCCCCGAGAAAGAGGATCTTCTTGGACTGCGCGCAATTTTCAGGTCGTTCGAGAGATGAATACTGCCGGATGCCGAACTTGTCGAATTTCCGTCCGGCGATGGCGACGCTCGTGTTGGGCGCATGATTGACGATGTCTGAAGGGGTCTGGTTGGTCAGACTGGCAAATTCCAACTCATAGGCAGGCCCGAATATCTGCTGCAACCTAAGAAATATTTCTATGCTGGCAGCGCCGAGAAGCCCCATTATTGCGTAGAAGGCAAGAACGACGGCGACGCTTGATTCTTTCTTGGCGACTTCTTTCTGATTCATTACCGAAGTCCTTGAACTCTGGGAGTTTATATTGGCAAGACCCCAGTGCAGGGACAAGAGAGCCACGACGCGATTCGGGACGCTACCACGCGCCTGTGGAAATTTCTCAAGAGCGCAGCAGCAGCAGCCGAACTGTGCCCAAATATTGCAAGGCTTCAGCGACCTAAGGCACATTCGCCTAACGGCTGCCCGCATTGAGCGAAGCGGTCGTCATGAACCCATTGGGCAAATCGCACGGCGAGGCTTTCGGGCTCGAATTCGACGCTTTGGAACCCGCAAATAGCGGCGCGCTCGGGATGCCCATCATGCGTCGTGCCCGCAATCTTGCGCTGGTCGCTGTGGCATTTGCCTGCCTGCAGACCGCTCCGCCCCACCCGTCGGCGCCGCGACCTTGCCACCCGGAGGCATCGTGCGGCGGACACAGCGGTTTCAAAGACGGGTTGAGAACTGAGCATAGTTTCACTATGAGTCGAAAAACCATTGTGATCGTTGAAGGTCGAAAGATGAAGCATCCCAAAATGATCAGGGCGGTTGCGATTTTGATTGTTGCCGCTTTTACTATTTTATGTAGCGAGATTGCGCTACGCATTGCCAATGCGTATTTTCCACAGCCGTTTTTTTATTCAAAGCACCTTTATCGTTTTCGCGCGAAGCCATTCCAAAACTTGTATGGATTCACTACGAATTCTCACGGCTTCAATGACATTGAACACGATAAGGAAAAATCTCCAAACAATTATAGAATTCTATCGATCGGCGACTCATTCGCATTCGGCGTCGTCCCTTATGAATTCAACTACAACACGATATTGCGTCGCCTGCTAAAAGAGAGCGGCTACAGCGCCGAAGTTATCAATATGGGAATTCCAGGCGCCGCCCCTAGAAATTACTACGCCATACTGGAGACTGAAGGCGGCGCTTTACAGCCAGATCTCGTAATAGTCTCATTTTTTGTCGGAAACGACTTTGAAGCTGTCGATCCAGGTAGAAGCTGGCAAAGCTACTCCTTTGTCGTGTCTCTTTTGAAATATCTTGCCGACGTAGCTGGTAAAACAAATTTCACCCCTTGGAACGTTGGCGAAGTTTACGACGACAGCAAGAAGTCATTCACCGATGAGGATTACGATATTCTTGAGATGAGACGTAGCTGGGTCTTTAAGAAGGATAATCCTCTGTATCAAAAAATGTACGACATGACGGTAAACGACATAAAGTTGATTTATGAACTGTGCAAAAAAGTAAATTCAAAGCTTGTGATCGCAATTATCCCTGATGAATTGCAGATAAACCTTGCTCTGAGAAAAAGGGCGCTGTCGCTCGCCCATTCGAGCCAAGATGAATATGATTTCGAACAGCCTAACAGAATGCTAGCCGGCTCGTTGAAGGAACTGGGGATCACATATATTGATCTCCTGCCGGCGTTGCGGCGGGAATCCAGAAGCGAGGCCGTGTATAAGCCAAATGATAGCCATTGGAATTTAAAGGGAAATGCGGTAGCGGCGCATGAACTATCTGCTTTTCTCAGAGAAAATTCAGTAATCTTAGGGAGATAAATAGGAAAGTAGTCTGTCCGACTCCAAGGCGCATGCGGGCGCTCTCTGGCATAACGTTAAGACCGGGCTTGTCTCCGGGAGTGGATCATGCGACTTGAGCGGAGTTTGACGATCAAGGATCGATCGCCTTCCATCCGCCAGTCCAACGAGCGATTTGGTAGGCGCGCGCAATAATATACATCGCAACTATATTATGGTTCGCCCATCTACACGCTCGGTCAGCGACTTTGGAGGAAATGAAATGCAGGTCGTCATACTTGCGGGCGGCATGGGAACGCGGATTTCGGAAGAATCATATCTTCGTCCAAAACCGATGATCGAGATCGGTGGTCGCCCAATATTATGGCACATAATGAAAATCTATCACGCCCATGGCATGAACAACTTTGTCGTTTGCCTGGGCTATAAGGGCTACATGATCAAGGAGTATTTCGCGAATTACTTCATGCATAACGCGGACATAACCGTCGACGGCGAAACCGGACAGATTGAATTTCATAGCCGTAAAAGCGAATCCTGGAAGATCACGCTGGTCGACACCGGCGAGTCGTCGATGACTGGCGGACGGCTCAAGAGGGTCCATAGCTACCTCAACGAGGGACAGCCTTTCTGCTTCACTTACGGCGACGGCGTGGCCGACGTGGATATCCGAGCGCTGATCAAATTTCATCGTGCGCATGGGCGCAAAGCCACGCTCACCGCTGTGGCGCCGCCCGGCCGTTATGGCGCCTTGTCTCTGGAAGGCGACGCCGTCACTAAATTCATCGAAAAGCCGCCCGGCGACCAGAGTTTCATCAATGGCGGATTTTTTGTTCTGGATCCGTCCGTAATCGACTATATCGACGGCGACGCGACGCCTTGGGAGGAAAAGCCGCTGGAACGTTTGGCGGCGGAAGGAGAATTGCGCGCATATAAGCATGGGGGATTTTGGCAGCCGATGGATACCCTGCGCGACAAGAATCGCCTTGAAGCTTTGTGGGATAGCGGCCGCGCGCCATGGAAGATATGGAGCTGAGCGGAATTTCATCGACCGCCGTGAAATCGAGGGAATATGAAGCAGGACTGGTGGGAATAAAGCGTGGATAAACGGAATACTTTGGCCGGCCGGCGCGTTCTTTTGACCGGCCATACCGGCTTCAAGGGCGCTTGGCTCGCGCTCTGGCTCGATCGCCTCGGCGCCGAAGTCTACGGTTTCGCGCTGCCGCCTGAAGGCGATGCAAGCCTTTACGAGATGGCGCGCATCGGTGAGCGTCTGAATTCAACGTTCGGCGACCTGAATGATCTCGAATCCGTCGAGGCCGCCGTTACACAGGCCCGTCCGCATATCGTTTTTCATCTTGCCGCGCAGGCGATCGTGCGCCGGTCGCACGCCGATCCTCTCGGCACGCTCGCGACCAATGTCATGGGCGCCGCGCATCTTCTGCAGGCCCTGCGCCGCGCTCCCGACGTTTCGACGATTTTGGTGGTCACCTCCGACAAGGTCTATGCGAATGACGAGCAAGGCGCCGCCTTCGCGGAAGACGCGCCCCTCGGTGGCAAAGACCCCTACTCGGCCTCGAAAGCGGCGGCCGAACTCGTCACCCGCGCTTACACGCAATCCTTTTTCAAGGATGCGAGCGTGAAGGTCGTCACCGCGCGGGGCGGCAACGTCATTGGCGGCGGCGACTACGCGGTAGACCGCATCGTTCCCGACATTGTGCGCGCGGCGGCGAAGAGCGAGCGGCCAGTATTGCGTATGCCTCATGCGTCGCGGCCCTGGCAGCATGTGCTCGATTGCCTGCATGGCTATCTGACCTATGTCGACGCGCTTGAACGCGGCGAGAGCCTTCCCGAAACGCTGAATTTCGGGCCCGACCCGACCGCGCCGATCACGGTCGGCGAACTCACCGAGGAAATGCTCAAAGCCCTCGGCCGCGATGCGGGCTACGACCACCAGCCGCTGGATTCGCGCGAAATGAACGTTCTCGCCGTAGATTCCTCGCGCGCCCGCGCGCTTCTCGGCTGGCGGGACCGCTTGCCCGGCCGGCTGGCGATCAATTGGACCGCGGATTGGTACCGCGACGCCCTCGCGGGAAGCGGCCCGCTCGCGACGACGCTCGCGCAGATCGACGCCTTCGAGAAACTTCCTGGATAAGAGAATGCAAACGCCCACCTGCCGCTTTTGCGGCGCGCCGCTCAATCATGATTTCGTCGATCTCGGCTCGACGCCGCTCGCCAACTCCTATGTCACGGCGGACGAGATTGCGAAGGGTCTCGACAAGAGCTTTCCGCTCCATGCGCGCGTTTGCGACGCCTGTTGTTTGGTGCAGGTGGATGCGCCGGTGTCGTCCGAGGCGATTTTCTCGGACTACGCCTATTTTTCCTCCTATTCCGACAGCTGGGTCGCGCATGCCCGCCGTTACGCGGACGCGATGATCGAGCGGTTCGGGCTTGGCCCTCAGTCGCTCGTGATCGAAGTCGCATCAAATGACGGCTATCTGCTGCAGCATTTCATCGCGCGCGGCGTGCCGGTGCTGGGCGTCGAGCCGGCGGCCAATGTCGCCGAGGCGGCGCGCGCCAGAGGCGTATCGACGGAAGTCGCCTTCTTCGGCAAAGAGACTGCCCGCAAGCTGGCGGCGCGCGGCGTCGCCGCCGATCTCACGGCCGCCAACAATGTGTTGGCGCATGTTCCCGACATCCGCGATTTCGTCGCCGGATTTGCGGAAATCCTCAAGCCGGACGGCGTCGCGACATTCGAATTTCCGCATGTCCTGAATCTCATCCGCGAACTGCAGTTCGACACGATCTATCACGAGCACTTCTCCTATCTCTCGCTCGTGGCGGTGGAGCGCGTTCTGGCCGCGAACGGTCTTGTCGCTTTCGACGTCGAGGAACTGCCGACGCATGGCGGCTCCCTGCGCCTATACGTCTGCCGCGAAGGCGCGAATCGCGCGCCGACGCCGCGCCTGGAGGCGGCGCGAAGCGCCGAACGCGCCGCCCGTCTCGATGCGATCGAAGGTTATGCGGGCTTCGCGCAAAAGGTCGAAGCGGTGAAAGCGTCGTTCCTCAATTTCTTGGCGTGCGCCAAGGCGGAAGGCAAGACGGTCGCCGCCTATGGCGCGGCCGCCAAGGGAAATACGTTCCTCAATGTCTGCGGGGTGAACGCGAATGACATTGTCTGCGTCTATGACCGCAGCGCCGCCAAGCAGGGAAAATTCCTGCCGGGCAGTCATATTCCCATCCGCGCGCCCGAGGTGATCGGCGAAAAGCGTCCCGATTATCTGGTGATTCTTCCCTGGAACCTTCGCGAGGAGATCGTGGCGCAGATGGCGGAAATCCGTGAATGGGGCGGCAAATTCGTCACCGCCGTCCCTGAAACGCGAGTGTTCGACGCTTGAGGTTCGCGCCGACCGAAATAGCAGGCGTCTTCGAGGTCGCGGCCGAGCCGCGCGCCGACCCGCGGGGGTTTTTCGCGCGCGTCTATTGTCCGCAAGAATTTGCCGCCGCCGGCATTTCCTTCACATCGACGCAGATCAATCTGTCGCGCAATGATCGGATGCATACGCTGCGCGGCATGCACTGGCAGGACCCGCCCTACGCCGAGGCGAAGCTGGTGCGCGTAACGCGGGGCGCGATCCATGACGTCGTGATCGATCTGCGCCGCGAGAGCCCGACCTTCCGGCGCTGGATCGCCCGGCGCCTCGACGCGAACCGCGCCGATGCATTGTTCATCCCCGAAGGCTGCGCGCACGGCTTTCTCACCCTCGAAGCCGACACCGATGTGCTCTATCAGATGAGCCGGCCGTATGTGGGCGGTCAGGCGCGCGGGCTGCGCTACGACGATCCGGGATTTGCGCTTGACTGGCCGGCCGTTCCCGCCGTGATCGGCGAGGCCGATCTCGCCTGGCCAAGTCCGTGGGTCGGCTGAAACGACAGGGATTTGCCGCCGGCGTCCCTATTCTGTATGCGTTCGTCGCACGTGAGGACGCTTTGCGCCGGAGGAGAGGGGTTCGCATTGCGAGTTCTGGTGACGGGCGCTTCGGGATTTGTCGGTAGGCAGACGATCGGCGCGCTAGCTCGCGCGGGCGTCGAGGTTCACGCGCATGCTCAACGCCCCGAGAAAATCGAAGGGGACGTCGTCGCCTATGGGGGAGATTTGCGCGCGCCCGGCGCGGCTGGCGCGCTGATCGATCAAGTGCGACCCAATACCGTGCTCCATCTGGCGTGGAACGTCGAACACGGCACATTTTGGACGAGCCGAGACAATCTCGACTGGACCGCCGCGACGCTGCTTCTCGCTCGCGCCGCGCTTGACGCCGGCGTTCAGCGCTTCGTCGGCGTCGGGACATGTTTCGAATATCGCTGGCCGGACGACGGAACGTGCGACGAAACAACCACCGAAATCGCGCCGGCAACCCTTTACGCCGTCGCAAAGGACGCAGCGCGGCGGGTGCTGCAGGAACTCGGCGATATTTCGTTCGTGTGGGCGCGCCTGTTCTATCTTTATGGGCCATTCGAGCATGAGGCGCGGCTTGTCGCTTCGCTCGCGGCGAAACTTGCCCGCGGCGAAACCGCGCCGCTTTCGCGGGGGCTTGCGGTGCGCGATTTTCTCGATACCCGCGACGCAGGCGGCGCGATCGCCGCGCTCGCTCTTAGCGAAACTACGGGCGCCGTGAACATTGCAAGCGGCGAGGGAGTGAGCGTCGCCTCCATCGCCGAGCGTCTTGGCGTGATCGCGGGCCGGTCGGATCTTATTCGCGTCGGCGCGCTCCCCGACCGCGCCGATGAGCCGCCGCGCATTGTCGCGGATGTGCGCCGATTGCGCGACGAAGTGGGGTTTCGTCCGTCGCGAACGCTCGACGAGGGTCTCGCCGAAACCTACGCCTGGTGGCGCGCGCGACTGGCGGAGCGGCCATGACGATGTGTCCCGTCTGTCGCGGAACGAAATCGCTCGGCTTCGAGCGTCGCCCGCGCGTGCCGCTCCTGCAGAACCGTGTATGGCCTGACGCGACGAGCGCGCGAGCGGCGCCCGAAGGCGCGCTCGACATGCGCGTGTGCGAGACTTGCGGCTTCGTGTGGAACGGCGCGTTCGACAGCACGCGAAACATTTACGACGAAGCCTATGACAACGACCAAATGCAGTCGCCACATTTTCGAGAACATACTGACGCGATGCTGCGCGCGATCCTCGAGGGCTTGCCGCAACGCCCGGTGCATCTTGTCGAGGTCGGATGTGGACAAGGCGCCTTTATCGCGCGGTTGGCGTGCGAGGCGCGGCCGCGTTTCGCGTCTCTGACGGGGTTTGACCCCGCCTGGCGGGGCGAGCACGACATCTCGGGCGTGCGCCTGCACAATTGCTATTTTGGTCCGCAAGCGCTGCCTCTGATCGGCGCGCCAGCCGAAGCGGTCGTCTCTCGCCATACGATCGAACATGTGCCCGATCCGCTGGCGTTCCTGGAGACGATGCGCGCGTCGATGAGCGAAGATCGGGAGGCGCGACTCTTTCTCGAAACCCCCGACATTGAATGGATCTTCCGGAATTTCCAGTTGCAGGATCTGTTTTACGAACATTGTTCTCTATTTTCGCCGGATTCGATCGCGACGGCTCTGGAAGCGGCCGGCTTCGAACCGATCCGCATCTCGAAAGTATTCGGCGAACAGTATCTTTGGGCCGAGGCGCGGCCGGGCGCGCGGATGGCCGCAGGACAAGGCTCGCGGGAGGCGCCTGGCGCACTCGGCGCCGAAGCCGCACAGTTCGCCGAACGCCGCAAGGAAATCATTGACGCCTGGCGTTCGCTGGTCGAGGCGCGCGCGGGCGTATCAGACGTATGGCTATGGGGCGCGTCATCGAAAGGCGTAACATTTGCGGCGCTCGTCGACCCGGACGCCAGATGGCTGAAGGGCGCGATCGACATCAATCCGAATAAGGCCGGCCGGTTCATGCCCGTGACCGGCCTGCCCATCGCGGCGCCGGAGGCGCTGCGCGGCGGCGATGTGGTGATCGTAATGAATCCGAATTACAAAGCCGAAATCGCGCGGGACATCGAACGGATGGGCAAGCGCGCCGAAATTTTATGCCTCGGCGAATTCTGACAGGAACAGACGATGAAAATAGAGATCGACACGAACAAGCAGGAAATCATCGTCGACGACGAGCGGAGGATTCCGCTTTACTCTGATGAAGGTTTTGCGATCGCGCGCGACCTTTGGGTAAAGGTCGGTTGGAATCAGAAATACAACTATACATTCACCTGGTTCGGCGCCCCGATCATCCAGTTGCCCGACGACATGATCCGCTTTCAGGAAGTGGTGTTCGATCTTAAGCCCGATGTGATTATCGAGACGGGCGTAGCGCATGGCGGATCGCTGATTTTTTCCGCGAGTCTATGCAAGTTGATCGACAAGGGCCGCGTGATCGGCGTCGATATCGAAATCCGACCGAAGAACCGCGCCCGCATCGAACAGCACCCATTGAGCGGGATGATCACGCTGCTGGAGGGTTCCTCCACCGCTCCGGAAATTGTCGACAAGGTCAAGGATATGGTTCGACCGGGCGACAAGGTGTTGGTGGTGCTCGATTCCGATCACAGCTACGCGCATGTCGCCGCGGAGCTTGCCGCCTATAGTCCGCTCGTCACTCCAGGGTCTTATATCATCGCGACCGACGGCGTGATGCGCGACCTGGTGGAGACGCCACGCGGCCATGCGCATTGGGCATCCGACAATCCCGCGAACGCGGCCGAGGATTTCGCGCGCAGCAATTCCAACTTCGTGATCGAGGAGCCGGCATGGAAGTTTAGCGAGTCGACGGTGCACGGCAATGTCACGCATTGGCCGAGCGCTTGGTTGAAACGCGTTTCATAGCCAGGGCAGGCGGATGGGCGGAGCAACAGGCGCATGACCGAACCGCATTTCAGCGTCGTTATTCCCACGCGCGAGCGCGCGGCGACATTGCGCTCGACGCTTGTCGCGTGCCTTGCGCAAGATTTTGACGACTACGAAATCGTCGTCTGCGACAATTGCAGTTCGACACAAACTCGCGAGGTCGTCGAGGCAATCGACTCGCCGAAGATCGTCTATCACCGTTCCCCCGTCGCTCTTTCCATGCGCGATAACTGGAACCTTGCCTACAGCCTCACGCGCGGCAAATACGTCACCTATATCGGCGACGACGATTCCCTCATGCCGTTCGCTTTTTCGACGCTGCGGGGGCTGTTCGCGCGCCAGAACGTTAAGGCGATCCGATGGGACGCCGCGATCTATTCATGGCCGAATATCGCGCGCGCCGATCTTGCGGATCATCTTCAAGCGCCTCTCGCACGTACGAATGAGCGGATCGATGGGCGCAAGGCGTTGACCGACGTTTTAGCGGGTAGCGCTCCGGCGACGATCCTGCCGAACATTTATCACGGATGCGTTGCGCGAGAGGTTCTGGAGACGACACGCGCGCGTGCGGGCCACGTATTTGGTAGCTTCTATTGCGACACATATTCCAGCTTCGCCGTCGCTTATCTGGCGGGAGAGTACCTGTCGCTCTCGGCGCCGCTGTCGATCAGCGGCTTCTCCGCTTCGAGCAACCATATCGCGTTCAGCTTCCTGCGCAGCAAGCATGAAAACGCGCAAACGTTGCGTGACGATAACGACGCCGCCGGCCTGCGCCTGCACCCAAGCGTGCCCGATCTGCCTTCGGGATTCGTTTGCGTCGCGGATTCCTTTCTTCGCGCCAAGGCGGATCTTTTTCCCAACGACCCGGTAACCCTGGATCGCCAGGCGATGATCGAGAGGTTTCTGCTGTCTCCGCCGATCGACGATATTGACGAATGGCCGGGGATTGAACGGGAACTGCGGCGATCCCTGTCCGACGATGCTGCGCTGGTTTCGTGGTTCGACAGGCGCATCGAGAATTTTACGCCCCAGCCGTCGCCCCGCGACAGTTATCGTCCCAATTTGGAAGGCATACACGTCCAGCGTTTGTTTCTCGACGCGCGCAAATATGGCGTGAAGGACATTGCCGGCGCGACGCGACTAACGTCGCGCCTGCTAGGCTATCAGGGAAAGACGCCCGAATGGATTGCCGGCCTTGCCCCCGCCGATTCCGGCGTGAGCGCCTTCTACCGCCAAAAGCGACTTGAGCTGCTGCTGAAACTCCTGAAGGCGCCAAGTCTGTTGGGATCGGCGCGCCTTCCAACGCAAAGCGAGCGTTCCCCGGGCGTCAATCATCCCTGAAGCTTGGCTCGGCGAGCGACGGCGATCCAAACGCCGGCGGTTTTGACACAAACGCGCGCCGCTAAAGGCGGCCTTGGCCTTGCCATGCGTCTCTATAGTCACGGCGTTCGAATTCAAATTCTGGAGCGACTCGCTATGACCCACAACGATACATTCCGGCGAAAATTCAGCGAGAGCGTCGCCCTGCGCCGCCGCGCGATAAACAGCAAGCGACGCATTTACGCCGTCGGACATTGATCGACTTGCGCCCTCATCAAATCTAAAAGCCTCTGCGTCGATTCTTTCCAGGAGAGCACCGGCAACGGATGCGCAAGCTTCTTCGAAGCGAGCATTTCAACAATGCGACTCGCTAGCGACTCGGGATCGAGCGTATCGAAATAGGCAATCGAGTCGCCTCCGACCTCGTGAAAAATTTCAATGTCGCTGGCGATGACGGGCGCGCCGGCATGCGCCGCCTCTATGAGAGGCAATCCGAATCCTTCAGCATAGGACGCGCAGATGACGGCGTGCGCGCTTCGATAAAGCGATTGCAATTCGGCGTCGCTGGCGTCGCTGAGCCAATACAATCGGCGTCCATGCTCCCCGTGCTCGTGCAGGCGCCGCGCCAGAGCAGTCGTATTCCAGCCAGGTCGGCCGACAATCGCCAATGTCGCGTCAACGCCGCTCGCCCATAATTTTTCAAAAGCGGCGAGACACAGCGCCTGACCCTTATTCGGCGCGAGCGTTCCAACGCTGAGGAAGAACGGCCGCGAGGCTTCGCTGATGGCGCGCACGCGCTTCGTCGGCGGCAACTGAACATAATTCGAGAAATCCGCGCCCAGCCACCATACCCGCATCGACTGTCCGTCCTTGCGCACACAATTGTGTTCGGCGCAATAAGTCTCATAGGCGCGTGCAACAGTGTGCGAGATTGCGATGATCTGGTCTGCGCCAAGGATCACGCGCTCAAACCATCTGCGAAAACCAATCTGCAGAGAAAATGGAAAGGCCGAGGCGTAAACCAAGGGAAACAGATCATAGAGACAGACAATGATCTCGCCGCCCTGAGCCCTCACGGAGTCAACGACCGCGCCGTATTCCTCGACAAAGATCCATCCCGCGTCCAGCAATAGAAATCGGTCGCCCGGCTCTATCGCGACTGGTTGGGGCAGCACCGCGCCGCGCGAAAAGAAGCTCAGTTGACCGTCGACGATCGCAACGGGCAGTCCTCGGCCTCCATCGATCGACGCATTGGCGACCTCCCGCACCACGCGCTGAATTCCGGTCCGCATGTCGCTTCGTAACGTCGTCGTTACGTCGATCAACAGCCTTCCGGGGCTGGGCTTCGCCGCACCAGGTTCGACGAGCATCCACTCAGGAGGCCTTCTCTGTTGCGCCTGCGGTGCCGCGCCGAGCCGAGCGCGCGCCATGCGAGTTAAGCGCGACACCGTCCAGTAGAATTCGCGCGCACGGTCATATGCCCATTTGAATCGAGCATCGAGCTGCAAGTCGGCGCGTTCGCAAACCTCTTCATAAAGCTGCGCGAGAAGATAGGCCCTGGTCTTGTCTTTCCATGAAACGACGTCGTCCCTCGCAAGCGCGTCGCGTATGGTCGCTGCATCAAGCTGAAAGGCGTTTTCGCGCAACATCGACACCAGCTTCGCGCATGAGTCGCGCCAACGCAGGACAGGAAGGCCGCAACGCGCCTCGTTCCTTTCCTCACTGACCTCGCCTATGCGCACCGCCAGCGACGCCGCGTCGAGAAGATTGAAATAGACCACGCTGTCCCCGCCGACTTCACGAAAGACCGGGATGTCGCTCGCAATGACTCGCGCGCCGTAGTGCGCGGCTTCAATCAGCGGCATGCCGAAGCCTTCGACAAAGGACGGAAAGATCAACGCGCGCGCCCGCGGATAGAGATAAATAAGATCGGCGTCGCCCGCATTGTCGAGCCAGAACAGACGACGCCCGAATTCCTTATGCTGGCGGATGCGCCGTTGCAGCGCTTGTGTGTTCCACCCCGGCCGACCGACAATGACATAACGCGCATCGCAGCCTTGAGACCAGAGAAGCTCGAATGCGTCCAGAGCGACAGGATAGGCCTTGCGCGGCTCGAGCGTGCCGACGCTCATGAAGAATGGCGTCGGCGCCGCCGCGATGTGCGCCGCCGCCTTTGACGGCGCTCTTTCGGCGCCCGCGCGAAAATCCGCGCCAAGCGGCCACCAGCCAATGCGCATATTGGCAGGCGCCGCAAGCCGCTCTTCGCGCAGATAAGCGACGAGGTCCTGCGCGACGCTCTGCGAGATGCAGACGATCGCGTCGCACCGCAACAGCACCTTCTTGAACCAGGACGCAAAGGGCGCGCTGTTCTTCAGCGCGGTGGCGGCAGGATATCGCAGTGGGATGAGGTCATAGATGCAGCCGACGACTTTAGCGCCGGCCGCGCGCGCCGCATTCAACAGCTCCGGATATTCGTCGACGTAGCCCCATCCTGAGTCGAGCAGGAGCAGTGAGTCGCCCGATTGCAATTCGATCGCGTCCGGCAAATTCTCATGTTTGAACTGGCCGTGGAGCCGGCCGGCTTCGAGATAGACCGGAATCCCCGCGCCGCTTTCAACGCAGGCGCGCGCGATTTCGCGCACGACGCGCTGAACGCCCGAATTGCCGCCGAAGCGATGCGTCGCCGTCATGTCTATGAGCAGCCGATTGCGTTCAGCCGGAGCCGGAATCTCCCCTTCAATTTGCGTGCGGAGCGTCTGCGCCTTGCCGGGATCTGGCGTACGCCAGCGTCCGTCATGAAGGCGGCCAAGCCCGAGCAAGCGCGAGAGCGTCCAATAGAACTCCTGCGCCTTCCCGTAGATGAAGCGGGTGCGCGGATCGACGTCATACTGCTCGAAATCGCTCAGCTCGCTATGCAATTCCTTGAGCAGATAAGCGTCAATTTCTTCCTTCATCCCGCCTCCGAGCGCCAGTCGCGCGCCCCGCGTTATTTGCGCTGCGCAGCGTTGGTACGGCAGGTTGCCGGCCATGACAAGGCTACATCAGCTCTTGACGCAAGCTCTTGGCGCAACCCCCTGTTGCGCGTTTCCGGAGGCGACGGAAGGCCGCGTCACCTAACATCCGGGCCAGCTAGGGCACAAGGCGGCGATTTCAGTTCGATTTTTGGCAGCAGTTGCGTCGCCGAGGCGGTGCGATCGGCGAACGAAGCACGGGCTGAACATCATTGGTGCAAACGGGCCGGCGCGGTCATATAACAAGACCGGCGCCGGCCAACCTTCAGCGCTAAAAGCGATACTTTACGCCGGCATATACCGACGCGCCATTGCCGGGATAGAACGCCTGTGGATTGCCGGGCACCCAGTCATACAGGCCGGTCGCGATTGTGAAGGGCGGCCGAACGGCGTTAGCGACGCTGACGACGTCGCTCACATAATGGACGTTGCCGAGATTGCGCGCATCCACGTACCATTCAAGACCATTGGCCATCTTCAGACCCGCTTGCAGACCAATCAGGGCGTAGCCAGGCGCCCTCAGCGTATTGGCGTAATCCACATATGCGCCGGACGGAA
>Ga0194113_10000817_pt1 | contig 41803 bp, 38 predicted proteins | sample TA2MahC200mmetaG_FD_146193 | JGI IMG/M metagenome (GOLD analysis project Ga0194113, IMG submission 146193) | Freshwater microbial communities from Lake Tanganyika, Tanzania - TA2015017 Mahale Deep Cast 200m | ecosystem: Environmental > Aquatic > Freshwater > Lake | place: Tanzania: Lake... | reverse complement strand
TTTCGCCAGGCCGATATGATGCACAATAGCAGAAAACAGGTGCGGAATGTGGGTTATGAAACCACTACTTACCCAGAAGGAACATGAAAAACACACCCCTCGACCTCGAAAAGCTGATGTGCGTGCCATACGTGGAGATGAGCACTGGTTATGACATCTCGCCAGATGGATCGCAAATCGCCTTTTCCTGGAACAAAACCGGACATTGGGAATTATATACCGTGGCTTCGGACGGCCGATCCGATCCCGTGAAAATCACCCGCGGCTCAGGTTCCAAATCCGCCCCCCACTGGTCGCCCGATGGGAAGCGGCTGGCCTATGTCGTTGATTTCGACGGCGGGGAGGTCTACGATATCAACATCCTCGACCTCGAGAGCAATCACACGATCAACCTGACGCCGAATACACCCTTCGAAATCCTTGCGAATTACTGCTGGTCCCCCGATGGAAAACAGATCGCCTTTGGCGCCAATCGCGAAGGGCTGTTCGATGTCTATGTGATCTCCTCCATGGGTGGGGTGATCAAAAAAATGCTCACACTGACCTTCCCCTATTGGGAGGTGGATTGGTCCCCCGATGGGCGTTTCCTGGCTGTTGTCTCCGAGGCCAGGGGACAGGATTATTGGACGTATATCGTGCCGTTGGAGGATGGCAGACCCAAGATCATATCCATCGATGAGAAGCCCATCTGCGCCAAGGACGCAAGTTGGTCTCCCGATAGCCGCTATCTGGCCTTTGCCTCCAACCACCGCGGGAGATTCGACATTGGCGTCTACGAGGTCGCCGCTGGGGAGATCTCCTGGCTGACCGAGGGGGAGGCGCGCGCCGACTTCCCGGTCTGGTCGCCTGATGGACAGCAGATCGCTTTCATGGTGGGGTATGGCGCCAGCACCGTATTAGCCATCTATCATTTTGCAGATCGAGCCATTGATGAATATCAGATCGCTGATGGCGTCCACTACTATCCCAAGTATTCTCATGATGGTAAAACGATCCTGACTATTTTTGATAACCCACAGCATTCGAGTGATTTGTGGTCATTCTCCATTCAAGAAAAAACTTTTCACCAGATTACCCATTCGATGCCAGATGAGCTGAAGTCTTCTCAATTTGTGATGCCTGAGGAAGTCGAATATCCCAGCTTCGACGGCGAGTTGGTTCCAGCCCTGTTATATACGCCTCCCAGACTGGATCGCCCAGCCCCGGCCGTAATCTATGTCCACGGCGGCCCCAATTGGTTGACACAGATCACTTGGGACCCGACCGTTCAACACATGGTCAGCCGGGGGTGGGTGGTGTTGGCGCCCAATTACCGCGGTTCTGCCGGCTACGGGCGATCCTGGCAATTAGCCAACCGCTTCGATCTGGGCGGTGTTGACACCGACGATGTGACCGCTGGCGTTGATTACCTGCTCCAAAAGAATCTCGCCATCCCAGGGAAAATCGCCGTCACCGGCTCCAGTTGGGGAGGGTACTTGACCATGACCTGCCTGACACAATATCCGGATCGTTGGGCAGCAGGATCGGCCCTTGCGCCATTTCTGAATTGGTTTACCGGGCATGTCAACTCGAGGGAAGACCTGCGTCATTGGGATATCGAGAACTTTGGCACTGCCGAGGACAATTACGATCTCTGGTATGAGCGTTCGCCCTACTTCTTCCTGGATCGCATCCAGGTGCCTGTCCAATTGATCTGCGGAGAGCATGATGTGCGCTGCCCGGCCAGCGAATCGGTCCTGGCGCGTAACGAGTTGTTGCGGTTAGGGAAAATCTGCGATTATGTGCTCTATCCCGACGAAGGTCATGTCTTCTTGAAAACCGAAAACCAGGTGGATTCGAAATTAAAGCGCGTCGAATTCTTAGCAAGGTATCTTGAGAAGAATCACCATGTTATATAAAGCCCAAGCCATCCATTCGCAGATGATCGCCTGGCGGCGTGATTTCCACATGCACCCCGAGCTAGGTTTCCTCGAAACGCGCACTGCGGGCAAAGTAGCCGAAATTCTCCGAGAGATCGGCTGCCGGGTGAGGACCGGAGTGGGGGTGACCGGCGTCGTCGCCGAACTGGGCCAGGGCAAGCCAGTCATCGCCATCCGCAGCGACATGGACGCCCTGCCGATCACCGAGGCCAACGATGCGCCCTACAAATCCCAGATCGAAGGGGTGATGCATGCCTGCGGTCACGATGCACACATGGCGATGCTCTTAGGCGCAGCCGATCTGCTAACGAGAGAAACCCTGCCAGGTACTGTGCGCTTCCTCTTCCAGCCCTCGGAGGAAATGGCGGATGCAGAAGGAATCAGCGGCGCGCCGCGTATGATCGCTGCGGGCGCCATGCAGGATGTAGACTGCGTGATAGCCTTGCATGTCGCTGCCGGTATCAAGACCGGCGAGATAGAGATATCGGAGAGAGATTCCGCCGCAGGCGTAGATACATTCTATGGTAAGGTCCTCGGCCGGGGCGGGCATGGCTCGACGCCCCACAAAGTCGTTGATCCGATCTTCATCTCAGGGCATGTGATTTTGGCGCTGCACAGCATCGTTTCGCGCCGGATCAAACCCTATGACCCGGCGGTGATCAGCATCGGAACGATCAAAGGTGGCGTATTGGACAATATCATCCCGGAAGTGGTCGAGATGTCCGGCACTATTCGCTACCTTAAACCAGAGGTTCAGGCCAGGCTCCACGAAGAAATCGAGCGCGCCTTCTCGGTCGCCAAAACCATGGGCGGCGATTATGAACTGAGAATCGAGATCGGCTATCCACCAATCGTCAATGATGCGGGCGTAGCCAGACTCATCGAAGAGGTTGGCTGTGATCTGTTAGGGGCGGAGCATGTCAAGGAACCCCTTCCGGAGATGGGCTCCGAAGATTTCGGCTTCTTCATGCAGGAAGCCCCCGGGGCGATGTTCATCCTGGGATGCCGAATCGAAGGCGATGAACGCCGCCATCATGACCCGCGTTTCGATGTGTTTGAGGATTGCCTGCCCATCGGCGCAGCCATTTTCGCAGAAACCGCCTTGCGATTCTTGACTCAGACGCCCAAAACCCAACAGGGCAGCGAAGGACGCTGATCTACACTGCTCAACGCTGATCCTCTGCAAGGTTTTCCAATGCCCAATTCATCGGCGCTCTTCCCCCTATCGTATGAGCTTTCCCGTGACAGATTTCGACAAAATCTGATCGCCGCCAAAGAACGCTGGCCCGACGCCCAACTCCACTCACGCCGCCTGGATCATCCAGAAGACCTGACCATTGACTGGATTTCCGCGCCCGCGACCAGGCAGTCCGAGAAGATTCTCATCCTGACGACCGCAGAACATGGCATCGAGGGTTATGTCGGCTCGGCCATGATGCAGCTCTTCATAGAAAACGATCTCCAGCGATTGAATCCTCGCAATACAGGTCTATTATTGGTGCATACCATCAATCCCTGGGGGATGAAACACATGCGGCGCACGAACGCCCACAATGTAGATCTCAACCGCAATTTCGTGTTGGATAGCGCCGACCTGGATGCGTCGTTCAACCCCCAATACAGGCAACTGCAATCTTTCTTCGCCCCTGCGCGGCCCCTGCCGGCAATCGCCCTGGCGCGCCTGCAATTCGCATTCGGGCTGGCGCGTCAGGCCCTCGGAGTCAGCGCCAAAACTCTGCGCAGCGCAGCCCTCTTGGGCCAGTATCATCACCAGCAGGGAATCCATTATGGCGGAGACAAATTTCAGGAAGAGACTCGAGTGCTGATATCGCTGTACCGCCAGGCTTTCCAGAGCGCCGATCAACTCCTGCATCTGGATATGCACACTGGATGGGGGCCTCGCTACCAGATGAGCCTGATCAACTCCTATCTCGAGCAGCAGAGTTCGGCGGAACTGCGCCAACGATTCGACTATCCCCAAATCGTGGCTGCGACGGGGGACGAGTTCTATGCTATGCGGGGGGATATGATTGATTATGTCTACCTGTTGAGGAAGAAAGAATTCCCCCACAAACGCCTGTACGCCACCTCGTTCGAATTCGGCACTTACGGAGCGCGGCTGGTTGACGAGATCCGCAGCCTGCGGGCAACGATCATAGACAACCAACTCTACTGGCACAGCGCACCGAGCCGCAGGACTCAGGAATGGGTGGCGCGTGAATTCCGGGAGCTATTCTACCCCCAGGAAAAGAAGTGGCAGGCTAAAGCGCTTCAAGATGCGCACCGGGCTTTCAACGGCATCTTGCGCGCTGAAGGATTTATACGAACTCGATGGGGGTGAGATTTTCCTGCCGCATAGCGGCCAGGCTGATTTTGGCAGCTAAATCTTCTGCAACAGCTTTCAGAGCTTTGGCAACTGCGCTTTCGGGGTGAGCGACCACAACCGGCTGGCCAGAGTCGCCGCCCTCACGGACAGAAGCATCCATAGGGATGGCGCCAACGAAGGGAACGCCGGTTTCTGCAGCCAGCTTCTCCCCACCCCCGCTGCCGAAGATGTCCATCTTCGAGCCGTCAGGAAGCTCCATAAAGCTCATATTTTCGACGATACCCAAGACAGGCACATTCAACTCGCGGAACATCTCCAGGCTTCGACGGGCGTCATCGAGGGAGACTTGCTGCGGCAGGGTAACGATCAGGCCGCCGCTCAACGCCAGGGATTGCGAGAGACTCAGTTGAGCATCTCCGGTCCCTGGGGGCAGATCAACGATCAAATAATCCAATTCGCCCCAAAGCACATCGGTGAGAAATTGGCGGATGGCCGAGTGCAGCATCGGGCCGCGCCAGATCAGCGGCTGGCCGGGCTTGACCAAAAAGCCAATAGACATCAACTGCACGCCATAGGCCTCCGCTGGCACGAGTTTGGTATCCGTGGGTGGGGGCAGCTTTTCGACGCCCATCATCGTGGGGATGTTGGGGCCATAGATATCGGCATCGAGCAGGCCTACCCGTGCGCCGCTCTGCGCCAGAGATACAGCCAGGTTGACGGACACGGTGCTCTTGCCCACGCCGCCCTTTCCCGAGGCAACCGCAATCGCATTCCGAACAGGGACATCCAGGAGGCCGCGCGCGCGTCCATCGCTGGGGACGTTGGCATCCATCTTAATGGTCACATCCTTCACGCCGGGCAGAGCTTTCACCGCCGTCATAGCATCGTTCTTCATCCTGTCCTTCATCGGACACGCAGGCGTGGTCAACATGATCGTGAAGCTGACATCGCTACCATCGATCTTCAAATCCTGGATCATATTAAGAGCAACCAGGTCTTTCCTCAAATCCGGGTCATGCACCTGGCTTAAAGCCGCTAACACAGCTTCTTGAGTCACTTTTTCTTTGGTCATAATTATCAGGTTAGTACACGGATTTAATGGATGAACACGGATTTATTTTTTTTATCCGTTTGATCCGTGAAATCCGTTGTACAAATAATGGGGAGGAATTTGCACCCCTCTCCGGTTATTTCAGGCTTCCTTTTTCGACTGAGCGGTTGCTTTTTTGGCTTCTTTCTCAGCCCGGGCTTCCGCCTGGATGCGATAATTCACCGGACGGATGGCCTGGTAATACGCAGCCGGTTTGAGCAACTTATCTTTATCGTAGATATTATTCGCCAAACGGTCATAAACCGCCAGCTCGTAATCGTGCCCCATCACAATAGCGTCGAAGGGGCAGAACTCGGCGCACATCCCACAATTCATGCATACGTCCACATCAATGAAGAAATCAGATGGCTCCGGAATCGGACGACCGGTCTCGGGGTCTTCCGAGCGTACGATCCAGATGCACTGCGGAGGGCAAACCTTGGAACAAATCCCGCAAGAGGTGCAACGAATATTCTTCTCACCATCCTCGCCCTCATCATACACCAGGAAGGGGATGAAACGAAACTCTTCGGGTGTGGGTAGTTTTTCTTCGGGATACTGCACGGTGAACAGGCCGCGCACATCCTTGCTGCTGCGATATGCGACGCCCTCCTCCGTATAGCGCTTTTTCCCCACGCGGATGTCATCAACATAAGTATCCAAAAAGTGTTTCAGGGTTACGCCTAACCCTTTGATGATGCCTTTACCGTACATATGTCACCTGTTTATCTATCAGTTTCACCAAGAACGATATCAATCGAACCTAAGATAATGACCGCATCAGCAACCTTATCACCTTCGCACATCTTGCTCAGGGCTGTCAGGTTGATGAACGATGGCGCCCTGACATGATAGCGCCAGGGGTTCGCGCTGCCATCGGAAACGACGTAGAAACCCAACTCGCCTTTGGGGGCTTCCACGCGCCCGTAGGCCTCACCGGCAGGCACACGCATCGAGTACTTTGGTTTCCCTGCCATAATCTCCCCCTCTGGCAGATCGTCCAGGGCTTGCTGCAAGATGCGGATGCTCTGGCGGATTTCATCCAGGCGCACCAAATAGCGGTCGTAGACATCCCCGTGATAGCGCACGGCCACATCGAAATCGAAGCGCTCGTAGATGCCGTAGGGGTCGGCTCTGCGGACATCATAGGGCACGCCCGAGGCGCGCAATACCGGGCCGACGGCGGAGTAGGCAATCGCTTCTTCTGGAGTCAGCACGCCCACGCCCTCGCAGCGGGCGATCACGACTTCGTTCTCCGTCAGGTAGCGATCCAGCTCATCTATTTGGCGGGGCAGGCGCTCGAAGGCAAGATCACGCATCTTTTCGTAGACGCCAGCCGGGAGGTCGCGCGCCAGTCCGCCAAAACGGTAGTAATTGCACATCATGCGCGATCCAGCCGTAGCTTCGAAGATGTCCAAAATCAACTCGCGCTCTTTGAGCGCGTAGAGCATCGGAGTAAAGTAGGCGCCCAGGTCATTGAGCAAAGCGCCGATGGCCATCAGGTGATTGGAGATGCGCGTAAATTCGGCCATGATCACGCGGATATATTCGGCGCGCTCAGGCGCTGCGGTCTTTGGGCCGAGGAGTTTCTCCACCGCCTGCACATACCCCCAATTGGCGGTCATCGAAGAGAGGTAATCCAGCCGGTCGGTGAAGGGGATATTCATCAAATACGTGTTGCGCTCCCCGATCTTCTCGTGGTTGCGGTGCAGGTAGCCCATCACCGGCCTGAGCTTGACGATCGTCTCGCCGTCGAGGGTGGCGACCATGCGGAAGACGCCATGGGTCGAGGGATGCTGCGGCCCCAGGTTGACCACGATCTGATCGGTGTGCATGGCTTCATCGGTTTCGACCTCGTGCATGCCCGCGTAGAGAGCCGTTTCCCCTTCGGGAGTCCACTTATCAGGATCGAATCCCTGGGGATAAACCACATTCCCCTTGAAAGGATTCTCATCCTCAGCTCGATAGATTTCCCCCACCGGCCAGCGTGAATCGAAAGGTTTGGCGTCGCTTTCGTAGTAGGCTTCCTTCCAGTCCTTGCGCAGCGGGTGACCTTCGAAGCCTTCCCACATGAGAATACGCCGCAGATCGGGATGACCCTGGAAATGGATCCCCAGCAGATCCCAGGCTTCACGCTCCTGGAATTCGGCGCCGGGGAAAATCCCACAGAGGGAGGGCACGGACGGGGTTTGGCGTGGCGTCTGTACCTTGAAGACGAACGCGCCCCCACCGGTTGACCTGTAAGTATGATAGACAACTTCCATCTTCTCGTCGGGCAGGTAATCCACCCCGGTGACCGAGGAGAGGAAATCGTAGCCAAATTCGTCTCGCAGAGCAGTAGCAAATTCGACCAGTTTGCCGGCTTCGATGAGATACCCCTCATAGCCGCCGCGCTCATCTGGAGTGACACATTGCGGGAAGCGGGCTTCGATATCGTTGGCAATTGCCAGGGTTGTTTCTGTCATCTTCATTCTCCAGCTTATGCGCCTTCAGGCTCTGTAACCTCGGCTTGGGCTTTAGCAAGTTTTTCTGCAAACTCGGGATAATCCCTGGGGTCAATCAGATCAGGGCCCAAGATGGGTACGGGAATGGCGGGCAGTTCACCCTTCTGATACCAACGCACTTCCTTGAGCGACTGGGTATCAATCATCTCCTGAACCTTCATCAGTCCGAACAGTAATGCCTGAGGAGTGGGAGGGCAGCCGGGGATGTAGACATCCACAGGCAGAAATTTGTCGATCCCGGAGACCACGTTGTACCCCTCTTTGAACGGGCCGCCGCCGCAGGCGCAGGCGCCCATGGCGACGACGTATTTCGGCTCTGGCATCTGGTTGTACAGGCGCACGATCTGGGGAACCATCTTCTTGGTGACCGTGCCAGAGACCAGCATCAGGTCCGCCTGGCGCGGGCTGGGGCGCATGATCTCCATCCCGAAGCGGGAGAAGTCGAAGCGGGCCGCAGCGGTGCAGATCATCTCGATGGCGCAGCAGGCCAGACCGAACATCATCGGCCAGACTGAATAGCGTCTACCCCAGTTATAGATCTTATCCAGGGTGGTGATGGCGACGAGGCTCTGCATTTCAGGGGGGATATCGTAACCTTTCGAGTTGAGTTCTTCGGGCATGGGACGCTCCTTGAGGTGGAAGATGGAGGTTGGAGGATAGAAATTGGATATTGGATAGTAGGGATTGGTATCTTGTTGACAACGGGGCTAATTATACCTGTGCGGGAGGGAATGTCAACGCAGATTAACGCAAATAATCATTTGCGAAAATATGCTAAAATAATGTGCTCTTCGCGAAATTCGCTTCAGTTGAAACCGTCTCGAAGGTTGTCGTAAAAGCGGCAAACTCTCTGTGAAAACCTTCGGGACGTTCCTCCTTCAACGCAATGTCGGCGTGAATTGTTCCTAAACTCGATCAAAAGCCCGTCCTCGGGCGCCCCGAGGACGGGGCTGGAGATCATTTTTGTGTGACTTTGCGCTGTAATACTGATACTGCGCTCAACAGGGAGACGATCAAATAATTTATCTTATGGAAAACACGCGTACACAAATCCTGGATTACCTTCGCGCTCACCAGATAGCCTCTGCGAAAGAGATCAGCCGGGCGCTGCCGATGACGCCCGCCAACGCCCGCCACCACCTGAGCGCCCTGGAGGAACAGAACCTGATCGAGGCAGTCGGCGTCCGCACGCCTCGGGGACGCGGGAGGCCAACCATTCTCTATGCCCTGACCTATGAGGCCATGGATCACAACATTGGCCTTCTGGTAGACGCACTGCTCAAAATCCTGAAAGAAGGGAGCGATCTGGATAACCAGTTCGGCAGGCTGGTTCCGCATTTGTTTGGGAGTGATCCGCCAGGCCCAGGCCTGATCGGCAGACTGAACCACACCATCCGCCGCCTGAACGAGATGAGCTATCAGGCCCGCTGGGAGGCCTCGCCCGAAGGCCCGCGGGTGATATTCGGACACTGCCCCTATGCGGCTATTCTGGCTGAAAACCCCGAGCTGTGTCGCATGGACGCGGTATTCTTGACCGCTCGTATTGGGCAATCCATGAAGCAGATTGCCAGACTGGAACGGAGTCCCCAGGGGCTATCCCATTGTATCTTTGCTATGCGATAAAGGCAGAGCTTCTTATCGAATCACAAATCGAATCCTACTCCTTGGAGAACCTATCGAGTACAATTCCAGGGTTCACAGAATGGCCTTAGAAACCTACCGGTATCCCGATGACAAAAACCTCCCCACTCGATATAGAGATCGAACGTCACTACAAACACAATTTCATCGTCAACTTCCTCGACGGTACCTTCTTCTGGTTAGGCGCCAGTTTCTTTGCCTACCGCACCATCCTGCCGGTCTACATCGCCCATCTGACCAGCAGTGAATTTGCCATCGCCCTCCTCTCGATGATCGTGTCTACGGGGTGGCTGCTGCCACAACTTTTCACCTCGAATTGGGTGCAACGTCTGCCGCAAAAGAAATACGCGCCTGTTGATATTGGTTTCTGGACAGAACGCCTACCCATTCTCTTGTTGGCGCCATCAGCCTGGCTGGCGACGATCTCGACCGAACTGGCCTTGATTGCATCCCTGATCTGCGTCACGTGGCATATCGTTGGAGCAGGCGTGATCGCGGTTGGCTGGCAAGATATGATCGCAAAAATCTTCCCTGGTCGAAGCCACCGGGCCGCCCAAGTCCAACCGTGAATACTGGCGGCAGCTACCCGCCATCGTGCGCGCTGACGCGAACTTCCGCCGCTACCTGGTCTCCCAAATCTTCACCGGAGCAGGCAGCATGGCCTTGGGCTTCCTGGCCGTCTACGCCATCCAACGCTGGGACCTGCCCGATAGCCAGGCCGGAGCTTATACGATCGCCATGCTGGTTGCCCAGGCGTTCGCCAATCTGCTTTTCGGCTGGCTGGCAGACCACAGAGGGCACAAGTTGATCCTCCAGATTTGCGTACTCATGATCGCCCTGTCCGCCGGCATTGCAGCGATAGCGCCAGATGAGACCTGGTTCTACCTGGTTTTCTTTCTAACCGGAATCAGCAATGCCGGCTTTATGCTCTCGGGCATCATGATCGTCTTCGAGTTTTGCGTCCCGGACCTTCGCCCGACTTATATCGGCATCAATAACACCTTCAATGGGATAGTCGCCATCGTCATGCCGCTCATCGGGGCTTTACTGGTAAAACTGTATGGCTACCAAATCATGTTCACGATCACTTTTACCATTTGTCTTTTCGGGCTGGGGCTGTTGCAGTTCTGGGTCCAGGAACCTCGCAAATCGAACCGCATCCCACCTTCCATAGGCCAACAACAATGAAGAATGCTTTCGACATCCTGATATTGATCGCCCGCCCGGCGGCCGGGAAGAGCGAAATCATCGCCCACCTGAAACGAACCGAAGTCAACCAGCGCATTAGACGCTATCACATCGGCGTGTTCGAAGAGATAGATGACTTCCCCATGCTGTGGTCCTGGTTCGAGGAGGATGACATTCTCACGAAAATGGGCCACCCGCGCCTGCATTCCGATGAGCAGCACACCTTCCTCGGGCGGCACCTCTGGGACGTGCTCATCGAACGTATCTGCCTGGAATATCACAAGAAGCTGCGCGATGAGCCGGATTACCATAACCGCAAAACCGCCATCATCGAGTTCGCCCGCGGATCAGAGCATGGCGGCTTCGAGCAGGCTTTCCAACACCTGAGCAAGGCGATCGCGGAACGGTCGGCGATCTTGTATATCAATGTGTCGTGGGAGGAATCCCTGCGCAAGAACCGGGCGCGCTTCAATCCCCACCGGCCTGACAGCATCCTGGAACATAGCCTCTCTGACGAGAAGATGGAATCGCTATACCGCTACGTAGATTGGGAAGAGATCAGCGCGGCGGACCCGGAATTCATCGAGATCCAGGGCATCAAGGTTCCCTATGCAGTTTTCGAGAACGAGGATGATGTCACCACCGGGAGAGGGAAAGCCCTGTCTGATCGGCTGGAGGAGACTTTGAGGAGGCTGTGGGGTTTGTACAATAGACAGTGAGCAGAGGGGGTCGAGATGTCACACCCTCCTCGGCAGAATCACCGGTGGATACCCCTCCAAACCTGAGACGATTTGCACCCGGGTATGATAGGCCGTATGCAGATTTTCTTCAGTCAAGACTTCGACAGGGGCGCCTGAGGCCATCAATTCCCCAGCGACTAACAGCGCCACCCGGTCGGCGTACATCGAGACCTGGTTGAGATCGTGTAAAGCCATCAAGATGGCTAAGTTCTCTTGTCCCGCCAATTCACGAACCAGGGTCAGGAAATTGATCTGATGCTGTAGATCGAGATGGTTGGTGGGTTCATCCAAGAGCAAGATGGGAGTCTGTTGGGCTAAAGCCCGCGCCAAAAGGACGCGTTGCTGCTCGCCCCCGGAAAGTTCAGCGTTGCGACGCCCGGCCAGATGCTCGATCCCGGTTTTACTCATCGCCCAATGAGCGGCCTGGCGGTCTTCTGGCCTGGCCTGACCCAGCCAGTTCATATGGGCGGTGCGCCCCAGGAGCACGGTCTGCTCCACGGTGAAGGCTCCGCCCAGGGGTTGGGCCTGAGGCACCACTCCCAAAATACGCGCCCGCTCACCATTGGAGACTGAGGCCAAATCCAGTCCGTCAACGCGCACCTGGCCAGAATCGATCTTGATAACGCCGCTGACAGCCCGGATCAGGGTTGATTTTCCTGCGCCATTCGGGCCAATCAAAGCCAGGATTTCACCGGAGGAAACCCGGATGCTGACATCCCGCAGCGCCGTGGTAGCGCCATAGCTCACCGTCAGGGAAGTAATCTCGAACATGATTACCAGAAAACCTCGCTCTTCGCCCTCCGCAAAATCCACAGGAAAAACGGAGCCCCCGCCAGCGCTGTGACGATTCCGACAGGCAATGTCTGCGGCGCGATGATGATTCGGGCCAGGACGTCAGCCAGCAGCAAGGCGCTGGAACCCCCTAAAATGGATAAGGGGATCAAGCGGCGGTAATCGGCGCCCCAGATCATACGCGCCAGATGAGGGACGATCAGGCCGATGAAACCGATCACCCCTGAGAATGAAACCGCCACGGCAGTCGTGAGCGAGGCGGTCACGATGACGAAAAATTTAGCCCGCTCGACAGACAGGCCAAGCTGTTTGGCCTGCTCTTCACCGAATTGAAGTACGTTGAGATAATGCCCCGAGAAAACCAGCATGACGACTCCCACGACCATATACGGCAAGGAAGCCATGACCGGCTGCCAACCGGACATAGATGCTCCACCCAATAAAAAAGACAATGCTCGATAGATACGATCGTTGGAATTCAACATCAGGAACGATGTCAGGGCGGATGTAAAAGTGCCGATGGCAACGCCTGAAAGGATCAACGTTGTGAGCGGCACAATGCGTCCGATGCGGGCCAGGCTATAGACAGCCGCAATGGTGATCAGCGCGCCGACGAATGCGCCCAGAGGGATCCAATAGTAGCCCAGCAAATCTCTGGGCCAATTGAACGTCATCACAGTCACAGCCCCCAGCCCCGCCCCCGAGGCAACGCCGATGATGTAGGGGTCAGCCAGGGGGTTGCGGAACAAACCCTGATACGCTGCGCCGCTGCCAGCCAACGCCGCCCCAGTGATGGCAATCAGAATTGTATGCGGCAGGCGTACCTTCAAAATGATGGCCGCAAAAGAATCAGGCCAATCCTTCGGAAACTCGACCCGGGGCAATTGGTCAACCAGGATGCCGATGACCGTTGCAGGCTGAATGTAGACAGCGCCCAAAGCGACGCTGAAAACCAGGGCCAGGAACAAGATCGCGCCAAGCCAGATAAAAGGTTGTTTATGGATCATGATTTTGGGGCGTATTGTACCGCAATTACCTGTTCTGGCGAGCGAAAGTGAGCGCGCAAATGTTGAGCGAAAAACCCCTGTCAAGGATCATCCAAAACGGGGTCATTTACTGTAAATTTGTTCAGCGTAGACCCTTGACCAGAACGTATGTTCGTGTTATATTGACAGCACAAATATTCTATCTATTCGAAGAATTCCTGCACGTTAGGAGTGTGTCCCATGATGGCGCGACGTAAAAAAGATGGCTTGAGCGATAATCACCTCAAGGTGCTTCAGGTCCTCGAGACCTACACAGAGAAGAACGGCTACCCCCCCACGATTCGGGAAATCTGTGACCGCGCGAATCTTTCCTCGACATCAGTGGCAAATTACTACCTGGAACAACTGGAAGAAAAAGGAATTATCCAACGCGACCGCCACGTCTCACGAGGATTGCGTGTGGTAAAAGACTATATCAAAGGTTTCGGTGAGCAAATCAAGGAAACGGTCGAAATGCTCGACGAATTGCTGACCATCCCGCTATTGGGACGCATCGTCGCAAGCGAACCAGTCCCATTTCCTTCCTCGGACTTCAGTCCTTTCGCCGACGAGTTTGGTTCGATCAACGTAGCGAAAAGTTTGTTGCCAGCTCAAGATGCCAGGCGCGGCAATTTATTTGCTCTGGAAGTCAGCGGAGATTCGATGATTGATGCGATGGTCAATGACGGCGACATAGTCATTATGCAGAAAGCTACCGAGGCTCGCAATGGTGAAATGGTCGCAGTCTGGCTGAACGACAAGCATGAGACCACCCTAAAGTATTTCTACCAAGAAGGCAAGCGGGTGCGCTTGCAGCCAGCTAACCCTACGATGGGGCCTATCTATATCAACGACCCCAGCACGGTGGAGATCCAGGGCAAAGTCGTCATGGTCGTCCGGCAAGTAGAAATGCAGTAACAAAAGGTCTTATATAAGAGAGGGCGTGTTGCATGTAAGTTGATGCCAGACCCGCTTTTATGTTTCACCATCCACACGTTGACGCAATTCCAGACGCAGGGTCGAACTCAGCTCTTTGGGAAGGTCATTCGATACGCGGCGGATAAGTTTGATTGTATGGGGGGAATCGGAAGCAGCCAGCGATTGGCGCAAAAAGTAAATCGTCTCCCTGGGAGAGCGTTTTGCCAATAAGCGTAGGACGATCGCCAAATCATCTCTGATCTCCCGGTCGGCCTTGCGCACCAGGGGGCCAATCCACCGAAAAACCAGGGGCAAATTCCCGAAATCCTCGATTCCCACAAGCGATGGCAGCGCCTTGAGACCGATCAATACCTGGGGGCGTTCTGCAGAGGCCAGCCAATTCTCGATCAACTCGATCAATTCATCGCGCGCCTCGCGCCGTAACCGCTCCAGCCCCATGGAAGCCAGAGCTTCGATAATCTTGTCTTCTTTACAGGCAGCCCCCCAGGCTTTCGCTCGTCCGGTGATGCGTTCAGCGGGATGCGGCGGCACCTGCCCTAGGATAGAAATCGCCAAAAGACGGGTTTCCACCCAGCGCTCCGCCCAGAGCGCATCCGCCAAAACCAGGGCGGCTTCGGGGTCAGCGCCTACCTTGTTGATCAATCCCCGCTCGATGCGGCGCAAAACAGGTGCCGCAACCTGATGGCCGTGCAACAACGGCGCGGAGTCGATCACCTGCCCAGGGCGCCGCGTGCGGTCAGCATAGAAATCCAGAAGATAGTGCAACGCTGACACGAATTTCTTTGGCGAATCGAAGTGCCCGGTCAGTTCTTCGACCTGGGCGTTGAGGCGGGAGGGGTGGATGGCGGGCATGAGGGGTAGGGAGTATGAGGTTAGGGAGTTAGGGGTCCGATCTTTTTCGTGATCTACCGATTATAACCAGGGATCGGTGGGCAGTAAACAGTGGACAGTGGAAAGTGGCCAAAATCAAGTACAATAGAAACGCAACACTCGAAGCCTGCTAACTTGCCAACGTGCAAACCTGCACACTTGCTAACTTTCTTATGCGCATCATCCTGACCCACGAACAAACCGATTTCGATGGTCTGGCCTCCCTTCTGGGCGCCTACCTGATCGATGAGCGGGCCACGCCGATATTGCCCCGGCGAATCAACCGCAACGTGAGAGGCTTTATCACGCTCTACGGGGTGGAGCTGCCCTTCGTTGACCCACGCGATTTTCGCGCCGACTCCATCGAATCCGTCTGCCTGGTGGATACGCAATCCTTAGTCAGCGTCAAAGGCATGGGGGACGAAACCCCCATCAAGGTCATTGACCACCACGCCCCCCGCGAGGACGCGCCGAAAAATTGGGAGATCATCACCGACGAGACCGGTGCCAATACCACGCTCTTCGTCGAGGCGATTCAGGAAAGACATATTCAACTATCCACAGTGCAGGCCACCCTCTTATTATTGGGCATCTACGAAGACACCGGCGCCCTGACCTACAGCCGCACCACGCCCCGGGATGCGCGCGCCGCGGCTTACCTATTAGAAGAGGGGGCCAATCTATCTATTGCCAACGACTTCCTCAACCACCCGCTTTCCGTGGAACAACAGTACATCTACGACCAACTTCGGGAGGCCGCCCAACACCTGAACATCCACGGGCATCTGGTGATCGTCGCCGCCGGCAGCGCCCAGGACATGGACGAAGAGCTATCATCCATCGCTCACAAATTACGGGACCTACTCGACCCAGACGCTCTTTTCCTGATCATCAACATCCGCGGCGGTGTGCAATTGATCTGCCGCTCGACCAGCGACAATATTGATGTGGCCCGGATCGCGCTTCACTTCGGAGGTGGGGGGCATCCCAGAGCGGCAGCGGGGCTGATAAAAAACCGTTCAGCAGAAGAGATTTACAGCGAGCTGATCGAACTCCTCCCCGAACTCGTTCAACACCCCATCCGGGTTTCCGAAATCATGTCACGCGCCCCGCAGATTCTCACGCCAGACGCCCCTGTGGAGGAAGCCCTGCAACGAATGCAGCGCTATGGATACGAGGGGTATCCAGTTGTCGAAAATGGCGCCATCGTCGGCCTGCTCACACGCCGCGCCGTTGACCGCGCCATCTCCCACAAACTCAAACTGACGGCTTCCAGCCTGATGAATCCCGGAGATGCGCACGTGCACCCCGACCAATCCATCGAGCATCTACAGAATGTCATGACCGACACAGGTTGGGGACAGATCCCTGTCGTAGAGCGCGACAGCCATACGATCATCGGCATCGTCACCCGCACCGACCTGCTGAAGATCCTCACCACGAAAGCGCCGCGGCCAGGTTATCTGAATCTCTCCGAGAAACTCAAACAAGCCCTGCCTCCAGCCCGTCTGTCCTTGCTCGCAGCCATCGCCGAGATCGCCCAGGAGCAGCGCGCTGCTCTTTATATCGTCGGCGGTTTCGTTCGAGATCTACTCCTGGAACGCCCCAGCCTGGATTTCGACCTGGTTGTGGAGGGAGATGCGATCGCCCTGGCGCAAGCTGTCAGCGCCAGGTTTGGGGGGCGCGTCACCACGCACAAGCGGTTTGGCACTGCCAAGTGGTTTATCAGCGGTCAGCGGCCTGCCCTGAGCCGAAGTCCTGATCGTAGCGTAGGATCAGTCGAAGGGTCAATGGTCGGTGAGCAGTTGGCCCCAGCTACCGATGCTCCCTTACCTCCGAGTAGCATAGCCTGCGAAGACCTCCCCGATACGCTCGATTTCATCTCCGCCCGGACCGAGTTCTACACCCACCCAACCGCCCTGCCAACAATCGAGCACGGCAGCATAAAGCTCGATCTGCATCGCCGTGATTTCACCATCAACACCCTGGCGATGCGCCTCGATGGACGCCATTACGGTGAGCTGCATGATTACTGGGGCGGACTGAATGATCTGCACAAGGGCAACATCCGCGCCCTGCATTCGCTATCCTTCGTAGATGATCCCACCCGGATGCTGCGGGCAGTGCGATACGAGCAGCGCTATCATTTCCAAATCGGCAAACGCACCCTGGAATTGCTCCTGGAAGCCAGACCGCTGCTTGACCGCGTATCAGGAGACCGCATCCGCCACGAACTCGACAATATCCTCGACGAGGACAACGCCTCGCAGATGTTGACTCGTCTGGACGAACTGGGCCTGCTGAAAGTGATACACAAGGACATCATCTGGAACGAACACATCGCCGGGCAGATCGCGGCCCTCGAGCCCGATCCCCCGCCAGAAGAATTTTGGCGGATCGGACTGGAGTTGCGCGGGGCGCGACTGAAGAAAGCTTTGGCTTACCTCCAGTGGTTGATACCGATCCCCATCTACCGCATCCAGGGCGTGATCAAACGCCTGAAGCTGCCGCGTCCTCTGGCCGAGTCCATCCGCGCGGCCTGCCTGATCTGGCATGAGCTACCTGACCTGGTAGATCAGAAACCCAGCCTGATCGCCTCCCGCCTGGCAAAAACCCCGGCCCTGGCGATCTACGGGATACACCAAACCACAGATGATCCGAAAGCGCGCCAGACCCTCGAAGATTACGCGAGGAAATGGAAAAGCGTCTCCCCCCATACCACCGGCCATGACCTGCACGCGCTGGGCCTGCCCCCTGGCCCTACCTACAAGCAAATCCTTGATGATCTCCGCAACGCCTGGCTCGATGGCGAAGTAAACACACTCAAAGGCGAGCAACGCCTGTTGAAGAAACTTATCAAGAGTACCACTAAAAAAATAGCGTAAATCCTTCTGACAAAATTTCTGCCCTTGTCACTTCTTCGCCGCCATGCTAGAATATTAGCGCTATAGGGTGGTAGCGATACTGCTGTCGGCGAAAGTGGGCAACCCCCACTTTTTTCGTGTCTGGAGCACTACCACCCAAATTGATGGAGAAAAAGCATGAAGAACGATTTTGCACTGGCTTTGAAGCAAATCCTGGAAGACCGTGGTTTACCACAAGAGGTCATCCTGGCAGCTATCGAGGACGCCATGGTGTCCGCCTATCGGCGCGCGATTCACGTTTCTAACGCTCAACACGTCGAAGCCAAAATCGACTCGGAAACCGGCGAGATAGCCATCTTCGCCGAGAAAGAAGTCGTCGAGGAAGTACAAGACGAGCGCACAGAAGTTGTGCTGTCTGAAGCGAAGGCCGTCGCTGCTGACGCCAAGATCGGTGACATGGTGATCGTAGAAAGCACGCCCAGCGATTTTGGCCGCGTGGCTGCTCAGACAGCCCGCCAGGTCATCCAACAACGCATTCGAGAGGCCGAACGCGACGCGCAGTCGAAATACTACGCCAACCAGGTTGGCGATATCGTCAACGGCGTGGTGCAGGCAATCAACGCCAAGCAGATCAGCCTTGGGTTGGATCTGAAAGCAGAAGGCGTCATGCCCCGCCGGCACCAAATCCCGCGCGAGTTTTTCCGCGTTCACGATCGCGTGCGCGCCCTGCTGCTCGAAGTGCAGGAGACAGGCCGCGGCCCCAAGATCATCCTCTCGCGCGCCCATCCGGATTTCCTGCGGCGTCTACTGGAAAACGAAGTGCCGGAAATCTATCATGGGTTAGTCGAAATCCGTTCGATTTCCCGCGAGCCAGGCCAACGCTCCAAGGTGGCTGTATCAGCCCTCCAGCCAGGCGTTGATCCTGTCGGCGCGTGCGTTGGCATTCGCGGCGTCCGGATCCAGGCTATTGTGCGCGAACTCAACGATGAAAAGATAGACGTGATCGAATGGAACCCCAACCCTGAGGCGTATATTGCCAAAGCGCTCAGCCCAGCCCGGGTGCTCAACGTCTTCCTCGAAGAAAACGGCGGCCCCAAAACAGCCACGGTGGTTGTCCCGGAGGATCAGCTCAGCCTGGCAATCGGGCGTGACGGACAGAACGCGCGTCTCACAGCCAAGCTCACCGGATGGCGCATCGATATCAAGAGCCTCATCGAGGCCACATCCGAGATGCTCTTCAAGCTCAAGAGTACCCCCGATTATGCAGTTTTCTACGAACAAGAGAAGGACGTTATTCCTCAGATCGAAGCATTGATGAGGAAAAAAGCCGAAGGCCGGCCTATCACACCGGAGGATTTCCAGGAAATGCAGGCCTTTACCGCGCGCATCGAGTTGAACCGCATTTCATCGCAGAGCATCACTCAAAAAGAAGTCAAAGCCCGCGCCAAAGCCGCAAAAGAAGGCATCCCCCAGGGAGCATACGAATTGCCTCTGGCTACATTGGGACTACCAACTCGCGTCGAAAACCTCCTGACCAAAAACCTGGATGTCGAAACGGTTGGCGATCTGGCGTTCAAGTTGAACTACGATATCGAAAAGATCCGCGAGATCGCAGGCATTGGCCCCAAAGCGATGGAACAAATCGAAAGCTCGCTCAAGTTGATGATCTCCTCGCTGCCCGAGATAGAAGAACCTGTTGCAGAAGCGCCCGTCGTTGCTGAAGCAGTCGAGGCCGCCCCGCCAACCGAAATCCCAGAAGCCGAGACTGTCGAGTACGTCGAAGAAGGAATACCCGCAGAGGTAGTCGCCGAAGCGCCCGAAGCAGGCGTGGAAGTCGAAGAACCCATAGAAACCAAAAAAGCAGTAGAGGCCCCCGAAGAACCGGTCGCGGAGGTCGCCGCGCCAGCAGAAATTCCTGCTGCAATAGCACCTTCAGAAGCAGAAGTTGTCGAGGAAGAAGAGACGCTAGAAACGATGGAAGAAATTTTCCACCGAAAACCTGAGATGTTAGAGATACCCGATTTGGATGACGAAGAACTGCCCTACAAGGAAGAAGAGGATGATGATAAATCCAAGAGGCGCAAGAAATACGTCGAAGTCGAGTACGACCCAGAACGGGATGTGACGATCTATCGCAAGAAACGCAAACGAGATTCCAAAGGTTGGGACGATTGGGATGATGCTGAATGGGATTTCTAATCCTTTTCGCCCCATCACAACCTGACCAAAGGAACACGGTTCCTGGCAGGAACCGTGTTCCTAAATCTACCTAGAGAAAGTAGTGGCAAAAAAAAGTAAGAAAAAACACGTACCCCAACGCACCTGTGCAGGTTGCCGTTCCGTACAGCCCAAGCTGTCATTGACCCGGGTTGTACGGACGGCTGAAGGTGTCCAGATCGACCCGACAGGAAAATTGGCCGGTCGTGGAGCTTACCTGCACGATAGTAAAGCATGCTGGGAAAACGGGCTGAAAGGCGCCCTGGCGCGAGCCTTGAGGACTGAGATCAACCCAGACGACTCTCGGCGCTTAGCGGAATTTATGGCCTCGCTCCCAGAAGAGACGGAATTATCAGTAGATCACGAAAAGGATCATAAGCCCGCCCCCGGGCGACCCGATGACGGGTCTTCGATCCGGTTTTCGTGAAGTGCTGATTATCCGTGTAGTGGAACAGGCTATGCGACGGGTACCAAAGAACAGCCCCTATCGGCAAGCGAGTGGAGAGTGCTGAGATGAACAGATAGACTCGGCAACCTCGCCAGCTCACTGGGGTACCAAACCTGAATCAAGGAGCGACCTTATGAGCAAAAACGGCGAACTAAAGAAAATCGAACTCCCTCACAGTATTACCGTTCGTGAACTGTCCGAACGACTGCAAACCAGCCCTATCGAAGTCATCAAAACATTGATGGGGAATGGGGTGATGGCCAATATCAATCAAGAAGTTGATTTCGATACAGCAGCCATCGTCGCAGCCGAAATGGGCTTCGATGCCGCTCTCAAAGTTCTCGAAGATAAATCCTTAGAAGATCAATCCGAGATTCCTCTCTGGCGTCAATGGATATCGAAGGAAAAGCCCAATGACCTCCAGAAACGCCCTCCCGTTGTGGGCATCCTGGGACACGTAGACCATGGGAAAACCACCCTGCTAGACGCCATCCGGCAGACAGATGTCGCAGGCAGCGAAGTAGGCGGGATCACACAGCATATCGGCGCTTATCAGGTCGAACACAACCACCGTTTGATCAGTTTTATTGATACACCCGGCCACGCCGCGTTCACAGCGATGCGCGCCCGCGGCGCGCAAGGGGCAGATATCGTCGTTTTGGTTGTCGCCGCTGACGATGGCGTCATGCCCCAAACTCGTGAGGCAATTTCTCACGCGAAAGCCGCCAGAGTCCCCATCGTCGTGGCCCTGAACAAGATGGATCGTCCCAACGCCGCCCCCGATCAGGTCAAACAACAACTGGCAGAAGTAGGCCTCGTCCCCGATGAATGGGATGGAGATACACTGGTCGTTCCCATTTCGGCAAAAGAAAAAACCGGCCTGGACGATCTTCTCGAGGCAATCCTATTAGTTGCAGATAACAACGAGATCATCGCCAATCCCAACGGCAGAGTTTTCGGCACGGTGATCGAGGCCAGCCAAGAGCGCGGCCGCGGCGCGATGGCGACCTTTCTCGTCCAGAATGGCACCCTAAAAGTTGGCGATGTGGTCGTGGCTGGACAGGCGTGTGGAAAGATCAAAGCCATGTTCGATTACAAAGGCGAGAAAATTGACCAGGCGTCTCCATCCACACCAGTCTCGGTGATGGGGTTGGATGAAATTCCAGCAGCCGGAGAATTGTTCCGAACAGCCAAGTCAACCAAAGCTGCCCGTGAGATCGTCGAGAGGCGCAAACAACTCGTCGCAGAACGAGAAGCAGTAACCAGCGGCGGAATGACGCTCGAACAATTATTCGCCAGCGTTCAAGCGGGCGAGGCGCAGGAATTACGCCTGATTATCAAAGCCGACGTACAAGGCTCCCTGGAACCTATTGTCTCCTCTCTAAAGGATATGAAAGTGGAGGAGATCGGCGTCAATATCCTGCACGCCGACACCGGCAATATCAGCGAAAACGATGTCATGCTGGCATCCACCTCCGATGCGATCATCATCGGTTTCAATACGCAACCTGATGCCGCCACCCGACGCCTAGCGGAAAGCGAAGGCGTTTCTATCCGCACTTATAACATCATCTACCGCCTGACGGAGGATATTGATAAAGCTCTCAGAGGTCTGCTGGAACCCGAGATGCGCGAAATCACCCTCGGGCGCGCGAACGTGTTGGCTGTCTTCGGCGCTTCCAAAATCGGCAGAGCAGCCGGCTGCCGGGTTGTCGAAGGAGAGATTCGACGCAACGCCAGGGTCAGAGTTCTGCGGGGAGAAGAATCCCTCTTCAAGGGCGAAGTCGCCTCCCTCAAACGCCACCAGGAAGACGTGCGTGAAGTTCGCGAGGGCTTCGAATGCGGCATCGGGCTGAAGGGTTTCAATGACTTCGTGGAAGGCGATGTGATCGAATGCTTTACCATCGAAAAGGTCGAGGTGATCTAGGCTGGAGAATGAGATGGTCTCGAAATTGCGCGCCCAACGAATCGCTGATCGTATCCACGAGGAGCTTTCGACGCTCCTGCTCATGGAAGTTGCCGACCCGAGGATAGCATCTGCGCATATCACGAAAGTGCGTGTGGATAGCGAATTGGCTTTCGTCAACGTGTATGTCTCCTCGCCAGAAGGAAGCCAGAGGGCAGTGATCATCCTCAAAGGGCTGAACCACGCCAGCGGTTATTTGCGCAGCGAACTCGCCCGCCGGGTGCAGTTGCGCCATTTCCCCAGGCTGCGCTTTTACTGGGATCCCAGTCCCGAACATGCCGACCGCATTGACCGATTGATCGCTTCTCTCGATATCGGTGAAGACGACCTGGAGGCCTCCAACAATAGTGAGTCAACCAGCGATGATTGAATCGAAAATCCTGGAAGCCAGGCATCTCCTGGAAACCGCGGGACGCATCCTGGTCGTCTCGCATATCCGACCAGATGGGGACGCTATCGGGGCGTTGTTGGGGATGGGTTTGGCGCTCCTGGAGGCGGAAAAAAACGTTCAGATGGTGCTGGAAGATGGCATACCCAAATCATTTCGGCACCTGCAAGGGAGCGAACAGGTCAAAAAGAAACCGGATGGCGAGTTCGATCTCATCGTCGTCCTCGACTGCTCGGATCTAGAGCGAACGGGTAAAGCGCTCAAGGGTTATCCAACTCCGGATATCAACATAGATCACCATGTCACCAATGATCATTTCGCTCGACTCAATCTCGTGGATAGCGAAGCGACCTCGACGACAGAGATGCTGGCTGCTTACCTGGCCGCCTTTGGATTGCAGATCACAGAGCCAGTTGCCGAAGCGCTGCTCACCGGTCTGATCACCGACACGATCGGTTTTCGGACGACCTCCATGCGCCCCCAGGCTCTGCGTACTGCCGCAGATTTGATGGAAGTGGGCGTTGATCTGCCAACGCTCTACCAAAAGGCGCTCAACACGAGATCGTTCCAGGCCGTCCGTTACTGGGGCGCAGGATTGAGCACTTTAGAGTACAACGATCGAATGGTTTGGGCGACATTAGATTATGAAGCTCGAAAAACGGCCGATTATCCGGGCAAGGATGACGCGGACTTGATCAATATCCTTGCGACGATCGAGAATATTGATATCGCCATGGTCTTCATCGAGCAAACCAAGAACCGTGTCAAAGTCAGTTGGCGCGCCCGTCCTGGATTCGATGTGGCGAAGGTCGCCGCGCAGTTCGGCGGCGGCGGGCATAAACCTGCTGCGGGAGCGACCATCGAGGGCAATATGAAAGAAGTTCAGGCTGAAGTGCTCGAAGCTACTCGAAAGCTGTTGAATGGGAGTTAACGTTTTAGTAAGGTTTTTTTAAGACATGAATTCGAATTAGGAAGGTAAAATTGATGCAACCCACGTAACTGCTCAGCCATCGAACGGATTAGCCCGAAAAAAGGGTGTGCGAAGGGGGCTGCGCCCCCTTCGTACACCCTTTTTTCGGGAACTTCCCCGTTTGGCTGAGTAGTTACCAACCCACTATCAATTACTGGGGAGATGAACTATGGAAGGAAAAATAAAAAACGTTGTTTCAGGGGCGCTTGTTATAGACAAGCCTGTTGGTTTAACCTCTCACGATGTAGTCAAGATCGTCCGTCGTGGGACCAATATTCGACGAGCCGGTCACACGGGGACTCTCGATCCACGCGCTTCTGGCGTGCTCGTGGTTCTCGTTGGGCCTGCCGTCCGCCTGAGTGAGTTTATCGCCGCGGATGATAAGCGCTATCAGGCCACGATCAAACTGGGCACATCCACCGATACCTTCGACTCCGAAGGGCGCGTTACGCACACAGCGCCTTTCGAGCATATCACAGAGGATCAATTCCTGACTCTGTTGAAGAGTTACGAAGGGAAGACGCTGCAAACCCCGCCGGTGTACTCAGCCTTGAAAATTCAGGGGCAACCAGCCCATCGTCGCGCCCGCGCCGGCGAGGAACTGGAGCTGGAGCCTCGCGAGATTGACGTGTATACGCTCGATCTGCTGGAATGGTCTCCTCCTGAAGTCGTGCTGGATGTATTCTGTTCTTCAGGAACCTATGTGCGTTCATTAGCTAACGATATCGGCGAGGATTTGCAGACCGGCGCGCACTTGATCGGCTTGCGCCGCACCAAGAGCGGGTTCTTCACCTTGCGCCACGCCGTGCGCCTGCGCGACCTTCAGGACGCATTCCTGACCGGGGATTGGTACCGGTATTTGATCCCCGCCGCCGAGCTATTACCGGACTGGCCTGCTCTGGTATTAGACCATGAACAGGTCGAAAAGGTAGCCTTCGGACATCGCCTCCCCGCGGGGACGAACCCTGAAATGACCGAAGATGGTTACACGCGAGCTGTCAGCGAACAGGGCGACTTGGTTGCCATCCTCAGCTTCGACGAGGGTAATCGTGAGTGGCAGCCGAAGAAAGTTTTCTTCCAGACCTGATAGAAAACCGCTCGAGACGTACCCTCTCGATAATTCGGGAAACGTAGGCCAGGTTGTCAACCGGACTTCCGCTTTTCCCCTATTTTTCGAGAAGAACCCTCGAGACGTTAGCCGAATATCCGATGCAACATTTTTGGTCCCTCGATGACGTCCAGCTCGAAGACGCCTGGCTAACGATCGGCTCTTTCGATGGCGTCCATCTCGGCCATCAGAAAGTTGTGGGCGAACTGGCTGCTGGAGCACACGAAAAAGGTGCTCCAGCAGTTGCGCTGACGTTTTACCCCCACCCTGCGACGGTTCTGCGCGGCTACGACTATCCTTTCTACCTGACCACTCCTGAGGAACGCGCCGCTCTTTTGGGCGAGTTGGGGATAGACATCGTCATCACCCACCCCTTCGATGCAACCACCGCCAGGACTTCGGCGCGAGACTTCATGGTCGCGCTGCAAACGCATCTGAATATCCAGCATTTGCAAGTAGGGTATGATTTCGCACTAGGCAGGGATCGCGGCGGAACCGTCGAAACCCTGAGAGAACTGGGGAAAGAACTGGGCTATACTTTGAACCGCACAGAACCTTTGACCGCAGGGGGTGATATCGTCTCTTCCAGCCGTATCCGCTTCTTGCTGGGCGCAGGGCAGGTCGGCGAAGCCGCCAAACTCCTGGGTAGAAACTACGTCGTCGCAGGCAATGTAGAGAAAGGCGACGGCCGCGGCGTCTCCCTGGGATTTCCCACGGCAAATCTGGCGACCTGGTCTGAGCAGGCCATCCCTGCCGCGGGGGTGTATGTCTGCCGGGCGGAGGCGCGGGGTCGCACCTGGGGGGCAGTAACCAACATCGGCGTCAGGCCCACCTTCGAATTCCAGCCTGTACCCCCCCGCGTGGAGACTCATCTGCTGGATTTCGAAGGCGCTATCTACGGCGAATCTTTGCGCGTAGCGTTCTTATCCCGCCTGCGCGGCGAACGCCGCTTCCCAAACGTCGAGGAACTCACAACACAAATCCGTCGTGACGTTCAGAAAGCGCGCCAGTTGCTAACTTCTTGACAGCTACAGCAAGGTCTAGGTATACTCAGGCATAATCGAATACTGCACGGGGAGCCTGTGTTCTGGGCTGAGAGGAGCGCACGATAGCGCTCGACCCGCTAACCTGATCCGGATCATGCCGGCGGAGGAATCGCAGCCCTTACGAAAAACCCCCTCTCCCTGCACCGGGAGAGGGAGTTTTTTATGCGTGTGATCCTTTTTGCTAATGGAGAGCTACAATTTCCTCGGAGGGCATTGGAGGTCATTCAGGAGGGGGATGCGCTCATCGCGGCGGACGGCGGGGCGCGCCATTGTTTGAGCCTGGGCTTGCTCCCAAAGCTGGTCATCGGCGATTTCGACTCCCTGAGCGAGAGAGAACTGGACGAGCTGAAAAACGCCGGCGTCGAGCTGAGGCGGCATCCCGCCCACAAAGACGAAACCGACCTCGAGCTGGCTTTGATAGAGGCCCAAAAGTACCACCCCGAGGAGATCATCATCTTCGGGGCTTTGGGGGCGCGTTGGGACATGACCCTGGCAAACATGCTGCTGTTAGCCCACCCCGATTTCTGCTCCTCGAATATCCGCATCGTTGATGGCCCCCAGGAACTCTCATCCTTGCGCGGTGGCCAGACCAGGCAGATCAGCGGCCAGCCTGGGGATACCGTTTCGCTAATCCCAATGATGGGCGACGCAAGGGGCGTCAACACACACGGATTGGCATATCCCCTCGTGGATGGTACGCTGCGCTTCGGAACCAGCCGAGGCGTCAGCAATGAGATGCTCGCCCCGCGCGCTATCGTTCGACTCGAAGAAGGAAACCTGTTTATCGTTCACATTCGACAGAACGACCGAGGACGGGTGATCGAAGACCAATAAGACCATACTCATCGTTCTTCAGTCTCCCATCGTCGGTCTCGAAAAGGAGAACCCCATGTATCCAAAAATAATTTTCTACATTACGTTTTACGCTTTACTATTCACAGCCCTCGCCGCCTGCACCCCACCCACCACGCCGGAGCCGGTCGAAGTCGCTCCGGCAGCGCCTCAAAAGCTCACCGTGATGACCCACGATTCCTTCGCCATCTCCGAAGATGTGCTGGCGTCTTTCCAACAGGAATACAACATCGAGGTCCAGTTCCTCGAAGCGGGCGATACCGGCAGCGCGGTCAACAAGGCTGCGCTGGCCAAAGGCAAGCCCCTGGCGGACGTCTTCTATGGCGTTGACAACACCTTCCTCAGCCGCGCCCTGGACGAAGGCATCTTCGAGGCATACCAATCCCCGCTCCTGGCTGAAATTCCCGACGACTTCGAACTCGACCCCCAACATCGCGCCCTGCCGGTAGATTACGGCGATGTCTGCCTCAACTACGAAGTCGCTTATTTCCAGGAGCGCAATTTAGCCCCGCCCAAAAACCTGGAAGACCTGCTGAAACCCGAATATGCCGGGCTGCTGGTTGTCGAAAATCCCGCCACATCCTCGCCGGGGCTGGCATTTCTTTTCGCAACCATCGGCTATTTTGGAGAAGCGGGCTATCTGGATTTCTGGCAAGGGCTGGTCGAGAACGACGTCGAAGTCGTCAACGACTGGGAGACCGCCTACTACACCGAGTTCAGCCAGTGGGGCGGGGCGCGGCCGATTGTGGTCTCTTACGGTTCCAGCCCGCCCTTCGAGATGATCTTCGCCGAGCAGCCCCTCGATGAACCGCCCACAGCTGCCGTCACCGGCGCGGGGAGCTGCTTCCGCCAGATCGAATTCGTCGGCATCCTGGCTGGCGCACCCAACCGCGCGCTGGCCGAGAAATGGGTTGATTACATGCTCTCCCCGACATTCCAGGAAGATATCCCGTTGCAGATGTACGTCTTCCCGGTCAACCCGAACGCCGAACTCGACGAAACCTTCGAGAAATACCTGGCCATCCCGGAAAAGCCCGCCTTCCTCACCCCCGCCGACATCGCCGCCCGCCGCGAGCAATGGATCAAGGATTGGACGGAGACGGTGCTGAGGTAGACAATATCTAATATCCAATATCAAGGTGGGGTATTGGATATTTGGTATATAAAACTGGGCATTGTATGCGAAATAAACATAACGTACATCTCCTTCTCTGGCTGGCCCCCCTCGCCTTCCTCGCCGTCTTCTACTTCTACCCCCTGGGGAGCATTTTGTCGTTGAGCCTGTCGCGCAGCGAAGCCGGGATTTTGGCGCCGTTCGTCGAGGCGGTCGCTTCCGACTCTGTGCGAAGAGTCATTGACTTCACGATCTGGCAGGCGCTTCTATCTACGCTGTTGACTCTGCTGTTGGGTCTGCCTGGAGCCTATCTTCTGGCGCGCTACGACTTCCGCGGAAAGGGCCTGCTCAGAGCATTGACCGGCGTGCCTTTCGTAATGCCCACGCTGGTCGTAGCCGCGGGCTTCAGCGCCCTGTTGGGCTCCCATGGCTGGATCAACGTCGCCCTGATGCGACTCTTCGATCTCCCCAATCCGCCGATCCAGTTTCTGAACACCTTGGCTGCCATCCTGGTCGCCCATGTCTTCTACAACACCACCATCGTGCTGCGCATGGTAGGCGATTTCTGGTCGCATCTCGACCCGCGTTTGGGAAAAGCCGCACAGACGCTGGGGGCGAATCGCTGGCAGGTTCTCCACAAGGTGACGCTTCCCCTGCTCAGCCCCGCCATCTACGCGGCCGCGCTGCTCGTGTTCATCTTCGATTTCACATCCTTCGGGGTCATCCTGGTATTGGGCGGCCCCCATTTCGCCACCCTGGAAGTCGAAATCTATTATCAGACCATCAGCCTGTTCGACCTGCCGCTGGCCGCGGCGCTCTCGGCCTTGCAGTTGAGCTGCACCCTGGGGATGACTATCCTTTACGCCCGCTTATCCGGGAAGATCTCGCTGCCTCTGAAACTACAGTCTCGCAAACACACCCAGGGCAGACTCATCACCTGGAGACAGCGGCTGTTTGCCCTTGGGATGGTCGCGCTGCTTTTGATCATTCTGACCACGCCGCTGCTGGCCCTGGCAGGACGCTCTCTGACGACTTTAGGGGGGATCGATTCCCCCGAGGGTTCCATTGCCCCCGGGCTGACCCTGGCGTTCTATAGAGAGCTGGGAATCAACCGCCAGGAGTCGTTATTCTACGTGACCCCACTTTCGGCCATCGGCGTCTCGTTGACCTATGCGTCAGCCACGGTGATCCTGGCGTTGATCCTTGGGCTGCCCGCGGCCTGGGCCTTATCCACAGATCGAAAATCCCCCCTCAACCGGATTCTCGACCCCCTGCTGATGTTGCCGCTCGGCACTTCGGCGGTGACGCTGGGTTTGGGATTCATCATCGCCCTGGCCCATCCGCCCCTGGATTTGCGCGCCTCGCCGCTGCTGGTTCCCATCGCTCATACCCTTGTGGCCTTCCCTTTCGTGGTGCGCAGCCTGACGCCAGCGATGCAGAGCATCCAGCCGCGCCTGCGTCACGCCGCCACGGTGTTGGGCGCATCGCCGCGGCAGGTAATACGCCATGTTGATCTGCCCATCGTCGGGCGCGCCCTGCTCGTCGCCGCGACCTTCGCTTTCACGATCTCGATTGGCGAGTTCGGGGCTACCTCGCTGCTCTCGCGGCCAGAATTCCCCACCGCGCCAGTGGCAATCTATCGCCTGCTCTCGCGGCCGGGCGCGATGAACTATGGCCAGGCGCTGGCCTTGAGCACCATCCTGATGGCCTTTGCCGTCGTCGGCATGTTGGCTATCGAGCGCTTCCGCATCGCGGAAGTAGGCGAATTCTAAGCAGGTGACATTCTATGAGCGGACTTTCATTAACCGATCTCCACAAATCCTTTGGTCCAACTCAGGCCTTGAGAGGCATCTCCTTCGATGTGGCCGAGGGAGAAATCGTCGCTGTGCTGGGGCCGAGCGGATGCGGCAAATCCACTCTCCTGGGTATCATCGCCGGACTTGAAGAGCCTGACGCCGGGGCCATCTTCTGGGATGATCGCAACCTGGCAGGTGTCCCCCCTCACAAACGCGGCTTCGGGCTGATGTTCCAGGATTACGCCCTCTTCCCCCATAAGAATGTGCGAGAAAACGTAGCCTTCGGCCCGCAAATGGCCGGATGGAACGAAGTGGCGATCAGGCAGCGCGTCGAGGAGGCGCTGATCCTGGTCGGTTTGCCAGATTACGGGGAGCGGGATGTCGCCAGCCTCTCCGGGGGCGAGCAACAACGCGTAGCTTTGGCCCGCTCGCTGGCCCCGCGTCCGCGCCTGTTGATGCTCGATGAACCTCTAGGCTCGCTCGACAGAACGCTGCGCGACCGACTGCTGGTGGAGCTGCGAGAAATCTTGCAGCGCACCGGACAGACCGCGCTGTATGTCACTCACGATCAAGAGGAAGCCTTCTCCCTGGCGGATCGGGTAGTGGTGATGAATCAGGGACAGGTGGCCCAAATCGGGACGCCCCAGGCTGTTTACCGGCAGCCAGCCAACCCATTTGTCGCCAGATTCCTGGGCTTGAATAACATCTTCCAGGGGGAAGTACATGCAGGCCAGATTCGGTCGCCCATTGGTGATTTCCCTGCGCCAAAAGACGCCGTTGGAACAATAACCTTCCTGATTCGTCCCGACACAGTCCGCCTTGACGGCTCTGGCTCAGCCCAACTCAAGGGGCTTGTCCTGGCGCGAACCTTCCGAGGCGGCTTCTGTCGTCTGGAAATCGAGATAGCATCTCACAGCCTGGTGTTCGATCTCCCCTCCACCGGAATCGATCTCCCCCAGCCAGGGGCAAACATCCTCTTAGATTATGATCCCAGAGATACCATTCAGCTCCTGTAAATCACTGCAATATCACCCCTCTCTGTCCCCCCATTTTCGCTGCCGAAAATCCGTTTATTCGTGAAGTTGATAGCGAAAATGGGGGGATGAAAGGGGGGTCAGAGTCCCTCGAAAATCAACTTTGCGCTGGAATAGAAGTTATTTCAAATCAGCGCTTGCGTAACCTGCGCAGTCAGGCCAAACAGCCGATCGCCATTATTCCAGAGCCACCACAATGCACCCGCGCCGATCACGCAACAACAACATAAGATAACCACAACAACAGCGATGATAATCCAGAGTTTATTATCTCGATTATTCGCGCTTGCCGGAGGGGCATATTCGTTCACAGGATAATTTTCAGACATGATAACCTCCTAATAGTTATGATTTCAATTTTTACGCAGCCCGGTTAGCCCTGCGCCACATCCACCAGATCAACCAGGACACAACCAGGATGATGATCGCCGCGATGAGCACCGGGATGACGATCGCCAGGACCGATAAAATCGTCGAGACGATATCCTCGGCGATGCTCACCGGGACATTGCCCGCGCCGCCGGTAGTAGCTGTGACCACTGGACGCACCGCTGCTGACTTGGCGACATGCACGCCGCCCGCGATCAATAGACCAGCAGCCAAAGCCAGGATCGGATGGACCTCGGCAACCTGGGCGCTGGCCGCGAAGACAATCGCCCCCGCCACTGGACGGACGAATGTTTGAATGATATCGTTGATGTGGTTGACAGCGGGCACTTTGTCTGCAAAGAATTCGACCAGGGAGAGAAAGATCAAAACGCCAATTACCCACCAGCTTTCCAGCGTACTCCACGGCGAACCGAGTTCGATCCAATCGGTAAAACGCGCCACAAAAGCAACGACGAGTAGAGGGATATAGGCGTTCAACCCGGCGCTGGCAGATAAACCAAAAGCAGTGAATATGTCCATAGACTACAACTCCGATCTATTCTAGACCATTTGCTCGATAGGACGATTTAGCCAGGCTTCCGCTTCGACGATATCATCGAAGATCGCCATCCGAACGCCCCCCACTGGCGTCAGGTCGGCGATCTTTTGCACCGCCTGGCGCACTTCGTCCCCAGCGACGACGACGGCCAGGCGGATGTTGCGCGTCGAAGGATCGCTATTGAGTTCGACGGCGATCTGGATGGCGCGATCGGATATGCGCTCGACCTTTCGCAGATCATATAAGTTGCGTGTCAGGCGATCTGAGCCTAACAAATGCTCGGCCGCAAAATCGCGCCAATGGGCAAGGGTGTGCTCGTTGACGTCCATAAACGTCAGGTGCATACCCCCATCAGACCTGCGCGTCACCGTGTAACCTGCCTTGGGGTCAGGCGTAAAATGGAGGGGTTTTTGATTAGCTTGCTTCATGATGCGACTCCTCGTGCAGTAATCAAGTTAGCTCGTTCAAAACCTCATATGGATACTTCGCTAGTATAACATCAGCCACACGTTGGCGCTGCTCATGATCCAATGTAATCAATAAACTCCCAAATCGTGCAGCAGTAGCCACGTAAACTGCGTCACTGCCTCGCAAATGATGAGTTGCAGCCAGAACGAGAGCCTGTTGCGACAAAACCATATCCAAAGGTACCCAGATCATGTGGGGCAATTCGATCAACGCAGAGGCGAAATCTCTTGCCAGTCGAGCGTCGCTTCGACCACGGCTTATCGCAGCAGCGACTTCCGGTAAAAGCAGGGTTGGCACGATGATAAGCAGTTCTTTCTGTATAAGTTGAGCCAGGAAGCGATTGCTGATTTCATGGCCAGACTCATGAGGGTTAAAAGCATTCAAGAACACACTGGCATCAATAGTATAGGTGCTCGCCATCAATCACCCTCATCGTCTCATTTCGGAGAGAATTTCAAGCGCGCTTTTTCCCGATTGCCATTCCCGGCCGATTTCTTCACCCAGACTGTTCAACTTATCCCAGGCTGGGCCAGGACTTTCGGTTTGTATCCTGTGCGATAAGGCAGACGCCTCAGTGGTATCCAGCGGCATCAAAATTGCCACCGGACGGCCTCGATGCGTCACGACATAGCGAGCGCGTTCCTCTCGAACTGTTCGAACGATCTCCGAGGCACGAGTTTTTAACTCTCGAATTCCGATGTCTGGCATGACGAACCTCCAGGCTTATGTGGTCACACAGGTAACTACATTATACCATAAGTGTCCTGATAATCGCCAACCACCCGGAAATTTGCTGGACAGGGTCGGATTCCACTTACAAGATTTCAGCATTCGAATATCGGGGCAAATACGCCCCCATCCCCGGCGCGCCAAGCCAATCCTCCCCATCTACGATCAGATTCCCGCGCAGGAAGACTTTCTCTGGATACCCGACCAACTGCCAGCCCTCGTAGAGATTGTAATCCGTGCGTTGATGAGACATCGCTACCCCATACTCGACCATCCTATCGGGATCCCAGATGACGATATCGGCGTCAGAGCCGGGGAGCAGCGCGCCTTTTCGAGGGTACAGCCCGAAGATTTTAGCCGGGTTAGTGCTCATCAAAGCCACGAATTGATTGGGGGTGAGGCGTCCCTTGACGACTCCCTCCGTCCACAGAATGGGCATGCGATCCTGAACGCCGGGCAAGCCATTGGGGATTTTTGTGAAATCCCGCGCGCCAAGCTCCTTGCCGGGAATGGCAATCTCTTCCCCTTCGTAGATGATTGGTTTCGCGCCATCGAAGAAGAAAGGACAATGGTCGGTGCCAACAACCTGGATGGTTCCATCGGCTATCCCTTCCCACAGTCGTGCGTTATCATCCACGGCGCGCATCGGGGGGGAGCAAATCCACTTGGCGCCATCGGGACGCCGCAGATGACCGTCGGTGAAGAACAGATATTGCGGACAGGTCTCGCCCATCACAGGGATGCCGCGCTCACGGGCATATTGCAGCATATCCACCTCGCCAGCTACATTCATGTGAACGAGATACAGCGGCGCGCCGGTCTCTGCTGCCAGAGCAAAACCACGCAACGCCGCTTCGACCGCGCCCCAGGCCGGACGAGTGCGCGCATGCCATTCCGGGGAAGTATGCCCGGCTGCCAGGGCCTCAGCGACCAGCACCTCGATCACGTCTCCGCTTTCAGCGTGCAGCATGGTCAACAAGCCGTGCTCCTTGGCTATGCGCATCGCCCGAAAGATGTCGCCATCCGCTAGGCGTAGACGGCCATTATAGGCGGTAAACACCTTCAACGTCGTCACGCCCATCTCCACGAGAGCGGGGATTTCGCGCGCAACTCGCTCATCGAAGTGAGTCAGGTTCATGTGGAAGCCGTAATCAATAGCGGCCTTCTCTGCTTTTCGACGCCAGATGTCAATATCCCCCCTCACCCCTGACCCCTCTCTCCCGGGGAGAGGGGGACTTTGTGGGACGAAATCCATCACGGTTGTCGTTCCCCCAAAGGCGGCGGCTTTGTGGCCGGTGTAATGGTCATCGGAGGAGACAGTATCGAACATGGGCAGATCGAAATGAGTGTGCGGATCCACCCCCCCGGGCATGACCAGTTTCCCGGATGCATCGAAGATTTTCGCGCCGGGCGCAGACAAATCCGTCCCGATGGCGGCGATTCGCTCGCCTTCGATCAACAGATCCGCCTCGAAGGTATCGGAAGCAGTGAGCAGCGTTCCGGATTTGATCAGCCTGGTAGTCATATCTTCCCTTTAATCCTCCTCCAACGGCATGAATCCCTTGCCGAAGACGCCCTGGGCTGGGGAGACGATGGCAAAGGCTTGCGGGTCGGTGGCAGAGACTAACGCTTTCAGGTGAGCGACTTCGGTGACGGTGAGCGCGCACATGAGCACAGCATGTTGCCTGCCCGTGTATGCGCCCTCTCCAGTGATCACGGTCACCCCGCGGCCCATCTCTTCCATGATACGCTCGGAAACCTGTTTGGGCCTGTCGGTGATGATGAAAGTCAACAACTGCTGGCGGCGAGCGCTGGGTCGAAACCAGGCGCGAAGTTTCTGCCTGACGCCTTTCTGCTGCTCCGCTAGGCCAGGCGGCGCCGGGAGATGCCCGAAACGGGGTAAAACCTCCCCGGCAGCCTGGTGCAGCCCGGCAGTCGCCAGAGCAACGAGGAAAATCAATACAAAGGAGAGGCAAACGATGAGCAAAATCAACTGCCCCGAAAATGGGCCGATCGTGATCCGAGCCAGGATTTCCTCCCAGCTGCGCGCCGATCTGGGAAAGAGCGTGATCTTTGCCACCCAGGAGAGGCCCAAGATCAGGTAGATCCACAGGTAGTTGCGGCGCAATCGCCGGCCCAACGCCTCCCAGATCGAGACGGGGAAATGCGGGGTCAGCAGATTCTCTGCCAGCGCCTCGGCCCAGTCGGGTGAGGGGTGGAAGGGCGGCACGAGCATGGCGGCGTAGAAATCCGTCTCCATCAGGCGGACGCGATACGACCAAAGCTCGTAATAGCGATAGCGGCGGGCTTCGATGAGCAGAAAGAGGGTCACCAGAAGCATATCGAGCAGGATGACGATGTGGGGGCTACCGGTCTGCGCGAAAGTAAACGACAGGGCAGCGCCGGTGGTCACAACCGCCCAATTGGTTGTGGTATCCAGGCGCATCCGCCAGACATTGGCGCGATTGACCTCGGCGCGAAAGAAATGCACCATCGCGGTCGTGAACTCGCTTGCCCGCAGTTGATAGCCGCGGTAAGTCCAGACCGGCTCGGCCACGGGGGGGGCTTGTTCAAAGGGTGGGTTATCTTCGATCATACAGTTACTCCAGATCGTAGGCTCCCTCGATCTCGTTGATTCCCAACAACAGCGCCAGGACAGCGGGATCGAGGTCTAAAGCGGGCATTTCCTGCTGACCGTATTCCTGAGCTTGAGTAGCCCGCTCCCGCAGAGCCTGCCAGAGCAACTGCCGCTCTTCGCTATGGACGACCAGGTCGTTAAGGGTTTGAGCTGCCAGCAGGTATTCGCCGGTTGTGTAGAGAAATGTGATCCGCTTCCATTGTCCGGCCTGCAGGCTATGCGGAAGCCGCACGACAGGCCCCAACTGGATCTTGAAATATTCTTCCCTGGCCCGGGGATGATCGGCCTCGTCGCGCAGCAGCTCGGCCCGGGTGACCAGCTCGTGCCCACGCACAGGCGCGACATATTCGATGCGCCATTTCCGATCCCCGAACGATGCGGGCTGATAGAAGGCCAGGTAATCCACGGCGACCACCTTGGGCGCGCTGCGCAATGGAATGCGGTACCAGCCCAAAATCCGGGCGATTTCCAAATCGCGCGGCGTGGGCATATAGGCGACGAGGATCAAATCGGAGGGGTTTGGCAAAGCGTTCAACATCTGCAACATCAGGGTGAATCAGCGTACCATACTCAGTAGATCACAAAAAAGATCAAAAGCCCGTCACTTCGACTTTGCTCAGAACAAGCCCCGGGCGACCCGAGGACGGGCCTTTGATCTTTCTTTAGGAAACCATCACTCTGGCGTTGAAGTCTTCGATCAGTGCATCAATCTCGACGATTTGTTTCTGGAAGTCTGTCCAGTAATCCCGCCCGTACCACTGGGCCTTGATTTCATCATACGTGCGGCCTTGCTGCTCCACCCAGGTGAAGTACTTGAGTTGGTGCACCCGGCGGCGGTCTTCGTAGCGCAGCTCGAGCAGATTATCAGTGGATTCGCCTTGCAACCATCGAGCGAAGTCGGCAGCGGCATCGGTCTCGGAGTACTCGCCATATTCCTCGTGCATTTCCTTCAAACGGCTCTGGTAGAGCTCCATCGAGTCGGTCAGCACCGTGAGCATGATGTCCTCTTCGCCCATCTCGTAGTATTTGGCAGCTTTGATCGCCGAAAGCACGTTGGAGATGCCGGAGAAGCCCAAAAGATGGAGATTGGAGATTAGTGATTGGGGGACGCCTTGTTTGGCCAGGTATTTTTTGCCGGCAGGTTCATTGAAGAGGCGCGCCAGGTTGACCACGGCGTTGTCATCAATGGCCACGATCATATCGGTGTTCTTGATATTATGCACCCAGGGCACATGTTTGTCTCCGATGCCCTCGATGCGGTGCGCGCCGTAGCCATTTTCGAGCAGCGTGGGGCACTGCAAGGCTTCGCTGGCGATGATCTTGCTTTCGGGAAAAATCTGCTTCAGGTAGTCGCCGCTGGCGATGGTGCCGGCGGAACCGGTGGCCGAGGCCAGGCCGCGATATCTATCCCTGGCCCTCATCACCTGCCCCAACACTTCCTCCATGGCGTGGCCGGTGATATCGTAATGCCACAGGTAATTGCCGAACTCCTCGAACTGGTTGAAGATCATCAAGTCCTGACCCGACTGGCGCAGCTCCCAACATTTATCGAATATCTCTTTGACGTTGGATTCGCTGCCGGGCGTCTTGATGGTCTCGCCGGCGATCTTGGCCAGCCAGTCGAAGCGTTCCTTGCTCATCCCCTCCGGCAGGATGGCGATGGACTCGCAGCCCAGCAGGGCGGAATCATAGGCCCCGCCGCGGCAGAAATTTCCTGTGGAGGGCCAGACAGCTTTTTGAGTGGTGGGGTCGAACTGACCTGTAACCAGGCGTGGGACGAGGCACCCGAAGGCGGCCCCAACCTTATGGGCGCCGGTGGGGAACCACTTGCCAACCAGTGCGATGATGCGGGCAGGCACGCCGGTCAGGCTGGAGGGCAGCTCAAGGTAATTCACCCCGCCAAACCCGCCGCCGCTGACCCGGGGCTGATTATGCCAGGTGATGCGAAACAGGTTGCGAGGATGCACATCCCACAGCCCAATCGAGGCCAGTTCTTCTACAAACCTGGCTGGGATCAGCGCGGGGTTCTTCATTTGCGCAAAGGTGGGGATGATGATATCTTGCTCGCGGGCGCGTTGTACCGCTCGCTCGAGGCGTTCTTCGATAACGGTTAGATCTATGGTGTACATGGGGTTCTCCAGAAAAGGGGGTTGAGTGTTAGGGGGTCGGGAGGTAGGGGTTTGGGAGGTAGGGGCTAGGGGAATCAGAATTTGGTTGTCAGACAACCCGATTATATCGCGATACATATCCCAGGCGAGCGGGATTTTATGCTACAATTTTATCATCGTGGACGGTTTGCCCACAGCAGGAAACGATGGCCGAGATCGAGAAGGCCATCCACGAATGAGACCTCGAAAAAGAAAATATCGCCAGAAACTCGCATGGAGTATAATATTTTCGGTGATGCAGAATTGTTCTACAATCAGGTTAGACAATGTAATTGTTTGCGTAACTGCTCAGCCATCGAATAAATTCGAGGCTGGCGTGCGAAATCCACCTTCGAGGATTGGATTTTCAACCGACGAAGGTCGGTTTCGCAACGCAGCCTCGATTTCCAATCGATAGCCTGAGCAGTAACTTGTTTGCAACAATTGCGGTGAACGTTACTACGATCGCCGCATGATGCAAAGGCTGGAACTAATCGAAAGGGAAGCGAGTGAAGAATAGTTTCTACACCCCCCAACGCGCCATGGTGATCATGGCCCATCCCGATGACCCTGAGTTCACCTGCGCTGGGACGATTGCCCGCTGGGCGCAGGCCGGCTCAGAAATCTGTTATGTGCTCTGCACCAGCGGCGACGTGGGCATCGCCGAACCTGGCATGACACGCGCCAGGGCCGCCCAAATCCGCGAGGCCGAAGAACATGAAGCGGCTAACATTCTAGGCGTGAAAGAAGTCGTCTTCCTGGGCGAGCCAGACGGCATGTTGCAGCCCACCCTGGAGCTGCGCAAGAAGATCGTGCGAGAGATCCGCCGCTTCCGCCCGGAGGTGATCGTCACCAGCGACCCGACCGTGGTGTGGGGTCGCGGCGGCAGCTATATCAATCACCCCGATCACCGCGCTGCTGCCACCGCCGCCCTGGATGCCACTTTCCCCGCTGCCGGACAACCTAACCTGTTCGAAGAACTCGAAGAAGAAGCCCTGACCGCCCACAAGCCCCGCAAGGTCTACGTGACCACCTGGGGCGAGCCGGATATCTTCGTCAACATTACCGAGACCATCGAACTCAAAGTCGAGGCCCTGCGCGCGCACAAGAGTCAAATGAAGGATTGGGATCCCGAAGAGCGCATCAAGGAATGGGCCGCCGAGCGCGGTAAGGGAAAAGAGATGGCCTACGCCGAAGCCTTCCGGGTGAGCACCCTGATGGATGACGAGACCTGGGAGAAAACCAAAGGGAGAGTCTTCCCGGAAGAGGAATAGTACCCGGATGGATTTTTCTGAACTGATCGAAAAACGTTACAGCGTGCGCGCTTACAAGCCTGATCCCGTCGAGGACGAAAAGCTTCAGCAGGTGCTGGAAGCCGCCCGGCTGGCCCCCACCGCGGCGAATATGCAACCCTTCCAATTGATCGTCGTCCACACCCGGGGGCGGGAAGAGGAATTTCGGCGCATCTACAACCGCGAGTGGTTCGTGCAGGCGCCTCTGATCATCGTGGTCTGCGGGATTCCCTCCAAGGCCTGGGTGCGGCATGATAAAGCGAATTACAGCGTCGTGGATGCGGCGATCGTCATGGATCACCTGATCCTGGCTGCGACGAATCTAGGCTTGGGCACCTGCTGGATAGGCGCCTTCGATCCCAAAGCAGCGCGCCAGATACTCGGCATCCCCGAGGAAGTGGAACCCATCGTGATGACCCCCCTGGGATATCCCAATGATCAACCCAGGCCGAAGGCGCGCAAATCCCTCGTAGAGCTGGTCAGATACGAACGCTGGTAGGAACACGCTTCCTGCCAGGAAGCGTGTTCCTACCGAGCCGGAATACTCCTGGCCACGATCTTCACCGCCTCATTGATGACCTCCTCTGGCGTGTCCAGCATACCGCGGAAGCGGATCGAGCGGTTTCCAGATTTCATCGCCTGGAGACCGTTCCCCGCCATCTTCTCGATCATCCCGTCGCGCTTGCCCTGGTCTGGCAGGTCATAGGCGATCATCAAGCCTTTGCCTCTCACGTTGGTGATCACGCCCTTGGACTCCTCGGCGACGGTCTGCAATTCACCGATCATCTTCTGACCCATCTTCGCAGTATGGGCCAGAAGATCATTCTCGGCGATGATCTCCAGATAGCGGGTGCAGCGCACCATATCGGTCAGATTGCCTCCGAAGGTGGAGTTGATGCGGCTAGGCTCCTCGAAAACGTGATTGCTGACCTCATCAATGCGTTTCCCCACAACAATGCCACTCACCTGAGATTTCTTCCCGAAAGCAAAAATATCGGGCCGGACGTCATGGTGTTCGAAGGCCCACATCTTGCCGGTAATCCCCATGCCGGCCTGCACTTCGTCGAAGATGAGCAGGAATTCGTGCTCATCGGCCAGACGGCGCAGCTCACGCATGAACTCCGTGCGGAAGTGATTATCTCCCCCCTCGCCCTGGATGGTCTCGATGATCAGCGCAGCGACGTCGCCCTTATGCTGCCTGACCACCGCCTCGATCTGCGCGCAGGCGAACTCTTCCATCCGGGCAACTTCTCGAAGTACATCCTCGTTGATGGGAAAGCGTAATTTCGGGTTGATCACCCTCGGCCAATCGAATTTGGGGAAGTACATATATTTGCGAGGGTCGTCCGTGTTGGTCATGGATAGGGTATAGCCCGAACGGCCGTGAAACGCCTCTTCGAAGTGGATCACCTTCGACCCCAGCCCTTCCACCATCGCTGGCATGGCCTCCTTCAGATTGGCTCCAGAAATAGCCGAGAAATTCTTGCGCGCCTTCCAATCGAAGGCTGTTTTGAGAGCATTCTCCACCGCCAGAGAACCCCCACTGACAAGAAACAGGTAGGGCATCTCCTCTGGCATGGCCAATCGCCCAAAGGCATCCACGAATTCGGCCATCAGAGTGGTGTAGATATCCGAATTGGAAGGCTTGTGAAGCGCAGATAAGGTCAGCTTCTCCACGAAAGCTGGGTCTTGGAGTCCAGGGTGATTGTAGCCAATCGGGTTGCTGGCGAAGAAAGTGAAGAAATCAATATATTCCTTTCCGGTCACGGCATCGACCAGGTAAGCCCCATTCGATCGTTCCATATCGAAAACGATATGTTTGCTATCGGCAAGCATATATTTACCGATGGTTTGATGAACTTGTGATGGTTGCATATTATTGTGTTCTCTCCGGTGAGAATGGTATTCCAGCAATGACGTCGGGATTATATTCTCATCTTCTACTAAAGGCAAGCGGCTTTTTCGTGCAGTCGTGGTATCATTTTCGAGAAAGGAGTCTCCACATGCAAATCTATCCCATCGAACCACAGAACCCCCGTGAGGCGCGTCGTTTCATTCGCTTTCCGAACTGGCTCTATCGGGACAACCCTTATTGGGTACCGCCCATGGAATCCGAGATGAAAACTGCCCTCGACTCGAAAGCTCATCCGTTCTACGAACATTCCGAGGCGGTCTTCTTACTTGCCAAGAAAGACAACAAAATATGTGGACGAATTGCCATCCTCGATAATCATCGCTCTCGAGAAAGACTGCATAACAACACCGGATTTTTTGCTTTCTTCGAGGTAGTAAACGATATCGAGGTAGCCAGGGGACTCTTCGAGGCGGGGTTCGAATGGGCGCGCCAGCGGGGAATCGATACCCTCTCTGGGCCGAAAGGATTGACGCCAGGCGATGGCTCAGGCATGCTGGTCGAAGGCTTCGATTTCTATCCCGCCCTGGGGATTCCCTACAACCTGCCCTATTACCCGAATCTGCTCGAGGAATTGGGCTTCGAAAAAGAAGCCGATTCCCTCTCCGGCTATATTCGGGCAGGCGAATACGAACTCCCGGAGCGGGTCTTCGAACTGACCGAGCGCGTCAAAGCCCGGCGCGGTTTCCACGTACTCAGGTTCACGACCAAAAACGAATTGCGCGAATGGATTCCCAGCGTGCGCGAAATCTACAACCAGGCCTTCTCCCCTCTGCCCGATTTCACGCCGATCACAGAAGACGAGGCCTGGCTGATCGCGGAGAAGATCCTCTCGATTGCCGATCCACGGCT
>Ga0194113_10000815_pt1 | contig 41831 bp, 25 predicted proteins | sample TA2MahC200mmetaG_FD_146193 | JGI IMG/M metagenome (GOLD analysis project Ga0194113, IMG submission 146193) | Freshwater microbial communities from Lake Tanganyika, Tanzania - TA2015017 Mahale Deep Cast 200m | ecosystem: Environmental > Aquatic > Freshwater > Lake | place: Tanzania: Lake... | reverse complement strand
CCTATCTGAGCTATGCCCGCCAGCTTTGGAAGCTCTCGCGGCAGCAGCATATCACCGGCGAGAGCTTCGCCATGGCAAGCGAGGTCCTGCTCCAGAAATGGGCTGGCCGTGGCCAGAACCCCGACGTACTTGCAGCCATCCGAACCCAGGTCTTCAACTCCCCACCGCCAACTCCATAGCATCTACTGCACCGCTCGGCTGGTGAGCTAGCTGGACGGCGTCCTGAGAAGAAGCAGGCTGCCCGCATTGACGCGGGCAGCCTCTCTTGGACGGGTAGCTCGGCCTACTCGGTGAGAATCGCCTTCCTGCTGAAGCGAGCGCGGAACATGACCCAAACGTCCGACGTTTCGGATCGTGTCCCAAGCGTCTGCCACGCGGACTGGTATAGCTTCCGCACCGGGGTCTACTCCGCTAGCACAACTTTCCTGCTGAACCGCTGGTTCTCAGCCGCTAGCGTGCAGAAGTACACGCCGCAGGCACAACTACGCCCCTTGGCGTCCTGCCGGTTCCAGGTCAGGTTGTAGTAGCCCGGCTTCTGCTCACCGCTAGCCAGTGTATTCACGAGCTTGCCCGCAACGTCGTAGAGCTTGAGCACGACGCGGGTCTGGTGCGGCAGGGCATAGGCGATGTTGAGCCTCGTCCGCGCCGGGTTCGGGAAGGGTTGAGCCAGACTCAGGGTCTTGGGCAGTTTGACATTGCCGGCTGACTGCTGCCCGCCGGGCGCACTGTCATCGCTCTGGATGCGCAGCTTGTGGACCTTGTTCGGCTGCGGCGCGAGTGAGAAGAGGTGATGTCGGTTCTCACTCAGCACCAGACCTCGGAGCTTGCTTGAGTCCGATGTCTTGATAGCGACGATGTTGCCGCCCAGGGGCGTGATGCCTTTGAGCCTGCCGTCGTTTCCGTCCGTCAGGTAGATGGCACCTGCATCGGTTACGTAGACCGCGGTCGGCTTGGTGAAGCAGCCGGTGATGGTTGCCTTGTAGTGTCCGGACGTGTCCCAGGCGACGAGCCTGTCGTTCTTGGTGTCGGCCACGTACACAAGGTCGCCTTTGACCGCGATGCCTTCGGGCGAGTGGAAGTGAAGCGAGTCTGAGCCCAGACCGCCTCTCGTGAAGACGAGCGTCCCGTTCGAGCGGAACTTGCCGATCCGGTGCCAGCCCTTGTCCACCAGCCAGAAGTTGCCGTTCGTATCACGCTTGAGGTCCATCGGCTGGGACAGATTGGAGACCAGCCTTCTCCGGTTCTGACCGTTCTTGTGCAGCTTGTGGACGCGCTTGCCCTGAGCATCAAGCACGAGCAGGCTGTCATTGCCGACCGCGAGGATGGCCGTGACTTTGGCTTGCGAGCCTGAGTCAGTCACCTGGAAGCACCCAAGCGAGTCGAGGTCGTCCGACAGGTGCAGCACGTATCCGGTCGCGGAGCCGACGTACACAGACCCTTCGCCCATGCCCGACCCGCCGCCCGGCGGCCCGCCGCCTTCACCGCCGCCTCCGCCGCTGTTGGAGACTATGACCCAGGTGGTGCAGCTTGAGACGTGCCCGGCTGAGTCGGCACCGGTCAGCAGTACGTAGTATTCACCGTCAGGTATCGAGTCGGTGTTCCAGTAGCCGAGATGCACTGCCGGGCCCAGGATCTGCTGGGAGTCAGGGTAGGCCGGGGAATGGCTGACAGAATCAGGGTCCGCCGGTAGCCAGTTGGTCGAATCCACGTGCATGAAGAACAGCCGGCGTGACTCGAACCACGTGTCGCCGGCAACTTCGATCGGGTCATAGGCCCAGCCGGTGACTTCGACCGTGCCGCTGACAAGCTGCCCGGAGTCAGGCAGGCTGATGTGCACGACCGGTGCAGTCGGGTCGAGGATGATGGTATCCGCATACGGCGCGGCGTTCTCGTTACCGGCAGAGTCAAGGAAGAGCGCCCGCACGACCTTCATCCCTGCGCCCGAGCCGATGTTCCACTCGGCCAGTGTGTCGTACGCACCCCACCAGACGTAGCCCGAATCAGACTCGAACGCGTTAAGGGCTACGTTGTCGGTGTAGACGTTGCCCGCACCACTATCGACGCCCTGAGCCCGCACTCTCACCATCCCGCCGCGCCAGACCCAGCCCGACTCCGGTGTCGGCGTCTCCAACAGGAACCGGGTCGAGAGGTTGTACCGGCCAGTGAGCGACAGCAGGCTACCTGAGTAAGATGCGGAATCGACCAACTCCCAGAGCGTGTCGTGCTGGCTCGTGTCCTCTCGTGTGCTCCAGAACCAGAACGAGACTTCACCGGCAGCCTCGCCGTCGTGTACGTGAGCCAGAATGCTCGCCTCCAGCACACACGAGTCACCGGAATAGGCCGAGATGGACTCAGCCGGCACGAACTGCCTGACCCCAGCCTGCGGCATTCCGGCCGCTAGTTTGGCCATCGCCAGGCTCGTATCGTAGGCGCCATTCGCAAAGCTCCAAGAGCCTGCGGTCGCCAGGAACCCGCCATTCTCGATCAGGCCTACCCGTGGCCGATTCATGAACCGCATCCAGCCCACACCCGATGCCGAATCGTAGGCGGCAAGTGTGAGCGTGCAGGTCGAACTCGGCGCGAATCGCACCCCGCCCTGAATCACGACGCTCCCGGTTGGCCCGGTCGTGTCGAAGACGATGATGGAATCGATGGAATCCGGGTAGAACGGGCTGTCATTCTCACCGCTATCGCGGAACTGAGCATACACCCTGAAAGTGCCGCATCCCCTTGGGAACGGTAGCGCCGTGTCCGCGCAGAACGGGAACCACGCGGTCGTATCCGTAGCGTGAACCATGGTGTCCCGCTGACCATACCAGTCGAGGAGAATCCGGGCACTGTCGGCGGGTGTCTGTCCCGTCGTGTCCTTCTCCCATGATGCGCTTGTCAATCCTATCGGCAGCACTGGCGCTCCTGTCTTGGCGCCCGGCGGCACGACGACATCGACCTCCCCACTTGGACCACGCAGTATGTCGAGCCTCAGATACGCTTGATTGTCATCGGTGCCCTGTCTCTCTACATAGCGCATACCGGGATTGACGTTAGCGGCCAGGAGCCCTTCCCCATGCAGACCGCTCGGCATGCCCTGGTGCAGGATGAGCCACATCGTGTCACCAGGGTACAGCTTCTTTGTCCTGGATGTCGATTCGACGACTGCCCCATTCCACGTGAACCAAACTGAGGTCGGACTATTATCAGGTGTCGCCCGCTGGGTATCACGGTTCCTGACCAACGCGTAGAACATCAGCAGGGAGTTGGTCTGCGGTCGGTCCGGAACGACCCAGAAGCTGTCCACGACCAACTCCGGTCGGCTCTCCACCGACGTCTCGTTGATGAGCACGGGCCGTGGCGTCAGGCTCTCGTGCAGCCACCCACTTGCTGCCGCGTAATCCTGGTCGGACGGTGGGTCGTCGTCGTAGGCTAGGCTGTCCGCGACCATCGTATCTGACCTTGCCGGCAGCCTGGCAGACACGGACGGGGCCGGGTCTGATACTGGAATGCTCCAACACACCCACGTCCGTTTCTTCTGTGCCGTCGTATCCTCGAACTCGTAGACTCGAACCGAATCGTCCGTCGAGTCACCCATCATCACCCGCCCGTTCAGCCGCGTCCCGACGAGTATCGAGCGTGCCTGCTTGAAAGCGTAGTATCCGTACTGCGGCACTAGTTCCTCATCGTCCGCGGAGTCGTCCTGCAGCCACAGCCAGTTCCAGGGTTCTTCGATTTCGATGGGCGCGAAGTGCCAGTACGGCAGCCACCAGCACATCCTGTCGTAGCCTCCTCCGGCACCGGGCAGGGCCGGAATGCTGAGGCTGGTTGTGAACGACTGGCAGAGGTTGTTGGCATCGTCCTCCCGTGTCAGTCCCTGCTGCCGTACGTTCCATCCAAGCTCAGTGTTCCACAGCTCACTGCGATAGTCGCCCCACGTCTTTTGCATGACCGCGCGCAGTGTCTCAGCATCGGACTCCAGTCTCTCCGGCGAGAAGACGAAGCCATCCTGATAGGGATGCACGGCCACCCCATCCCAGAAGACGCCGTCCTCGGAAGTCTGGTAGCAGAGGTCAAGCCAGTGCACGCCGGCGACCAAGAACGAGTCATTCGAGTCGGTGGCCCGGTGCATCGCCCCGATCAGAATCGTGTCGTCGATGTGGTTCTCGTGACTTCGGATTGTCGAAGCGGCTACCCGGGCCATTCTCATATAGAGCGAGCACAGCCCCCGCGGCCCGTCAAACCCGCTCAGGTACTGCAGACGGTTCGGCCTGCGCCACCAGCCGGTAACGCCGTCGGCCCAACAGCTCTCGGATACACAGGTATCGTTCGGCTCGTTGGATACAATCCAGGTGTGCACGTTGGCCGCGTGGTCCATGAGCGAGTCTACCCAGCGGGCGTAGTAGTTGGTCTCCCCGGATCCGGGCCATAGGTTCAGCGGCGAGCCATATTCGACCGGGCCATACCCCCAGTCGTAACCGGTGTCCGGGGGCGTCCTCGGCAACCAGGTCGAGTCCTCGCGGGAGCTTGCCCACAAGGCGGACTTCACCAGGATACCGACGGGCCGCGCGCCGGTGCTGCAGATTAGCGAAATGTGCGCATCCGTGTCCCTGAAATCCCACGAATCCTGCGTGGGCTGATGCTCTACCCAATTGCACTCAAACGGCGCCGTGCGCCAGCCGGTCTGGGTCATGTAGTGCTGCCAGGCAGCTCTGCGGTTCGTTCCGTTGTTCCAGCCCGGCAGCTTCGCGAACCCGCCCCAGAATGCCGAATCCACCGGCCGCATCCGGCCATAGCATCGCATCGCCAGGCCGTGGGTCGGCGTCACCGCGCCCGGATATGACGCTATCAGACCTCCGTAGTTGTAGCCCGACGCATTGGTGAAATAGTACTGGATGCTGTCGCCGCCGCCTCGGGTGAAGCAGAACGCCAGCTTCTTCCCCTTCACGATAGACTCAGGGTAGGTGACGTTGATACTATCGAACCGGACCCAGTACTGAGGTCTCAGGTACTTTCCGTTGAACTTGTACGCTATCTGGTTACCGCCAGGATACGTTCGGATGCTGAGGTCGTATTGGCCTCCGCTGCCGTACTCGCCTGCGAATAGCTCCACGTATGCTCCCGAGGCGGCGTCCAGCTCGTCGAAGTTGGTGGTTATGAGCTGGGCTACACAGTTGTTGGGCGGAATCGTGTCCGTCCAACCTGACAGTGCCGCCGTGATTGGCTCCACATGGTACGCGGTCACCAGCGCCGCCGCGCACCCGCAGAGCGCCACCAGTATGGCGGCGGCCTTGCACACCTTTCCCTTCATGCTGTCCTCCTATTGTCTGACGAACTTCACCCTTGCTGAAGTCGCACCGGTTCCGCTTTGGACAAAGTAGACCCCAGGGGGTATTACCGCTATGTCCAGTACCACCTCGCCGCGCCCCCGGTTCTTGACCACGCACGGCATGAGTCTGCCAGCGATATCACGAACGGTCACCGTAGCTGGCCACTTGCCGTATATGGAAATACTGGCACTCGTCGTCACGGGATTCGGCCTGACGGATGGCTCTGCATGCACATCACCTCCTTTCGTCGGTTCACTCAGAGCAACCTGCGTTGATTCGTATATGCTCACGCCTGCTTCCCAGCAGGCGGCGTAGATGTGAGGCGACATGTAGGCCAGCCGATTCACCGTGCGCGGCGCTGTGCAGAAGCCACGGACTCGCATGTTGTGCACATCCGAAGCATCAATCACCCGTACTCCGTCGCGATTCGCTGCGTAGAGCAGAGTCCCGACCGCCTCGACCCAGTACGTGTTCGTCCCAACACTGAGCGAGTCCAGCAATCGAGGTTGGTCGGGCCGAGCAATGCTGTAGACGAGAATACCTCCCGACGACAAGAACAGGAACGTATCGCGAACCGTGCCGTTCCATGCCCCGCGCTGTATCGTTCCGACGATACTCGGATTCGACGGCTGCTTCACGTCGATGATGGCAAACGGGTAGTTGGCCGCGTATGCGAGCGTATCCACGACGCACAGACCGTACGCGTCCCCCTGTGTTGCGCAGTTTCCCACCAGCACCGGCTCCCTTGGTCGCGCGACGTTGACAATCTGGAGCTTGTTGATCTCCGCGATGTACACGAAGCTGTCGCGAATGACCATGTCTTCGGGCGGGTTGGTGACGTCCACGCCAGCCACCCGCTGGGGCCTCGCCGGGTCCGAGACGTCAACCGACTGGAACTGCGGACGCTGATACCAGTGCATGTAGGCGAATGAGTCGCGCGCGGCCACCGACATGCACGCGGGATTCAGACCAACGATGTCCACTCCGCCCAAACGAGATGGCCGAGTCGGGTCCGAGACGTCCAGAATTGTCATGCCATTCAGGGGCGAGGCCAAGTACGCCTTCGTACCGTCCACGTAGATGTCCAGCACGGAACCAGCGCCAAACGCAGTTGTGTCAAACGTTGGGTTTGCGGGATTCGTGACGTCAACCGCGACAACACCATCAGTGTAGTTAGCTACGAGGGCGTAGTTCACGGCGGGCACGACCGCCACGCCATACTCATACTCAGCCGGAATGTCGATGTGCCCGACTAGAGAAGGCGAAGCCGGGTTGGACACGTTCACCACGTCCAGTAGCGAAGTGAAGAGCAACGTGTCTTCGGTAGAAGGCATGGTGAGGTCCATCGCATCCCCGAGCGTGAGCCAGCCGACCTCTTGCGGTGAGGCCGGGTTCTTGACGTTGTAGATTCGCAGGCCTTCTCCGAAGATCATGTCGTAGCACAGCGTGTCTCGCACGTAGACCGCCAACGGCTCACCGCCAATTCTCCCGACTCGGTGAGGGCTGGCTGGGTTGCTGACGTCCACGATGTTGACCCCCGAGACGTGAACTAGATAGCAGTAGTTGCCTGCCTGAGTCATGAACAGGTCGCAACTGTCGCGACAAGCCCCGACCCGGACTGGCTGCCGGGGGTCCGCGATGTTGTAGATACGCAGGGTGTCATCTTCGCAGGCAGCGTAGACGAAGGAGTCCTTGACCGCGATATCGTTGACCACGGGCAGGTCGACGCGGCTGAGCAGGTTGGGTTGAGCGGGATTGCTTATGCCGTGGACTTCGAGGCCGGTTCCACCGACGTGAATGCCCGCTACTACGATAGTGTCGGTGATGATGGCCCGACGCGGAATCCCGGCGAAGTTCAAGTCGCCGAGCAAGTCGAAGGTGACGCTGTCCTGGGAGCGGAACCGAGCCAATGTCGCGCCCGATCCACGGGTCAAGCAGATGATGGTATCACCTGGTGTGACCTGCAGCGAAACCTTGAGCGACGGTCCATAGCTCCAGCGCCCCACGCACCGGAGTCCGCTGTCTTCGGTGGGCCTCCAACTCTGCCGCAGCAGGTAGCTCTCAAGGCCGTTCTTCTCCAGCCACCGATGGCCTCTAAGCGACCCCTTCACCATCATCGAATCCCGCAGCGCCATGTCGTCCAGCCGCTCGCCAAAGACGACTGTCGCCGCGAGCAACAACACTGCACTCCACCGCCGCGTGCTCATGACGCGATAATGCTAGACCTCTGAGTCACGATGTCAAGCCGCCGCCGACGCCGACCGCGTGAAGCAGAACGCCAGCTTCTTCCCCTTCACGATGGACTCGGGGTAGTCTACAGCCAGCTTGAACTTCACCCACTCGTGATCGACGTTGCCGCCGGCGTTCCCCGCCTCAATCGGAGCTCCGCCGGGATAGGTCCGGACCGTGACGTGATAGTCACCACCCCCGCCTTTGGTCCCTGCGAACAGCTCGCAGTATGCACCTGCCGCACTGTCCAGCTCATCGAAGTTGATCGTTATTACCTGGGCCACGGTTCTATGCTCAAAGGTGGTCCAGCCGCTCATCGCCGCGGTCAGGGGCTCCTGGTGGAACACTGACACGAGACCGAAGGCCGATGACAGCACTGCTGTCATCAGCACAAGAACGCTGCTCCTCATTTCCTCCTCCTATTGCTTTACGACCTTTACCCTGCTGATTCTCCTGTCGGTCTTGACCTCAACGAAGTAAACGCCAGCAGCCAGCTTCGAGAGGTCTAGCAACAGACCTTCGTTGGCCCCATCACTGGTGAAGACAGCCGGGACGACTCGGCCCGACACGTCGCGCAGTCGGACACTGCGGGTCGTCGCCCTGTCCACAGAAATCAGACACCGGTCACGAGCAGGACTGGGACGCGCCCTCAGGCTGGTCGCGAGACTCGTTGTCGAGACCTGCTCTTGCAGCGCGAGCGATTCGGCCCTGTAGATGCCAACTCCAGCTTCCCACATCGCGGTGTAGAAGTATGGAGCGGAGTAGACAACTCGGCGCGGGCCATAAGGCGTCGCGATCGCCGCTCGCCAGTGCGGCTGCGCGGGATTCTCCAGACTGAACGCCTCCAGCCCGTTGAACGTAGATACCACGGCGACCGACTCGGCAAGCGCCACGTCCCAAGCATGCGTCTGCAGTGGCGCGAAACCCAGAAGACGTAGGGAATGTGGGTCCGAGGCGCTGTAGACTCTCAGCGTGTCGTAGCCGAAGGGAACGTACAAGAACGTATCACGCACAGCGATGCCGTATGCGAAGACGTCAGTCGTGCTGACCACAAACGGACTGTCGGGTCGGGCAACGTTGGTGATACGTATCGCACCAGCAGCGGTGTACGCGAACGAGTCTTGAACGACGATAGCGACGCCATCGCCGCTGCATGTCCCTACCAGCACCGGCTCCCTCGGTCGCGCGACGTTGACAATCTGGAAGCGGTTCATCTCGGCGCAATAGACGAAGCTGTCGCGCAGGACCATGTCCTCCGGTGGGGCGAACGGGTCAAGTTGACCGGCGGCCCTGGGGTGAGACGGATCGCTGACATCCACCACTCTGAACCAGAACCAGTCCGCGAATGCGAAGGAACCCCGCGCTACCACCGAAGACATGTGCGGGAATTGCCCAGCCGAGTCATACGCCCCAAGCGTAGTCGGCTTGGCCGGGTTCCGAACATCGAGAATCTTGAGTCCAGACATCTGGTCCGCCACGTAGGCCCTGTCAATGTCGATGTAGACGTCAACGGCTTCGTCGGCATCCAGGATGAACGTGTCGCGGATGGGCTGTGATGTGTTGCGAGCATCATAGACCTGCAGTCCCGTCCAGTGCGAGCCGACGAAGGCAGACTGGGCTAGCCCGTTGGTCCAGACACCGTAGCCCCAGCCGGGCCTTCCGGCAGACCCCAACAAGCGAGGTCGGGTCGAATCAGCCACGGACACGATGGTCATCTGGTTGAAGTCGCTCTCGCCTGCCCCGTACGCCAGTGTATCAATCAGATATATGTCATTGCCGCCCGCGTCATCGAGCGAGCCGATCTGGTATGGCAGCGATGGAACGGCAACATCGAGGATATGGAACGTTATCTCGCCCGGTACGTTCGGGTTGAAGGTCGTGACGTAGCAGAGATGTCCTCTGGCTTGTACTTGTTCAATCGCGCTGCCCCAGGAGCCGATTCGGTGCGGGCTGGCAGGGTTGGTGACGTCTATGACGTACAGGCCCCAGCGGTCGCCGACGTATGCAGCGTTGCCTGCCACGGAAACAAGGTCTCCCGAGTCGCGGCAGGCACCGCGGAAGACCGGGTTTGCAGGACTTGAGACGTTGTAGATGCGGAACGAGTCGTCGCCGCTGATCGTATAGACCAGCGAGTCCTGCAGGGCGAAATCGTTCAGGGGTATTGGCGTCCAAGACAGGCGCACCGGATTCTGCTCGTCGGCGATGTTGTAGATTTCCAGACCGCGTCTGGAGCCGACGTACAATAGCGTGTCGGCGACCTCCACGCGGCACATCAGCCCTTCGGCATTGATGTCCGAGAGTAGCTCGATTGAGAGGGAATCCTGCCTGGAGAACCTGAGCAAGCTCACGCCCGAGCCGCGTGCCAACGCCACCAAGGTCTCGCTTGGAGTCGTCCTGCCGTCCACGTCATAGGACGGCCCGTATGACCAACGTCCGATTAGCTCTAGTCCCGAACTCTCAAGCGCCGGCATACTGACGCTCGTGTAGTACGGATCATCAATTCCCCGCTCCCGTAGCCATCTCGCCCGCATCCTCGGATGCACCCGACTGAGCGATTCTTGCACCGCCGCCTGTTCCTGGAACGCGCGCGGAAAGCCAGCGGCCACGCCCGTCGTGACCAACAACCCCAAACACAAGAGGACCGAAATCGCTCTTGTCATGGCTTCATTGTAGAACTCGTCTCAAACAAGTCAAGCCACCGCCCGAGACCGCGCGGTGGTGGCCGGGGCGTACCGAGTGTGGCTAGCGGGCTTCGGGAAGGTGGCGGAGGCTCGAAGGGATTTGCGATTGACGAGTGGCTAACGGCGAATTCAGGATGCCAGCCAGCGTCGAGCTTGATACCCCGAAGTACGGGCGGTATGACCAGAGCGGATTGACGCCGAAGCCGCATCCGGCAAAGACGCTGACCGGCAGAAGGTGAACGAGTATGAAGTCTGTCCTGAGTTCGGCACCGACTCCGAGCCTGGCACGGTTCAGGGGCGAGTCTGCAGTTTGCGGGCTGCAGCTGGCCGGGGAGGGCCAGGCGGATGTGAGCCCGGCGTCGGCGAACAAAGCGGCGTTGATGTTCTGCAGGAACAGAGGGCCCGTTCCCATGCCTCTTTCGATCCACCAAAGCGGCGTGCGGAACTGCATCCCGGCTGCCGCGATCGAGCGCGCCGGCTCAGACGCACTCGCGTAGCCGCGTACGCCGAGCAGCCCCGGCTCAGCTTCGAGCGCGAAGGCATCGGCGGCGGCTGCTTCGAAAGCGGTGCCCAGGACCAGTTTCGTCCGTAAACTCCACGTCTGCGGCGGAGCTCCCAGATACTGGAACCAGTAACCAACAACTCGCGTCAGGTCTCGGCCCGAGAGCATCCACTTCGCTTGCACGTCTGAGTGCAGACCGATGACTCGTCCTTCAACCGGGGCGACGCAGAAGCGGTACTGGTGAGCATTGGAGTGCGTCCAGTGCAGGTCTGCTCGTGTAGATAGCCTGCCCGGGACAGGATCCGAATCGCCAGACGATCCGGTCATGTCCCTTTGTGCCGTGACGCCGAGGGCGAGCCAACTCGAGTGTCTCATGGTGATGAAGGGAAGATCGAGGTTGATCGAGCCTGCCTGGCGCTGCAGGTCGAGGTCAGCCATGAGGCTGATAACCGGACGATAGCGGCGCAAGGTGTAGGAGGCGGTGAGGAACGGCGAAGAACGCTCAAACCGGTACCCGGCAGTCAGCTGGTATTGATGGAACTGGAGCGCATCCCAACCGAGAGTGAACGCTCCCAGCTCCGGCAGTGTCGCGTCAGCCGACAGCGACGCCCAAGGCAACCAGAATGCGGGCAGAAGGCTGGGGAACGGGCTGTAGTAGTAGAGCGGGCTTGCAGGGGGAGGAGTGAGGAGTGAGGTGGGAGCAGTTGGAGGCGATTCTGTGAACTCCGGGGCGGGAAGCCAGTCGGCGGCGCGGATGTCGGCGACTGAGACATCGTAGCCCGAGGCCGAGTAGCTCGCCATGGCAACCCGACGATTGTCGGGGGAGACGGTCGGCTCGAACACGCCATACTGAACGTTGGTGACTTGATAGGTCTTGCCGGTCGCGAGCTGGTAGGCGTACAGGTTGAAGACACCGGTACGGTCCGAGACGAAGAAGAGGGACTTGCCGGTCCTTGACCAGGTGGGTGTGAGGTCGCTGGCGCGGTCGTGTGTCACCGGTATCGTCCAGCCGGTGCTGCGGTCGACCAGTTCGATGTCGACGTACCCACCGGGACGGCTGACCCCGACGGCAATCCACCTGCCGCTGGGCGAGAACCGCGGACCGTGGTAGCCAGTGTGGTCTTCGGTTTCGGTGAGGCGGGTGATTCTACCGGTCCTGAGGTCGAGCAGCTTCAAGTCGTTCTGGCCTCCGCCATTGGCGACGAAGACGAGCAGGGACGTATCCGGGGCGTAGTCCGGGTCGCGCGCCCGCTGGCCGCGCGTGAGCTGGCGCAACTGGCGCGACGAGAGGTCGAGAGAGAAGAGTTCGGTGTGCTCGTAGCTATTGCCGACGATGTCCAGCTGGGAGAATGCCAACGACCGGCCGTCCGGGGAAAGCGAGAGGCTTCCGGTCACAAGGCCGCGGTGGAGTACGGTTGTCCGACCGGTAGCAGTGTCCAGCATCTTGATGCCCGGGTACTCGCGGCCGCTCTGCGAGAGGTAGTAGAGCCGGGAGGCTGAGCGCGACCAGAGCGGCGAGCTGGTCCAGTACCCTTCGCGGGTGAGCCGGCGCAGCGGGGTCAGCGGCTGCCTGCGAACATCCTTCGCGGCTCGTGTCGCCCTCGTGACAAGGCTCTCGGCGGTTTCCTTCCAAGCGCGATAGATGCTGCGGCCGAGAGTTCGGCGGGCGTGGAAGTTCTCGAGGAAGGGGAGACTGGTGGAGCGTCTGCGGTTGTACCGGTCCCAGACCCCGGGGTCGAGTCGAGCTGCTTCGCCGGCGTGCAGCCACGTACCGTAGAGGTAGGGAGCAGACCCTCCGGGGTAGCGCTGAAGCTCATACGTGCCGGATCGATCCACCGGCAGCAGCCGGTTCGAATCGGCGGCTGCGCGCGCGATCATGTCGTACTCGGCGCTGCGCAGGCGGCCGAAGTCCGAGAACTTCGTCTCATTGTAGACCGCGTAGCCTTCATTCAGCCAGGCCGGGGCCAGAGCGTTCGGCATGCTGATGCGCCCGAATACGTGGCGGAGCGCCCTGGGTACGCCGGCTGCCTGGTCGGTCTGCAGGATATGCGCGTATTCGTGGAGAATCAGCAAACGCAACCAGTCGCCTTCGTTTGACTTGCTGCCGGCCGGCGGCGTCGGGATGATGGTGATGGTGTTCTTCGGGAAAGGAGCGGCCCAGCCATTGAAGTAGTCGTAGAAGTCGGCAATGACAACTTGGGTACGGGTCTCTGGGGTCCATCCCACGACCGGCGTTAGCGTGGCATGGACCTCCTCGGCGATGCCCGCGACTTCTCTCGCCAGCCAGGTGCTGGAGCTGTCGGGACGGCCGCGGCAGGAGAAGTGGACGTCGAAGTGCTGGGATTCGACGGTGTACCAACTGAGACGCGGGTCGATGCTGATGCCTCCGGGCACCTGGGCGAAGAGGAAGAGCGGGAAGAGGCAGGGGACAAAGAGACATAGGGATAGAGGGATAGAGTGCCGAAGAGCCAAAGTAGAAAGCACGAAGTGGAAATGGCAGAGTCCGGACTTGTGCATTGCCCCTTGGAACTTTCTCCTTCGCCCTCGATCCCTTTGTCCCTTTATCTCTCTATCCCTTTCCTACAGCAGCGACAGGCGCTTGATGAGCATCGTGGCGTAGGAGCCGGGCGGGAGGAAGAAGGAGAGCACGAGTTTCTTGCGGCCGGGGTAGAGGTCGTCGGCTTCGGGCGCAGTCGCCCTCATGTTCTCCGGTAGGACCACGGCTTTGCGCGGGTAGGCTTTGAAGAACACGCCGCGGATGCGCAGCTTCAGCTCCAGTTGGTCGAGGCTCAGGCCTTCGCGGGCCAGGACCTGGTTGGTGACCCGCGCCGCCCGCTCGCTGGCAAACTCCGCGTCCGGCCCCGGCGCCGGGACGACCAGCTTGGACAGGAACTTCGCGTCTGTCGGGTTCAGTTCGTCGTAGAAGGCAAGAGAGCCGAGGAAGTACTCCAGCTGCCGGAGTGGCGCTTTGAGGTCTGCCAGCAGTGCGGCCAGGATTTCGTTCCAGAGCCATGCCTGATAGGCGTTGACGAAGAGCTCGAGCAGCTGGCGCGGGATGAGATAGACCGCGCCTTTGAAGTCCTTGGGGCTGATGCTAAGATGCCGAATCGCCGGCTGGCCCTCAGGCGGCGCAAGTTCCAGCAATCGTCGCCAGTTACCCCAGTTGTCTTCGATGGCGGACTTGCGGCGTCGTGTCTGCGTGTCGTCGGCCGACGATGGCGTGCCCAGCCAGAGTCGGAGAGCGCCGTTGAAGTGGCCGGCGATGAGGCGGCGGGCGATGAAGCCCTGGCCGTGTCGGGCCGACCCAAGGCGCTGCTCGTCGTAGTAGTTCGGGAAGCCGAACCGGTTGACCTTGGGCAGCGCGGAGAGGATTGCCGATGCCTCATCGTCGGTCAGGGCGCGCAGCGTGACCTTGAATGAGTTGCCGAGCAGCACGTCGCGGCTGACCGGTTCATCGGCCATCCCGGCCAGGCGGAGCGTGTAGTTCTTCTCGACCACTTGCTTTGGGCCGCGGCCCGGCAGGGAGAGGTACTGCACCGAGAGGGCGTAGCGGTCCTTGAGCCCGGCCCGGCTGAGCTTCCTCAGACCGTGACGTTGTTCCAGATGGGTGATGACGTCGAGGGTGTTCCAGAAGCGTTTCTCAAGCCGGTAGACCGAGTGGGCCCCGGCTCGTTTCAGACGGAGCCTCAGGCGTTCCTCGACGCGGAAATCCTCTGGCCGGGCCTTCAGCTTCATGTTGGAAACGAGAGCCGGTATTCACCACCAAGACACAAAGGCACAAAGACAATCCGACCGGCAGCAGGCACCCGGGCCGCTCCAATCCGTCCGGACCTTCGTGTCTTGGTGTCTTTGTGGTAGGGTTCCGTTTCTGTCCCCTTGGCGTCTTGGCGGTTCAATTCCGGTGCCCCCGTGTTAGGCTGAGCGGAGGTTCTTGGCCACCAGCAACGCGCCGATCACGATGAAAAGCACGCCCGCGCCCAGCTGGACCAAGCGCACCGGCAGGACCCGGCTGAGCGCACTGCCGATGACGCAGGCCAAGAGCGAGCTCGTGACCAGGGCAAGTGAGCTGCCGACGAAAACCGACAAGAACGTGTTCTTGCCCGTGGCGAAACAGAGCGTGGCAAGCTGTGTCTTGTCGCCAAGCTCGGCCAGGAAGACCGAGCCGAATGTGGTCAGCAGGAGTCTCCAGTCCATTCTGTCTCCTTAGTGGGCGGCGACGAGGGCTTCGACGTCCGAGACCTTGCCGGCCGGCAGGACCATCAGCTCGCGGTCGATTCTGCGGGCGAGGCCGGCGAGAACATTGCCCGGTCCGACTTCGAAGAAGCGTTTGCAGCCAAGCTGTTTGGCGCTTTCGACGGTCGCGACCCAGCGGACGGGCGATATGAGCTGCCGGGTCAGACAGTCGCGGACATCGGCGGCAGTCGTGACCGGCTTGCCGGTGACGTTGGCGACGACCGGGAAGGATGGAGTGTGAATCTCGAAGCTTCCCAGGAAGTCGGCGAACTCGGCCGCCGATTCTTTGAGCAGGGGCGAATGGAATGCGCCGGATACAGGCAGGAGCACGGCTTTGAGCGCGCCGCGCGTCTTGGCCAGCTCGGCCGCGGCCTTGACAGCCGGGACCTCGCCGGAGATGACCGTCTGCTTCGGCTCGTTGTAATTGGCCGGTACAACCACGCCACCAACCTCCTTGCAGAGCAGCTCGACTGCTCCTGCGTCCATGCCGATGATTGCGGCCATTGTACCGGGGTTCTTCTCTCCCTCGGCATACATCAAGGCGCCGCGGCGCTTCACGAGCTTCATCACTGAGTCGAAGTCGAGCGCGCCCGCAGCGTACAGGGCTGAGTACTCGCCGAGGCTGTGACCGGCAGCCATTGCCGGGCTGAGCTTCGGCAGTACTGCCAGCGCCGCGAGCGAATGGGTCAGGATAGCCGGCTGGGTGTAGCGGGTCTGGCGCAGCTTATCTTCCGGACCTTCGAACGACAGCGCCTTGATGGGGAGCTCGAGGACCTGCTCGGCATGTTCGTACACGTCGTGGGCCGGCGCGAACTTCGCGTACAGATCCGCGCCCATGCCGACGGACTGCGAGCCCTGTCCGGGGAAAAGGAGACCGATTGGGTCACTCATCGTGTTGCCTTTCTGTGGGGCCTGCTTCGGGTCGTTGGTGCGGAACCTGCCCGCGCGCAACGACACGCTTCTGACGGTCACTGTCCATCATACGGTTCGAGTCGGCAGTGTCAAAGCCGGCAGGGCAGCGATGAAACAGGGAAGGCTGAAACAGGATACGAAGGGGAACCGGTGTCCTTCATCTCTCCGCCTTCATCCTCTCGGCTCTAGGTCCAGCGGATTGTTTGACCCGCCGGGAGTTGACCGGTATGATTCCCGCCACCCGCTGATGAAGCGAATTGCCGCTCTGTTGCTCTTCTCTGTCGCCGTTGCGTGCGCGGCCACGGTCGGCTATGTCTCGATCGAGACGGACTCGCTGCCGGATCAGGTCTATCTCGACGCCACGACCGTGCCGATGACCGTAGCTCCCGTCGTGGTCGAGGCCCTGCCGGGCAAGCACTTCGTCAGCTTGTTCCCGCCGAAGACCGTGTACAGAGCTTCAGTTGACGAGGCGCCCGAGCAGTTCTGGGACAGGCTAAGAAAACTGGGCGCGATTCCTGACCAGCCCGGTCTTATCTCGAGCTACGAGGCCGGTTCGGTGCGCGTGGGTACCGAATGGGTCTACGTATCGCCGGACGACACGGTCAAGGTCAGGCTCTCGCATGCCGAAGTGCTCAAGACCTACCGCCGGGACTCCGGTTGCGCGATGAACACGTTCATCGGCTGGACCATCGGCATCGGCGCGACCATGGTCCTTGCCATCATCTTCTCCCGCATCAACACCTGAAACACCTGAAACACGATTGACAATTGTCGATTGACGATTGTCGATTGTTGGCGCGACGCCGGGTACGAACGGCCTGAGGCCCTGCTTCTCGAGTCCTCTTCGTGTCTTGGTGTCTTGGTGGTGAAACACCCACGAAGCTTCCTCCCAAAAGAAGCGGGCGGGCAAGCGCCCGCCCGTAGCTAGGTAGGACAGCTCTACCAGCGGTTGCCGCCGCCGTCGCCGCCGCGGTTGCCACGCTCGCGCGGGCCGCGACTCTCGGTGCGGGCGCGGGCTTCGTTCACGGTCAGCGGACGCCCGTCCATCTGGTACTGGTTCAGAGCCGCGACGGCCGCCGCCGCCGCCTCATCCGTAGCCATTTCCACGAATGCGAATCCGCGGGAACGCTCGGTGAACTTGTCCTTAACGATCTCAGCCGAGGCTACCTCGCCGTGCTGGCTGAACAGCTCGCGCAGCTGGTCCTCGGTCGCGCTGAAGGGAAGGTTCCCCACAAACACGCGCTTTCCCATGTATCTACCTCCGAACAGGTTTACGCTTGGGGCACGTTACGGAACTACGGGTGCGGGCATGTAGGACATACTGACCTGACTCATAGACTCCCGGCCGACCACAAGCACTCTCGAGACCTCGCGCTGTTTGCCGGATACCAGGCCTCGCGGTACCCGGCGTGTCATGTTAACTTCCGGGTCTACTGTGTCAAGTGAAATCACGGGCGGGTGAAATCACGGGCGGGTATCGGCAGGGCGCAACGCGTTGCGGCGTGCGCGTGGGCTTCCTCGCTGCCCTCCAAGAAGTTTGCGGGTTGGCTGGCAGCGCGATGCCCCTGAGTTTCCCGAGATGGGGTGCTCGTTCCTGATTTGTCTACGCACGGAACGGCCTTCTCTCCTATCCTCTCGGTAGTTCCCCCTGGAGCGGGGAGTACTGCTCCCGCTCCTTCACCCCGGCTGATACGCGCTTTCATGTCAGGAGTAACTGACCACGGTCCCACGCCGCAGGAAGACGAAGAAGAGGAGTAGGGCGTGAGTGTCTATTCGATGGGCGGCGGGCGATGAATCCGAGGTCGGGCATCTACTTCATGCGCGAGGAGCCACAAGCCGCAAGCTCCAGGCTACAAGCAGTCAGGAAGGTTGTACTGCAGCGGCAGTCGGCATCCTCCTCACCCCAACCCTCTCCTCAGTGAGGAGAGGGGGAGCCATCTGTGTCCATCTGCGTTCGTCTGTGGTTGATTGACCGGCCATCTTGCTTCGGGCATAGTTTGACTTTGCGCCTGAGTCGGTGAGAATCTAGGCGTGAGACTGCCGAAGAATCTTGGCTGTCATCCGTGCCGGGAGGGGACGGTTTGAAGGGCATTGAAATACGGCCGTTCGTCATCGAGGATACCGACCAGGTGCTGGAGGTGTGGAGCCTGGCCGGTATGACCACGCCGGAACGGAACCCCCGCTCCGACATCCAGAAGAAGCTCAGGCACAGCCCGGAGTCGTTCTTTGTCGGCGTCTTGGATGACAAGGTCGTGGCCACGGTCATGGTTGGCTACGACGGCCACCGAGGCTGGATCTACTCGCTGGCGGTCAGACCCGATCTGCAGCGCAGGGGCATAGGTACGCAGATGATGGAGCATGCTGAGAGCTGGCTGCGGCAGCAAGGTTGTCCTCGGGCTAAACTCCAGGTTGATGAGGCCCGAGGCGACGTGGCCGGATTCTACCGGAAACTCGGCTACGAGGTCCAACCCCTGGTCAGCATGGCCAAGTGGTTCCGCGTCTCGGGTTCTTGACTTCGGCCTCTGCGGGGAATACAATTGGCCGGAGTTCCCAAAGCGCCCGTAGCTCAATTGGATAGAGTGCCGGACTACGAATCCGTAGGTTGCGCGTTCAAGTCGCGCCGGGCGCGTTCTGAAGCAGGGGTTCAAGGGTCCAAGGGTTCACGGGCTCGGGTCAGGGCCAAGAGCCAGAGCCCCAGAACCCCGGAACCCCAGAACCTTTCGTTGGACCATGAGCGGTGGATGAGGGTGGCGCTGGCTGAGGCTGAGGCTGCGGCCGCGGAGGGCGAGGTGCCGGTGGGGTGCGTGGTGGTGCACGAAGGCCGGATAGTCGGCCGGGGGCACAACCGCACCGAGGCGCTCAAGGACCCGACCGCACATGCCGAGATAGTCGCAATCGGAGCCGCCGCGACCGCGCTTGAGAACTGGCGGCTGACCGGGGCGACGGTCTATTCCACTATCGAGCCATGCCTGATGTGCGCCGGAGCTCTGACTTTGGCAAGGCCCGACCTCGTGGTGTTCGGCGCGAGGGATCCGAAGTTCGGCTGCCTGGGCTCGCGCTATGACATAGCCCGCGACAATCGCTTCAATCACGAACTGAGCGTGGTCGAGGGGGTGCTGGCGGTGGAGTCCGCGAGTCTGCTTAAGGAGTTCTTCCGGTTGCGGCGCAAGAAGCCGCAATGATATCTTTTTGGAGAGATGGCCGAGTGGACGATGGCGCGTGACTCGAAATCACGTATACCCGCAAGGGTATCGGGGGTTCAAATCCCTCTCTCTCCGTACTATTCGACAAGTGAGCAGCCAGGAGTTAGGAGCTAGAGTGAGCGGCAGGATACGATTCGCGCTGCTCTTTGCCGTCGCCGTGCTATCGCTGCCGACGGCCGAGGGACGGCAGCTTCGTCTGGTGAAGTCGCAGCGGCGGAGCATCCCGGGTGAGGCGGCGCAGGCCGCGCGGTTCCTGCAATCGTACACCACGCTGCAGGAAGACGAGCCGGCATTCGAGCGCTTCCGGTTCAAGCCGACCGACGCCGACCTCGACCGTATCAGGAAGCTGCAGGCCGGCGGCACCGACACGGTACGCGTGCTCTGCCTGCGGGTGGAGTTTCTATCCGACACAACTCCCTTGACAACCGGCAATGGCAAGATGGACACGCTCGGGTTCCTTTCGCCGGACTCAGGCCTCTTTTATGACCCGCCGCACTTCAAACGTTACTTCGAAAGGCAGATGGAAGGGCTCCGCAACTACTACTTGGCCCAGTCGCTGGGTAAGTTGTACGTCGAGTTCACGGTGATGCCTTCCGGGGAAAAGACCTGCTATCAGCTTCCGCGCGAGATGCAGTTCTATGGCGACACCATCTCCTTCGCTGCGGTTGAGGTCGGGCTGGTACGTCTGATGCGCGATGCGTTCAAGGTTGCAGACGAGGATCCGGAACTGCACTTCGGCGACTATGACGAGTTCATCGTGTTCCACGCCGGTTCCGGTCTTCAGTCGGACTTCGGTCTGAGAAACGACTCGCCGTTCGACCTTCTGGCCGGCGAGATTCCCTCCGGCGCGATCCAGGCCTACCTGGGCGAGCCGCACATCTCGGTGGATTCCGGCCGTACCCATATCGAGCAAGGGACGGTGCTGCCGGAGATGATGCGTCAGGACACCATGTACGAAGGCCAGACCAACATCCTTGGCATGACGGGTCTGGCTGGAACGCTCTTCCACGAGTTCGCGCATCTGCTGGGAGCCTACGACCTGTACGATGTGACCGGCGCGACTATGGGCGTGGGCGGATGGAGCTTGATGGGCTACGGCAGCTGGCTTGGAGACTACGGGGCGGGAGCTCCGCCCGGCGTCGTCCCGGGATTCCTGGATGCGTACCATCGTACGCTGTTTCTCGACACCATCAGCCAGGTGAGGACGGTCAGGGTGCCGATGGAGTCGATCCCGATATTCGCAGCGGAGATGGACACGGAACTCTTCAGCCAGCGGGGTGATTCGCTGCGCCCCACCATCGTCAAGATACCGATAAGCCCGGAAGAGTACTTCCTGATTGAGAACCGCCAGGTAGACGTCAAACAACCCGACACGATTGACGTGGACGTCGAGGATGGCGTGGTCATCGCGGTGGGCGGCAGTGAGTACGACTTCTTCCAGCCCGGGTCCGGTCTGCTCATCTGGCACATAGACCGGAGGGTGCTGGCCGACTACGGGCCGTTCAATGCCGTCAACATCGACCCGGCGCGCAAGGGCGTGGACCTGGAAGAGGGCGATGGCGTGCAGGACTTCGACGTGCCCTACTGGCAGTCGCGGGCGCCGAACTACGAGGTCTACGGGCATAAGTACGATCCGTTCTCCAAGGGCGGGTACAACGACAGCTTCACCGCCTACACTAACCCCAACACAGACGCGTACAAAGGTCGCAGCTACATCGGCGTCAGGCTGCTGGGGGCCGTCGACTCGACCGCGCCATTGAAGGACACGGTCATCTCGGTGAAGGTCGGATGGGACCTGTACCAGCCGGGGTTCCCGAAGGTGGTCGGCAACACCCCATTCCTGTCGGCCTTCGCTGCCGACATGGACGGCAACGACACACTCGATATCGCGGTCATCGACGCGGGCGGCGGGCTGAAGATGTGGCGGTCGAACGGATCCGCGCTCCGGCCGCCGTTGAGCATAGGAGCCACGACCAGGGCTGACATCGCCATCGGCGACGTAGCCGGTGACTCGAGACTCGAGGTTGTGGCCGCCGGGAATGACACTCTTGTCACGGTCGTCCCGGTTTCAGGCGCGCCGACCCGGATCAAGGTGGGGGACAGGGTTTTTGCTGCGCCGGTGCTGGCAGATCTGGACGGAGACGGCAAGAAGGAGATCATCGTTGGTTCGACCGACATGAAGCTGTATGCCTGGAAGGGCGACGGCAGCCTGATGCCGGGATTCCCGGTGGCGGTGGGCTCGGAAATCCGCGCGGCCGTGGCGGTAACCGATACCGTCCGTCCCCGGATCGTCCTGCTGAGCGGCGATGGGAGGCTGTTTCTCTACGAACCGGATGGATCGCTCGTGAGCGGCTTCCCGGTAGTGCTGAGTATCTCGCCGTTCTACGCCAAGGCCCAGCCTCTGGTTGCCGACTTTGACCGGGATGGAAGCAGAGAGATTGCTGCGGTGGCCGGCGGCGAGCACGACTACCGTCTCTACGTGGTGGGCCTCGACGGTACGGTCAAGTTCCGGTCCCGCGAGTTCATCCGGAGTCCATTCACGGGCACGCTGTCAGCCGCGGATATGGACGGCGACCTGTACCCGGATGTGCTTGCCGCCTCGATGAACGACCTCTTTGCGTTGAACCGCAGCGGGAACCTGGTCTCGAACTACCCGTTCACGCAGGAGTCCACCTATACGACGACGGAACTGGCCGGTAACTGGATCATCACGGTTGACGTCTACTTCCAGTACGCATCTTCGCCGGTCGTGGCTGACGTGGATGGTGATGGAGGGTCGGATTTGATCATCGGGTCGCCTGAGTACGGTTTGCTCGGCCTGGACGGCACAACCGGAAAGCCGCTGCCGTTCTTTCCGCTGATGGCAACGGCGGGAATCAGTGCCGTGCCGCTTGCCGTTGACCTGGACGGTGACGGCAAGCTGGAACTGGCTGCCGGCGACGATTCCGGCACGTTCTATGTCTGGAAAATGCCGGGCCCGGCCAGCGGCATCAAGTGGCCGTGCGCGTATCACGATGCCTGCCACACCGGTCTCATCCTGGAATCAGAGCTCCCTCCCTGGCAACCGCGTACGCATACCGGGCTGGTCGACAAGCTGTACGTATACCCGAACCCGGCGGGCAGTTCCGTCAACGTCCGCTACCACCTGCATGATGCCGACGAGGTGAAGCTTCGGCTTCTGGACATGGCCGGGGAACCGGTCGGCGCGGAGTTCGACGGCCAGGCGGTGAAGGATGCCGACAACGAGACAACGGTTGACCTGAAGAAGATTACACCCGGTACGTACGTGGTCAGGCTTGAAGCGAAGCGACCCGGGCGACGCGAGGTGAAGTTCACGAAGCTGGCGGTCATAAGGTAGGCCACGGCATTGCGGATTGCAGATCGCAGGTTGCAGACCGGCCTGCTTGCAGCCACGTTGGCTGCGGCCGTGGCACTGGCTGGGCCGGTGGCCTCAGATCCGGGCCGCTATGGCCAGCTCGCCGTGATGCGAACTCCCGAAAACCCGAGGCCGTTGCCGCGCGGGCTGGCACAGCCGCCTCGGCGTACACAGCGGGGCGAGGCGGGCGGGGCGTGGAGCGGGGGACCGGGCGCCGACGGCGTAATCAAGAACGACTTTGTCCTCAACGACGATACGGCGAGCGGCTGCCAACAGCTGGCGCCGAAGCTCGCGGTGGATGGTTCGGGCAACTTCGTGGTGAGCTGGTATGAGTTCCGCGATGGGGACGCAGACGCCTGGTACCAGAGGCTGGACTCGGCCGGGAACCTGATCGGAGCGAACGGACGCCTGAACACCGACATCACCATGGGATGGCAGGGAGACCCGTCGAGCGCGATGCGGCCGGACGGCCAGTCCCTTTTCTGCTGGGAAGACCGGAGAGACATCGGCAACTCCGATCTCTTCGCGCAGCGGTTCAGCGCCGCCGGCGCGCGCCTGGGAGACAACTCGCGGGTCAGCGATTCCGCAGCCGGTGGCGACCAGAGCATTTCCGGGGCGTGGACGTCGCCCGGCGGCGTTACCCTGCTGGCGTGGGATGACCGGAGGTTCGGCCTGACCGGTGACATATTCGCGCAGTTCTTCAATCCCGACGGCACGCCGCTGGACACGAACTTCCGGGTGAATGACGACCAGATCGGGTACGCGAACCAGTACGAACCCGAGGTCTCCGGTGACAGCTCGGGCAGGTTCACGGTAGCCTGGATGGATGGCAGGGGCCAGGGAAGCATGGACTGGAATGTCTTCTATCAGCGATTCAACTCCCAGGGCCAGCGGATCGGCGCGAATGTCAAGGTCACTACCGACGTCAGCACCCAGTGGACCCCGGACGTGGCCTGCGGAGCAGGAGGTGAGTTCGTCGTTACCTGGGACGACGCGCGAAACGGCAACTGGGATGTATACGGTCAGCGCTACGGTGACGACGGCAATCCTCGCGGCCAAAACTTCCGGGTCAATGATGACAACGGGAGCACCGGCCAGCACGGTTCCGGAGCAGCCGTGAACAAGTACGGCGAGTTCATCGTGGTGTGGACCGACGGCCGGAATGGTGAGGATGACGTCTACGGGCGGCGATACGACGCGGGCGGAGTCCCGCAGGGACTCGGCTTAAGGTTGAGCGATGTGAGTACCGGCAGCCAGATGAACCCCAGCATCGAGGCGCGTCCCGACGGTGGATACTGGGTGGTTTGGGCCGACGCCCGTTCCGGCAACCACGACATCTACTGCCAGCGTCTCAGCCGGAACGGCAGCAAGGTCGGCGCCAACTTCCGCATCAACGACGACCGCGGCAGCGCGCTGCAGCGCTGCCCGTCCATCGGCATGGACGCAGCCGGCGCCATCTGCATTGCCTGGGAGGACGAGCGGAACGGCGCCAGCGACATCTATCGGTGTGTCACCGACGCAGCCGGGAATCTGCTCGGGGCAAACCTGCGGGTCAATGGTGACGGTCCGGGTGGAGCGCCGCAGTACTACCCGAGTGTGGCCGGGGGTGCCGGCCTGTTTCTTGCCGCCTGGACCGACATGCGGGCCGGGTCGGATTCCACCGATATCTACGCGCAGTACCTGGATGCCGGCGGAAGCGCGGTTGGCCCCAACTTCCTGGTCAACTCCGACGGGGCGAGCGCGTCCCAATGGTATCCGTACGTGGCGATGGACTCAGGCAACAACGCGGTCGTTCTCTGGATGGATTCGCGTGGCGGTCCGAACCAGATGTACTGCCGCAGGTACGATTACAGCCGCAACCCGCTGGGCCCGGAGTTTGCGGTGCAGGACACAGCCGGCTACGGGTACTACGGCAGCGCAGCCATGAACAGGAGCGGGCGCTTCGTTGCCGCCTGGATGGACTATCGTTCCGGGGCCTCGGATATCTACTGCCAGGCTTTCCGGGCTGACGGCTCACGCATCGGCAGCAACATCCGGGTGAACACAGACCCGGACGGCACGTATCACGGCTATCCGTCGTGCGCGATTGATGAGCGGGGCCGGTTTGCCGTGGCCTGGGAGGATACGAGGAGAGATGCGTATGACGTGTACGTGCAGTGGTTTGATTCGGCCGGAACGAGAATCGGCGACAACGAGCGGGTCAACGACAATCAGGCAGCCGGGGACGCCTACTCGCCCAGTTGTGCGTACGCTCCGGATGGCAGGCTGGCCGTGGAGTTCAACGATGAGCGGGACTTCCCCGGCAACCCGCAGATCTACTGCCAGAGATTCGATTCGGCCCGCGCGCGCATCAGCTTCAACAAGATGGTGAATGAGCCCAAGCTGTTTCCGAACAACCACCACTGGACGGTCGGGCAGAGTGTCGTTGCCGGCAACGGGGTACTGGCATTCACCTGGGCCGACAACCGCCGTCACAAGGGTTTTGACATCTATGCCAAGCTGACTGACTGGGACCTGATCGGCGTCGATGAAGAGGCGCGAAACCACGGACTGCAGACGAGGGCCACGGGCCGGCAGAGTATCCTGGGGCGGTACGGGCGGCTGGAGGTCAGTCGGCAGGACCCGGGCGGGTGCGCCTCGCTCTACGATGCTGCCGGCAGGCAGGTGAGACAGGCGGCAAATGCAGACCGATCTGCCATCGACCTGCACGGTATCAGTCCTGGCACGTACTTCCTGGTCACCAGGAGCGGTGTCGCTTCCGAGTGTCGCAAAGTTATTGTAGAATGAGAGAGTGACTATGATGCTGAGCACGTTTCTCGCACTGGCAGTAGCAGTCCAGCCTGCAGTCGGTTCGCCCGCGCCGAAATCTTCCCCTCGCGGCCGCGCCATCCTTGCGTCCCTGGCGCTGCCCGGGACGGGACAGATGATGTTGGGCAGCGCGAAGCGTGGCGAAGCCCTGCTCTGGTTGGACGGCACGCTCTGGGCGCTCTGGTCCGGGTTCTCCTGGTACGGCTCGGCCCGGGAGCGAGACGCTCGTCTCTTTGCCGGGCGCGAGGCCGGCGCTGACCTGACCGTCAGGAAGTTGAGCTACTACCGGGCATTGGAAAGGTACGACAATGCCGACGAGTACAACGAGGAAGTAAGGTCTGATGCCCGGGACATCTTCCCTGATGATCCGGAACGCCAGCACGCGTACTACCTGAACGAGGGATACTTCGGTTCGGAGGCCTGGAACTGGAGTTCGGACTCGGCTCGCGTCCGCTACTGGGGGACGAGGCGGGCGGGCCGGGATGCGGCGCTGAACGCGCAGTTTGCGGTCGGAGCTCTGGTGCTCAATCGGCTCGTCAGCTTCATAGACTGCGCATTCTTTGCCGGCCGTGAAGGAACGGCAGGCCGGGTCGAGTTCCGTCCCGGTGACGCCGAGCCCGGCATCAAAGTCTGCTACCGATTCTAGGCGAAGGGGAGAAGTCCCAAGTGGAAATGGCCAGGTCCGGACTTTGTCATTCTCCCCTTTCTACTTTCCACTTGACCGTCTGACCACTCAGTCCTTTGGATCACGGACTTCCCGAATCATCGCGTAGGGTCGACTTCCTCGTCATTGGTTCCGGCATGGCCGGGCTCTGGTTCTCGCACCGCGTGAGCCGGACCGGCTCGGTCTTGCTCGTCACCAAGAAGGCGGACACCGAGTCGAATACCAACTATGCCCAGGGCGGAATCGCCGCCGCGGTCGAGACCGATGATAGTGCCCGGCTCCACTGCGAGGACACGATCCGGGCCGGCGGCGGCATCGCGCATCCTGATCTGGTCCGGCTCGTTACCGAAGGCGGGCCGGGGCTGGTCCGCGAGCTGTTCAGCCTCGGCGTGCCCTTCAACACCTATGCCGACGCCTCGGGCCATGAGCACTTCGACCTCGGGCAGGAGGGCGGGCACCGGCGCCGGCGCATCGTCCACGCCCATGACTTCACCGGCGCCGAGATCGAGCACGGGCTGCTCAGGGCAGTCCGGTCAAACCCGAACGTCACGATGCTCGAAGAGCACTTCGCGGTCGATCTGGTCCTGGACGATAGCGGGCGCTGCTGCGGCGCCCGCGTTCTCGATACGTCGAGCGGAACGGTTGAGATAGCCGGCGCGCGGGTCTGCCTGCTGGCTACCGGTGGCGCAGGTCAGGCCTGGCTGCACACCACCAACCCGCGGATTGCCACCGGTGACGGTGTCGCCATGGGCTACCGGGCCGGCGCGAGAATAGCCAACATGGAGTTCGTCCAGTTCCACCCGACCGCGCTCTACGGACATCTGCTGGAGGGCCGCGCCTTTCTCATCTCCGAAGCGGTGCGGGGAGAGGGCGCAGTTCTCCGGACTCGCGACGGCCACGCATTCATGCCCGCCTATCACCCGGATGCGGATCTGGCGCCGCGCGACGTAGTGGCGCGGGCCATAGCTACGGAACTGAAGCAACGCGGAGGAGACTATGTCCTGCTCGATGCCACGCACCTTGATCCCAGGCGGCTGTGCGAGCGGTTTCCCAACATCAGCCGGACCTGCCTGAGACTCGGCATCGACATCACGCGCCAGCCGATACCGGTAGTGCCGGCAGCACACTACATCTGTGGTGGAATCGAGACGAACGACTGGGCCGAGACTTCGGTCCCGGGGCTCTATGCTGCGGGCGAGTGTGCCTGTTCGGGACTGCACGGCGCGAACCGGCTGGCTTCGAACTCGCTCCTGGAAGCGCTCGTGATGGCGGACCGGGCAGCGGAAAGAGCCGTGGAGAGCTCAGATTCCAGAGTCCAGAGTCCAGAGTTCAGAGTTCGCGGTCCGGAACTCAACTCCGGTCTCCGGTCTCCGGTCCCGGACTCCGGGTCTGAACTTGTCGCGGGACTCAGACAGCGCCTGCAGGACCTGATGTGGCAGTACGCCGGGATTGTCAGGTCTGATGCCGGCCTGGCCGAAGCCCGACGCGAACTCATGAAGCTGGCAGGCGAGGGCGACAGGACCGGGCAGACGGTCGCCGCCATGGAGCTCCGCAACCTGCTGGCCGCGTCACTACTCGTCGTCGAATGCGCCATCAGGAGGCTAGAGTCGAGAGGCCTGCACTACAATGAAGACCACCCGAACCCGGACGACCGGTACAAACGCGACACGGTCGTCAGCCGGTCGGAAATCGAGTCCCCGGCTTCCTGACTCGGCAGACCGGCTGCTCGAGCGGTTCGCCGACTACCTGCTGGTCGAGCGGAGCGTCACCCGCGGGTCGGCCGACTGCTACCTTGCCGACCTGAAGCAGTTCTTCCTCGCCATGCCGGAAACTGCCCTGCGCCCGGCTGAAACCAGCCGGAAGACGCTTCACGACTACGCGCGACAACTCGGTGCCGCCGGGCTCGCCACCACGACGGTTGCGCGCAAGCTCGTGTCGGTCCGGCTCTTCTACCGTTTCCTTGCGTCCGAACAGCATCTGGCGGCAAACCCGGCCGACGACATCGACCTGCCCAAGCAACGCCGCAAGCTGCCGAGCGTCCTGACCCAGGACGAGATAGCGAAGCTGATAGAAGCGGCGGGCAGCGCGCCGGACCGCTTCTGGGCTCTGCGCAGCCGGGCGATGCTGGAGGTGATGTACGGGAGCGGGCTCCGGGTGTCGGAACTCCTGGGCCTTGTGACCTCGAACATCGCGCTCGCGGACGGGTTCCTGCGGGTGATGGGCAAGCGCAGCAAGGAACGGGTCGTGCCGGTCGGACAGCCCGCGCTCAGCGCGGTGCGCGACTACCTGAGCGCGGCCCGGCCCCACTACGCCGGGAAGAAGACGAGCCCCAGCCTGTTCCTGAACCATCGCGGCGGCAGGATGTCAAGGATGGGGTTCCTCAAGATTCTCCGCTCCTGTGTGGCGCTGGCCGGAATCAAACGTCGCGTCACCCCGCACACGCTCCGCCACTCTTTCGCCACCCACCTGCTCGAAGGTGGTGCGGACCTGCGGGCAGTGCAGGAGATGCTCGGCCACTCGAGCATCGCCACCACCCAGATCTACACCCACGTTGATCGTGAGTATCTGAGAGAAACCCACCGGACTTTCCACCCGCGCGGATAACCCCAAGCGGGATCGGGGGTCGGGGTTCGGGGGAGAACGGACGGCCGGAACGCTATGGTTAGCCCGCTTGCCTTGTGCTCAGTGCTCGGATGAGAGCTTTCAGCAATCTGCCGACCAGTCCAGACTGATCAAGTGCGACAGCCCGAACTCTTCATTGCGTGGCAGTTCTTTGGTTAGTTTGTAGGTGAGCCGCACCGGGGTCATTGCCTCCTGCCAAACCTTCAAGTCGCGGTAAACCCGGATGTCTTTGCTCGGGCCGGATTCCGGCGCCCCGGTCCCTGATCCCTGATCCCCGGTCCCCGCCTAGATGACCGAGACGCCGAAGGTGCCGCGGACGACCTTGCCGATAACGCGGCTGCCCGGAATCGAGCCGAGGAGACGGTCTACCTGCGTCGGCGCCACCATGAGCACCATGCCCATCCCCATGTTGAACGTCTGATACATCTCTTCGTCCGGCACGTCCCCCAGCCGCTGAATCAGACGGAAGATCGGCAGCGGACGCCAGCTCGACTTGTGGATGATGACAGAGACCTCGTCGGGCAGGAGACGGCCAATGTTGCCGGCGAAGCCGCCACCGGTGATGTGGGCAAGCGCGTGAATTCGGCTGAGCAGGGGATAGACCGGCTTCAGGTAGGAGCGATGCGGACGGAGCAGTTCTTCACCGATCGGGCGGGAGAGACCTTTGACTCGCGAGTTGACTTTGAGCCCGGCTTTGTCGAAGAGCACGCGGCGCGCGAGGGAATAGCCGTTGGTGTGGAGTCCGTTTGAAGGTATGCCGATGACCGCGTCGCCGGGCGAGATGCTCTGGGTGTTCGTGATCCGGCGCCGCTCGACCGTGCCGACGATGAAGCCGGCCAGGTCGAAGTCACGGGGTTTGTAGATGTCGGGCATCATCGCGGTTTCCCCGCCGACGAGCGAGCAGTTGTTGTCACGGCAGGCCCTGCCCAGGCCCTTGACGATTTCGAGCAGGGATTGCGGGGCGAGATTCGAATGGGCGATGTAGTCGAGAAAGAAGAGCGGCCGCGCCCCGAGCGTCAGGATGTCGTTGACCGAGTGGTTGACGATGTCAATGCCGACTGTGTCGTAGCGGCCGCAGAGCCGGGCCACGACCAGTTTGGTGCCCACGCCGTCGCAACTGCCGACCAGCACCGGGTCGCGCATCTTCGGTACCCGACAGAGCGACCCGAACAAGCCGACTTCGGAGAGGACCTGCGGTCCATAGGTTGAACGGGCGATGCCTGCGATCCGACGCTTGACCGCGTCCATGGCATTGATATCGACGCCGGCGTCACGGTAGAGCATGGCTAGTGCCTTTCAGTCTCTCTGTTTGGCGGAGTGGAGCTTCTGCGCATCAGGCCTCTAGTGTACTACGCTGACGCGCGTTGTCACCGAATTCCCATTGCTTGAAAGACGGCAGAAGTAGACCCCGGCAGGCGCCCGGCTGCAGTCCCAGGTGAAAGGGCCGCGGTAACCGGTCGATGTCAGCAGGCGACCGTCGGGTGAGAAGATGTCCATGCGTCCGGCACCAGAGGCAGGAGAAGAGCTGAGGTGGACGCGGTTGCGGGCGGGATTGGGTGAAGCCGTCAAACGGGACGAATCGAGGGGTGATGACGCCCTGGTCACAGGTAAGCGGTCGGATCCAATCACGATATCGAAGTTGAGTGACTGGGTGTACTGCTGTCCGGAAGCGCTGAAGCTTAGTTCCAGCCGCAGCGGCACGCGCCGGCCGAGTGGGATCGTACTCCATGCCCGCAGGTGAAACCGGGTCGCGTGGTTACTAACCGCACTTCCCCGGGCGGCGTTGGGGAACGGGCGTGCGGGGTCGAGTACTTCCACGCCGTACTCGCCTGATATGAGCCGCGCGGTGACTGCGTACGCGGAATCCACCGGGTGGATTGCCCGGTTCCGGAGGGTGAACCAGACGCCGGCCGACTCACCCGGCCCGAGCTGGTAGTTGCCGTTGCCGCCGGCGGAGTCATCCGATGTCATTGCCTCGCAATCGAAGTACGCTCCGGCCACACGAGCCAGGTAGTAGAGGTTCGGGATGTTCAGATTGCACTCACGGTTGATGTAGCTCGAATCGAGCCAGCCGTACCAGAAGTCGGTAGTGCCGAGCTCGCAAGTGAAGGCATAGGTCACGAACTTGCCGGCCGTGTCCGAGTACTCCCAGTCAACCGACATGCCATTGCAGGGGTAGATGGTTGAATAGACCTGCCCGGTCAGCGAGGCAGGGTACCGGTTGTTCGTCCGGAATGTGTCCACCACTTCCTGAAGCATGGCCTGGTCGGGTGGCTGGACGCCGGCGTAGCCCCATGGATAGAGGTTGTACTGGCCGTAGGTATGGATGTCCATGCAGGTGCGGGGTTGGTAGGTCGCAAGGAAGTCGCGGATCATCTGCGTCTCCGGCTCGCTGAAGGGTGCCGGGCCGCGATAGGTGTCATCCCACGGCCTTGCCGAAGACCCGAAGTTGCTGTAGCCCCACTTGTATCCGTAGTTGCGGTTCAGGTCAACCCCGATGTCGGGAGGGGTCGGGCTGCGCCGGTTCTTGCGCCAGTTGGACTCCGCGCCGCCGGAATCCGAATTGTAGACGTAGCCATCGGGGTTCATCACCGGAACGATGAAGATTTCACGGTTGTCAACCAGCCAGGTTGAGCTTGAGTCGATGCCGTACTCGGAGAGTATCCGGGCGGCGAAGGCGACGCAGCAGGAGGTGCCGAGCGGCTCCCGGGCATGGGTTGCCGCGTTGAAGAAGCAGGCGGGTTCGTCCTCGGTCGGGCCGGGGTTGTCCGATATCTTGAGGCACCAGAGCGCACGTCCCTGCGGAGTCAGCCCGAGGCTGAACAGCGTGCAGATGGCCGGGTAGCGGGCGGCCAGCGCCTGCAACGTATCCTGAGTTTCAGAATAGGTCAGAAAGAAGCCGAAGTCGCGACCCGACTCAGCGTCCCCGGATCGTACGCCGGTCATCTCGAAGAACTTCTGCCTGATGTCCGGGTAGGTGACGTCAACGAGCAGGCCGGCATCCCGGATCTGTGCGAGCTGGCGGTTGTCGGCATTGATAACCAGATACCCGCCGAGTTCGTCTTTGACCCAGGTACAGATGTCAAGTTGGCCGGCGAGTTCGCCAAGCCGACTGAGAGTGCGGACGTCATCAAAGTAGACGCGGGCTTCCGTGATCGCCTCGGTACGATCAAGCGCCGGCAGCGGCGCTGCCGGCAGCAAAGCGCCAAGGATGATGAGTGAGATAAGATGCAGCGCTTCTCCTAGGGGCGACTGACACCGAAACGCGGCTGCGACCGGCAATGGCTGCTACCGCTGGTACATTCTAGCCCGGGCAGTCGCAGCGTCAATTGCCGGCCGGCAGGCGCGGGTCGAAACGGCACCGACGTCGCAGGCGTCTGGGTGTGCAGGGCGGGCGTCGAACCGGCAGGGGAGATCTCGCGTCCTGAATCGCCGGCCGCCTACCTCTTCTTCATCTGCTGTTCGTCGTACATCCGGTTGAGCTCCAGCGAACGGGCCGGGTTGATGGCGTCGAACAGCCCGGCTATCTTCGTCGCAGTGGGGTACTCGACCGCATAGGCGATGTTCACGGTGAGCTTCTCCTGCGGTTTCATCTCGAACGTGAAGGTGTAGGTGCCGTTATCCTTGTTCTCTACCCACCCTTTGGGCTCGAGCCTGGTCAGGCTCACCCTGATGTCGGTGTTGGCCGACGTCGGAATCTGCTCGACCAGCGTCATCGTTACCGGCTTGGTGTGGTAGTTCTCGATCGTGGTCTTGAACTCGAACTCGGTCCGGGTGCGTCTCGTGAAAAGGCCGGTGCGTGAGGTGAGGAGCCGGGTCCGCTGGTGTTGCACCTTCATCCGGTCGTCCACGCCGAAGCTGGGGCTGGCCGACTCGCCCGGCGCGATGTTGGCGAGGGTGGTGGTGCCGGTGAACTCGTCGCCGACATAGGTGTTCGCCTTGCCGGCCAGAAAGACGAAGTCGGAGCCGTTCTGCACGTTCGCACGCAGATAGGGAGAAGTACGCACCCGCGGGTAGGCGTAGTAGCTGAAGTCTGCTCCCATCTTCGTGTCGGTGAGGAAGAACTTCTTCGGGTCCTCTCCGCTCTTGAGGGTGATACGGCCCGGCATCGCATACTGGAGCGAGATGCCGGCCTCGAGCGCGACTGCCCCGTCCACGAGGTAGGCTACGTCGTCGATCCTTCCACCCCGACCCTGGGTCGCGCCGGCCTGCATTCCGACGAGATCGCTCAACTGCCTCACGTCCAGGTTGCCCCTCTGCCTTTCGATCAGCTTGTAGCTCTGGGCCTCGGCCACGTCCACGTACCACGGCCGCGGCTCGGGCGCGACGCCGCCGGCGGAAGGCCGCGCCGTCGAGAGCATCATCGCCACGCCGTTCCAGTCCTCGTTGGTGCTCTGCTCCATCCGGACGTAGTAGGCGAGGGTCACCGTTTCGTCGGCGGGCCGTGCCCGCAACTCGTAGTATGGCTCCCACGAGACCGCGCCCGGCACCCGGTAGCTGACGGTGATGCTGTACTCCTTCGTCTCGTCGGCCACGACGTCAACCGTCACTGTCTTCCGGTTCTCCACCCGTGCTCTCACGTCGGCGAGCTCCTGCGCCACGGCCAGGCGCACGCGGGAAAGCTCCGACTCCTGTTCTTCCAGGTCGAGCTGGCGGCTACCTACCGCCATCATCTGGGTGCCGAGAAAGCCGATGGCCGCGGACCAGTTGTTCGGGTCCACCTTGCCGCCGGAGACCTCCTTCGACATCTGGTCCGGCCCGGCCGCCTTCACCGATCTCAGGAACTCCATCTTGGCCTGAAGCATCGCCTTCTCGTTGGCCATCACCTTGGCCCGGCGGTCAACCCGCGCCAGCGAATCCGCCAGCAGCTTCACCCGCGGTGTCGGCTCGGAGAGGTAACCCGGCTTCACCTGCACCTCGCCGAGCTTCAGTCCGGGAGCGCGGATGCGGACCGAGTTGTCGTCGAGGATACCCGGCAGGTCGGGAAACGACAGTTGGGTCGAGCCGCCGACCTCGACGGACGCCCGGCGGATTACCATCGCCTGGTCGGGATAGACGACGACCGAGTCGATGTTGGAATTGAGACTAATCGCGGTCAGAACCACGAGAATCATGGTGTGCATCGGGCCTCCTTACCGGGATTCGGCGCTGCAGACAAGGTCAGTAGATGACTCGGATACTCCGGTCATGGTCTCGATTCTAGGTTCGCGGGCACGATTGTCAAACCGACAGCGGTGACAGATAGCCGACGGCCCACTCTGCACGGGCGGCGGGCAACGGCCTACGGGGATTGCCGATGGCTGGGAAACGCCCCGCCTTGCCTCCATCACAAGACTGACCGTCAGAAGGGGGCAGGAAAGACAGGGGTGTGGGACGGGGTGTCCGGCTGACAAGACCGCCAACTGCCGGTCCCTGACCGCAAACCCGGCTGACGTCGCGGCCGGCTACTTCCTGGCTGTCAACTCGTGGACAAGGTAGGTGTGGTCGGCGGAGTGGAATAGCGTGATGCGGTCGCTGCTGCCCCACCACACCGGCGAGCCGTCCTTCCGGCGCTGGCTCGGTTCGCCGAGCAGCCGGGTCAGCGCGTGCTTGCACTGCCCCGCGAAGCGTGACGCAGCCTGCATGTTGCCGGTGACGTCCGCCCGCAACCGGCTTAGTGAGCCGCCGTGGAAGCAAGCCGCTACGGAAGTGCTGAACTTCATCGGTCCGTCGCCCAGGTCCGGCGCAACGAACACCTTGCCGCTGAACAGCAACAACTCCTGATTCCGGGCGGAATAGACAGCGCCGGAGAAGAGTCCGGCGCCCAGCCTGAGACTCTCCACAAGACTCGCCCGGCTGAAGCTACCGACGGCCAGCGCCTTGCGCCACTCCTCGCTCTCGAAGGCATCCCCGAGGCGGACCGGGGCGCCGCTGACCTGAAGGCCGAGCTTGAATGGGCCTGATGGTTCCCGTGGCATTGTTGCCTTTGACTACGGACAGAAGTCTAATCCTGCGTCTATCCTTGTCAAGCCGCGGACGCCAGGGCGGGGGTGTCAAATCCGGGGGGCCTGTCATCTGGAGGCGGAAGGGTGCAGTTCATTATGATGAACCGAGTGGTTCGGCTATCTGGCTTCGGGGAGAGGAAGGAAGAGGTCAGAGGGTAAGGCATCGGTCGGAAGCGGTCAGCCGGCTTGAGCTTGGGCTTGCGCTTGAGCGTGGTTTCACCCCAACGGGGTGACAGGTGCACGTGCGACGACCAAAGGGAGTCGCGTACACCGCCTTGAGGGGCGGAAGCCCCTAAGGTGCGGGGCTTGGGGTGAAACTGGCTTGGGGCTAGCGGGCTACGCCCGCGCCGATCTGAGATGCCTCCTGGGAGCTTCCCGAAACTGCGTGCCTGACCCTAGTTTCCGCTGATTCCTCGCGCCTCCGCCTTCCTCGCTGTCATGTGCGGGAGTTGTGAACAGCACCGTCAATCAACTCAACGGCCGCTTTCGGATCGGCCACCTCGATGATCAGTTTGGCCAGCCATTCGTGAGCAAGCTCAATGGCTACAGTCCGCTCCGGCCGACGCACATCCCAGAAGACCAGGTTGCCATTCTGAATGAAAGTCCCAGCCAGAAAGAAGTTCGGAATACCGGTACCGACTAACTTGAGGTTCTTGAACCACCCCATCGCCGGCGCCGGGTCAAACGTGGCACTCTTGATATTGGTGAGTGGGATATCAAGCCGGCTGCGCAATGACCAGAGCTTGTCCCATCCCTGCACCTCGAAGACAGCCTTGTCTCCCTCTATGCGAATCTCAACCATGATGACTCCTTGTCGTTGTTCTCACGCTCCATCTGCTCCGCTCCCAGGCGCAACCGATTGCCTGGAGGAACTTCGCAGACTCATACTAGTCTTATGCTTCCGGCGGATGGGCTGGGCTTCAGGGCCAGCCCGGAGAAAGAGTAGCCCGACCACGACTCGAGGTCAAATCGGTGGGGGAGAAGGATCGAGTGGTCCAGTGCTCCAGTGCTGCAGTGGTCGAGTGGCCGCAGCGGTCAGCCGTGAACCGTCAGCCGGCTTGAGCTTGTGCTGCGACGCAGTCACCAACGGCCTCTTTCGCTACCTCCGCCGCAGGTAGCGCGAGCTCGGAGCCGTGCTAGTGATGCACCCGGCACTCCCTCGGGCAAGAGGATGGGCGTCAAGACTTCTCCACATAGGGGGGGGGCGAGCTAAGGGGCCGATTTGTATGATGTTACGTGTGGTGTCGTTTTGTGTGGTTGTGGCTGTTGACAGGAATGGGTGTTACGCTATGATGGCGTGCTAGCGCCGGGGGAACGGCGCGGGCCGCAACCCCGTCAGGCGAGTTCGGCAACGTGCAGCCAGAATGGAGGCGTGCTCACGGACAGGTGTATTCGTGATCGGGACCGTAACTCTCGCTTCATCACACAATCGGGTCGAGACGTGAGGCTATCGCCGTGTGTTGGCGCGGGCTCCGCTCGCGTCGAGCGAGACTCGCGCCTTCGTATTCCATTGACGCGTTTCGTATGAATAATTGGGGTGTCCCTGTTTTCCCCCTCTGGAGACAGCAATGAGATTCCCTCTGTCGATGTACGGCTTGTGCTTTGTACTACTCGGTGCAGCGTTGGCGCAAGACTCGCTCAATGTTCGGCGTGTCGGATTGTGCGGCATGCCGGGCCAAGCTCTCGGGGTCGCCGTGAGCGGGGAATTCGCATTTCTCGCGTGCGGTGATACCGACTCGACCGGCGCCGTCGGTCTGAGAGTCATCTCGATTGTCGACCCGGCGAACCCCGTCCAAGTAGCGTATCTGAAGACCCCAGGCATAGCTTACGCTGTGGCGGTCCAGGGTGACTACGCCTACGTTGCTGCTGATGATGCCGGGCTGCGGGTTATCTCCGTGGCCGAGCCAGCCAGCCCTGTTGAAGTCGGCCACTGCGATACTCACGGCCAGTCTCGCGGCGTTGCTGTTGTCGGGGACTTGGCCTATGTGGTGGAAGGGGAGTCCAGCGGGCTGCGGGTGATCTCGATCTCTGACCCGGCAAACCCTGTTGAGGTGGGGCGCTGGGGGCGACCACGGTTTGCCAGCGGTGTAGCCGTGACAGATAGCTTTGCCTATGCTGTTGGCGACAGCCTCACCGTGATTTCGATTTCCGACCCAGCAAGTCCTAGCCAGGTTGGCAGCCTCAGGACGCGCTCCGGAACTGGCGTGGCAGTGGTAGGTCACTACGCCTATGTGGCCAACATGAACGCCCGGCTGACTGTCATCCGTGTTGCCGATCCGACTCGTCCGATTGACGTCTGGAGAGGGCCCGCAGGTACGGATGCTTTGGGCGTCACCGTTGCAGATGCCCTTGTCTATGTCGCCGCCTACCACGACGGATTGCTGATCTACTCGTGTGATGACCCGGCTCATCTGGTCGAACTCGGGCACTTCGACATATCGGGCTGGGCTTATGGAGTGGCCGCGACGGGAGGCTACATCTATGTCGCGTACGGCGGGCTGGGACTCCACGTGTTTCAGTACTACGGGCCGGGGGTCGAGGAGTGTCCCAAGCCCCAAGCTTCAAGCCACAAGCCGGCTGCGACGGTTCTATCGGGAACGTCGGACGTCGAGCGTCTTGCGTCCAGCGTTGTCTTCGACGCGATGGGGCGACGGGTCGTGAATCCGAAGGCAGGCGTGTACTTCGCGCGCGGCGCTCAGGCGCAGGCCTTCACCAAGGTTCTTGTCACTAGGTAGGAGGCGAAGATGCGCACGGGACTCATCACCATTCTTCTGATCCTGCCGCTGGCTGGTGCAGCTCATGCCTCGGGTGGCATTCAGCTCATCGGCGGATGCGACACGCCCGGCGAGGCCTTCAGTGTTGCGGTGAGCGGGGACTATGCCTATGTCGCTGACGGCGATTCGGGGCTGCGGATCGTATCCGTCGCCGACCCGGCGCACCCGGTTGAAGTCGGGTACTGCGATACGCCCGGCTGGGCTCGTGGCGTTGCAGTGAGCGGCGACTACGTTTCTGTAGCCGGCTACGATTCCGGGTTGTGCATCGTATCGGTGGCCGACCCGGCGCACCCGATGATTGTCGGGCACTACGACGTCCCGGGCAAGGCAGTCGGCGTGAGTCTGAGCGGTGAATACGCCTGCGTGGCGGGCTCTGACTCCGGGCTGCGGGTCATTTCGCTGGTCGACCCGGCTCATCCACTTGAGGTCGGGCATTGCGACGTGGCCGGTAGCGCGAACGCCGTAGCCACGAGCGGGGAATTCGTCTACGTTGGCGATTCGTACGGGCTCACCGGCATCTCAGTGGCCGACCCGGCGCACCCGCACATGGTCTCCGGTTATCTCCTGGATGCCGAGGTGTTGGCAGTCGCCGCGACTACCAGCCGTGTTTGTGTAGCCGGCAGCCAGCAGGCGATGCACGTCTTCTCGGTCGACGACTCGGCACACGTCACCCACCTCGGACAATACGGCTACTACTACTGGGCTCGCGGGTCCGCGCTTGCCGGAGAGTTCGAGTACATCGCGGCCGACGAGGATGGGCTGCGGGTCATCTCGATTGCGGACCCCGTGCATCCAGTTCAGGTTGCGTTCTACGATGTGCCCGACCAGTGGGCGAACGGAGTGATCGTGGTCGGGGGCTACGTCTACGTCGCATACGGCATGGCCGGCTTGCAGGTCTTCCAGGCATTGGGTGGGATTGAGGAGAGCCACAAGCCCCAAGTCTCAAGCCGCAAGCCGGCGGCGACGGTCCTTTCGGGAGCGTCAGGCGTCAGGCGTCTTGCGTCCAGCGTTGTCTTCGATGCCTTGGGACGCAGAACGTTGAGCCCGAAACCGGGCGTGTACTTTCTCAGTTCCAAGCAGTCAGCTGCCAGCCGTCAGCCGTTGGCGGTTACCAAGGTCATCGTGTCCAGGTAGGAGGTGGTGGTGAGAGCGGCGATCTTCTTGTCTTGTCTGACCTTGTGGGCGGGTGTCATGCGGGCTGACTCGATGTACGTCCGCCTTGTGGGTCGGTGTGACATGGCGGGCAGTATGTTCAGTGTCGCCGCGTCGGGAGGGTACGCATACGTGGCCAACGGCGATACACTGCGGGTTGTGTCGACTGCTGACCCGGCACATCCGTTCGAGGTCGGCTCATGCGGCTCGTTCGGCTCGGCACGGGGTATCGCCGTCGGCAGAGGCTACGCCTACGTCGCGGTTGACGTAGGTTCGTCCTTGCGCGTCATATCGGTCGCCGACCCGGCGAACCCAACCGAGGTAGGTCGCTGTTCAATTCCCGGCACGCCAGTGGACGTGGCAGTCCATGATGATTACGTCTGTGTGGCGGCCGGCGACTCAGGCCTGAGGGTCATCTCGGTTGCTGACCCCGCGCACCCGGTCGAGGTCGGGCGCTGTGGCAGACTCGGCTACGCCTACAATGTGGCGGTGAACGGCGTCTTCGCCTACCTTGCGGCCGGCGCGAGCGGGATGCGTGTCATCTCGGTCGCCGACCCGGTCCACCCCACCGAGGTCGGGTCCTTCGCCGCATCCGGGGAGATCAACGCGGTCGCCGCGGATGGGCACCATGCCTACGTTGCAGTCCGCGATTCGACTTTTCGGGTCGTCTCAGTCGCTGACCCGGCGAATCCGGTCGAAGTCGGACAGTGCTACTACTCCGGCAACTCGCCGACTGCCGCGCCCCAGGACTTGAAGGTCATACGTGGCTATGCCTTCCTTGGAACATGGTGGGGTGGGCTGCGCATCATCGACATCGCCAATCCGGCGCGACCAGCGGAGGTGGGGCACTACAGGCTGGGTCAATCCTGGTCCGTGGCTTTGGACGGGGACTACGTCTACTTCACGGCCGGCAGTTCGCTGTACATACTCCAGTTCTATCAGCTTGGTGACCTCGATGTTGACGACGACTCGTTGGACGTCGCGGCCGACACGTTGAGGCCGCGCCGATGGACGGCTGCTCAGGGAGGTTCCCTCAGATGTGCGTGGGGCGAGTTCATGCTTGCCAACACCAGTGCGTCATACAATCCCGACTCCACTGACGGGCCGAGCGTGTCGCCGGTGGATTCACTGAAATGCACCGGCTCGCTCGTTGGTCCCGGCGGGACTATCGACAGCATCGTCGTCCTGAACCTGCCCGAGTCCCTTACTCAGGGTCAGACGCTCGTCTGCACGTTGGCAGCGTACCTTCCTGTGGGCCTCGAGGTCGGGGACTACACAGGCTTGATTTACATCAGCGGCAGGGACACCGCTGGTCTGCAGGTCTACGAGAGCTGCTACGTCTTCCTCAGCAAGCTGGGCGACATTGATGTGGACAACGACTCGCTGGGTGTTGGCGCTGATACGCTACGACTTCCGCCGATAGACAGCGCCGGGCTGGTGCTGGGTGAGTTTGTTCTGGCCAACACCAGTGCGTCGTACAATCCGGACACAGCCGACGGACCGAGTCTGTCTTGGGTAGACTCACTCAGCTTCACTGCCTCGCTCACCGGCCCGGGCGGGATTCTCGACAGTATCTTCATCCAGAACTTCCCTGCTTTCCTTGCCCACGGGCAAGTAGTCGTCTGTACCTTGGCCGTATACATGCCGGAGAGCCTGCCGGTAGGGCACTACAAAGGCTCGATCGTCATCACTGGCCTGGATTCGGTGCGCTACCCGGTAGCGGAGACGGTGCATGCGTTGGTGAGGAAGGTCGTGGGAGTTCTCGGCGACCTCGACGTGGACAACGATTCGCTGGATGTGATTCACGACACGATGGACCTGCACTCGCAGCCTGCAGGGCCGGTCTATCACCCCTATGCCAAGGCAAGGTTCATGCTGGGCAACACCAGCCAGTCCTACAACCCGGACACGGCAGATGGACCGAGTCGGTCACCGCTACACGAGGTTGAGGTTGAGGCAAAGATTGAGGGATCTGGGGGAATGGTGAATAGTGAATGTAGAATGGTGAAACCCGGATCGGGATTTCACTCTTTACAGTTCACTCTTGACGCTTCCGCCGTAGGCATCTACGTCCTCAATCTACCCGAGTCGCTGGCAGTCGGACAGGCCGTGGAATGTACGCTGGCGCTGGTCATCCCGGTTGGCGAGTCGCTCGACGGCTACGCGGGCTGGATCACTATCAGCGCTTTGGATACGCTTGGCTACGCGGTGCGGGACAGCTTCTTCCTGACCGTGCGCGGGCCGCAGCCGCGCCAGACCCTCGACTCGCTGCGAGTCGCTCCGATACCATTCAAGCCACATCAGAATCCTGAGCATGACGCCATTCACTTCCAGGGGCTGAGTGCCGGGGCAAAGGTGATTGTCTACGATGCTTCAGGGCAGTCGGTCTGGAGCGCGACCGAGTCGGGTGACGGGCATCTGGCGTGGAAAGCCGAGGTGGCTAGCGGCATCTACGCGTACCTGGTTGTCTCCAAGGACGGACAGAGCCATGCCAAGGGCAAGCTCTCGGTTATCCGCTAGGAGGATGCGATGAAGAGAACCATGATGCCACGAAGAAACGCACCGTCTGACAGGGGCCGCAGAGGCCAAATCCACGAAACGGATCGGCATCGACAGGAGCAGTTTCGTTTCATCCGACTTCGTGCTTTCGTGGCTATCCATGTCCTGGTCGGGCTTCTGCTGCCCGCGCTGCTCCTTGGCAGCACCGGAGCGTCGTTTCTGAAGATCCCGGTCGGGCCGAGGGTGGTAGGGATGGGCGAGGCGGGAGTGGCCTGGATCGACGACGCTTCGGCCCTGTACTACAACCCGGCCGGGCTGGCGCACGTGCCCACCTTCGACGTCCTGCTATCTCACAACCAGTGGTTCCTCGACATGAACCACGAGTATGTAGCGGGCGTGTATGGCTTCGAGGGAATCGGCAAGTTCGGTCTCGCGTTTGACTACTGGGGCTCGGGCGCAATCCAGGGCGTCAACATCCGTGGCGAGACCGTGCCCGGCTACATCTTCTCGGCTGCTGACTGGTCGCTTGCCCTCGGCTACGCGCGGAGTATCTCCGACTTCTCTTTCGGCTTCGGGGCGAAGTTCATCCACCAGCAGATGGAGAGCCTCTCGACCTCGGCCGGGGCGTTCGACGTGGGAGTGCATTACCTAACCCCGCTGGAAGGACTGAAGGTCGGGGCCTCGGTTACCAACGTCGGGCCCATGACCGAGCTCTACCAGGAGATCTACGCCATGCCTACGCAGGCACGTCTGGGCTGGCGGTATGACCGCGACATTGCCGGAATAGCCCTGGGGGTCACGCAGGACTTCATCCTCTCCGAGAGCGAGAAGCCGGGCATAGCCGCCGGGGTCGAATGCCGCCCGGTCGAACTCG
>Ga0194113_10000814_pt1 | contig 41835 bp, 31 predicted proteins | sample TA2MahC200mmetaG_FD_146193 | JGI IMG/M metagenome (GOLD analysis project Ga0194113, IMG submission 146193) | Freshwater microbial communities from Lake Tanganyika, Tanzania - TA2015017 Mahale Deep Cast 200m | ecosystem: Environmental > Aquatic > Freshwater > Lake | place: Tanzania: Lake... | reverse complement strand
TCTGCTACAACCCTCAGGCGAACAAGGTGTACTGCGGAGATTACTATGGCTGCAACGTGATGGTCATCGACGGTACAACCGACGATGTCATAGCCATCGATAGTGCCGGGGTGTTCTCGGCGTCACTCTGCTACAGCCCAAGGCGCAACAAGGTGTACGTTGGCTCAGCCCACAACGGCGTTACCGTCGTAGACGGCGGGTCGAACCAAGTCGTTGCGCGCATTGAAGGGTTTACCGCGCGCCGTCTCTGCTACGATTCGTTGAACGACAAGGTGTACTGCGCGAGCAACGCCTACGATGTGGCCGTCATCGACGCGGCAGGCGATTCGCTGTTGCGCTACATCCCCGACAACGACGGGCCCTGGGACGTCTGCTACAACCCGGTGCAGAACCGAGTCTATGTCTCCAATGAGGGGAATTCCACGATCTCGGTTCTGCGCGATTCAGGCGGGGGGATTGAGGAAACGATGGACGATGAACGTGGAACGATGAACGCGGCACCGACAGTCATCCGTGGGGTGCTGTTCCTGCCGGGAGCTGCAAGCCGGAAGCCCCAAGCCACAAGCTTGATGGACGCGACCGGCCGCAAGGTGCTGGATCTGAAGCCTGGCGCGAATGACGTGCGGGCGCTGGCGCCGGGGGTGTTTTTCCTGCGTCGGGCGTCTGGCGTAGGGCGTGATGCGTCTTCCGTCACCAAGGTCGTTGTCACAAGGTAGGGAGGTCCTATGAGAATTGACTGCACGTTGGTGGCCGTCTGCTGCTGCCTGTCAGCGGCCGGCGGTCAGTGGCTGGAGAAGACCATCGGGCTGTCGGACTCGTTCGGCAGCATATGGCCGCAGGCCATCTACTATGTACCAGGCAGCAATTGCGTGTACGTCGCGGACGAAGACGATGGCGTCATTGTCGTCGACGCTGCGACCAACGCCCGGGTGGCGCGGATAGACCTGGACGAGCCGTTGTTCATGGCCTTCGACTCGCATGACAACAAGGTGTATATGTCCGGTCGCGAGTCGCTGTCAGTCATCGATCCGATGACGCACCAGGTTCTCGCCCGGCTACACGTCGGCAGCAACCCGACCCGGCTCGGCTACAACCCGGCGGCGAACAAGGTGTACTGCCTCACGGGTTCCAGGCGCGATACGGTAGTCGTGGTCGATTGTAGCACCGATTCGGTCCTTGCCCGCATCTGGGTGGGCCGCACTGACTACGACTTCGGCACGGTCTGCTGCAATCCGGTCGGAAACAAGGTCTACGTTCCGTCCGATGACGAGGGCACGGTTGCCGTGATAGACGGCGCCGGCGACAGCCTGCTCAAGTACCTGGACGTCGGCGACTATCCGACGTCTCTGGCCTATAGCCCGGTTGGCAACAAGCTGTACTGCACCGCTTCCTCTGATGACGAGGTTGCGGTCTTTGACGCCGGCCCAGACACGCTGCTGAGACTGATCGGCATACAGGAACACCCGGTCGCCTTGGGTTACAGTCCGGTTTCGAACAAGCTCTACTGCGGTGACGGTTACGGCTATATCCACATCATCGACTGCTACACCGACACAATTCTCGCCTCGCTCGGCCCGGTCGACTACGATCCGATGTTCTTCATTTTCGATTCGGTCGACAACCGTGTCTTCTGCTTCTCCGATTACTACAATTCCATCCCAGCCATATCTTGCAGCGGCGATTCCATAATAGGATGGGTCGAATTCCATGGCGATGCGTATGAGCCAGACCCGGCCTGCTACGACCCGCAGCAGAACCGTCTCTACCTCGTCGGTAGGTCTTCAGAGGATGTCTACGTGGTAGACGCAGCAGGCCTGGACGTTGTATCAGCCATCCAGATGAACGCCCGGCCGCGACTGGGATGCTACGTCGAGCCTTATGACAAGCTCTATGTAAGCGACGACGAGAGCGGGCTGATTGCCGTCATCAACTGCTCAACGGACAGCTTGCAGGGGAGGATCTTCACCCCGGCGTCGAGACTGCGCTCACCCGTCTACAGTTCGGGCTCGAATAAGCTCTACTATGGCGCGTGGCAGGGCAACGGTTCCGCGCTGCTGGCTGTCGATTGCTCGTCCGACAGCCTTGTGGCAGCGCTGCCGTTGTACTTCGATGCCACGCCCGCCATCGTCTACAATCCGGTGATGGATCGCATCTACTGGGCCGGCAACCTGGGCGAGTCGACCGTGGTCGTGATCGATTGCGCGGGCGACAGCATCGTCCGCGAAGTGTGGGTCAGGCAAGACCCATGCGCCCTGGCCTGTAACCCGGACTCGAACCGAGTCTATTGTGTGTCGGAATTCCGCGCCGATTCGTTGTACGTCAGCGCGATCGACTGCGCGACTGATTCGGTGATCGGAGTCGTCTCTATCGGCTCCGGCTATTACGGCGGCCCGATGGATATGTGCTACGTTCCGTCTAGGGACGTCGTCGTCTGCGAGGCGCCGGGCGCGAACCTTGTCGTGGTCGACGGCAAGGCAAGACAACTGGTCCAGACCATTCCATTGGGCGGTGTATCGCAGTTTCGACTGGACCGCGCCGCCAATAAGCTCTACTGCCTTCTGGCGGGCTCTGACGAACTCGCAGTGATAGACTGCCGGGACATGAGCATCGATGCCAGGATTCGGCTTGCTGCCAGGCCGAACGACATGTCTTTCGACTCGGTCGCGAACCGCATGTGGGTGACGAGCCCGGAGTACGGTTGTATATCGCTCGTTGATGGTCGCGCCAATCGGTTCCTTGGCCTCCTTGAAGCTGGCCAGTCGCCGGGAGACATCACGTGGGTTTCTCGATACCGCAAGATGTACGTGGTCGATCAGAATGGGCAGGCGATCCTTGTGGTCCGTGACACCTCGCTCGCCGGCATCGACGGCGGGTCGGCGTTCCAGCAGATCCGAACCACGCCCACCGTTGTTCGTGGGGTGCTGTTCCTGGATGGAGCTTCAAGCCGCAAGCCTCAGGCCGCAAGCTTGATGGATGCGACCGGCCGGAGGGTGCTGGATCTTCATCCGGGCGCGAATGACGTGCGGGCGCTGGCTCCCGGAGTCTACTTTGTTCGCGAGGAGCCGCAAGCTCCAAGCCCCAAGCCGCAAGCGGTCCGCAAGATCGTTATCACAAGGTAGGAGGGAGACGTGAAACTGGTTGCTGTTCTTCTGTTCATTGCCTGCATCGTTTCGGTTGCTCCCGGCCAGTGGGTCGAGAAGACCATAGTCCTGCCTGATTCGCTATCGGCACTCGGGATACCGGGTACCATGGTCTACAATACGGGCAACAACTTCCTCTTCATCGGCTGCGATAGCGGCGTCGCGATCGTGGACGGCTTTTCAGACCGGTTGATAGCACGTACTCCTACCCGGAGTCTAAGGGACTACCCCGCGTGCTACGCCCCGCAAGTCAACAAGGTCTACTGGCTTGGCGGCGAATACGGCAGCCGCACCTTTGTGCTGGACGGCGCGACCGGACGGGACCTCAAACACCTGCTCACACCCAATGCCGGAGCCATCTGCTACAACCCTCAGGCGAACAAGGTGTACTGCGGAGATTACTATGGCTGCAACGTGATGGTCATCGACGGTACAACCGACGATGTCATAGCCATCGATAGTGCCGGGGTGTTCTCGGCGTCACTCTGCTACAGCCCAAGGCGCAACAAGGTGTACGTTGGCTCAGCCCACAACGGCGTTACCGTCGTAGACGGCGGGTCGAACCAAGTCGTTGCGCGCATTGAAGGGTTTACCGCGCGCCGTCTCTGCTACGATTCGTTGAACGACAAGGTGTACTGCGCGAGCAACGCCTACGATGTGGCCGTCATCGACGCGGCAGGCGATTCGCTGTTGCGCTACATCCCCGACAACGACGGGCCCTGGGACGTCTGCTACAACCCGGTGCAGAACCGGGTCTATGTCTCCAATGAGGGGAATTCCACGATCTCAGTCCTGCGCGATTCGGGCGGCGGGATTGAGGAAACGATGGACGATGAGCGTGGAACGATGAACGCGGCACCGACAGTCATCCGCGGGGTGCTGTTCCTGCCGGGAGCTGCCAGCCACAAGCCTCAAGCCACAAGCTTGATGGACGCGACCGGCCGGAAGGTGCTGGACCTGAAGCCCGGCGCGAATGACGTGCGGGCGATTGTACCCGGTGTCTACTTCGTCCGGGCCGAAAGCCGTGAGCTGTCAGCCGCAAGCTGTTACAAGATCGTAGTAACGCGATAGTCGGTAGCCAGCAGTCTGCGCCGGCCCGGCGCGGCAGGGATGGCCCCGGCATAACTTGACAGCGATGTCTCTACAGCGCTAACATAACGCCGAATAGGGGGTCGGAAGGAGTGCCTTCCGCAGTTCCGCCTGCCCGGTTCGCTTTGGTGGAGAACCGGATGTGGTCGCAGTAAGGAGGAGTCTTGAATCACAGGGTGCCCGCAATGGGCATCCGCACAAAAGGGCCGTGTGCGCGCCGGAGACCCGCGGTCGGAAAGACCTCCCGCCGGGCGCCGCCGAAACCGCGGGCGGGTGAAAAGCGGCCTGATTGTTCCGTTTGCCAGCAGACAATCCAAGTAGGGATCTCGTCCGGATGCGGGTGACTGACCTGCGCCCGGGCGTGTGCTGCTGTCGTCTGACAGACTCCTCAGCGCACGGGGCGGAATCGAGTGGCGCACGGCGAACGTAGAGGTGGCTGCAACAGAATCAGGAGGCAGGATGAAAAGAACCGTGTTTGTGACACTGGCCGTGCTGTTGAGCACGGCGATTGCCCAGATGACGTGGACCGAGGCGACCGATTCCGCCGGCTGGTCACCGCGGGGCGACCTCGGGGCAGCCGCCTTTGGCGGCAAGCTCTGGGTTATCGGCGGGCAGGACATGCAGCATGGGCACCTGGGTGACCCTGACGTATGGTATTCGACCGACGGGGCGGCGTGGACGTGCGCTGCCGACTCGGCGTTTCCGGGTCGCGCGCCACACAAGGTGCTGGTGCTGAACGGCAAGCTCTGGGTCATCGGCGGCACCAATGCCGGCAGCGAGTTGACCGACGTCTGGTACTCGTCCGACGGCACGACCTGGACAAAGGCCGCCGACTCCACACCGTGGACCTGGAGGCGCTGGTACGGCAGAGCGGCGTTCGACAACAAGCTGTGGGTCATGGGTGGCCAGACCACGGGGCCTACCGACCTGAATGACATCTGGTCATCGACCGACGGTACGACGTGGGGCCAGGTGACTGCGGCAGCGCCGTGGTCGGCTCGCCGGTATCCGGCACCGGTTGTCTTCGACAACAAACTCTGGGTCATCAGCGGCGGCGAGTATCTGACCGATGTCTGGTACACGGCCGACGGCACGAACTGGACTCAGGCAACCGCGTCCGCGCCCTGGCTGGGTCGCAACGCCCATGCAACCGTGGCCTTCGACGGCAAGCTCTGGCTCATCGGCGGGTACAACTTCAACACCATGTTGAACGATGCGTGGTACTCAACCGACGGCGTCAACTGGACCCAGGCGGCAGCGACCGCGCCCTGGTCCGCCCGTTACCGGTTCCCGCTGACGGACTATGACGGGAAACTGTGGCTCTGCGGCGGGTACGACGGCACGAACCACAACGACATCTGGTACACGACCGGACTGGGAGTCGAGGAAACGCCGAACGCCGAACTCCGAACGCCGAATGCTGGCCCGACGGTTCTGTCCGGTACGTCCAGCCTCAGGCTTCTTGCGTCGAGCGTCCTTTATGATGCCGTGGGGCGCAGGGCAACGAACCCCAAGCCCGGTGTCTACTTTGTGCGAGTGAAGTCCGGCGTGAACCGCAGTGCGTCAAGCTCACCGCGTCCGACCAAGGTCATAGTGACAAACTAGGGCAAGAGGGGAGCGGCAGCAGAGAACACGCAGCAGGACTTGAGCGAAATCAGACCGGGGCGGCACCCATCCGCCGCGGGCCCTTTTGACCGCCGGACGCGCCACGCTTGACACGTAGAGCCGTATGAAGAAAATCCAGCCAAAGGAGGTCCGATGTCAGCAGTACGTTTGGTTCTTGCCGTCGGGTGCTGCCTGCTCGCGGGAGTGGCCAGCGCCCAGATAACGATCACAGCCGGTGACGTTCCCCAGACCATCGGCGATTCCAGCAAGTACAAGTACCTGGCGCACGACGATACCGTGGACAACGGCTCGCCGGGCGGCCCGCACACCTGGACGTTCGACACCTCATCCTACGTCGGGTACGTGCTTACCATGACTTACGTGAGCAAGGAGAGCACGCCGTTCGCCGCCCGCTTCCCGGACGCGAACATCGCCACGCGGGAGCCGCGGGGGACGTACACGCTGTACGTGTTTAACAAGCTCGACACGGGAAGCCTGCTGGAGTGCGGATTCGCCGCCGATTTCGGCGGCGGTTCGATGGTGCGGGTGAACGTTCCGCCGGCGATCAACGTTGATTTCCCCGCCACCTACAATAGTTCGTGGCAGACCGATTTCAACACTACCGATACGGCGGCCGACACGATTCACGTTGTCGCGACCTCGCGGCGCTGTACGATAGACGCCTGGGGCACGGTCGTGACCCCGGCCGGCAGCTACGATTGCCTGCGGCAGAACTGGGTCGGAATCGTGATCACGACAACTTACGTTAGTGGCGTACCGGTCGGCGTCGATACCTCGGTTACACGACGGTACTACTGGTTGACCAAGGATGTGGGCATGGCCGCGATGACGCACAGCATGGAAGGTGACACGAGTGCGAACTTCACGGCGGCTGATGACATCATGGTCATGGTCCACAGTAGTTCCGGCGGGGTCGCGGAAACGCCGAACGCCGAAGTCCGAGCGCCGAACCGTGGGCCGTCAATCATGTCGGCGTCGAGAGCCCAGAGTCTATCGTCCAAGGTCCTCTTCGACGCCATGGGGCGGAGGGTGGCGAACCCGAAGCCGGGAGTGTACTTCCTGCGTCCGGAAACGGGCGTCGCCAATCGCGCGTCAGGCGTCACCAAGGTCGTCCTGACCGAATAGGCCTGCTCCGTACCCGTCGACAGGAGGCTGCCCGCGGAAACGCGGGCAGTTCCTTATATTCTGAGAGAGCCCTCAACCAACCGATCGAGAGGGATCGGCTTGTGGCAAAGGGCGCGTCCCCCGCCAGCGGCCGGGGCGGAATTGACACGAGACCCGATTTACCGGAGTATTGACGCCAACAGGGCGTGGCGGAGGACGGGGAGGAGAACTGCCCAGAGGCCCGGAATGAAAGGGAGGATTGCGGATGAGATACGTTCGTGTGTTAATGGCCGTGTTGCTGCTGGCGGCCGGCGCGACCGCCGTGGAACGTTGGACGAAGACCTACGGGGGAGGCGCCGACGAGTACGGGGGATACTTGTTGCAGACCGCGGACAGCGGCTACGTGGTGGCGGCGAGGACGCGGTCTTTCGGGGCGGGCGACTACGACTACTGGCTGCTGCGGCTGAACTCCGGCGGCGACACGCTCTGGACCCGCACCTACGGCACCGGGCTTGACGAACGTGGCGAGGTCGTTGAGTCGACGTCCGACGGCGGCTACATCATCTGCGGGGCCGCGCTCGTCACCACCAGCGGCGACATCTGGCTTATCAAGACAAATGCGGCCGGGGACACGCAGTGGACCCGGAAGTACCCGGGCGCGAACGATTCGCGGGGGTACGTGGCGGTGCAGACCGCGGACGGCGGCTACATTGTCAGCGGCATGACCGCGGCCTTCGGCGCCGGCTCCGGGGACATCTACCTGATCAAGACCGACGTTTCGGGCGACACGCAGTGGACGCGGACCTATGGCGGGTCCGACCTGGAACTCGGGTACGCTCTGCCAACTCCGGACCAGGGCTTCGCCATCGGCGGTTCCACCTCGACTTTCGGGTCGGGAGGCTCAGACATATACGCCGTGAAGGCAGATTCCCTGGGCAATCCGATCTGGACCAAGACCTACGGAGGGGCGAACCGGGATGATGGAGCACAGGTCATCCTGACCTCGGACGGCGGGTACATCATGGCGGCGTCCACGCAGAGCCGCGGCGCCGGCCAATCCGACGCCTGGCTGCTGCGGCTGGACTCGAACGGCGACACGCTCTGGACCCGAACCTATGGCGGCGCCGACTATGACGAGGTCTACGGCGTTGATACGACCGCGGACGGCGGTTTCATTTTCACCGGTCAGACCCGATCTTTCGGCGCCGGCGGCGAGGATGTCTGGCTGCTGCGGACCAACTCGTCCGGTGACACCCTCTGGACCAGGACATTCGGGGGGGCGGGTTCCGACCTGGGAGCCGTCGTGATTGAGACGCCCGACCTCGGCTTCGCGGTCATGGGGTTCACCAATTCCTACGGTGCGGGCGGCTACGACCTGTACATGATCAAGACCGACGCCAATGGCAGCCTGGCCGTGGATGCCCCTCCCGTGGCACCCCGGGCGCACGAGAACAACCTGCAGGTCGTGCCCTCTCCGTTTGCCTATTCCGCTCGAGTTGTCGGGATGGAGTCGGAGAAGTTCGGCCTGTTCGACGCGGCCGGGAACCTGGTCGAAACCTGCTGCGGCAAACGGGTGGGAGTCGGGCTGGCACCGGGAGTGTACTTCATCAGGCACGACGCTAGCGGAGAGTCGCAGCGGACGGTGAAGACAAGGTAGAGCAACGGCTTTCGGTGTTCCGTCGGCCGCGGCGTGCTATTCCTGCCGGGAAGCGCAAGCCCAAGCACAAGCGCCCTGATTGACATCAGTGGGCGGAAGGCGATGGACCTGCAGTCAGGCGCGAATGACGCGTGGACGCTGGCGCCCGACGAGTACTTCGCGCAAGGGGCGCCGAGCGTGATGAGGGATGAAGCAAGCGTCACCGGGGTCATTGCTGCGAGGTAGAGGAGAAGGCCGCAGGCAGCGGTCGGTGCGGGCCGGCTAGCGTAGTTCCCGGGTGTAGTCCAACCGGACGACCACGCGGGGCGAGGCAATCCACAGGTAGCGGTCGTCGGCGTAGAGGGAGTTGATTTCCGAGACGGGAAGGCCACGGGTTGCGTCAATCGTGGTCCAGGAGTTGTCCTTCGTGTCGAGGACGGTGATTGCGGAGGAGGGGCGAGTGGCGAAGGGCGAGGGGTTGGGGAGTGACGGGGTGGCCATGAAGACGCGGGTGCCGGCAGCGGCGAGTGCGGACACCGGCTGCTTCAGGTCGAAGCCGGGCGGGACGTAGCGGAACCAGCGGCCGTCAGCGGTGCGCGAGACGACGCCGCCGAGCGTGCCGAAATAGGCGGTGCCATTGGCCGCCCGCGTGATGTCGAAGACGCCCCAGTCGGTCTCACCGTACGGGTCGCCGTATCCGACGACGCTGTCCCCGGTCGCAAGGAACAGGCCCTGCTCGGTGCCAAACAGGAGGGAGTCGCCTATCCTCAGCAGGCCGCTGACCCGCCGGGGAAGGCTGAGCAGTTGTGCCAGCTTGTTGTCCGAGCCGAGGGAGTAGATGCCGTAGTTGGTGCCGAGCAGCAGGCCGGCCGAGTCGGCGAGCAAGGCACTCAGGCCTTCGCTCCGATCGAGGTTGGTGACGTTGCCGAACAGGAGCCGGAACCCACCGGTCGAGAGGTCGCCGGGCCGAGTCAGGAAGTAGTTCCAGTTGCCGGCTGAGTCAAGCGCGACCGCGGTCTCGCCGCCGACCAGCCAGAGCCGGTTGTCGAGCCGGGCGATGCGCCGGACCGCGGTCCGGGACGGGCCGAAGCGGATGTGCGACTCGCTGAATCCGGTGCGGAGGTTGTAGACGAGAATACCGTAACCCTGAGCCGCGGCAAAAAGGCGCTTGTTGCCTTTGTCTGGTCGTACGAGGGTAACCGGATGGTTGAGGAGTTGTTCGTCCATGACGAAGTAGGGGGAGAGGAACGGGAAGTCACGCGGCTCGATTGTGTCTCTTCCGCCATACCAGAGCAAGTCGGGTGGCAACTCGGCCGTGGCCGCGAATTCGACGGCGCTGCGGGCACGGAAGAAGAGCCCGGCATCGGTTTCGAAGAAGGCACCGCTGTCGGCGATGCCGATGGACGAAACTGTCTTGAAAGGCGCGGCGAGTTCTTCGACCCTGGCCGTGGATGGGATGAAGCGATAGATGTGCTCATCGGTAGTGATGAAGACGTCGCCGCGCGAAGGGTTGTGGGCGCAGAGCTGGACTTCGCCCGCTATGCCATCAGCCGAGTTCAGGGTTCGAACAAGGCCGTAGCGGGGGCGGCCGAGGACGCAGACGCCGGCCGGTACCGCCACGTATACTTCCGATCCGGTGCTCGAGATGCAGCGGATTTCGTCCATTGATGGAAAGACCTGCCAGTTCTCCGAACGGTACATAGAGAGGAGGGAGAAGAGAAGTAGGGGCAGCATAGAGGACTACGGGTACAGAGGTCCTGGGGTCCCTGGGTGCGGTATAGACCGGAACTCCTGCTCTGTCAGACAGGGGCCGTTGAGTCCAGCCCTTGAGCCCTCGGATCCATCTCTCAGTACGGCTGCATACGCCTTCGGCAGAAAGTCGGGCAGGTCGCCGGCCGTGAGGCAGTACTCGGTGAGTGATTGCGCAGCGATATCAGCGGCAAGACCGTGGAGAAAGACGCCGGCGCAGGACGCTTCGAGCGGGGACATGCCCTGTGCCATAAGGCCGACAATGAGACCGGTCAGGACGTCACCCGTGCCTCCTGTGGCCAGGCCGGAGTTGCCGGTCGGGTTGACGAAGACCCGCCCGTCCGGAGCCGCGACCACGGTCGAGGCGCCTTTGAGCACGAGCACGACTTTGTGCTCGACTGCGAACTTGCGGGACAGGCCGACGCGGTCGGCGTTGGCGTCCGCGGGCTTGATCCCGGTCAGGCGCGCGAACTCACCGGGGTGAGGGGTAAGGACCATTGGCGGCTTGATACGTGGCAGCAGGTCCAGGCGACCCACGAGGTTGTTGAGACCGTCGGCGTCAACTACCGTCGGCTTCTCGACCTCGGCCAGGAAGTCGAGTTCCAGCTTCTGGGTACGCCGGTCAGTTCCGATGCCGGGACCGATGGCGATTGCCTGTGCTTCGGTGCTCATGTCCAGTAGTGATTCAAGCGCGGCCGGAGATAGCGTGGCGTCTGCGGTCTGAGGTTGCGAAGACTTGACCGCCTCGACCACACTGGAGGCCACAACGTCGATGATTCCCTCCGGTACGGCCAGTTGGACGATTCCGCACCCGGATCTAACCGCGGTTCTTCCGGCAAGGATGGCAGCGCCGGAGTAGCTTCGCGAACCGACGATCAAGAGCGCCCGACCGAATGTTCCCTTGTTGCCGTCCGGCCTGCGGCGGGGCAGAATCGAGCGGACATGATCGGCATCGAGCAGGAAGGCCGGTGCTTCGTCCTTGGGCACCGGTCCCTGGTTCTTCGTCCCCGGCATTCCGATGTCCACGACTTCGACCTTTCCAGCCAGCGTCCGCCCCGGGTACAGCCAGAGCCCAAGCTTGGGCCACGCCATGGTGACGGTCAGGTCGGCTCGAACGCACGGGTCGTACGGCACGCCGGTATCGGACCGGAGTCCGGAGGGGAGGTCGACGGCGACGACGTATGCGCGGGAGTTGTTGATGAGCGGGATTGCGTCGGCGGCAAGCCCAGACGGAGCGCGGGTCAGCCCGGTGCCGAATACCGCATCGACAATGAGCTTCCGGTTCTGGAACAGTGGCTCGATGTCGGCGCCAGACGATGCTTCGTGAACGTTGAGGCCCGATTCGGCGAGCAGTCTGTAGTTGAAGAGTGCGTCGCCGGTGATGTCGGCGGCCCGTCCGAGCAGGACGCAGTCCGGCTTCGCGTTCTTTGCCAGCAGCAGCCGGGCGACCACAAATCCATCGCCGCCGTTGTTGCCTTTGCCGCAGACAACCAGCGGCCGGGTTCCGGCAATGGTGCCAAGATGTTTCTCCATGGACTCAACAACGCCCCGGCCGGCGTTCTCCATCAGAGTCAGGCCCGGGATTCCGTACTCAGCAATGGTGCGGCGGTCCAGTTCCTGCATCTGGGCCGCGGTGACTAGGTGCTGCATGACGGTGAGTGATTATAGAACCGTGCTGGAGGGTGTCAACCGAGTGGAAAGTCCGAATAACGAAACTCGAATGACGAGTGAAACTCGAATGACCTGAAGCTCGAATTCGGGCTTCGGGTTTCGTCATTCAATCGTCATTCGGACTTCGAGTTTCGTGTTTGGGGCCCGTTCCTTGACTCTCCGCTCAGGCAGAGATAGGCTTTGGTGATGAGCCGCAAGTTCTTCATCTGGGCCGCGATTCTCGGTCTGGTAGCGGACCGGATTCCCAAGCTCATCGTGCATGGGTTGTTCACCAGCGGCGCATTCCGTGACGGCCGCGAGTACGGTCTGATTGGAGAAGTGCTGAGGGTAACGTACGCCATGAACCCGCATGGTCTCTTCAGCCTCAACTACGGGCCGCCGTTCATGTACTTCGTGCTGCCCCTGTCGGCGGCCGCGCTCGTGGCCTGGTTCGGCCTTCGCGCTCATGACCGGTGGTCGGCAACTGCGTTTGGCCTGATTCTGAGCGGGGCGCTAGGCAACGTGATTGACCGGGCCGGACTGAGCTACGTGATAGACTTCCTGCTCTTTGACATACCCGGCCACCCGCTGGTTCTGTTCAACCGGGTTTCCGTCATCCCCTGGGCCGTGTTCAATCTCGCCGATGCGTTCGTGTTCATCGGAGCTGCCGTGCTGCTGGGACGCGAGCTGTTGCGGCCCAAGTCCGCGAAGCTGCCAGTTCCGTCGCGAGTCGCAGCCGCAGCGGCAGAAGGAGAGTAGCCGGCCATGACCAGGGTATACCTCGACAACAACTCGACCACGCCGGTCGACCCACGCGTCGCAGCGGCGATGGAACCGTACCTGCATGAAGTCTTCGGTAATCCGTCCAACATACACAGCTTCGGCCGGGAGTGCGCGGAGACTATGGCGGAAGCGCGGGAGCAGGTCGCCACGTTTCTGGGGGCCAGTCCCGAAGAGATCTTCTTCACAGGCGGAGGCAGCGAGGCGGATAACTGGGCCGTGAAAGGCACGGCTTTCGCTCGGGCAGACCACGGAAAACACGTTGTCTGCAGTGCCATTGAGCACAGTGCGGTACTGGAGAGTTGTCGGTATCTCGAGTCGGTGGGATTCCGGGCGACGTACCTGCCGGTTGACCGCTATGGTCTAGTTGACCCGGACGCGGCGAAGCAGGCTTTGACGCCGGAGACGGCGCTGGTCTCGGTGATGCTCGCCAACAACGAGATCGGGACGATCGAGCCGGTTGCCGAGATTGCCCGGATTTGCCGCGAAGCCGGGGTTACCAGCCATACCGACGCGGTGGCCGCGGCCGGCAAGATGAGGGTCGATGTCAAGGAGTTGGGCGTCGACCTGCTGACCATTTCCGCGCACAAGCTGCAGGGTCCGAAAGGCGTGGGCGCGCTGTATATCCGCGAGGGTACGAAGATCCACCCGCTGGTGCACGGCGGCCACCAGGAGAAGGGACTGCGCGGCGGAACCGAGAACGTCATCGGCATAGCTGGCCTCGGCAAGGCGTGCGAGATCCTCAAGGCCGAATGGCAGCAGAACGCCGAACACGAGCGCAAGTTGCGCGACCGGCTGGAGCAGGCGATAATGGCGCGCGTTCCTGAGCTCATTCTGGACGGTCATCCCGACAAACGCCTGCCGAACATCTGCCACGTCTGCGTCGGCTACGTTGAGGGTGAGGCTCTGCTGATGAACCTCGACATGGAGGGTGTGGCAGTGGCGTCCGGGTCGGCCTGCTCGACCGGGAGCGCCGAGCCTTCGCCGACGATCAAGGCGATAGGCATTCCGCCGCTCTTCGCCAACTCGCCGGTGCGGCTGTCGTTCGGGCCGGGCAACACCGAGGCCGAGATAGACTACACCATTGAGGTTTTCGACAAAGTAGTGGCCCGGCTCCGTTCAATATCGCCGATCTGGAATCGGCGAGCCTGACCCTTTCCAGTTTCTAGACGTCAAGGACAATTGTGGCCTGGTAGCCTTCGTCGGTCGTGTCGATCCGGTACTCGTGATAGGTCGGTGTCTTGACTTCGACCTTGAGACCGTGGCGCCCGGCGTCGAATTCCTCGCCAAAGACGGTTGCCTGGACCTTGGTCGGCTCGACGGAGGCGATCTCTACCTGGCGAATAGCGAGCGAGTGGGCGGAAAAGAGGAATAGGAGCTCGCGCAGCCAGTCGAGGAATAGCTCCGGCAGGTCAGCCGATTCCAGAGAGACCGGGACGGAGCGGACCACGCGCACCTTCTTCCGATCCAGGGTCAGATCAAACAGGCAGGTTGCCGCGTTGGCGAAGAGCTCCTTGAGATCGGTGCCGTAGATCTCCACTCTGATATCGGAAGTGTGTTCTAGAAGGCGATAGGCCAGGGGTTCGGGGGTCCTGGGGCTCAAGGGTTTGGGCCGGACAGGGATAAAGGGACAGAGGGATAGAGTGTGCGGATCAAGGCAGAAGTCAGAATGCAGAATCGAGAAGGCAGAAGTGCGAATTCGGAACTGCAGACTGCAAACTGCGAAATGGTCACTGACGGAGGCGGACGATCGTCCGAGCTGCGCCTACGTTTCCTTGCGCGTCGGCAACCCAGACGCTGACCGCATTTGCGCCCGCTGTCAGCTTGACCTCCGCCGAGAATGCCTCCGTGCCGGAGTCGAATACCCTGTCCTGAGGCTCAAGTATCACCCAGTCGCCGGCGTTGACCGTCACCCGGGCCGCCGCAATGGTGGAGAGAGCATCCTGTGCCGAGAAGCTGACCCGACAGAGCCCGGACTTCGGGTCAGGCGTACCGGTCTTCAGCCCGGTCACGGTTGGAGCGGTGTTGTCAACCATGAACGGTCGGCTCACTCTCTCGGCGGCCAGGGCAGTTCCGGCCGGCTCAGTGGGTCCGTCACTCGCCACCAGCTTGAGTTCGTACCAGCCATCAGGGAGGGACCGCGTGTCAAGTTCGAAGCGGCTGTCCGTCACATCGCGTCCCACCCGCAGCCAGGATGTCTCGGTCTCGCTACGAAAGAAGATCGTGAACGAGAGCGAGTCGGAATCCTGGTCAGTTGCATCCCACGTGACCTGGCGCGAAGGTTTGCCCAGTCCTTTTGCCACGTCATCGAGCGACGGTTGGGATATGTCGAGTTTCTTGATGACGGGGGCGAGATTGGCCGAGCGGAAGTGGACGTCGGCCCGCCGCAGTGCGGGCGTGAGGTTGGGAAATGACGTGCGCATGCGGCAGCGCCACTGGATGTACCGACGGGATGGAGAGGTAATCCCCGGGGTTGCCGCCGACCACCGGCTCCAGGTCGAATCCGGCTTCTCAGAGTTGCCTGACCGAGTCTCGAAGGCCAACGCGGTTCCTGCGGGCACATTCGCCCGGTGGACGAGTGTACCGAACAAGGCCGGATTGGTGCAGTCATACGGCGTCGAGGTGATGAAGCCGGAATCGGCGTAGCTCGAGGCGGCCTGATAGAGCTTGCCCGGATTCCCGGTGCCAATCTGAAGACCGCTCTTCGGCGACGTCAGACAGAGCGCCTGGGTTTCTTTCAGCCGGTACCGGACCGATACGCGGCCGAGTGTATCGAGTTCGTAGACCGTGGCCTTGTTACCTGTGGCGACGAGCAGCCGAGACGGCCCCGGCGACTCGACGAACGACATAGCGTAGACCATCGAGTCGGGTGCCGGCCAGAACCAACGGCGAACACCGGACCGGTCAACCAGGTACACGCCCGCACGGGCCGAGTCGTCGGTGTCACTGCCGGCATTGGCGCCGATGTATACCCGGCCGGAGGCGTCCGCAGCGATTACCTTCACCTCGTTAAGAGGCGTGTCGTAGATCACCGACACGTCCGGGCTGGAAGAGCCCGGAGTGAAGCTGAGACGATACACGACCCCGTCAGGTGACGTTCCGACCAGCAGTTCCCTGCCGGGAACGAGCCAGGTCATAGTGGTAAGGTGTGCCTGTGGCGCTGCGAACACTTCGGTCGCCTTGCCGTCGGCGGTAATGCGGAGCAGTTTGCCGTGTTCGCCGGTGGCGGCGAACAGGGCCGCCGGGCCAGAGGCGGAGGTGGGAGCGGCGAGCAGGCTGAATACGTAGTTCTCACCGGTGGAGCAGAAAAGCTCCGGTCTTTCCCCGGGACGGATGCGGTAGACCTTACCGGCAGGGGTAGTGCCGCAGTAGACTATCCCGGCAGCGTCTGCGGTAAGGGCTAGGACCTCGCCGGCCCCGGAATCCAACATGACCTCCGGCTTTCCGCTGCGGCCGATGCGATAGAGGCGTCCCCGATTACCGGTCGCAACGTACACGTTTCCGTTGCGGTCGCCGACTGTGGACCAGACTGCGGCCACGTCGACGAATGGCATGGCGGTGAGGGCGGGGGAAAGGGTGACCGTTCCTCCGGAGTGAATTGACACGTTCTCAAACTCGATGTGATCGAGGTGCTGCAGCAGGCTATCGGTGCCGTCGACCGTCCAAACGGAGCCAAGTGCGAAGGACAACGTGCAGAGGACAAGATAAGTCCGAATGACGAACCGCGAGCGACGAATGGCGGAGCGTAAACGTCCCATGCCGAATCCGTCTTGTTCTTCGTCCCTGCTACTTGGCCTCGGCGGCCCCTGTCGGACAGCGCGTCCTTTCATCGATTAACCTCCACATCGATGTTGGCTACACCTGAAATGACCCGTTCAAGGCGGAATACCTGGTGGAAAGCCCGGCTTTCGTTGGTCGGCACAACCTGCTCAGCGGACCGGTGGTCAAGCAGGACCGAGCGAAGCGAGGGCGGTGGGGCGGGAAGTTCCTTTCCCCCAAGCGTCAGGCCGGGCCGGGATGAGAAGCCGGCGGCCACCAGTTCGTTCTCTCTGCCGGTCTGCGACAGCAGCTCAACCAGCTCGGCAAAAGAAGCCGGTTCCAGCCTTCCCGGAGCGCGGCTGGCTTCGAGTGCCAGCAGGGAGTCGGGCGGTCCGATGACGATCCGAAGATTGCCTTCGGGAGTCGGTTCGGGAATGCCAACCGTTATCACTATCTCTGAGTCAGCGCCGCGATAGTCGCGTAGCCCGAGAGTGACGCGCAATGAGTCACCCGGACGAACGGAAGTGGTCTGCGGCCGTGCCGAAAGCAGATAGACCAGGTCCCGGCCCGGGCTGAATCCTAAGGCGAACTCCACGGCTTCGATTGGGGCGGATAGGAAACGGTTGGCAAAGAGCACTTCGAGTTCATTGCCCGCCGACCGGTACAACCCGGCTGCTGGGTTGACGCCGCTGAAGCGGTGTTCGATGACCAGAGGAGAAGAAGGGAGTTGCGGGTCGTGGTTCGGGGTCCCGGTTGGGGAGAAGCGGACGGTCATGCGCGAAGTCAGCGTAGCTTCTTCGAGGTTTCCCTCGGTCTGGTAGATGGCGCTGGCCAGACCGGTGGCGATAAGCATGGGCGCCAGGTCTTCCAGTTCGGCTATGCGGAACCGATAGGTGTCGAGCCCGGAAGGCGATGACATGACTGCCGTCACCGGGAGCATCTCGGGTACGGGGCCGAGGCTGCCGCCGACACCGGCCAGCCGATCCTGATTGATGGTGCCGAGAGGCGCAGTGGGAGAGAAGAGCTTAAAGGAACTGGCTACCGAAGCAACGACCGAGTGGATTCTGCCGCCGACCATCGGCAGGCGGACACTGCCGGCCTGCACCATCGGGTGCCCGAACGCGAGGATGCGGTTGCCGTCCCGGCAGGTGACAGTGCCGATTCCGGAAACCCGCACGTCGCCGTCAATCAAGGCAATGCCGACGGCTGAGCCTGGTACGAGTTCCGGAGTATCCCCGGACTCCGCCGAGGTAGTACCAGTTGCCGCTACCGGCGTGAAGCCGAACTTCATCAGTTCCGGTCCGACCAGCGCCGCGAGCGCGGGAGTGAAGCCGGACATGACTACAGGCAGCGGCAGGGCCGACAGGCCCGAAAGCCCGCTGCTGCCCGGGATTCGGGTGGTTCGCGAGCCGCCCCGATCCTGTTGGTGGTCCGGGATGTCCCATATCCTCAGCATCTCGGCCGCCGGTGTGACACCGGCCAGAGGCTCCTTGGCGAAGCTCCACGCATAGGCAACGGCGCCGATAAGCCTGCCATCGATGTAGATGGGGCTTCCCGACATGCCAGCGATGACGCCGGACTCCTCGAGGCCCTGTCCCGAAAGCCGGCAGAGTATCAGGTCACCGCGCGGCGAGACCTGGCGCATTATGTCGACGACCTCGGCTCCGAATTCCTTGACTTCGGTGCCGTAGAAGACCGAGAGCCCGGTGCCTTTCATGCCGGGCTTGAGCTGGTCTACCGGCATGATCGGTATTCCACTGAGGGCTGCGGCAAGGCACGGGAGGAGCAGCAGTCCGCAGACTGAGACGCGACCTGACCGTCTGCCAGCCACGATTGTCACGCGGCTACTGATTCGACAGCCGGGCAATCCGGTCCCACTTCTGGCGCCACTCCGAGTAGTCGGCGAAAGTGTGGCAGTTGACCGGCAGCCAGACGCAGGACTGCTTGTCCCAGGCTACTTGGTCGGGGAAGAACCACTCCTCTTCGGTGTCGAAGACGCCGACCAGGTAGCCGCGTCCGACTCGTCCCGAGTTCGTCGCGCGCGGGAGCTCCGTTTCCTCAACCACTCGGCGCAGCGACGTCATCCTCTCGTTCAAGGCGGCGGTCGGAAAACCGCCGTTCATGCCGGGCGCGAGGTGAAACTCGAACTGGAAGAGCGCGTTGAGAGTTCCGCCCGAGAAAAGGCCCAGGTCAGGCGAGGGTAAGGGGGGTTGGTTCTCGTGTGAAAGCGGAGGATTGGCGCGGCAAGACCAGCCGGGCTGAGCCAGCAGCACCCGGCGAATGTGATAGTAGGCCGAGCAGGCAAGATCCCGACTATTGAAGATCCGGAAGTCGCGGACGTCTTCTTTGAGCTTGAGCCAAAGGGTGCCGGTGATAAAACTGTGGGGTTCGTCCGCCATCAGCGTCGGTTCTGCGGTCCGGCCGAGCCGCGCATTGCCGCCTTGACCGCGGACTCTACCTCCGGAAGCTCGCGAAAGTTCAAGAGCGTGACGCCCAGGCTGAGTGTGGGCGCCCGCCATCTCGCCCCGTCCAGAATGCCCATGATCTCGACGCGCTCGACCCCGGGGTTGGCGTAGAAGAACTTGTCGCTGAGCAGGTCGAACAGGTTCTGCCAGCCCGGCGGGGTCAGCCTGACGGTTGAGCCGAGCAGTGCTACGCCGAGCGGCTTGAGGCCTTGCGATAGCGCGTCCCGGTAGTAGTTCTCAAGGGCGACGCGATTGTTGGGGTCGGCGACGAACCACGCAGTCTTGGCGGCGGCATCTATGGCCATGAAAACTACGAGGTGTCCGTAGACGTCTCTGAAGTTCTGTCGCAGCGGTGTCTTGCTGGTGAACGCGTTGTCGAAGAACTGCTTGAGCAGACCGGAGTTTTCGATCACCTTCTGAGCTGCTTTGTCCGCAAAGAAGTTCTCGTAGCCGTAGTTGGCCAGCGAGTTGTGCAGGGGGTCGGAGGCGTTGAGCCGCGGCAGGCTGTGCAGCATCAGGCCACAGCCCAGCTTGGGGCTGAGCAGCGCGAGGGTCACTTCCAGAGAGCGGTGAGCTTCGAGCCGGAGTTTCGTTGGCATCAGTTCGGGGCACCCCGGCGAAGGGCAGCGGCGAAATGTCGGAGTTCGGCGTGGTCGTTTGCCAGACGGGCGGCGAGCGGCTCGATCGCGGTGCGCGAGAGGATGTAGTCGATATTGCCGATGACCGCGTGACCGGACAGCGCCTGCCGGAGCAGCTGCTTCGGGCTGACGAATCGCTCGTAGGCACTCGCGTCAGTGACCGGCTGACCGGATTTCGGGTCGACCATTGCCGCGACCAGCAGACCGGGGAGGGTCCCGAGGCGCAGCAGCAAGCCGGGTGGGCTCGGTGGGTCGGGCGGGATTGCCTGTATGGCGTCGACGTTGCCAGGAGCCAGCAGGCGCGCGAGGTCAGGCTCCGGTTTGAAGCCGAGCCGAAGAGCGACCAGCCCCAACCCCAGATTGTGAAGTGCAATCCGCTGCAGCTGCGGGCCTTCGGGCCGCGGACTACCGGGAGGCGGCATCTGGTTCCGGCCTTCCGTGTCTACCTGCATCAGCTTGCGAATGGAAAACCAGTGGCGCCGACCGGTAGCCAGCAGCCCGCGGAAGGTGAGCCTGGTCAGAAGCGTCGTCAAGCCGCGACGGCGATACTCAGATCGGATGAAGATGCTCCAGAGGGTTTCGATGCCGGTCTGCGGGTCGCGGTCAAAGTGACAGTGTGCCACCGGGTCAGGAGAAACAGGCGATTGACGATTGGCGATCGGTGAACTGTCGCCGGCAAGCTCGTAGAAGCTGAAGTCGGCTTTGGTGTGCGAGACGCGGCGCTCAACTCGCAGTGCGGTGCCGGCGAGCGGACCGGATTCGATGGCCAGCCGATCACCGGAGATGGAGTAGCGGGGGCCGAAAGGAACCGGGTCGACACCGGGATCCGGCAGCGTGCGTCGGAAGATGCGACCAAGCGTTACTGCCATCTACTCACCCCGCGCCCGGCTCGAGAACTCGCCGCCCGGACCAACTGCCTGCCAGCCAGCGGTGCCCACGCACTACCTCATCAGGCTCGGGTTGATGGTGACGGCTTTCTCCAGCGCCTCGACAGCCTTTTCGGCCTGGCCTTGGTCGCGGTAGGCGATGCCGAGATTGTACCAGGCGCCGGAGTGTTTGGGGTTCAGTTCCACAGCCTTCTGGTAGCAGTGGATAGCGCCATCGAGATCGTGTTTGTCGTAGTGGGCGCGGCCCATGTTGTAGCAGGCGGCGACGAATCTCGGTTCAATGCGCAGCGTCTCGCGATACTGCTTGATGGCAAGGTCATACTGCTGCTGCTCCAAGTGCAGATTAGCGAGGTTGAAATAGGCCTGGTAGTAGTCCGGTCGGTGACTTATTGCGGCCTCGAACGCAGCGACAGCCTGCTGGGCGTTGCCGGAATGCAGGTAGGCGAAGCCGAGGTTGTTGTAGACCTCGGCTACGTCCCGGCTGATACGCAGCGCCCGCTTGTATGATTCTATGGCCCGGGGCCAGTCCGACTGCAGTGCGTAGGCGTTGCCCATCTGGTGGTGTGCCTCGGCTGCGTTCGGTTCCAGGTCGATGCAGGCGCGCAATTCGCGTACAGCGTCATCCGGCAACTGCTGTTTCAGCAGACAGACTGCCAGGCCAGTGCGGGTCTCGACCGAGCCCGGTTCGAGTTCCAGCGCGGACCGGTATGCCTCGGTAGCGCGCTCGAACATGCCGAAGGCGAAGCACATCGCGGCCAGACTGCTGTACGTGATGGTGAACAGCGAACGCGAACCGACCACGCAGCCGCTCGCGGTTGTTGAGTGCGACAGGGGCCGCCGGTCGGTCAGTTCCCACGGTACGCTGCGGTTGCCGACGGGCACCTGCAGCCGGAGCGCTCCCTCCTCCATAAACAGGTCGGCGCGGAATCCGAGCTTGCCGATGATGATGCTGTCGAACAGGGCGAGGCCGAGCGCGCTGCCCGCGCTGCTCTTGGCCCCGAGGTAGTTGTCAATGACCTGGGTGAGCAAGAACTCGTTCGACACCCGGTTCGGCTTCAGCAGCCAGAGCTGATCACGCGCCGCCTGCAACAGGGCGAGGAGGGTTTCGAACTTGCCTGGTTCGTCACGGGGAATCTCGGTTTCCAGAGCCTTTTTCACCGCCGGGGCCGACACGACCTGGTTGAAGACCTGTTCCAGACGCTCGCCGTAGCGGACAATCTCCTCTTCCTGGCGCTGGCCGGCCAGACTGAGCATGCAGTAGGTGAGCGCCGTGGCGCGCCCGCAGTTCCGTTCTATCTGCTCGAAGGCGGCCACGGTGTTCGGTGCCGAGTGGGCGAAGCGGCGGGGTTGGAGTTCGGCGCAGGCGAAGATCTCCCGCATCCGGTCGGCCTCAGCGGTGGGCAGTATGCCGAGCGCGCGCCGAGTCAGTTCCTCGCGCTCCTGTGCCCCGATGATCGTTTCGCCCAGCCGTTCGGAGACGAGCAGGGCTTCGGCGCGAGATCTGGCCATCTCAAGCTGACGACGGAGCGGTTCAAACCCCGGTACTTGCTCCAAGCCAAGGTCCAGAGGGCTGTCCGCGCCCCGTGATTGGTAGCGCCAGTTGGTGCGCCGGGCGTAATGACTGACCGGAAGATCGGAGGGGTAGTAGCTGGCTGCCCGTTCGAGTATGGTCCTTACTTCAGTGACAGCGCGCCCGAGCCGCTGACTTTTGTCGAAGCTAACGCTGTTCATTGTCAGGGGAATAGGGCACGCACCGAGTGCGATTACGGCCGTTCCCAGCCGGATGGCACCCGGTGGCAGTACAGGCAACCTGACCTGACGTAGCCAGTACTACAATCTTAGCAGGCGCCGCAGCGGAGTCAAGCGGGCGGTGCGACGATTCTGCCTTCAATCAGGCGCGGTACGATCGGCAGTGAGTCGACCTTGAGCGCGAACTCGAGGTCGGCGCGGAACCCGAGGTCGGCCAGCCGAAGCGCGTGCTGGGTTGCTGCCAGTGTCCGGCCGAGGTCGGCCTTAAGGTTCTTATATGCGGCCCGGGCCGCCAGGGCAGCATCATCGAGCCGGGGTTCGGTTTTCGCCAGTCGGTTCACCAGCCCGCCCGCACAGATGAAATCCTCGAGGCTTATCCTGCCGTTATTGCCGGCGCAGAGAACGGTTACGGCCTCATGCCCGGCGACCGCATCAGCCACCGCGCTGAAGTTCACAAAGCTGCCGACGATGACCGTGGCCGCGTCCTTTGCGACGGCCAGAGCCCGTGTGCCATTTGAAGTCGTGAAGATGACCACCTTCCCTGCGACGGCCTCACGCGTGTACTCCAACGGAGAGTTGCCGAGTTGGAATCCATCGATCCGTTGGCACTCACGCTCTCCGCCGAGCAGGACTTCATTGCGGTCATAGGGTTCGGACATCCTCATTGCCTGTTCGACGTCTGCGACCGGCAGCACAAACCTGGCGCCGCCGGCCAGCGCCGCGGCGATCGTCGTCGAGGCGCGGAACACGTCGATCACCACCACGGCCGAGCCCGATTCTGCGCCGGCGAACTCGCGGGGAACGGGAGCGACGCCTATTCTCATGCGGCCAGCTCCTCGTCGAGCATTCCGATTCCCAGTTTGCCGCGCCGGAACCGGCCGCTCTCCATCAGGCGGCGGTGGAGTCCGACTGTCGTCGTGATTCCAGTAACGGCCGTTTCAGCAAGAGCCCGGGCCATCCGTGCGATGGCCTGAGGCCTGTCAGGAGCCCAGGCGATGAGTTTCGCGACCAGCGGTTCGTAGAGTGGAGGTACTACGTATCCGGGCGAAAGGTACGAGTCCACCCTGATGCCCGGACCACCAGCCATCCTGGCGTCGGTCACGAGGCCTGAACTCGGTTCGAACCCGACTTCAGCGTCCTCGGCAGTGATGCGGCATTCGATCGCATGGCCCAAGGGTGCGGGGTCCTCGGCGGGCAGAATGAGCGGCTCGCCGGCAGCGGAGAATAGCTGGTTCTGGACGATATCCAATCCGGTGACCATCTCCGTGACTCCGTGCTCGATCTGCAGCCGACCGTTGATTTCCAGGAAGAAGCAGTTCTCTCTGTCGTCCATCAGGAACTCGACCGTGCCGGAATTGGTCAGTCCGACCGCCCGCCCGATCGCCAGCGCCTGCTTTCCAAGGACGCGGCGCAGCGCCCCGGACACGGCCGGCGACGGGCTCTCTTCCAGCAGTTTCCGGTAGCGGAACTGGACCGAGCAGTCGCGCTCCGGCAGATACGAGACGTTGCCCCGCCGGTCGGCAAGCAGCTGGACTTCGACGTGCCGGGCATTGGCCAGGTGTTTTTCAATGTAGACTCGGCCATCACCGAAGGCCGCCTTGGCTTCTGCTTGGCACATGCGGAAACCGGTCTCAATGTCCCTGTCCCGTTTCACCAGGCGCATGCCGCCGCCACCGCGCCCGGCTGCGGCCTTGACCAAGATGGGGTAGCCAAGCTCGGCTGCGATACCCGCGGCATCGGTCGACGAGTTCACCTCGCCGTCGGAGCCGGGCACGACGGCCAGGTTCGCCTGGCGGGCGATTTGCCGCATGCGGATCTTGTCCTGCGCCAGTCTCAGGGTCTCTGCAGTCGGGCCGATGAACGTGACCTTGCACGACTCCGCCGCCTCGGCGAATTCCGGCGACTCGGAGAGGAAACCATAGCCCGGATGGAGCGCATCTGACTTGGTGATCTCGGCGGCAGAGAGTATGCGCGAGACATTCAGGTAGCTGTCCTGGGCGGGAGCCGGCCCGATGCAGACCGCTTCGTCGGCCACGCGCACTGGCAGGGAGTCGCGGTCCGCCTCGGAGTAGACGAGCGCCGACGGCACGCTCAGTTCCCGGCAGGCGCGGATGATCCGCAGCGCCACCTCTCCGCGGTTGGCGACGAGGACCTTCTTGAAAGGAAGAGACATGCCCTAGGAGGAGTGACCAATGTCCAATTGCCAATTCCCAATCATGGACCAAAGAGGAGGACGCCGAAGTGGGCATGGGGTCATTCGGCTTTGATTGGTCATGGGGATTTGGTCACCAGCAATTCAGGCTGGAGCGAACTCATGCCCGCTCAACGTACGTATTCGTCCTGGTGTCGATCTTCACCTTGTCGCCGGTCTTGACGAAAAAGGGTACGCTCACGACCAGTCCGGTAGTGAGTTTCGCCGGTTTACCGCCGCCGGTCGCGGTGTCGCCGCGGAAGTTCGGCTCAGTCTCCACGATCTCCAGCACGATGAACATCGGCGGCGCGACGCTGACCGGGACGCCATCCATGTACGAGATATCGATTTCGAGGCCGTCACTCAGATAGAGTGAGCTGTCGCCGAGTTGCTCCTCGCTGAGGGCGAACTGCTCGTAGCTCGAGGTGTCCATGAAATGGTAGCCGACGTGGTCGTGAAAGAGGAACTGCGCTTTCTTCCGTTCCATCTCGACTTCCTCGAACTTGGCTTCGGATTCGAAGCTCTCCTCGATCTGCACACCGGTCTTGATGTTGCGGAGCTTGGCCACGACCCGGGCCCGGCGCTGCGCGGTGCGGCTGCGCGAATGGGATAGTACCTGGTAGGTGCCGTCCTTGTACTTAATGAGCACTCCGGACTTGAACTCGTTGGGGGTGATCATGTCTGCTCCTGTTCCTCGCTGCTGCTTCCCGGGCCGGCTAGAGCTCGATCAGCCGCTTCGGACTCCGGGTAAGATTCGCGCATCCGGTCTTGGTGACGTGCACCATGTCTTCGATGCGGACGCCGCCGACGCCCGGGAGGTAGACGCCCGGCTCGACCGTGACAACGTCCCCCGGCGACAGCGTGTCCTTGCTCGTAGAGGCAAGAACGGGCTGTTCGTGGACTTCCATGCCGACACCGTGGCCGAGGCCGTGGCCAAACTGCCTGCCGTAACCCTGCTCGACGATGAAGTCGCGAGCTACCGCGTCGGCGGCCTTGCCCGTGATGCCGGGCTTGATGGCTTCGAGGGCGCGCCGCTGGGCCTCCGCGACAATTCCGTAGACCCTGCGCAGCTCGGCCGGGGCCCTGCCGACGAATACGGTTCGGGTCATGTCGGAGCAGTATCCTCCCACGCGGCAGCCGATGTCGAGGGTGAGCGCGTCGCCGTTCCTCAACTTCCGGTCGCTGAACCCGGCGTGAGGCTTGGCGGCGTTCCCTCCGGACGCGACGATGGAGTCGAACGCTACCTCGCCGTGCCGGCGGAACTGAAACTCGATCTCGAGTGCCAGGTCGCGTTCACGGACGCCCGGCTTGACCAGCTTCAGCACATTCCCGAACACGCGGTCGGTGATGCGCTGAGCCGCGGCTATCTGCTCGACTTCAATCGCTTCCTTGGCTCGGCGCAGTTCCAGCACCAGATCCTTGGCCCCGACCAGTCGGGACTTGTTGAACCGTTTGCGCAACTGCCTGTACCGGGCGAGTGTGACGTGGTTTTCTTCGACACCCAGGCGCCGGAACGGCCGGCTCCACTCGGGACGCGGATGGGCAAGCGGGTCGCGCGTCAGGACGTGCTTGCGGCAGTTTTTCACCTCTGTCTTTATCTGTTCCTGGTAGCGGAAGTCGGTGTAGAACCAGGCATCGCGTGGCGTAACGAGCATCAGCCCGTTCGAGCCGGTGTAACCGCATAGATAGCGGATGCTGGGCAGGTTCACGACCACGAACCCGTCCAGTTTCTCGCGGCGCATCAGGCCGCGCAGCCGTTCGATTCGCTTAGACATGGGGACGTATTCTAAGGGAAGTCAACTCGGAGTCAAATCAGGCGGGCGGCGAGGCGCCCGGTCAGCCGAGCGGGTAGAGCATCTGCTCGAACTGCGCGATGGCTTGAGGTCCTCTTCCGTTGCCACGGTAAGCAGTGCGGCCTTGTCCGTCGGCACCATCCCTTTGACGGCCGCTTTCGCCAGCAGGTCGGCTATCTCCCGGCAGGCGCTGGTCAATTCCCGTGCCGGCCCTGGGCCTGGCCCCTAGACCGCATGACCGCGGTCCGTGTTCCTTGATTCACATGGTAGCAGGGGCAGCCGAGGAGTCAGTGCGGAAGAGGCGGGGAGGCGGGCAGGGCTGACAAGCTCCAAGAGTTGACATACAGGCGGGGGAAGCTAGACTGGCTTGCTTGGTATACGTTATGGGACACCCGACGGGTGCGTTCTCTCTGCTGCTCGCTCTGTCCACACTGGCGCGCGCTTTCACGGGCGCAGCGGCAAACATGGGCCGAATGCTCATCTACAACCTGGGGTAGACAAGGTGATGGCGACGAAGCCCGGCGTGGTGCGGTGTCGTCCAGGGAGGATGGCCCAGTATTTGGGTGCACTTCTGCAATCCAGACCCGAGGTCAGGGAGCCGTTCGAGCTCGGATTCGCCGCGATGAATATCTCCAGCTGGGACCAGGCAATCGGGTATTTCAAGCAGGCGATTGTCGCCACAAACGGGCCGGGGCTGGTAGCGCTCAACAACCTTGTCGGGGTCTGCCACTACACGCAGGGCCGCCTCGACGAGGCGCTGAAGGACTTCCAGGAGTCGGCGCGGCTGGCAGAGCAGTATGATGATCGGCAAGGCGGGTCCCGGGCTTTGGGAAACATCGGGCGAATATTCCACGACAACGGAGAACTCGACCGGGCGCTTACGCTCATGGAGCAGGCGCTGGCGCTGTCCGACGACTCCAACGATCCATGGGCGACGGCCATTCACCTCGGCTACGCCGGCAGCGTCCACCACGACCGGGGAGAACTCGACCGGGCGCTGCAGTACTACGAGGCGTCACTGACCATGTCACGCGACATCGGCGACCAATGGGGCGTGGCGACGCAACTGGCCAACATTGGCAACGTCTACCACGACAGGAGCGAGTTCGACAAGGCGCTGGAGTACCACCGGGAGGCGCTGGCCATGGCCCGCCAAACCGGAGACCAATGGTGTCTGGCCAGCAACCTGGGCAGCATCGGGAACATCTGCCGCGACAAAGGCGATCTGGACGAGGCGCTGAAGTACGACAACGAAGCGCTGGCACTGGCCCGCGAAATCGGGCACCAACTCGGCGTAGCGGCCGACCTCGGCAACATCGGGCTGATTCTGGCCGACCGGAGCGAGCATGAGCAGGCCGTACCGAAACTCGCGGAGGCCCTGACCATCCTGCTTGCCACCGGGGTTGCCGATGGTCCGCGTCAGACCCTTACCGGACTGGCGGGCTGCGAGGACAAGCTCGGTCGCAAGCGGTTGACTGAGCTGTTGAAGCAGGCCGGGAGGGATGAAGAGGCCATTACCGACGTGTTCGACCGGATTGACCAGTTGCGTATGAGACGGCCCGACTAGGGCAGCGCCCGCGTTCCATCTCCACCGTCGGTTGACGTCCGGCCCGGCATGAGGCACGAAAACACAACACAAGCGCAGGCGACGAGTCGGGGTATTGCCTGCGGCCGGCATTTGGGCGATGGCTTGACTTTCACGGCTTCGAGGCAACAATAGAGTAGCAGTGAACACGGTGATCAGGCAGGCAGTTCTGGGCGTGGCGCTATGCCTGGTGACCGGTTGTGTTGGGGCCGGACGGGTCGAACCCGCAAGCAGATTCGCGCCGCTGGAGCCGGAGGCTACGGCGGAACTCGGGTCTGCGGCTACCGCGATCTGTACGGATGGAGAGATGTTGCTGGTGCTGGAGAATTCCGGCACGCGGGTCGTCCGCTACACTGCGGCGCTCGCGGTCTGGGACACGATTCCGCTCACCGAGCGCGTGACCGCTCCCGCCGGCATCGCGGCTGACCGGTTCTACATCTACGTGTACGATGACCACTTGCTCTACCGGATGTCCAAGGACAAGCTCAGTCTGCAGCCGTGGCTGAACAACGTGCGGGTCGCCGGTTTGGCGAGCTTTGAGCCCGGGGTAGTGCTTGTGAGTGATGCGGACCGGGCAGCAATCTGGTACAAGGGTATCTTTGGCGAGAGCCGGCTGTTCATGAGTTCTGCAGAGGTGGCCCGTCCCGGCGCGATTGCCTCCTTGCGTGACGGCAGCTTTGCGGTCCTGAGTACGGCGTCGAGGTTGCTCTACTACTTCAGTCGCAGCGGCGTAGTCACGCGGTCTTTGTCGCTTCCCGCCGCCTGCGATCTGCTCGCGGCCAACGAAGAGGGTACGCTTTGCCTGGCAGTGCGGGGGAGGCCGCAGTTGTGGGTTATCAGGGAGGGCAGGGTGGCAGGTTTCAGCCTGCCGGACTCGGTCAGGCCGCTATCGGTCGTGCTGGTTGGCGACCGGCTCGCAGTCCTCGATGCCGGGACAAGGATCCGCGTATACAGGATTGCCGAATGACGATTGACGATTGTCGAATGCCGGCAGCCGGAATGAACCGGCTACTGAGGTCCGCGTAAGTGAAGTGCCGCCTGCATTACCCTCACCCTTCCCTCCCCCTCAAGGGGGAGGGAATAGAAGGGAGGGGGCAGGGTGTTGCATTGCTCGTGCGGAGGTCAGCTACGACAATTTGCGATTGGCGATTGGCAGAATAGACCGCTGGACTTGAAGCGTTCGTTCGCCGCCCTGTTCTTGTTCGTCTCAGTCGCCCTGACCGAGCCAATCGGTGTTCCTTGCCAGACGCTGATCGTCAGCGACGGTATCAGTTTCGTCTATCCGCTTGAGGTCGTTCCGGACTCATCTGCCCCTGATGGACAGTTTCTCGTCCTGGGCACGGACGCAGTCTATGTCTCAGGCGCCCGTCTTGACTCGACAGACTACAAGTTCGACTACGGCACCGGCTCCATCGTCTTCTGGCGCAAGCCTGAGAAGTGGGTCCCGATTCGGGTCGTCTACCGCTGCGTGCGGCTTCCCGGTATGCCGCAGGAGTATCGTCTGCACCGGCCACCGGTCGCGGGCCGCGAGTCATCCGTCCTGCAGCCAACCGCCGGCCGGGTCGCGGACACCGCGTCGCCCACTGTCGGACCGACCGCACTTGACCTTTCCGGCAGCAAGACGCTGGGCGTCAGCGTCGGCGGAGCAAACGCGGGAATCGATCAGGCTACGCGGGTGGCGATAACGGGCAGCTTCGAGGGGATTGCAGTTGAAGCGGAACTGTCCGACCAGAGCTCGCCGATTCCGGCCGAGGGAACTACCCGGGATATCGAGGAACTCGACAAGCTGCTCATCAGTCTGCGAGGCCGGCAGTGGCATGGATCTTTCGGTGATGTGAATCTGCTCGTGCCGGTTGGCGGTTTCGGGACGATTGAGCGGAAGGCGATCGGAGCGAGCGCGGGATGGGGAGAGGTGCAAGCAGGCACCAGGATTCAAGGGGTCACGGATTCAAGGGGCCTGGGTTCCGGATCCCCGCTCAGTCTGACTGGAACCGCAGCGGCCAGTCCTGCAATCCCCGATCCCTCGACCCCATCCTTCGGGGTGTTCGGAGGCTACGCGACTCCCAAAGGGTTGTTTGGCCGCGTGGAAATGGCCGGGGTCGACGGTTCGCAGGGGCCATATGTCCTGGCACCGGATGGAAGGGCGGCGCTTATAGTCCCGGGTAGCGAGCAGGTCTATCTCAACGGTCGCCGGATGGTTCGCGGCTGGGATGCGGACTACACCATTGACTACTCGACCGGAGAACTGCTGTTCACCAATCGCCGGGTAATTGACCGGTTGGCGAGGATCGAGGCTACGTTCCATTACGTGACCGGTGACTACAGCCGTTCCTTGCTCGCGGGAGCGGCGAGGCTGGGGTTCGGGCAGCGGGAACTGGTCGGCGTTCCGGGTACGGGAGCGAGTCTAGACTTTGGCGTGTTCCGGGAGGGTGACGACCCGAGCTCCAGCTTCACGGAGGATTTGTCACCAGCGGACAGGGAGTCGCTTGCCGCCATCGGGGCTGACACTGGCCGGGCCTGGCTGGATGGCGCGACCTACGCGGGTCCGGGCCAGGGTGACTACATCAAGGTCGGAGACCACTTCGAGTACGTCGGGAGGGACTCGGGCGACTACCAGGTGCGGTTTACGCTGGTAGGGGATTCGCTCGGCGACTATCGGTACAGTGATACGATCCTCGCCTACCGCTACGCCGGGGCGGGTCTCGGCAACTACGTCGCGATGCGCAGGATTGCCCTGCCCGAGCGGAGCGAGGCGGCATACGCCCGCGTCGGGTTTAAGCAGTCGGGGTTCACTGCCGGGGTCGAGGGTCTTGTCCAGCGCCGGAGCCTGAACCTGTTCGCACCGGGCGGAGCACAGGTTGATGCCGGCGCGCTGAACCTCGATGCGGGGTGGCAGGACAGTTCCTACGGAATACTCTACAGGCACCGCCTGCAGGACCGGCGGTTTGAGGCTCCGGGCGCGAGCCCGGAGGTCGACTTCGCGTATCGCTGGGGAGGCACGGCCGAGAACAAGAGGCGCTCGAGCGACGAAGTCTCGTTGCGCGCCAGGCCGGCTGCGTTTCTCAGCTTGAGCGGCGAGGCCGGCCGACTGGATCGGTTCGAGGGCGGGCCGGTCTATCGATACCATGGTGGCGTCCAGGCCGGGTGGCTGGGATACGACATCACGCGGGTCGCAGACATCACGCGGCAGAGCGTTCTCGCGACGCCGCGGGTTGGTTGGCTCTATCCCAAGGCCGGATGGCAGAGCGTGGTGAACGCCCGCGACATGTCGTCAGTGCTGATCGCCGGGCTGGAAGCGAAGCCGATTACCGCGCTGACTGCGGGAGTAGACTACCGTCACTCCTGTTTCTATGAACCGGATACGGTGATTCGTGCCTGGCAGCGTACCAGCCTGGCCCGACTCCTTGAAGCACGGGCGGACTGGACCGGCGGGACCGCCTTCCAGCTCGGCGCCATGGCCGGCCTGAACGACCGGCGGTTCGATGCCGGCTCGGGCGAGAACTGGAGCCAGTTGCTCGCCAGCCTGAACGGCACCGCGACTCCGCGGGCCGGGTTGCGGCTGCAGGCAGACTTCAACCAGTCCTACCGCAAGGTGCAGCTCAGGGACGAGCTCTTCCGGTACGTCGGGAGAGGAGAAGGTGAGTTTCGGCGCGACTCGGTGAGCGGCCGGTACTACGCAGACCCTGACGGCGACTACGAGCGGGTCGTGGTGGCGACCGGCCGATTCACTCAGGCACGCGAGTGGTCCCTGAACGGCTCGGGCGACGTGTCGATGTTCGACCCGGCAGCGTTGTCCGGATCCTTCAGCCAGACCCGGACCAGCACCGACAGCAGCGTACTCACCGACCTGAGCCGACAGGACCTGCGGCTGGTAGTGAAAAGCTTCGAGCCGGTACTCACCCCAACCCTTGGCGCCAGCTCGGAATTCGGGGTCGACCTGAACCTGGCTGCGACCGGCCGGGCATCGTCCCGCCAGCAAGCCTATGTCGAGATGTTCAGTGACCGGCTACCCGAGGTTGAAGGCCGGGCGCGGTTCGAGGCCGAGCGGGCACGGCGGAGACTCAGTGGAGGGGAGATCGACTATGACGAAGCCGGCTGGCGGGTTGAGTTCAGCCCGGTAGTAGGCAGCAGGCTGCGGATTGAGGCCGAGCTCGGCTACGAACGGAAGAGCGTTGCCGAGACGGTTTCCTACCCCGAGCTCGGGCGGTTTGCGCTCTGGGCGTTTGACGCGAGTTTCGCCCGCACGTTCAGCTTCGGCTCCCGGACCCGGGTACGAACGTCTCTTCAGGTCGTGCACCGCGCCGCGACTATCCCGGTGCTGCCGTTCGATGTCGGGCTGATCGAGCCGCTCGGAACGATTCCGGGGGCGGGCTTGAGCTTCGAGCACTCGTTCAGCAACGTGCTCTCGGCGTCCGCCCGGTACAGCTTCCAGGACCGCCCGGACCGGCCGAGCGAGCATACCCTCAGCGCCGAGCTGAAGGCTTACTTCTAGGACAGAGTTCGAAGTCCGAAGCTCGAATGAGGACTGAGTGGCGGACAAGGCCGACACACGAAACTTGGGTGACGAGTCAGTGGTCAAGTCCGGATTCCCATCGGGCCATACTCCGCGATTCGGATTTCAATCGGAATTCGGGCTTCGAGCTTCGTCATTCTTCCCGGCTCAGCGCTTGACCGCGGCAGTGCCCGCGCTATGTTATAGCGTGACGGAAGCCAGTCTGTGCCGGAACCATGACAGACCATAGGCCGCGATTGCAGGAGGCAAGTGTATGATGGCATCGAAGAAGTCCGAAGGCGCAGCGCAGCAACCCAGGCAGGCGAAGGCGAAGAACACAACCATGACGCAGTTCGTCCTCGCCGGTGCCGGTATCGTGGTGGTGATAGTGGTCGCGTTGCTGCTCTTCGGAGGCGGCGGCAAGAAGCCGGCCGCGACCCGGGCGAGAGCGGCCGGGGCTGATACGGGGAGTGCGTACGCCAGGACAAGGAAGCCGGTGGCAGCCGTGGCGCGCAAGGCGAAGTCCAGCCGGGACTCGATGATCGCGAAACGGCGGGAGGAGAAGGCGAGGCGCAAGCAAGAGGCCGCGGCAAGCGGCAGCCGGACCACGCGCAGCACGAGCGGCGGTTACGTCAGCGGCGGTTCGTCACGAGCCGTCAGCACGCCGAACCAGTTGCGGGCGATACTCACCGACAATACCGGCTCGCGTACCGCGCTGGTGGGCGAGCGGCGGCTGAAGGCCGGGGACGATGTCGACGGCCGCAAGATCGTCGAGGTCACCGGCGACGGGATGAAAGTGGAGTACCGCCAGAAGACATACTCGGTCAGGGTTGGAGAGAAGATCTACTGATAGGCAGGGATCTGCAAGGGTCATCCGGTAGCAGGCGAGGTCGTCAGTTCTCGCTCTTCGCCCGGGCGTGGCTTGCCACCCTCTGATCTGTCCGTATAATCTACTCCACTCGGTCCAGCAGCTACAAGGAGCAAAAAATGTCGTTGATTAGGATATTGCCGTTGGCGTTGGCAACATGGACAGCCGCTCTTGGCTTGCCCAAGGTCGTCCTGCCCGCGCACCAGACCGGTCCGATGACTATCAACCTCGTGCAGGGCTACAGCTTCGATCCGCTCGAGAAGTCGCCGGTTCTGCCGCAGAACCTGACTGCGGCCGATTTCTCCGGGGACTACTCCTATTGCATGATCCAGTTTCCCGGTCCGATACGCCCCGAGTGGAAACGGACGGTTGAGGGCTACGGCGCCGAGTTGCTATGGTACGTCCCGCGGTACACGTTCGTGGCGCGAGTCCCGACTGCAGCCATGGGAGCCATCGCGGCGCTGCCCGAGGTGCGCTGGCTCGGCATCGACCAACCCGCCTTCAAGCTCTGCCCCGGCCTGGAGAAAGCCACGGGCCGGCAGACTCTGATTGTCGTTTTCCACTACCAGGAGAGCGAGCAGAACCTGCTCGCCGAGTTGGATGCCCTGGGCGCTGCCAACCTGGTGACCGAGTTCAATGCCTGGAACAAGAGCGTAAAGATGGACGTGGACGCGACGCAGATCCCGGCCATCGCCCGGCTCAACGGCGTCTACTGGGTCGAGCCGTATACGCCGATGACGCCCGACAACATGGACACGCAATGGGTGGACCAGCACGGGTACTCCGCGTCCGACACGACCCGGACTATCTGGCGCAAAGGTGTGTACGGTCGCGGCATGCTCGTCGGGCTTACCGACGGGCCGATGAACATCGCCCACAACCAGTTCCGGGACACGGTCAGCAACACTCCCGGTCCCAACCATCGCAAGGTCGTCGCCTACCGTGGCTCCAACGGCTCAGACTCCCACGGCACGCACACGACCGGTACGCTCTGCGGCTCGGATGACGAGGTGGGCGGAACTTCCTGGAACGACGGGTTGGCCAAGGGCGCGCGGGTCTTCTTCCAGAACTTCAACAGCCTCCCGTCCAACTGGGACATGACCGTCTTCTTCCGCGGCCCGGATTCTGGCCTGGACGTGCACGTTGACAGCCTGCGCGCGCTGAACAATTCGATGAGTTACTCCCGCAAAGACAGCTTCAACCAGTACGTCTTCACCGATATGACCGCGGACCAGTTCACCTGGAACCACCGTAAGTTCATGCACTGCAACTCGATGGGTAACCGGGGCGTCAACGAGATGGGGCACCCGGTCAATGCCAAGAACATCATCTCGACCGGCGGCACCGGACCGGGCACCTCGTGCCGGCAGATCTTCTCATCCAGCTCGCGCGGCCCGACCTCGGACGGCCGCAGGAAGCCGCAGCTGGTATCGCCGGCTGAGGACATCATGTCGGCCGACAACTCCAACCCGAACGGGTATGTCCTGATGTCCGGTACTTCCATGTCGACACCGAACATGGCCGGGGCGATGGCGCTTATCCGCAACTACTTTCAACTCGGCTACTATCCGACCGGCGACACGCTGACGGGCACGCGGATGGGTATCTCAGCTGCCCTCAACAAGGCAGTCGGCATTGTCGGCGCGGACAACGATATTGCCGGCTACACCGTGCCGGACAACAACGTGGGCTGGGGCCGCGTTGACCTTGACTCCTCGCTCTACTTCGCTGGCGACACCTCCCGGCTCTGGGTGCTGGACGACACCATCGGCCTGGAGACCGGTGATTCGGTGGTTATACCGATTGACGTGACCGCCGCGGGAAAGCCCTTCCGCGTCACGCTCTGCTGGACCGACTACCCGGGCACGATGCGCTCCTCCTACGTCTGCGTCAACGACATCAACCTGACGGTCTACTCGCCCAGCGGGACCCCCTACAAGGGCAACGTCTATTCGGGCGGCCAGTCAGCTACCGGCGGCATCAACGACTCCCTGAACGTCGAGGAGTGCACCCGCATCAACAGCCCTGAGGTCGGCAGTTGGAGCGTCGTCGTCAAGGCCAGGAACGTGCCGCAGGGCCCGCAGCCGTTCGCCCTCGCCGCCATCGGCGTCATGGGCGATGTGGAGTTCCACGACGTGACCGCGACTTTCATCACCGCTCCGACCGACACGGTCGATTCCGGTACGGTCGTCGCACCGGCCGCGGAAGTCAGGAACTTCGGGACGTTTGCGGAGACGCTCGACGTCTGGTTCACCATCGGCTCCGGCTACAGCGATTCGGTGCGGTTGACCCTGGGCGTCGGCGGCGTGGACACGGTGAGCTTTGCGGACTGGGCGGCCGACACGCTCGGGAATTTCGCCGTAACCTGCTCCACCGGCCTGGCGGGCGACGCGAACACGGGTAACAACGTGGTCAGGGAATCGGTCGTGGTGCGTTCGACGAACGGCATTGAAGAAGGCAGGGGACTGCCCCGGGTATTCAGCCTTGACCGGGCAGCGCCCAACCCGTTCGGCCGCTCCACGGCGATCCGCTATGCCATACCGCGTGCGACCTCATCCCGGCTTTCGGTTTACTCGGCCACTGGGGCGCTGGTCCGCACGTTGCAGGAGGGCGAGCTCAAACCCGGCTACTACTCGGCCGCCTGGAACGGGCGCGATGGCCTGGGCAGGCTCGTGCCGTCCGGCATCTACCTCTACCGCCTCGAAGCCGGGCAGAACTCGGCTACGGGCAAAGTACTGCTCAGCCGCTAGCGCCGGTTTAGCGTTTTCTGAGATCGGGGCGGCCTTCGGGCCGCCCCGCGGCGTCGAGCCAGGCGTCCATCGGACCGGGGTCTTTGTGAATCCCTCTGCATTGCAGGCGGTCTGATACAGAACTAGCGTATGCACATAGCCAAAGGAGGCAAACGTGAGTGAGAATAGTCGACAGACGATGACCGAGGAGCAGTTTCACAGGAAGATGGCAGCAGAGCTGTTCAATCGGACCTGGGATCTTCTCGACAAGAAGGAGCGCACGACCGAAGAGGTCGATGAGTTGATTCATGCCGGGCACGCCTCGCGCTTTCACTGGGGCAAGGTCGGTGAGCCGGTCAACCTCGCTCGCGGCGAGCAGCAGCTTTCCCACATTTATGCCGTGCTGAAGCGGGCTGAGCCGGCGCTGCACCATGGCCGTCGCGCGCTCGAGCTCTGCCAGTCCCACGGCATAGCCGACTTCGATCTTGCCTTCGCCTACGAAGCCCTGGCCCGCGCGAACTCGGTCGGGGGCAACCAGCCTGAACGTGACCGCTACCTCGGACTGGCGCGGGAGGCGGCCAAAGGCATCGCCAAGGACGAAGACCGCAACTACTTCCTCAGCCAGCTGGAGACCGTTTAGTTTTGACCGGCTGATCGGTCCTAAGCGGTCAGCCGGCCTGAGGTTGTGCTAGTGTTCGGCCCGGTCCGGACTACCGGCCGAGCTTGTGGATCCGTTCCTGCCGCCGAGCCAGCAGGTAGATGAGCGCGCCGATCCAGTGGGTGAACACGATGACTAGCGCCCAGATCAGCCGGTTGTTGCCCTCGTCGGTCTCCCGGGTCAGCACCTCGACCAGTATCCAGACCCAGAAGGCCATAGCGCAGAGCGCGAACAGACCCCCAATCAGGCTGATGGCCAGCCAAAGCGAGCCGAAGGTGCCGGCAGCCAAAACCGGACCGAGTGAACGCACGCGCTAGGATAGCATCTGTGCCTGATCAGTCAAGTCTGTGGGCAGGGATGTCAAATGGAAGGAGAGAGGGATCGAGTGATCGAGGGATAGAGGGATCGAGTGGCAGGAAGCTGTCAGCCGGCTTGAGCTTGTGCTTGAGCTGCGACGCAGTCGCGCTGCATGTCAAATCGGCGGGGGAGAGCTTACGGCTGAGGCTTGGGGCTGGCGATTGAAGCGAAGGTACACTGCCTAGATGCGCTTCGGAAGCAATTGGGTATCGTCCCCGTTTCTCGCCGTTTCTCGCGTGGAAATGGTAGCTGGAAACCCTCGGCCTTCGGCCGCGGCCAGTGGCGGTTGCACGCTAGGATGTTTTGCGCGGCAGCACCAGCCAGGCACTCGCTCCGCGTTGCACCGGCGCAAAGCCGAGGGCTGTCGCGGCTAATCTATGACGGACAACCTACAATCCAGAATGCCGTGGGAGAAGGAGCCGCCGTCCGCGACCCGCAATTGCTCCGAACGCTGACTAGCGCCTCGAACTAGCGGACCACCGAGTCATCCGATTCCGGCTCGTCATCACCGACTAGAACCGTCTGCGTCGAGTAGAATCCGAATGATGGTTCGATAGTTAGAGTTGAATAGGAGGGGACAAAATACGCCCCTTCAGCTATCTTTTGAGCGGTCATTGAGGACCCCCCGTGACAAAGAACTCGCGTAGGCGCGCATTTAACGTCTCGTTAGACTTGTGGACCGCCAATACCTCTTCTTCAGTAAGCGGTGCATAGCCAGATGCCGCCGAAATCATCGACATACGAATCGGACCGCCAACTTTGGGGTCTTGTGAGGCTGTCTCGGCAATAAGATATTCGGCAAGAGCTTTCGCCTTCTCAGTCGGAATAGTCGGGTCATAGTAGCGGTGGACCAGATACACTGCATACTGAGGAACCCCCGATAGGGCTGGGGCATCGCCGAATAACTGCGGGGCAAAGTTAACCTGGCTGTTGAGATTGTAGACCATGGGCTTTGGTTGAGCGCCCCGAGGATCACGGTAGCCAGCAAGAGTTATGATTACGACCGGCCGCTTGTCTGGCGCGATGTTGCCAAACCACTGCCCAAACGATGTGGCGGAGTGCTGCATTACTACCCTTGCGGCGTCATCCACATTCGCCACGTCCTGGATTCGCGCCTGATTCTCCAGAACGTCCAAGAGCGCGGTTCCCATCTCCATCGACCCAACTAGCCCCAAACCGCAGCAACCACAAGGAAAGAGCTTCTGCTGCTTGTCGTTGATGGCCGTAAGGCCTCGCGGGTCTCCGATAGTCCCTCGACTGTCCGCAGCCATGACAATTGCGTCCTTCGCCTTGAGAGCCACTACCAGCGACATGAGGTATTATAGAAAAGCACCCAACCGACGTCAAGAGGGACGATGGCCGGAACGCTTGGTATCGAATCCGAGCTAGGGGAGTTCCGGGGACATTACTTATCTCACTTCCGTCATGGCCGGGAGGAATCCGCCAACCATCGGGAGTAGAATACTCCGGACTCTGGCTATGTCAAATCGGCGAGGCTTCTGGCCGGGCTCGGGACGTAGCCGTTCACCTAAATGAACCGCGGGGTTTGGACTCAGGAATAGGGGAGGGGAACGGAAAGGTCGGGAGGAAAAGGACCAGGAGCCAGCGGGAAACGTCAGCCGTCAGCCGGCTTGCGCTTGAGCTAGCTGTGGGCTTGCGGCTTGTGGCTTGAAGCTGAATCTGCCCGGAGGCTCTTGGAATGGCGTGCCTGGCACTGGTCACAGCGAGACGCCGAATGGGTGACTATTCCTAGATCTCCCTGCCTGTTGACAGGCGAGAACATCCATTCTACAATTGACACGACTTGAGGGTGCGGCAGGCGCAGGGTCTGCCACGCAGGGAACCTCGACGCCGATTCGTGCAAGTTCTGTGAGATATCTGGAGGCAGCACTTGGCAATCGGAGTGAAGCGCAGTTCGTCTGGTCGGAATCCAAACTCACCCATCCGGGCCGCAAAGGCCGGGGTGCTCCTGTGCGCGATCGTGCTGTGCCTAGTGGTGAACGACGGGCAGGGCTCTTGGCTGGAGAAGGTCATCTACCTACCCGATTCACTGTCTGGGGTCCTCTGGCCGTCGTGTATTGCCAGCAACCCCGATGCAGGCAAGGTATATGTCTCGGGCGAGTACGATGACAGGACGCGCAACGGCTTGGATGCATACGTTGTTGTCATTGACCCGCGCACCAACGAAAGGGTGGCCCGGATTGCCGTTCCGGAGAACGTCAGCCACCTCTGCTACAACCCGGTAGCGAAGAAGCTCTACGCTACGCACTGCCATTGGGGCGTGGCCGGGCGCATGTCCGTCATCGACGGCTTCACAAACCAAGTAACTGCCACGATCGCGTTTGACTCGGGGCCCGGCCAGTTGTGCTGCAACACCGTCAACGGCAAGATGTACGTTACCTCGGAATGGGTGGGCGACCCATCAGTCACCGTCATCGACGGCGTGGGCGATTCGGTGATCCGATGGACTGCAGCAGGCGGCGGTGCCATGGCATTCGATTCTGTCGGGAACAAGCTATACTGCCTGGCATCGGAAGGAGGACAGAGCGCTGTCGTCGTGATCGATGGAATCGGAGATACGGTGCTGACAACCGTGCCGACACCGCTCTATCCAACGAACATAGCTGTGAACGCGGCAGCGCGCCGGGTCTACGTATGCGGCACGGCTACGCTGGAACTCGTTGTGCTGGATGCGGACGCCGACACGGTCTTGGCGCTGATACCCGGCGGCAGCAACGTCGAGCAATCCCTCTGCTTCAATGAACTGCGCAACGAGCTCTACTGCCCCGGCCCGACCGGAGATACAGTGCTGGCGGTAGACTGCTCGGGGGATACGGTCGTACGCAGATACACGATCGGCGTCGGCTACGAACCCGGCTCGGTTCTTTGCCTGCCGGAGCAGGATCTGCTCTTCTGTGTCGCCCACGCAGATCAGGCCACACTCCGCGTGTTGGACCTGGCGACCGGGAACGTCGTGCACTCGGAGGTCATGAGCAGCTGGAAGATGTTTCTTGTCGACCGGGGCGAGGGCAAGTTCTACAGTGTGAATAGGTCAAAGCACGACGTGACCGTGATAGCCGCGAACGGAGGGCCACTCACTAGTGCCAAAATCACAGTTGGCAATGCTTACTCGCCGATCTGCTGGGCGTCGCGGGTCAACAAACTCTACGTGGGCGACGCGTGCAACGGGAACGTCCATGCTCTTGATTGCGCGTCCGGAGCCGTCCGAACGATACTGCCGCACGGGCAGTTCGTCTCGGCCCTCTGCTACGATTCACTGGACAACAAACTCTACGTCGCCGATGACGCCGAGTCGCTGCACGTGATAGACTGCACGACCGATTCGATCATCGCCGCAGTGAGAACTGGTCCATCGCCGCGGCAGATGGCCTATGTTCCGAGACACAACCGCATCTACTGCGCCAATGAGTCGGGTAGCATGACTGTCATCGACTGCCGGAGTGACCTTCCTGTCCGCACAATTCCACTCACCGGAAGCCCGAAAAACCCGCTGTACAACCCCGAGCGTGACGAAGTTCTAGTCCCGTGTCGCCCAGTGTATAACGAGCATTTCGTTGCCGTCGTGGATTGCTCGACCAATTCCTGGGTGGACACGCTGATGTACAAGGCCTCTTGCCCAATCTACTGCCAGTCTGTAGGCAAGATATACATGGTGGGCGTCAGTTCGCCCGAGATCGCAGTGCTGGACGCGGGGTCGGATTCCATGGTCGCGGCCATTCCCGGGGTCATAGGCTCCAACGGTTGCACCAACGAGACGGACCGCAAGGTCTACATGGCGCACGCGGTGTTCGGCTCGCTGGTCGCGGTCGTAGATGCCGAGGCGGACACGCTAACGAGTGTGATCACCTCCATAGTGAACCCGTTTTCTGTGACGCACGATGTTCTCAACGACAAGATGTACATCACGAGTGGGACGGAACCCGGGCGTGTGTTCATCATGGACGGGCCGACGGACTCGATTCTCGATTCCATCCCGGTGTCGGGGCATCGCCCCGGCGTTGCTGTCTGGAACTCCCGTGATGGGCGGATGTACGTCGCAAACGCGTACAGCGGGAGCATATCGGTATTCCGAGACAGCCTGATTCCTGGCATACAGGAGGCGGTTCCAGCCCCGCGTGCGAAGGGCATCGGGACCATCATGCGGCAGTTGGGCTTGCCGGCAGGCTTGCGGCAGGCGGACATCTACGACATCTCGGGCAGAAGAGTCGCAAGACTGAGCCCGGGCTCAGACAAAGCGGAGCGGCCTGCGCCGGGAGTGTACTTTGTCAGAGGACGGGTGACCGAAGACGGGAGACCGGGCGCCTCGGTTCGCAAAGTCGTTGTGACAAGGTAGGAGGAACGCATGACGCGTGGCACCAAGGACCGCGTTCGGGGTCGCTACTCCATCTCGACCATCCGGGCCGCAAAGGCCAGGGCACTCCTGTGCGCGCTGGCGCTGGGCGTCTCGGTGAGTCTGGCGTGGACTCCGCCGGTTCCCGATACAATCCTGCTGCCGGACTCGCTGGGGCCACTGAGGCCGCCGTACCATCTGGCTTTCGGGAGTTCGACCGACAACATCTACGTCGCGAGTGAGACTTCGGACATCATCGTGGTGGACGGGAATACGTTCCAGCGTGTCAGGCGCATCTACACCAACGCAGGGGTTGGAGGGGCACTGCTGGTCAGCAGGCACAACCGTCTGTACGTTTCGCACCCGTCGCAGGGCCGCATCGGCGTCATCGACTGTGCCACCAACAACGTGGTCGGTTCGATTCTCGTCGGGTCCCGGCCGACGCTGCTCTGCTACAGCAGTGGCAGTGACAAGCTGTATTGTGGCGACACCATCGACAAGACCGTCTCGGTGATAGACTGCGCCACCAACGGGCTACT
>Ga0194113_10000813_pt1 | contig 41835 bp, 41 predicted proteins | sample TA2MahC200mmetaG_FD_146193 | JGI IMG/M metagenome (GOLD analysis project Ga0194113, IMG submission 146193) | Freshwater microbial communities from Lake Tanganyika, Tanzania - TA2015017 Mahale Deep Cast 200m | ecosystem: Environmental > Aquatic > Freshwater > Lake | place: Tanzania: Lake... | reverse complement strand
TGACCTCTTCCTTTCACAGTTAAATCTATTCCTCGATTTGTTATTCCAACTATTTTTGCCACAAGCATGTCTCCTATATCAAAGACATCACTTAATCCGTCTTTGCTAACATATTTTGGAACTTCCTGAAGAGGTAAAAAAGCATCTTCCGGAGCATCTAATCCCACAACCCATCCGTAAAAAGTGATATTTTCAACTTCGCCAATAATCACATTTCCATTTCTCGGCTGATAAACTCCAGATAGAGGAATAATTCTGATTAATCGATTGAATTCTTCAGCAAGTCCGTATTTTATAGCTATAATTTCATTTCCAATTTTTTCAGTTCCTTCTCCTGGCAGATATTCTTCTCCTTTGGCAATAACCTCGCCAGGAATAACTATTTCTCGATTATTTTTTTCTTTTGTCATTTTTATTCCTTTATTTCCTCTGTTATTGCAGAGCCATGAGTTACTGAATTTAATTTATCGTAAAAAGAGAAAAGCTGATTTCCTGCAAAAACCGAAACAATAACTTCTAAATCTCCGTTGCTGAGCCAATTTTCTTTCTCTTTGTACGGATTTATTATTCCATATGCTTTTCCTGTATGAATTGCAGGAATAGTTATTTTAATTCTTTTAGTTTCAAGTTTTATTGGTAAAATTTTACTTAATTTTTCAATAATTTCTTTTATTTGTTCTTCTATCGGAATATTTTTTAAATTCATTTGAATTTGACTTAATGCATTCCGAATTCTTTCAGGTGTATGTGGATTTCCTGTTTGAGGGTCAACTGCACTCCTTGAAAGAAAATCAACAATCTGATTCATTTTCTTTTCTTTTTCTTCATCTCTATAATCCTGATTAAGCAGAATTTCACCTTCTTTGACGATTCTTTCAGCAACAGCATTTATCTCGCTTTTTCCAAAAGCTTCTTCCATATCTTTTGTAGAAGCATTTAAGCCTTTTTTTGAATCACTGAATATCTTATCTATTTCCAGAAAATTTCTGTCAGAAGATTCACCTTTTTTAAATTTTAAGGCTTTTTCAAGGTCAACAATAATCTCAAAATTCTTTCCAACTTTTTTTAATCTCGCAGTAGTTTGAGCCATCTTATTTAATAAATTCAGCTATTTCCCCTTTAATCAATCTTCTAAGCTTTTTTTCATCAGTTTTAATATAAACCAATTCAAGACGATCTAAATCAAAGTTCTTTCCTTGAACCTCTTTTAGTATGTCTATAGCTATTTTTGTATTTTTTTTAATAATATTATCTTTTTTGTATTTTTCCCGAAGTTTTTCTTTTATTTTTTCGTCATTTTCTCCGATAGCATTTGCATGATAAGCAAAATAATTTCCAGTTACATCACTTGAATAAAGCTCCGGTTTTTTGTTATTAATTCCTGCAAGCATTAAAGAAACACCAAATGGCCTTGCTCCACCATATTGAGTAAATTGCTGTTTTATGTTTGAAAGATCTTTTATTATAACTTCTGGTTCAATTGGAGAATCATAAACTACCCTGTGCTGCTGAGCTTCAACTTGAGCTTTCTCAATAAGAATTCTTGCATCAGAAACAATTCCAGCTGCGCTTGCAATTATATGTGAATCAATCTCATAAATTTTATGTGCAAGTGTCTCGGCAATAAGTTTATCTTTTAATCTTTTGTCAGCAATCAAAAGAACTCCGTCTGCGCAAACCATTCCAATACTTGAACCACCAAGCCGAACTGTTTTTTGTGCATATTCAACCTGAAGAATAGTTCCTTCAGGAGAAAACATTGTAGCAGTTCTATCATAGCCCATTGCTTGATGTTGCATATCCATAGGCATTTCCATTTTTATTAATTTGAGAAAATCTTAATAATCTTCTATATTCTCTTCTCCTTATCTCAAAACTAAAATTTAATCTGTTTAAAAGGTTTTCGCCTGATTTCTCTAGTCTAATTTCTCGAAATTTTCAGCTAATTTTATTAAAAATCTGCCTGTAATTCGACTCACAGGTTTTTCCAGAACTTGTTTTGAAAACCCTTTTTTTTCGATTATTTTTCTTGCTTCTCTCTTTGTTTTTCCTCTTTCAACCAGAGAATAAAGCAATGCATTCTTTATTTTACTCTTTTTTCCTAGAATAGAAGCTAAAAAAGCCTCTTTTGAAGATAATTTTTCTTTTCTTCTTAGTTTTATAAGCCAGGAATTAGTTCGGGGAGGAGGCAAAAAGCAACTTTTATTTATTTTTTGAATAAAATCTATTTCATAGAACAAATTAGAAATTACTCCTATTTTTGACTCTTTTTTCTCTAAAATTTCCCCGAATTTTTCTCCAACTATTACCACAATTTCTAAAATCCCATCTTCTATTGATTTTTTTATTAATTGCTCTGAAAGAAAATAGGGAATATTAGAAACAATCTTGGAATAATCTCTCCAAGAATAATTTAGTGCATTATCATATATAATTTCTAAATTATCATAATTTTCTTTTAATTTTTTTAATTTTTCAGAATATCTTTCATCAATTTCAAAAGCAAGCACTTTTCCAGATTTTTTTACTAATTTCTCTGTTAAATTTCCTTCTCCAGCACCGATTTCTATAACTCTGTCTTTTTTAGAAAGATCAGCAACAGCAATTTCTTTTTCAATTATCTCCTTGTCTTTTAAGAAATGCTGTCCTTTTTCTAAATTTCTTTCAACTTCACCAGAATCTAAATCAGAATTATTTTGAAATTTTTTTGAAATAGGCATTTTTTATAATTTTCTTCCCAATCCTTTTAGAGTTCCAGAAACTCTCTCAACTTCTATTTTTTCAGGCCAGATTGCAAAACAAGCTCGAACAGAATCTACAGCTTCTCTATTCATAGAAATTATTGCTTTTTCTCCCTTAATTGTAATAAATCTTAAAGCTGTTTTTGACATTCCTAAAATTCCAATTCCATCCAAAACACATTTTTCAATATCTTTTATTTTTCCTCTAACTAAGAGATATCTTTTCTTCTCTCTGCTACTCGGTTTAAGTGCTTTCATAATATTTACAGTAAAAAAGAGTTTTTATAATTTTATTTATCTTTTAACAGAAAGAGTTTTTAAACTGATATTTCTATGTATTACTAAAAATAGGGAATTTAATCAAATGGATATTTGCGTAATCGGCGGATCTGAAGAAGTTGGAAAGAATATGACAGCTGTGCGAATAAATGAAGATGTTTTTTTATTTGATATGGGGCTTCATATTCCCGGAATAGTTGAACTTCAGGAAGAACATCTTTTGAGTTATGCCAGCCGGCTTAAAAGAGGAGAAGCAATAAAGAAAATTGGTCCGAAATATACAGAAGAAAAACTTAGGGAATTTGGGGCAATTCCAGATGATTTAGTTCTTGATAAAATGGGATGGAGAGATAAAGTGAAGGCAATTTTCATAAGTCACGCTCATTTAGACCATGTCGGAGGCTTACCTTATCTTATTAAAAGATATCCTAGTGTTCCGATTTTCACAGCACCATTCACTATGAGGGTTTTAGAAACTTTATTAGAAGATGAATCAACAAAATTCAATAATCCTTTGAAAGTTATTCAACCAAATTCTGTCCAAATGATAAAAGGAAAATCAGAAACTTACAAGGTAGAATTTATTCATGCTACACACTCTACTTTGGATTGCGTTTTCTTAGCTTTACATACATCAGAAGGAATATTTTTTTATGCATTAGATCTTAAATTTGACAATAAGCCGACAATGGGTCCTCCTCCAAATTATAAAAAATTAAGTGAACTTGGCAAGAAGAAGGTAAAAGTCCTCGTTCTTGACGCACTTTATTCTGGAACAGAGAAAAAACCAGGAAGTGAAACAATTGCAAAACATCTTGTTGAAGAGGCTTTGGCGAAAGTAAAATATTCTAAAAAAGCGATATTTATAACAACATTTTCTTCTCACATAGAAAGATTAAACAGCATAGTTGAGTTTGGAAAAAGAACAAATCGAGAAATTGTTTTTATCGGACGCGGACTTTACAAATATGTAAATGCAGCTATAGCTATAAAAAAATGTCCGTTTAAAAAAAATATAACTCTTCTAAAATACAATCGGCAGGTAAATTCTTTTTTAAGAAAAGTAGAAAACAATAGGGAAAAATATCTTATTGTGTGCACAGGACATCAAGCTGAAGAAAATTCGATTTTAGACAGAATTGTTAAAGGAGAAACACCTTTCAAATTCCGTGAAGGAGATAATCTAATCTTTTCTTCATCAATAATTCCTTCTCCGATAAATATTGCTGCAAGAGATAAAATGGATAACAAACTAAAAAGAATAGGTGTCCGAATTCAAACAGATGTTCATGTTCATGGGCATGGAAGTCGAGAAGATATGAGAGATTTAATAAGACTTCTAAAGCCAAAACATGTCATACCTGTGCACGGAACAATGCAGCAGGAAGCTCATTTGATAGGACTTGCATCTGAATTTGGATATAAATTTGGTGAAACATCGCATCTTGCCAGCAATGGAAAAGTCCTAAATTTGTAAAAATTCTTGTCATAAAACAATTTTTAAACCCGAAATGCATTATAGAAGAGTGGCTAAACTAAAATTAAAATTTTGTATAATCTCTTTAAATAAAAATGGCTAACGAAGACATTGTTGGGGGATTAAGAGCAGCTCTTGCAAGAGGAGAATCTCTTGAAAAAGCAATGATGAGTTTCTATAATGCGGGATATTCAAAAGAAGAAATTGAAGATTCTGTTCAAGAATTACAAGCTCCACAATTCTTCGGCCAATATCCTCAGCAACCAGCCCAACAGTCAATTCAGCCTCAAATCCAACAAATTCAACAACCAACATTAACATCAAATAAATCTCCTGCACAGGAAGCACTTCAGCAATCAACATCATCTTCAGAAAAAGGCAAACCCAAATTTTTCTCTACACCTCCACCTCCACCCCTATTGCCTGCTACTCAATCATCTCAATATCAGGGCCAGCAAATCCAACAAATACAGCAACCTGGGCAAAAAGTTACACAAAAAGTTTCAAATTATGGTGAAAAACCAAAATCACCGGGAAAAACAATAACAATAGTTTTTGTTTTCCTTCTTCTTCTGTTGCTTGGAATATTAGCTGCAGTTATATTATTCAAGGAAGAATTAGCTAACTTTTTCAATAATATTCTATAGAAAGCGAAATTCTTAATTTAGAAAAAGCTTTTGTTGAATAAAATAACAATCAATTTTATATACTCCCGTCATGCTTCTAAATTTAAACAAATAAAATGGTAAAATTCGCACATTTAGCAGATGTTCATCTTGGAGGTTGGAAACAGCCACCTCTTCAGGAATTAAACACCCAATCATTCAAGAAAGCATTGGGAATTTGCATAAAAGAAAAAGTCGATTTTATTCTGATTTCAGGAGATTTGTTTGACTCCGCTTTTCCTCAGATAGATGTTCTTAAAGAAACATTTGCAGAATTCAGAAAACTACATGATGCGAAAATTCCGTGTTTTATTATTGCTGGCTCTCATGATTATTCTGTATCTGGAAAAACATTTCTCGATGTTCTTGAAAAAGCAGGTTTTTGCAAAAATGTTGAGAATTTTGAAGAAAGAGACGGAAAATTGATTTTAAATCCAACAATTTACAAGGGAGTTGCGATTTACGGATATCCCGGAAAAACATCTGGTTTGGAGATACCTGATTTACGAAGAATAGTACTGAATGATTCTCCGGGAATGTTCAAAATTTTTATGCTTCACACAGTAATAGATAAAGCAAAAGGAACTCTTCCCATAGATTCTTTAGAAACATCAAAACTTCCTTCTGCAGATTATTACGCTCTTGGACATTTGCATATAGATTTTCAATATGGCAATTTTGTTTATCCTGGCCCAATTTTCCCAAATAATTTCCAGGAGCTTGAAGATTTAGAATATGGAAGATTTTGCATAGTCAATACTAATGCAGAACCTTCAAATGCAGTTAAAAAAATAGAATTAAAATTAAAAGAAGTTATTTCATTAGATATAGAAGTGAATAATGCTCTATTTGTAACAGAAAAGATAATTTCTGAATTAGAAAAAAAAGACATACAAGATAAAATAGTGCTGTTAAGACTTAGGGGAAATCTTGAGATTGGAAAAAATTCAGACATAAAATTTTCACAGATAGAAGAAGCAATAAAGAGAAAGAAAGCATACTTTTTTCTAAAAAATACATACGAACTAAAGACTAAGGAAGCAAATCTCGAAATTAAAATAGAAGAAACAGAAGATGTAGAAGACGGCACAATCAAAAATTATGTGAAGCAAAACACATCAGATTTCAACAAATTTGTTCCGCAGTTAATAGATATTCTTTCAAAAGAAAAGCAAGAAGGAGAAACAACAGAAGTTTTTTTTGGAAGACTCTTTGATGAATCTAAAAAAGTGCTTAATTTTTAGCACTCTGAAAAATGATAATAAAAGAAATAACTTTGAGCAATATAAGAAGTTATAAAAAACAAACTCTGATTTTTCCAGAAGGCTCTACTCTTCTTTCAGGAGATATTGGCTCGGGAAAAACCTCTGTTCTTTTAGGGATTGAATTCGCTCTGTTTGGATTGCAACCTGGACAAAGAGGTGCATCTTTGTTAAGAAATGGAGAGAAAGATGGAGGAGTTATTCTTAAATTGAATGTTGATAATAAAGATATAATTCTTGAAAGAACCCTTAAAAAAGGAAAAACAATAACTCAAGATTATTGCACAATAACAATTGATAATGAGAAACAAGAGCTTTCTGTAACAGAAATAAAAGATCGGGTTTTATCGATTCTTAATTATCCAAGGGAATTCGCAAAGAAACAAAACATTCTTTACAAATTTACAGTTTACACTCCCCAAGAAGAAATGAAGCAGATAATTCTTGAAGACCCTGAAATTAGGCTTAATGCTCTGAGGCACGTGTTCGGAATAGACAAATACAAAAAAATTATTGAAAATGGAGCAATTTTAACCTCAAAACTGAGAGAAGAAAGAAGAATTCTTGAAGGAAAAATTGATAGTTTGGATTCAGATAAAGAAAATCTTATCAGCAAAGAGATGGAACTTGAATTAAAACAATTCCATCTAGCTCTAATCGAAAAAGAACTTTCTTCTAAAACTTATGCTAAAAAAAGCATTCAGGAAGAAATTGAAAAAATTCTCGAAAAAATAGATGAAAGAAAAAAATTAAAGCAGGAAGTTGAAAAAACAAAAATAATGCTTTCAAACAAGCAGGAAATTTTCACTTCTAATTCTAAGATTTTAGAGCAGATAGAAGCTCAAATCAAAGAACTATCCCTTATAGAATTTAAAGAAGAAAAAATAAAAGAGGCTGAATTGGAAATTTCAGTTAAGAAAAAAGAAAGAATCGTACTGAATGACGAACTTCTAAAAACAGCCTCCCAGATAAATTCTCTGAAAATAAAAAATCAGGATAATGAAGCAATAAAGAAAAAATTAATTTCAATTGATATATGTCCGACCTGCCTCCAAGATGTCGGATCTGTCTATAAAAGCAATATAGTCAATAAGTTAGATTCAGAGATTTCTGATAATTTAAAAAATATCGCCCGATTAGAATTAGAGAAGGAAAGAATAATCAAAACTCTTTCGCAGATTGAAACGCAGATTTCTTTGGGAGAAAAAAGAATTTCAGAATTAAATCTACTTAAAATAAAACTCCAAGAAATCGAAGAAAAGACAAAAAGACTTAGGGAAATTAAAAAAATCAATGAATCTCTCTTGCAGGATATGCAGCTTCTTCAGCGGCATATGGAGAGTTTAAGCAAATCAATTTTTGAATTAAATAAATTTGAGAAAATATTTGAGATAAAACAAAAAGAACTCGAGGAATCTGCGAGAGAAGAAAAATTCACAGAAATAAAAATCGCAGAGGGCAAAAAGGAAATAGAGGTTTTCTCAAGGCATATATTCGAGCTTAAGGAAAGAATTAGAAAAACAGAAGAGATAAGAGAAAAATTGAATTATATAATTGCTCTTGAAACATGGATATCTAAAAATTTTATTCCGTTAATTTCTGTAATTGAAAAAAATGTGATGATTAAGCTTAAGCATGAATTTTCAAGACTTTTTGCTAAATGGTTTTCAATGCTTGTTTCGGAAAACTTTGAAGCAAGACTTGATGATAGTTTCACGCCGATAGTTGAATATCAGGATTATGAAATAGATTATACTTATCTGTCAGGAGGAGAAAGAACAGCTGTTGCTCTTGCATATCGTTTGTCTTTGAATCAGGTTTTAAATTCTCTTTTAAGTAAAATTAAGACAAAAGACCTTGTTATACTCGACGAGCCGACAGACGGATTTTCAGAACAGCAATTAGATAAGATTCGTGAAGTTTTGGATCAGCTTAATACAAAACAGCTTATAATTGTAAGTCATGAGCAAAAAATTGAGAGTTTTGTTGATAATGTAATAAAATTCAAAAAAGAATATGGCATTTCAAAAGTTATTTCCGAAAACTTTATAAAATAGAATTTCTCCTAAAAGAATAGGATTGGTTCTAATTATATTAAGGACAATATTTTAATAAGATGAACAGCGAATTAAAAAACTCGATTTTGAAGACAGGAACTACAATACTTGGAATAGTTTGCAAAGACGGAGTTGTTATGGCTGGAGATAGACAGTCAACTCTTGGAGGAACAATTGTAGCAAACAAAAAATCACAGAAAGTAAGGCAAATTACTGATTATCTTGTTATATCGGGAACAGGTTCTGTTTCAGACATTCAAAGAGCAGAGAAAATTCTTCCGGCTGAATTAAAGCTTAAGGAATTACGCTCAAAATCACGCCCAAGTGTAAGACAAGCATCAAGCTTGCTTGCAAGTTATTTATATTCTACAATAAGACAACCTTCTATGATTCCCTCAATAGCAGGATTTTTAGTTGCTGGAATAAATGAAGATGGCTCTGCACAATTGTATTCTGTTATGCCAGACGGAGGAATTAATGAAGTTGAAGATTATGATGCAAATATCGGAAGTGGAATGCCTTATGTTCTTGGATTGCTTGAAAGACAATATAAATCAGAAATGTCTCTGAAAGAAGGAGTTGAGCTTGCTGTTGAAGCTATAAAATCATCAACTCAAAGAGATATTGGCTCTGGATTTGGAATCGATGTCTTTACAATCTCAAAAGACGGCATAAAAAAAGTCATTGAGCAGGAAATTCTTCCAGATTATAAGAATTCAAAAAAACAATAGTTTAAACAAAATAATTTCATAATTTATTATATTTTTAAAAAAATTTGAGGTGATTAATAAAAGATATTTAGGATTTAGAATATGGACATTCTTAAACACATAACAGAGAATTTGCAGGGCAGTATAACAGAAGCGAACTTTGAAGGAGCAAATATAGTTCTTTACACAGACAATGAGAAATTCTTCAAAGAAGGAGAAAGCAAAGTCAAAGAGCTTGTTAATAATCTGAAAAAAAGAATAGAGCTTAGAGCAGATACTAAAATTCTTTGGGATCAGGACAAAACAAAAGAAGAAATAAAAAAAATAGTTCCTGAAGAAGCAGAAATCACAAACATAATATTTGATTCTTATCGTAGTATTGTAATAATAGAAGCAAAAAAACCAGGAATGGTTATTGGAAAACAGGGCTCAATTTTAGAAGCAATAAAGAAAACAACATTATGGACAACTCATGTTCAGAGATCTCCTGCAATAAAAAGCCAGATAACTGAAAATATTCGGGAAGTTCTTTATGCAAATAACAATTATAGAAGAAAATTCCTTAATGAAATCGGGCAGAAAATCTACAAAGGATGGAGTGCTGAAAAAGTTGAAGAATGGGTTAGACTTACTTTTTTAGGTGCAGCTAGACAAGTTGGAAGAAGCTGTTTGCTTTTGCAAACACCTAACTCAAAAGTTTTAATTGATTGTGGAATTGATGTCGCTGGTCAGGGTTCTGATAAATTTCCATATTTTGATATTCCTGAATTTGATATAAATAAAATAGATGCAATTATACTTAGTCACGCTCATCTCGACCATAGTGGATTAATTCCTTATCTTTACAAAATGGGTTATAAAGGACCAACTTATATGACTACGCCGACAATGGATATTGCAGCTCTTCTTGCTTTGGATTTTATTGGAGTTGCATACAAACAAGCAGCAACACCCTTGTTCAGTTCAAAAGACATAAAGGAAATGGTGAAGCATACAATCTGTCTGAATTTTAATGAAGTCACAGATATAACACCTGATTTAAGAATAACATTTTACAATGCAGGACATGCTCTTGGAAGCGCAATGATTCATCTTAATATTGGAAATGGACTTCATAATTTTCTTTATACAGCAGACTATAAATATGCAAGAACAAGACTCCTTGATCCTGCTATAACAACTTTTCCAAGAATTGAATCTGTTCTTACAGAATCAACATATGGCTCAAAAACAGATATTCTTCCGCCGAGAATTGAATCAGAAGAAAGCCTTATTGAAATAATTAACAAAACAGTTGAAGAAGGCGGAAAAGTTTTGATACCTGAATTAGGTTTAGGTCGTGCTCAGGAAACAATGCTTATAATTGAAGATGCAATAAAATCAGGAAAAATGAAGCAAATACCAGTCTATATAGACGGAATGATTTGGGATATTAATGCGATTCACACAGCTTATCCTGATTTTTTAAGCAATACAGTTCGCTCATCTATATTTCAGGATAAAAATCCATTTGTTTCAGAAACATTTGTCAGAGTTGGTTCTTCTCAGGAAAGAGAAAAAGTAATTGAAGGCGGGCCTTGTGTTGTTCTTGCAACATCAGGTATGCTTGTTGGCGGAGCATCTGTTGAATATTTTAGGGCATTTGCTGGAAATGAAAAAAATGCAATAATCTTTGTTTGTTATCAGGGTGTTGGCTCACTTGGAAGACAAGTGCAGGAAGGATTAAAAGAAACACGAATGATGGTTGACGGACGCGAAGAAGATGTGAAAATAAATTTCCAGGTTAATACAATTACAGGACTTAGTGCTCATGCTGGAAGAAATGAAATACTGGCTTTCTTTAATAATATCCGTCCAAAACCAAAAAAGATTATTGTAAATCACGGAGAAGCAACAAAGTGCCTTAATCTTGCATCAGCCTTGTATAAACTTAACAAAGTAGAAACATGTGTTCCAAGAACTCTTGAAACAATTCGACTAAGATAATAAAAATTTATAGAATTCTACAAAACTTTATAAGCTAATTTGGATAATATATCCTATGAAGCACACTCTTAAAATAACAATTTTACTTCTGTTTATGTTTCTTGTGACTCAGTTTATAGGACTTTATGTAACTAATCATTATCTTGGAGAAGACAAAGAACTTCCGTATGGACTTGAATTTCCAGAAGCTGAGAAATCATCTGATTATTATGGATTTTTTACAGCAATAATAATAGCTTTTGTAGTTGCAATTGTCTTATTTTTGTTTTTATCTAAAATTAAAATCGAATTTGTGCTTAAGCTTTGGTTTTTTATTGTGGTTCTTGTGGCACTTTCAATATCTATTTTTTCTTTGACAAGCAATTTTGACAAAATAGTTCTTTTTGGAACACCTCTGATAGCATTGTTAATCGCTCTTCCGCTTGCAATAATCAAGATTTACAAAAGAAACTTTCTGCTTCATAATCTTACAGAGTTTTTAATCTATCCTGGAATAGCTGTGATATTTATTCCGATTCTTAATATCTATACAATTGCAGCTTTATTGATTGTTATTTCTGTTTATGACATGTGGGCTGTTTGGCATGCAGGAATAATGCAGAAAATGGCAAAATATCAAATTGATAAATTGAAAATCTTCTCTGGATTTTTTGTTCCTTATTATTCTCAGAGTGTTAAAAATCGAATTTCAAAATGGAAAAAAACACTTAAAAAATCAGAATTTGAAAAGAAAAAAGTTAAGATAAGTGTTGCAATACTCGGTGGAGGAGATATTGTCTTTCCAATAATCACAGCAGGAGTTATGCTTAAAACTTTTGGAATTTATTCAGCACTTTTAGTTATTTTAGGAGCAACTTTGGGATTAGCTTATCTGTTCTTTTTTGCAAAGAAAAAGAAATTCTATCCTGCAATGCCTTTTATAACAGCTGGAATCTTCTTAGCAATGCTGATTAGCTATCTTATTTTCTGATAAAACCAGATTCTTCTGCATGCCTGATTTGTTCTCACTATCTAAAAGTAACAAAACAGTAAGATTTATAAATAAGCTTTCTTTGGAATTTTTATGGAAAATCAAAAAAATTCACGAAACATGGGCCTAATACCTTTAGGCTCAATTGAGAATCATATATTAGAATTAAAAAAACAAAGCACAGATAAGTTCTCTGGAGATTCAATAAGAGTGAACACCACTTTAGCAGGAATTTTAGCTACTGCAGCATTTGCCTCTTTTAAGATGAAGGCTCTTGGACCAAAGAAATTAGAACAGATTAAGAATTTAACATTAGATAAATATACAGATTTTATTGATCCTGCTGTAGCTTCATGTCAATTATACTATTCTCCATTATATCCAAGCGTTCCAGCTGATACAGTAAAATACGCAATTCGAACTTTTAGAACATACAAGACCCTTTTGAAATATCAAGATAAAGCAGAGCAATTAAGAAGAATTCAAGAAATTGAAGAAATAATCAAAAGTTAAATTCAAAATATATTCAAATGGAAAATCAAAATAAAATTCAAAATACAAACATATCCAAAGTTCCCTATTCAGACAGAGTTGGAGAAAACAGAGAAAGGGAAGTTCTTGAAAGATATGGAATAATAATTGATTATTATGCTCAAAATCCCTCTAGAATTCCACAAAATTCAGAAAAATTAGAAGGTCTTTGCTTTTTTGATAATATTTTGAAAAAAGACAAGCCCCTAATAAAGAAACTTCATAGTTTATTGATAGATAGTTACATAGACGAGGTCGAATCTTTTAAAAATTAAATAAATCAAAACAAAAAATGCTCGTAAAACAAGAACTTATAGGCAAAATAAAAGATTACTTTGATTTGAATATTTATGAAACCAAAGTTTGGTTAGCTTTGCTTGCAAGAGGTGTTGCTTCTGCAGGACAAGTTGCATCTGATTCAAGAGTTCCGAGATCAAGAACCTATGATGTTCTTGAAAGCCTTGAGAAAAAAGGATTTGCAATTGTCAAGCTTGGAAAACCAGTGAAATACATTGGTGTTAAACCCCCATTAATCATTGAAAAACTTAAAAATAATGTAGCAAAAAGCGCAGAAGAGAAAATGGTTAGTCTTACAAATATAAGAGACACAGAAGAATTCTCAAAACTTGAAGAGCTTTACAAGCAGGGAATAAATCCAATAAAAAGAGAAGAGTTTTCACTTGCATTAAAAGGAAAAACAAATATTTCAAGTTATCTAAGAGAAGTTCTCTTGAATGCTCAAAAAGAAGTAATAATCTGCACAAGCGCAGAAGATGTAAGCTCAAAAATAAGACTCTTCAAACAGATGCTTGATGACATAAAACAATCAAAAGCAAAGACAAAAGTCGCTCTTTTTGGAGATGAAAGATTAATTAAAAAGCTTTCAGACAGCCTTCAGGTAAGAATTAAAAAAATAGATGTAGATGCCAAGTTTTTCATAGTTGACAGAAAAGAAATGCTTTTTTATGTTTCTAAAGACTCAAATGAGAAAAGCAAGGAAGATACCGCAATTTGGATTAACTCTGAATTCTTCTCTTTAGCTTTTGCATCTCTATTTGACAAAGCTTTTGAAAAATAAAATTAAATCTTTACTTTTAATTGCAAAATGTTCATATCTATCATGCAGTCTTTATTTTCTTTTTTCCAGGTATTTAGAAATTCTCTTAAATTAAAATTAATCTTTTCTTTAGCATAAAGCCGAGCTCTTTTCTCAAAAACTTTTTTATGTTTTTTTCTAAACTTAGTTGAATTTTTCTTATCTTTTAAAAAAGGCCCGAATAAAATTATTTCTCTCCTGCTTTTAACAGAAAAAAAGAAATTAGCTGTTTTTTCTCCGCGATATTCAAATTCAGAGGCTTTTATTTCAAAATATTTTTTTATTTCATTAGAAAGCAGGGAATAGAATTTTAATAATTTGCTTCCTGCAATGTCTCCTTCTTGTTTGTCTGTTTCCGCCTCCATCAAAACAAAATCCTGTTTTTTTCTTCTTGAATTTTTCTTTAAATTTTCAAAATCAATTTCCTTAATTGAAAATGCATCAAGATCTGGCTTTGCCAGAAAATTTTTACAGGCTTTTTGAAATTTCAAAAATCTTTCTTCTGAAAGTGCTGCGAGAAGATTTCGGTGCTTGTATGTTGGGTCTATGAGAATTATGGGAGAATCGAGTTTAGCAGCATTCAAATCCATCAGAATTGAATTTTTGTTTTTGTAGAATTTTCCAACATCAATTATTATTTTTCCAGAATCTGCTTTTGCTATATTTTTTATAAAATTTAGAAATCCGCCGTAATAATAAACTAGAATCTCTAAACCATAGCCTGAAAAACCTCTTATGTAGGACTCTGCACCATAGCATTTATGAGAATAGCAGAATGCCTTTGCTAGTCTTACCTCATCTAAAATTTTTTTGCTTTTCAATTTCTTTTTTATGAAATTAACATGGAAATAAGAAAGATCTGTTATGTTCTCTGCTTCTTTTGGAGTTTTTATTTTTCTTACAGGTATAATTTCAAAAATAATATTTTTTGAAACAGCTATTCTGAAATAATCTCTTGAGCCATGAATTTTTTTAAAATCTCCAAAATTCAATATTTTTTCAGCTAAGCTTGAAAGGAGATTCTTATCATATTTTTTGTCAAATCTTAAAAAAATGTCAATGTCATATTTTTCTTTTTTGATTACAGTTCCTTTTGCAAAACTTCCTCCGACAAAAATCTCCGCTGAAATATTCAGCCGTCGAATTCTTTTTTTAAGCTGCTCTAGAAATTTCTTTAATTTAATTTCAATTTCTTTTAATTCTTCCTCGCTTGGACTTATACTCTCAAGAGCTCGGAATAAAATCAAATTAATTTTTTTCATTAATATAAATAAAAGAATTAGGTTTTTATAAGTTGTGAGGCAGAATTGAATTATTCTTTTTTCTTTTTTCGGATTTTTTTCATGTCTTCAGTATCTTTTATATTCTTTTTCAAAGTTGGTGCAAAATCAATTATGTATTTTCCTTCTTCAAGCTTGTAAATCAAAGGCAAATCTTTTCTGAATAGTTTTACAATGTCAAGCTCAAATTTGCCTTCTCCAGATATTCTTACAGACTCGATATCAAGAATTACAGGAGCTTCTTCATTTGGAATTCCTGCAATATCTCTTATATCTTTTTCAATTTGTTTCTTCTCATCTGCAGGAATTTCAATCAATTTCTCTTTCATTTTTTCTATCTGGTCATCACGGATATAGAAAAAGAATTTACCTTTGCATTCAGCACATCCTTCTAACAACTCACGACTTCCAGGAGGAATTAATCGAGAACATTTAACGCATTGATGTGGCATTTTTTGAAGATCGATATTTTATACAAATTCAACACAAAGTAGAATTATAAATTTTTTGGATTTTTACTTCTTAAGAAACAGCTCAATTTTTCTTGGATCTTTCTTTATTTCTTTGACTATTGTTGCAGGACCCAGAATTGTTAAAACACCGATATCTCCTCCAGCAATTGTATTTACTAGATTTTGTCGAAATTTTCCAAAAAAACCCGAATTATTGTTTCCAGAGATAACAGCAAGCTCTATTCCTCTAAAATTTTTAACATGTCCTATCATAGCCATGGTGTCTTCTATAAGTCTTACTTCTTCTTCTGGCTCAAGTCTTCCCTGAATGATAAGTATGTTGTTTTTTAGAATAATTCCTAATATTTTTCTTATTCTTTGAGTGCTGTCCAATCCTCTTATCTCTGAATATGGAAGAAAAGAAATTGAAAAACCCCTTGCCCCTTTTGAAATGTTTTTTTTCACCATCTTTTCATTATATATATTGTAAAATATGCTTTTTAATTTTTATTGAACTCTCTTTGCAAGCTTAAATATGGATTCATAAAATTCCTCCATGTTTTTTCCATATCTCGCACTTAAACCAACAACGTCATATTCTGGAAATGCAGCTTCAATTCCCTTTATGTTGGATTTTCTTAAATCAATTTTATTTGCAATAATCAAAACCGGAATTTTCCTGGCTAAAAGATTTCCTAAAATTGTGATATTGACCTGATTGTATGGATTTTGAGTTGCATCCAAAACAACCACCACCACATCCATGTCATCAAGCCATTTTATAGATTCAATAACACCCTGAGTTGCTTCTTTTGCCCGTGCCTGAGCATCTTTCTTTTTCATTTTGAATTTAAGAAAATTCTCATAATCTATTTTTGTAGCTATTCCAGGCGTGTCAATAATCTTGAAAGTCATTTTTCTTCCCTTGTATTGTATTTCCACTTTTTCCTTAAACTGAACAGCTCTTGTTTCATGAGGAATCTTGCTTACACTTCCGATTTCTTCTCCTGTAAAATCTTTGCAGATTCTATTAGCTAAACTTGTTTTTCCTGCATTAGGCGGGCCATAGAATCCCAATTTTAGCTCTTTTTTTTGCTTAAACAATCCAAATAAAATCCTTTTGAAGAAATTTCTTAGTTTTTTTGCTACCATATTTCTTTTTATTTATTTAACTTCTTAAATTTTTGTGTGATATTTTACGCTATCTTCTAAGATGAGAAGAATGCGGATGAAAAGAATGTGCTGGTTTCGAATGAGGAGGTTTGGGTTTTGGAAGTTTCTTCTTGTCAAATAATTTTGTTATTGGTAATTCAAGCATACCTGTTCTTTTTCCCTCATATTTTCTCGTCACATATCTTATCTGCTCGACATTCCACCCTGCTTTTTTAAGACTTCTCCTAATTTGTGAATTTTCAAGTCCTTTCTTTTTTGAACTATTAACATAATGAACCACATTGTATAGATCATTTCGATTAGGGAAAAGATAATTCTCATATTTTCTTTTATACCATTGCTGTAAAACAATATAAATAACTGTTGCTAAAAACATAAGAAGAACAAGAAACAAAATAAGGCTCGTGACTTTTGATTCACCTTCATCAAAAGAAGGAAATTCAACTACAGAAAGTCTGCTTATTCCAGGAGAGATAAAAATCGGAATATCTGAGAAATCAACATTTTCTGTTGTGTAAAGACTGATTTTTGAAATTCCTCTTAGATTGGTGTAGTAGAAATTTCCCTGCTCTTGCATATTTCTGTCAAAGCCAATATCTTTTAATTTAGGCACAAAGAAATAATAATCATAAGCAATATCAGCTTTTTCAGATATTTTTATTTCAAAAACCCGAACTAAAGGTTCTATTTCTGAATTATATTCAGCTGAAAATTCATTGAAATCAACTGTCAAATCTAAATTTTCTAACTGCCAAAAGATTACAGCAGATTGATAATCTTCGATTCTGCTTGCAGGATACTCTCCTTCTGCAACAGCTTTAATTGAATCCATATCTACGAAATTTTTTTCTGGAAACAACAAAAGACCAACAGCTTGCTTTGTTCCGAAAATGTGGCTTGGAAGATTAAGACTTAAAAGCTCCCGGATTATGCTGTTCATCTCCAGATTTTGCCTTTCAGTATCCTCCTGCAAAAGTGCTATTTCATACTCTTGTTTGAGTTTTTCTAAAATTGCACTTGCATTATCTATTTTTAAAATATCATTGATGCTTTTTTCTTGGAAAAATGCCCTGCTTTGCGTATAATTTTTTATAATCTCTAATTTGTTTTCATAATCAATTAAAGTTGTGTTTATCAGATTTTTTGGAGAATCCACATTTATTTCAAAGGTTTTTGACGAGCTAAATCCTCTTGTGTCTTTTACAGTTACAGTAAGATTATATTTTCCAACTGCTTCGTAAGTGTGTTGCACTTTGTTTTCATATGTTGTTTCAGTGATATTATCTCCAAACTCCCAAACATAAGCTGTTATATTAACATCTTCAGGAAGAAACATAGTTATTGAAAACTCAGTAGGATAAGCTGAAGCAGCTGATAAGGGAATTAGAAATTGTATCATAGGAACATCATTGACACTAATTTCTTCTTCAATAAGCTCTTGGCTGTTTAATTTAAGCACAAAATCATAATTTCCAAAATCTTCAGGAACTTTTAATCCAGAGTTAGTAAGAAACATTCTTCTAAAATTAGATGTGATTTTTGGAGCAGCTTCTGACAGAGTGTAAAAATTCTGTTCTTCCACAGATCCTGCTAATTTTTGATAATTAACTTTAAGATTTTTCAAAGTGACTGTCTGGCTTGCACTTGAGACAAATTTTATTGGAATAATACATCCTTCTGTGCAATCTATTTCACCTGCAGAAATTCCATATCTTTGAACAATATAATCATAAGCTACTCCCGACATAGTAAATCCACTTGGAAGAGAATTATTTACATTTAGGGTGCCTACAGAATTAAATTGTTTTCCTTGGGCAAAAATAGAATAAGCAGCTGTTTCCTGCAATATTGGAACAGAAGGAAATCCGCAAAAACTTGAAGGATTTGAATTTCCTCTTATTCTGTAATTTCCCTCACCACTGAGAATAGAAACACAGACATAATGATTTTCTGATTTTGTAACTAAATAATCAATGTCGCAGGAATATTCTTGTCCTGAAGTTGAGGTTACAGAAGACAGACTACAGCTTCCTTTTTTTGCTCCATTTGAATTATATAAAGTAACATTAATTACTGAACTTCCGCTTACATATTTAATCCATGCACCTAATCTAAATCCAGGTGATTCTGAAAGATTTATTTTTTGGCAGTATGTTCTTCCAGGAGATAAAATATATTCTTCTGTTGCTGCAGAATTGTTAAAGCAACCATAACTTTTCAAACCAGAGCAAACAACTGAGCCAACATTGCGATTAAGCATATCAATAACTTCATCATCTAAAATATCTATTTTTAACTGGCTTTCACATGAAGGCCCTGCTGTGCTTTCAATCTCAAAATTTATTGAATTTATTGCAATTACCTTTCCTGTAAGAAGCAAACCAAATATTCTGGATTCTCCTGAACTCAGACTAAAAGTTTTTGAGGCTGATGGAATACTTGCAGAATAATCTTTTCCACAATCAGAAGGAACACAAGTATAAGTATAATCTGGATTTAAATTTAAAATGTTCTGGAGACTCACTGAATTTCCGGACACTCCGTCAAAAAAAACAGTAAAAAGAGAATTCGTTGGCTCATCCTCAAAACTCAAATTTATCCAGCCAGAGATTCCAAATTCAGGCCCATAAGTTTTTTCTATTGAATAATTAGGTTCTCCAACACTAACAGCTGCTGAAAGAACTGGAATAAAAACAAACGACATAACAGCAACTATAGCAAATATAAAAACTCCGGTTAATTTCAAAACAAATTTATTTTTTAAATTCGTCATATCAACGCTCTTTTTCAATTTTTATGTTTCTTAAAGCCAAAAACACTTTATAAATTTGTTTGTAATTTTGAAAATCTAAGTCCTCAGAAATTTAATTGTTTCTGCAACAAAAATAATTGGCAGAATAAAAATTAATCCAATAACTCCTAAGAACGAAGTACTATTTTCTCCCACCTCTTCAAATTTCATGATAAAATAAAATTTCGATGATTTTTAAAAATTACTGAGATGAAAAACAAGAAACAATTTTCAATCATTTAAACCTAATGTGAATTTTTCTTTTCTTCAAAATTCCAAGAACAACATAAATCATAGCAATTGCAAGAACAGAAATAATCATGCTGTATGCGCCAAAGAAAGGCAGAAGAATTTGCGCAGGACATTCAATTGTTTTTGAGCCAGCACTGCATGCAGCTTCTTTATCTGCATTGTCAATTCGGCACTGAGCATCGCAATTTTCATCCCAGAGCCAGCCCGCATTCCAAGAGAAAGTTAAAAATCCAACAGGATCTTCCTCACAAGTATTTGTAATTACTTGATTAGCATAAACACATCTTCCGACACCTTCTCCTGTGTCAGGGTCTGTTTCTTCACAAACATCATTACAAACTGCACCATCCCACTCGCAATCGCATAGAGAAGAGTTATAATGAGAACTTCCTGCTACAACACAAGGGTCAGCAAGACACATTTCAGCTGTGTCATAATCAGGGCATGTTATGTATAAATTGCAATCTATATTAGGAAGAACAGTTAAATTGCCACTTGTTGCTGTGCTTTCTCCAGCACCAATCACTGTTCCAGTAAAATAATAAATTCTTTCATTATAATCATACTCTCCGCCAAATCTTTGTGTAGTCCACAGTATTGATGGAAATGTGCCTGTCATAGAATATCTATGAGTTCCATCCCATTCATAGATACTGAAATTAATATTCGCACCAGAACAATTAACACCTACTAAATTCATGCCAACACCAGAGCCCTCTATAACACTTTCCTCACTCCATGTCGCAGATGTTAGAATGCAGGATTCATCGGGAGGTAAATTAACTTGACAGCAAATTCTTGTTGAATATCCAGATGCACCCAAATGAGCATTTGTATAATCAGAAAGATATAATATTTCTATTTCATTGACATCACAATTAGAAGTTGTACCTCTGCATTCTCTTAAACTATCATAACAAGAATAATAACTTGTATAAACGGGTGAAGCAAGATTGATAATTTCTGCATGAGCATTTCCTGTTGCTGATAATCTTATAATTGCATTATTCCCTGTGCAACTTGTGCTTCCACTTCCAAAATCACAGCACAAAACAGAATTATAAGTTGCAGTTGTTTCACCATGCGCATTTGTTGTTTCAGAAAATCTCATTATAACATTATCTTCATTTCCAACACAACTATTATATGTTGTTGTATAGCATGTCTGAGCAGAAGCAAATCCTAAACTAATCAAAATAAAAAACAATCCAAAAATCATTATTAATTCTTTTTTCATTTTATTATCCACAGCAAACCTGTCCTTCAACAGGAGGATTGTCAGATGGTGTTAATTGTCTTAATATTCTTATTCCTTCAGGGTCAGCAGGACATTTATTATCCTCAAGAAATACCCAAGTTCCTCCAAGCCCTGTCACGCATGTTTTGTCTATATTGCTTAATGAATCACAAGATATTGCAGAACATTTTTCAACATTAAATTTTGAATATCCAACTTTTGTTGATAACTCTTGACATGTTGCTTTTGTATCTTTGTCAGCTGTTATTTTAACATTGCAAAAAGCATAGACTTGATTTGTTTCACAAAAACTCGCGCATTGAACAGGAGCTGGTTCTGGCTTTATTTCTCTAGTAAGTATAAAGAAAACAATTGCTCCTATCACAACTAAAGCTAAAACAATTATCAAGATGGGTTTTTTATTCTTCATGCCTCTTTTTTTAGCTCCTTTTCTATTCTATATAATTAATAGATTGTGTTTTATAAAGATTATGCTTTGCTTTTGAATATTTTATTTTTTAACATTATATTAGAAAAATTATTCTTATTTGTAAAAATTATTTCCTAAAATAAAATCTAAATGTTGGATTCCAGTTAATCCATCTGTTCTTAAAAATGTTTTTTCATAAGAAATAAATGGCCCTTTCAAATCAAGATTAGTGTAATAATTAGTGCCTGGAGAAGACATTATTGAATTTTGATTATTTGGATGAAATGGATAAATTATATGCCCATTCTCATGAAGTGTTACTCTTTTCAAACCCCAATCAGAGGGATTAAGGTCTTCCCTAAGATAAATAACAGCTCCTTGAACTAATCTACCTAAACTATATTTATTTATTACTCCCGCATAACCGGGATTTCCGCCAGGTGATGTGGAGGGAACAATGTAGATTTTTCCAGCTCCAGGTGCATAGTTATCTGAGTTTTCTTCTATTGTTATTGGATAATTTGAGATTCCGAGTATTTTTTCAACACTATTTGTGTAAGGTGTTACAACATTTTTTATAAAATTTGCCTGCTCGTCTGTGAAGATTCCTTCACCATCAGGTCCAGAGCCACTGGGATTTTGTTTTATTATTATAAATCCCCCTGTGAAATTTTCATAATCAAAAAGCGCAGGGTCACCACCTGTTGTTTCATACATGAAATTCCGAAATTCATCTGGATTAGATGCAAAATTTCCATAAGGAACAGCAGCAATGTCTAATGTTCTATTATCTCCGCTTGGAATATTTATTGTTCTTACCCATCCTTGCCTATTTCCAGGAATTCCGAGAGCAGCTTGAATTTTTATCTGGCTTAATTCAGAAACTCTTTTCTTAACCTGAAAATCAAATGCACCTGAACTGCTTGTGACATTGTATCCGTTTGCATCTGATTTGTCTGTCTCTAATAGATTCTGATTTTCATCAAAAATCTTTATTTTTCCTTGAATTGGAGAAGTTGATTCATTGCTCCTTAAATTTCCAGATAAGTCAAGAAGATCGTATATGCTTCCGCTAACATTTTGAGTTTTGTCTCTTCCCAGATAATCTTCAAAATTAATTTCTAAATTATATGTGCCTATTTGATCTTTTTTTCCTTCAACAGATAGAATATAATTTTCAAGCGAAATCACTTGAATTTTTGAATCCAATGCCCTTGCAGAAGTATAATTCACTGCATTTCCATTTGTGTCTGTTGAAGGCAGATTCACATTATGAGTATCTTCTTCGTCAAAAGCAAAATTAACTCCACTGAAATTTACAATTGAATCATAAGTTAAAATATTTCCACTAAGATTTTGTGAGTGATTTCCTCCAAGATAATCATTAAAATTCATTCTTATTACATATTCACCTGTTTGTCCTGTCTCTCCTTTCACAGACAAAACATAATCTTCAAGGGAGAGAATTTTTGTTTTTGAATCCAATGGATTTGCAGAGGTGTAAGTTACAATATTGTTTTTATCATCTCTTTGAGGAAGAGTCATGTCGTGTTCTGTTTCTTCATAAAAATCTCTTGCAATTCCATTAAAATTCAAAACACATTCATATTCTTCTTCATCTTTTGGCTGAACTGTTATTGTTCTTATCACAGGAGATGATTTCCTTCCTGCATGACTGGTAACTTCTCCTGTCAAAGTGATTGTGATATTGTTTTCACCTAAATTTTCATAGGTTCTTGTGATGCTAATCGGAGTGCTGCTTATAATTTCCTCGCTTCCAGCAGCTCCTTTTATAATTATTGAATTTGACAAAGTCCCTGTTCTAACTGAATTCAACTGACTGTCTATTTTGCTTATTGAACTTTCAGCTATCCCTGAACTTTCATCAATTCTGCCTGACTCGTAAGTTAATTCTCCAAGGAATTTTCTTCCTTTCAAATCAGTGCGAGCTCTTTCTCCTTCAAGTTCTCTTGCTGTCTCTCGCGCTGATTTAGTTGAAGTGCTAAACATTCCTGCAGGAAATCCAGAGAAATCAGGACTTCCCATAGTTGCATTATAATTTGAAGAACTTGCAATAACAACAGCGTCAGGTGCATCAATTTTCAATTTATACTCTTTAATCTCTGCTGCAGGTGTGCCATTTAACTGAATTAAAGTCTCTAAAGGACTTTGCCCTGAACCAGGATTGACAATAAGATTTGCCACAGGAGTTATAGGGTCAGGATTACTGGGACTTGTTGTAGATGAGCATTTAGCTGAAAAGAAGCTGTTAAATGTAAGAAACGCGCTTAATCCAACTATTCCGGCAACTCTTCGTGTTTTTCTTTTTGCTTGAGAGATAAGCTCCCCAACCTGTTTTTTTACCATTATTTTATAGTGACAAATCTCCTTTATAAGTTTTTTGATGATGAAATATCCCTAATCTTCCTCCTTAACCAGCACAAATATTTCTCTTCCAATTATCTGGTCTTGGCGGAATTCCCTTAAAGGAAAGTCAATTTCTCCTTTATCCAGATTCAACCGAGTTCTTCTGCATATTTCATTTATATTGCAGGAAATTTTTCCCTTAAATATTTTAATTAAAGGTGCAGTGAAGACTATTTTTCCGTTTTTTCTTACATATTTTTTGATATTATTCAAAACATCAACAATCAAATTCTCAAATCTTTTTATCATTAGAATAGCTTGTCTTCTTTCTGGAATTTTCTTAAGCAACATTCCTAATGATGGTTCTGTGGCTATTCCATCTACCTGAAATATCTTAACTGTCTTGGAATTTTCATTAATTAATTTATAATTTGCTTTTATAGAATAATTTTTTTCAAGCCAATTAATATTTTTTTTAGCATGTCCTATTGCATTTTCATTAATATCTATTCCAAGAACATTTATTTCTTGCAACAAAGCTTCTTGTAGAATTACACCTATTCCGCAAAAAGGATCAAGCAAAGTTTCTTTTTCTTTAATCTGAGATAAATTAATCAATATCTTAGCTAATCTTGGAGAAATAGCAAGAGCCTCTCTTCTTACTGGTTTTTTCATATCTCTTTTTTCAATTTCTTTTGGATTGTAAACCTCTTCAATTATGCCGAAATAATTCTTTTTATTTTTAAAAAGAAAATAAATTATATCTATTGAATTTAGATTAGACGGACTTCCGACGAGAGAATTTCCTTCTTGCATTTTAATCTCTCCTTTTGCAGATTTGTAGCTTGCTTTAAGTTTTTCTGATCTAAATTTATTTTCAATTTCGAAGCGTATATCATCGGTTGAAATTTCATTCGAAAAATTAAGTATAGAATAACTAAATCTAGTTTTATTTTCGAAATAAATTGGATTTTTCTTTATTTTTTCAAGAATTTCTGAAAAATTCCCAGAATACAAAACTTTTCCAATAGCTAAAACTCCTCCTAATTGGTTTATTGCTTTAACTGAATCTATTTTTTTATCTGTTTCCACAAACAACACATTATCTTTTTTAGAATAAAATTGAATTTGAATTCCTTCTTTTTTCAAATAAGAAAAAATCTCTGCAATTGATAATTCTATATTTCTGCCGAGAATAAAGAGATATTCCATATTATTTCTTTAATATTTATTTTCATCCTTTCACAACAGCTAATGGCCTTAATCGTGCGATTTTTTTACTGATTCCAAGCTCATCAACTATTTTCACAACTTCTTCTATGTCTTTATAGACTTCAGGTGATTCTTCACCAAGAGATTTCCAGCTTCCTGCTTTTATTTCAATTCCTTTTTTATTAAGCTGCTTTTTCGTGTCCTCTCCTCTTATTTTTCTTAATGCACTTGAACGGCTCATCACTCTTCCTGCTCCGTGAACAGTTGAGCCAAAAGTCAATTCTTCTGCTTTTTTTGTTCCAACTAAAACATAAGAAGCTGTTCCCATTGTTCCTGGAATCAGAACAGGCTGTCCGACATCTCGATAAGCTTTTGGAATTTCTTCTCTTCCAGGTCCGAAACTTCGAGTTGCTCCTTTTCTATGCACGCAAACTTTTTGTTTTTTTCCGTCGATAAAATGCTCTTCAAACTTTGCAATGTTGTGGCAGATATCATAAACCACATCAATTGAAATTTTAGGAAACATTTCTTTCATAGTTTCTCTTATCCAGTGAGTTATCAACTGCTTGTTAGCAAAAGCAAAATTCACAGCACAGCACATAGCTTCATAATAATCTTTTCCCAACTGACTTTTAATCGGAGCATTAATTAATTCTCTGTCTGGAAGTTTTTCAAATCCATATTCTTTTTCCATTTTCTTTATGTAATCAGAAGCAATTTGATGTCCAAGTCCTCGCGAACCACAATGAATCATAATAACAGCCTGATTTTTTTTCAATCCAAAAACTTTTGCGATTTCACTATTAAAAATATCTTCAACAAACAAAACCTCAAGAAAATGATTGCCTGCTCCAAGTGTTCCTAACTGCCCAATACCTCTTCGAATTGCAATATCAGAAACTTTTGAGGCTTTTGCATCTTTCATTTGCCCTTCTTCTTCTGTGTGCAGATAATCTTCTTTCATTCCATATCCTTTTTCAACAAGATATTTTGCACCACCTTCAAGAATTCTGTTTAATTCACTGCGATTCATATTGAATTTGCTTCCTCTTCCGACACCAGATGGAATTTTTCTATCAAGAGCATCTAGAACCTCTTTCTGCTTTTTCAAAATATCTGCTTTCGTAAGATTAGTTCTAAGCAAGCGAACAGAGCAGTTAATGTCATAACCAACACCGCCAGGACTTATAATTCCCTTATCTAAATCAAAAACAGCAACACCTCCGATTGGAAATCCGTATCCAACATGCATGTCTGCAAGTCCAATAGAATATTTCAATATTCCAGGAAGCATAGCAACATTTCTTATCTGCTTTAGACTGTCCTCTTCAATTTCTTTAATCATTTTTTCAGAAAAGAAAACTCTTCCAGGAACTTTCATTCCTTCTTCTTTCGGCAACTCATAAATATTTTTCTCAATTTTTATTAATCTTTCTTTATACATTTTAAACATCCACAAGAACCTGGCTTACCCAGTTATTCTTTTGTTTTTTTACAAACATGCCACTGTATGTTATTGCTTTGACATGAACATGCGCGTTATAATTAGACAGCTCATCACCGACGACAACAGCAGAAATTTTAAATTTCTTCTCATTTAGCTCCAGATTTTTTATTCGGAATGGAAGAAAATTTTTGCTGTCAAACAAAACCAAAAACTCTTCAAGGAAATTATACAGCAAACTTTCCAAATCATTTCCTTTTACTTTGATTTTGTAGGCTTTTTTTTCTTCAACTTTTTTGTCATAAAATACTCTAAACAAAGCTAAAGCTGAATTTTCAAAAACTTCTTTAATTGAATTTCCAAATGCCTTGAACTTTATGTCAGCTGTATGCTCCAAAAACTTGAATTTTTCTATTAAGACTTTTGTCATAATTAATCCAAGAAGAGCGAGTTTATTAATTTTAAGATATTCATATACCGCAGAATAGCTTCAGCAGTCTCGGATTATATTTTTCTAAATTAGAGTAAATTAGAACAGAATCGACATAAACATCTCCTTCGCCTAAAACATTATTTTCCTCATCTAAAACACATTCATCTGTAGGTTCGCAGATTTTCGCAACACAAGTCAGATAACTAGGAGTTAAAGTTTGTATTTTTTCTTTTGTCTGAGCTGGAAAATCACCCCATTCAACAATTCCTTCTGTGTTAATTACCTCTGTCCGCAAAGTGTAATTCAATTCTATTTCTTTTAAAATTCCTCTTTCAACAGACAGAATTTTAGAAGAATAACTAGTTGTTTTTATGTTAATCTGGCTGACAACTGCAATTACAACAGTAGCTACAAGCAAAAGAGCGAAAAATGCCTCAGCAATCTTTATCCATCCTCTGCGATTATCAAATATTTTTACCATATTATTATTTTGATTTTACTGATTTTTTTAGATGCATCTGAGCTTATATATTCTATAGAACTCTCGTCTGCGAAAACACTAGATACCTTTGGGGGTATAATATTAGAATTCCCTGTAAAGACAAACTCTCCTTCTGAATAAGAAAATCCAATTTCTGTTCCATTGGAATAGACAAATCCTAATGCAAATTCATTTCCTCTTGGAATTCCTAATCTCTCCTTAACTTCTTCATAATTTTCAAAATATTCATCGATAAGTTTTATTATTTTTGTTTCAAAAACTCTTTCTTCGATTCTCGTAAATCCAATAACATATCCAGAAGGCCCATTAACTAATTCTGCACAACCACTCATTTCATCACCATTACCTTCAAATTCAACTGATTCATAAATTTTAATGAAGTTATCTCCATATATTCTCACATACACATCACTACTCTCTAAATAAAAATCTAAAGCTCCTTCAGAATTTCCAGCTCTTATTCCTTCTTCTATGCCTGCCTGATTAATAAAAGAAATTAATTTAACACAGGAACTTCCCCCGCTTCCGGGAATTGTTACAGAAAAACTCTTTAGTTCTCCACTTGCTTCTTCTATTATTCTTCCTCTAAGCAATTCAATCTGGTTTTGCTTTGTTTCATATTTTATTACAGGCTGCATCATAACATAAAAGAAAAAAACAAAACTTACAAAGATTGTAAATGAAAGAATAATTCCAATATGCGACCCTTTTTTTTCTTTTTTTCTAATCATAATTTTAAACTAAAACATTTTTTGGAAATTCTAGAATGTTTCAATATTTAACCTCCGAATATTAGAGTTGCTCCTGCTGAGATTAGAAATGCAACTAACATTAAAATAAAAGAATGTCTAATTCCAGCTTTAATGCTTCTTTCAGACAACTCTCCAATTACCAAACCGCTGAATAAACCCTGAACTAATAAAAGATAAACAAATGAGGAAGCTATCTCTTCTTCTTCAATTGGTGCTCCGCCACCAACTCCTATGCTCCCCATCATTCCACTGCCTCCTAAACCAGAACTAAATCCTTCTTCTATTCCAGAGATTCCTGAAAGAGATGGAAGTATCTGAAACTGAAGAACAAGAATTATTACAATGAATACAAAGAAGATTATGTATCCTTGAACAATAAGAGAAGAAATCGCAGCTTTTCTTTCTTTTTTGAGATTATCAACCATGCCTACAGCTGCAGTTACAGATTCGAGAATATTTCCAATATCTCCTCCGCTTCTTTCAGCCTCTCCAATTAAAGTGAGGGCACGAGAAATTGTTTTGTTGTTTACATCTTTTGAAAATACATATAATGCCTTGTTTAGTGGAATTCCCATTGAAATTTGATTAGCAAGTTTTTTTATGTAATTCCCAAGAACACCATATGACTTGTTTTTGACATTAATTATAGCTTTATTTACAGGAGTGCCTGTTTTGACACTTTCAACAAGACTTCTTGCAAATTCAAGAAACATTTCTTCTTTTTCATTTTCTATTCTTGTTTCATTCACAATTGAGATAACAAAAGGAGTTGCTCCAATCGTAACACCCATGCCGAAAACAAAAAAGAAATATCGAGTATCCATTAACAAAAGAGAAACTCCGAGAATTGCCAATGAGATTACCATTCCTATCCAGTGTGTTGCTTTTAATTCCATTTTAGCTTGGTGGTTGTTTTATATGAAGGAATGCGAGGAAGATTATATTTATTATAGAGACTGAAAGAATTATAACAAGAGTAATCATTCCAGGACTTAATGCGATGCCTAATCCGCTGATTCTCATCATCATAAGAAGAAGCATAAGAATCATAGGCGCTGCAATAACAACACTAATGTAGATATCCATGAATGTTTCAGAAGATCTTGCTTGTTTTTCCATGTCAAGTCTGTAGTCAAAAAGAAGATTTTGAGCTCTTTTCTCAAAGAAATCAGGAAGATTTCCGCCTGTTGTTATTGTTGTTGCTAATCCATTCAGCAAATCAGAAAGTTTTTTGCTCGGACTGTTGAATGCCCGGTTTCTGAGAACAGTAACTAAATCATATCCATAAATATTTATTTCATTTTTTAATTTTATAAATTCTTTTTCAAGACTTGGATATTCTCCTGTTGCAACAATTATGTCGAAGATTTTAGTAGGATCCACCATAGAGCCAGAGATGGATGACATGTGTATTGTCGCAAATGGAAGCTCTGCATTAATCTTATTTTCTAAGGCTTTTCTTTCAAGACTTGGATAAAGATATCCTGCAAGAAATGCTATTATAGGCAAGCCAAATAAAACCCATATAATCTTGAAAAATCTTGATGCAAGACTTTCTGTCATTCTTGAAACAAAAGGAGCAAGAGATGAAATATCAAAAAACAGAAAAAATATCGCTAAAACAAATCCAATTAATGCAAAAAGTGATGTTGTGAAAAAAACAGCTGACAAATAAGCTGCTGGAACAAATTTAAGATTAGATTTTATTATATCTCTCTCAATATACCTGAAGTTTCCTTTGCTTAAAAGAGATAGAGATGTATTATAGAAGAACTTGCTTGAAACCTTTATGTATTTGCTTGGTTTTTCCTCTGTCTTTTTAACAACTTTTTTCTCTTTTGATCTTCGAATTCTTTTCAAAACAAGCCTTTCAAGAGGAGTTGCTTTATCTTTCTTTTTTAAATCTGCTCTTGTTTCAATTTTTGGAGGAACTATTGGATGTGTCTGCGGAATTATTTTTTGAAACGGAATTCTTTCTTCACGCGGAACATTTGATTCTTCAGAATATTCCTGAATAAACCCCGGAATCTCTGATTCAGAAGATTCTTCTGAAAGCTGTTTAAATAAAGAAATTCCTTCTAATTCCTGAATAATATTCTGAGCTGTTTGAATCAGAGATTTTCTTAGCACACTAATCTGCGAAGAAACCATTCCTTTTTCTTCAGAACTGCCTGCGGATTTAAAATAATTAATAAAAGAATTAAGCTCGTAAATTATTTTTCTTTCTTTTGCAAGCTCTTGTTTTATTCTCTCAAAAGGCATCTCTGAGTCAACCATTTTTATTTAGCCATCTCCATAATTTTTCTCTGCTCCTGAATGAATGCTTTTTTTAATTCATTGAATTTTTCAGAATTTTTTTTCTGATAACTGGACTGAAGCTTGTCAATAGAACTCTCTAATTTCTTTAAAATAGAATTCAATATAGGAATATCACTCTCTTTTATCATTCTCCTAAAGAGGAAATTTATATTATTAAACTTTTCTTTTTAGAAGTAAAAATTAATCAATTCCAAACTTTGCTAAAACTTCCGCAGGCTTCTTATAATACTGAGTAACTAAATCCTGGAATTTTTGGAAATCAAAAAGTTTTCTTTCATAAGCACCGTAGATTAATTGAGCTCTTCTTCTAAATTCTGTTTGAAGCTCGTCCATATCGATTCCAAATCTTTTCGAGATTTTTTCCAATATTTTGCTGTTTTTCTTGAAATAAAACTGATTATCCATTGGATTCCAGACAAAAGGAGTGTTTGTGATTGCAACTCCTTCTGATGTTACATTGACAATTTCAACAATTTCTTTTAGTTTTCTTGTTGGCTGTTTGTTAACAATTGTGTGAGTCATGATGCAGACACAGTCAAGAACATTAAGAAGAGTTGGAGAAAGCTCAATCGGAGGAGTTTCAAGTCTTTTGATAAGTGTGTCAACAGAATCTGCGTGCATTGTGCTTACAGAAGAGTGTCCAGAGGCCATACCTTGGAATAATACATATGCTTCTTTACCTCTTACCTCTCCAACAATAACATAATCGGGATTTTGTCGAAAAGAGCTTTTCAGCAATGCAAATAAATCAACTTCTCCTGCTCCACCCATCCCTGTTGCTCCTCTTACAACACTTGGAAGCCAGTTTTCTCTCGGAAGATTTATTTCTCTTGTATCTTCAATACTTACAACTCTTGCTTCAGGCGGAATAAAGAATGCAACAGCATTCAGCAGAGTTGTTTTTCCAGAAGATGTTCCTCCTGTAACCAACATGTTTATTTTGTATTGAACTAAAATCCACAAATAAGCAAGCATCTCTGGGCTCATTGTTCCGAAAGCAACTAATTGAGGAGGAGTCCAGGGAACTTTTGTGAATTTTCTAATTGTGAATGTAGGTCCTCTTGAGGTAATGTCTTTTGTATATGTTGCATTTACACGGCTTCCGTCAGACAATGTTCCGTCAAGAATAGGCGATGAATAAGAAATGTGTCTTCCGCTTCTTTGCGCAAGTTTTTCAACGAAACTTTCAAGCTTGTCTAAATCATTGAAGATTACATTTGTTTTAAGATTTCTAAAGACTCTATGAACAATATAGATTGGACTGTTTCCTCCATTACACTCTATATCTTCTACAAAATAATCTTTAAGCAAAGGATCAATTTCATTAAATCCGAGGAAGTCTCTTATCAGATAATAATATATTTTTTGATATGTTTCATAACTCATTCTTATTCCTAACTCAAAAATAATAATCTTGACTTTCTTGTCAATATAATCAAGAAGTTTATTTGTATCTTTTTCAACAACAATGTCGTAATCAATCATGTTTCTCATTGCAACAAGAAGCTGCTCTTTGTATTTTGCTTCTACATCAGTGAGAATTGGCTCTTCAACATCATAAACAACTTCGTAAATTAAAGGATCCCAATGAATGTGAACAAAAGCATAAGGTGAAATCACAGCATATCTTACGTCAATTTTTGATTTGTCTTTTATTTTCTTTAAAGGCGGAAAAGTTGGAGACAAATTTATCGGCGGTCTTGGATAATCTTTTATTGTTGGCATTTTCCTCTTTTTAATTTAGCACCTCGGCATTTATTATTGTTTTGCCTAACTCATCTTTACCCTTATTCGAGATAAGGATTTTATATGGAGTTGCAGCTCTTTTTATTGAATATAATTCATCATTATTCTTAAATCTTATGTTGTATTCTTCAGCATAATCTTTGGTTAGAATCACATCATATATCTTCCCTTTAGTTTCTGTTCTGGCAATCAGATTTCCAATGCTGATGTTTATTCCAGGCTGGCTGTATTCATAACGACTTTCAAGTTCAAAAAATATTTTATTATTTTCTCCGTCAATGTTTAAAACACCCTGACTTAAACTTAATGTGACTACTCTTTGATTTCCTGCATCACCCATGTTTTTTATTATGACATTAATTTCCTCTAGAACAGAAATAGACTGCTCTATTGTGCTTTTGTCCTGATATTCTTCTATTTTTGGCTTTGCAAATGTTAAAACAAGTCCTATGAGAACAAATGCTATAAGAGTGTATAACACTGTTTCAACCCATATCTGCCCCCTTTTTTCATAAATAAAATTTTTTTTTCTCATTTTTATCTGCAGGTTTCAATATAATCTACTGTTGATGAAATCTCGCATGTTTGCTCTCCGATTATAGGAGCTATTTGTATTATTGAAGGCATTTCTTCTCCAAAACCCATTTGAATCATATTTATAATATATGTAAATCCTCCGCCCTTGTCTGGAAGTTTTACATTTGGATTTCTGTCAGGATACATCGACACTCCTGTTATCTGAGATTCTGTCTTTAATATTCTGAAACTTGTGCTTGTTCCTTGAGCAGTGATTCCAACCAATACTTCATTTACATTTATATCTCCAATATCTATTTTGAAAAGAGTTTCATTTGAAGTGTAATTATAGCAGGTCCATTCTGGATCTAGTTTTACTTTATCAAAAATTCCAAAACAAGAACTTGCCTCGTCAATTCCCCCTCCGATAATATTATTTACAACAACCCAAACAATTCCCGCAGTGAAAATAACAAGTGCTATAAGAATAATTGTTCCAATAATTCCTGAAACCCCTTTTTTATTTAATTTTTCTTTCATATCTACCTCTTTTTAATATATTTCATATCCAAATCTTTCATCGCAAACATAAGTTTGTTCTCCTGATGAAGAAGAACCAAGCAAAACTGGAATTATTAAAATTTCCTGGGCTTCACCTATAGTTGAACTTAAATCCTGAGACAGAAAAGATTTACCGGGTCTTAATCCAAGTGCAGGCCAAGTAGCATCAATTTCTCTTAATTCAACTGTCTTATGTCTTCCAGCTCCAGATATTTTTAACCTTAAATCATATATAGGAACATTGCCAAGATTTGAAATAGAAACTGTTCCAACTGTAGGTGAATAAGCTGCCTGAAACTGAACATCTTCGCACACAAGCTCTACATTCACTCCGCCAAATTTTGTTATAGCTTCTTTTGTAAGTCCTCTAAACCAAAAAAAGATAATTAATCCGATTATGATTACCATTGCAATTAATAAAACAGTTGCAATGACAGGAGAAACTCCTTTTTTGTTGAATTTATCTGTTTTTTTTGATAATTTTTGTTTCATTTTTTCGTCAGCACTAAAACATTATTAAAGTTTATAAATTTATTTTATTCCGTCACTTGAAAGCAATATATTGCGTATGCATCATCATCGCAACCCGCACTACCGCTATTAGTCCATCTAAAATCTTTAGCATATGATCTTCCAATTATTCCTAATACACTACTGCTACTACTTGTCCAACTATTACAATGTGAATTAGCTACGATATTTCCATACTGGTCTGTTCCTGTCCAGATAGCTCCATTTGAAGTGAATTCTACTCCATATGCTGTTCGATTTATTTGATGAGAAATATTTCCTGTTGAAAAATCAGCTTTGCTTCCCAGAACTTTTATTACAGGTTCGCCAAGATTATTTGGAAGTGCATAAATTACATCTGCAATTCTGTCTTTTGCATTTATCGTGCTAGTTGATAACCATGCTGCATAAGTTCCATTTAATCCAGCATCTTGAGCCCGGTTGTTGCAAAGAGTATCTGCTCCACTTAATCCACCAAGATTTCCATATAGTTCTGTATTTGTTAATGCAAAAACAATCCAAGCAGGAAGCATTACAGCTTCTTGCTCAATCCTTGCATTTCCGCAAACAGTAAATCTTAATCTGCCTTTGTGCTCTTCAAATCTTACAGGTATTATTCGAATTTGCTGAAGTTCTCCGATTTCTTCAGGAATATTAAAAATATGATTTACTTCATCTCCAGGCTCAAACTGATTATTGGAATCAATAGTCTCTTCTGAAGAAATAATTAAAATCGCACTCGCATAAGTTGAAACCAATGTATTTTCATAACTTTCATTCAGATATTCTGTCAAATCAATTGTCGCTAATTCTTCTTCAGAGGTGTTTTTTGCATCTATAATATATCCTGCGAGATTAAATCTTCCGTTGTTTACTAATGTAATATTAAGTATGTAATCAAAACTGTCAAATTTAGCATCTTTTATCAAAATAGAAACACCATCAGAACATTCAAGTGTTTCAGAAGGAATATATGTTTTTAGCCAGTTATAAACAACAGCACTGATTATTACTGCAAATACAACGAGCAGAACATAGCCAATTATCACACTCACGCCTTTTTTGTTAGACATTTTATCCACTAAATATATATTCCTCGTTTTTTATATCTTTTGAAATTACAAAATAAAAGATTTTTCCAGGAGTTATTTCAAAATCATAGGAATATTCATCAATCTGAATAATTATTTCATTTTCTGAAGGAACAAAACTTCCAGTGAATTCACCTGTCTCCTGAGTTATTATTACATTGGATGCTCCTGAAATAAGTCTCACTGTTTTGTTTTGTCTTTGATATCCAGAAAGCGTCATGTTATTTGAATCTCCAAATAAAAAATAAATGCTTTTATCTTTTCCAAAATAATCACTGTTTGTCTTTGTGAAATTAACCAGAAGAGTATTAAATTCATTTTGGCTCAAACTATTATTTAGAGTATAATCCAGAACATAAGCACTTTCTGTTTGAATCTCATCTTTCATCTCTTTTAATCTAAAATTCGGTTGTTTTAGCAAGGAATTAGAAACAACTGCGATGCTAATTATCAGTGCTGAGATAATAATTGCCGCGACTAAATAAAATTGAGCTTTTTTATTCTTCATACTTCCCTCTTTCTTATATATAATTATCTCAAATATTATTTATTAATGTTTTGTAGAAGAAATAAAAACACATTCAGAGAAAAGTGTAGACTCGGAAGATAGCCTAAGGACGACTTCGCTAAGGCGTTCTTGCAAAAAGAAAAGTAGACTCGGAAGATAGCCTAAGGATTGCCAAAAAGCTAACCCCTATTCTTTCTCGGTCCTGCGACCCGCTAAGCACCTCAACAAATGTTTAGGGCTGCTCCGATCAAGGCCTGACCCATTTCGCATCTGCAAGATCGAAGCGGACAGAACGTCAACGTCCGAATAAGGACTTTTTAACTTTCCTCTCACACACTTCCTTGCAGTTTGCCATAAAGCCCATTTGCAAATAGCGGAGGGCTAACCCGCCAACCTAGTCTACAATAAATTAGGTTTTAGAGGATTTATAAAGATTGTGAAAATTCAGAAAAATTTATTTTTTCAGAAGAGAAATCAATAGCAATAGAGCTAAAAGAGTTATAAGTCCGAATGTAATAAAGACACTCCAGCCTGAAGACAAAATAGAGTCAAATGAAAATTTATTTTTTGAAGAATTTGAATAACTTGGCTCTGTTTGTAAAATTTGAGGTCCTGAATATGCACTCTCTGCTTTTTCAAAATATCCAGCATAATCTGTTGTGTATGCTAATGGAACAAAATCAGAAATACAATTTCTTGTTTCTTTTATTTCTGAATAATAAGTATATCCGTAAATTTCTTTGCAGATTCTTGTTTGAATTCCATTAACACATGCACCCCAGTTTTCACATTCTAAAAGATTTGGAATAGCATTTGTGCTTCCTGAACCCCCACCATTTCCATTATCATCACCATTATCATCATCCCCGTTATCTCCATTATCATCACCATTATCATCATCCCCGTTATCTCCATTATCATCACCATTATCATCATCCCCGTTATCTCCATTATCATCACCATTATCATCATCCCCGTTATCTCCATTATCATCATCGTCATCTCCATCATCACTCTCTTCACAGAAAATAAAAATCTCTCTTTGCGCATAATTATCAGTCATATTGCAGTCAGTTTCATTTATCTTCTGGATTTCTAAATAAATCATATAAGAATTATTGCACTGCAAAGAAGAAATATTTAAATCTAATTCTTTATAGTGAAAAACATTTATTGACGTATCATAATCATAAAGTAAGTTCTCATCAAGCTTTACTATTACATTAATATTGTTTGTAGTATCCTCAATTTTGTTGTCAATGTAATATTTTATTTTATATTCATTTTCTTTTGTTAAAACAGCAGGAATTTCTGAAATCCAATCACAGCAATTTTCTTTTATTGCAATTCCTGTTCCAAAAGAATTGCTGTATGAATATCTTACTGCAACATCATGCTCACAGACAGGCCCGTCATCTTCAAGTTTGCAATCAATTGTGCATCCAGAGCCAGGAACTCCATTTAATTCCCCTAAATCACACTCTTCGCAAGCAGGATTTAGAATTCCGTCACCGCAATAATTTGTAATTAATTTTAACTGACAATTAGAATTGCAATAAAAGCAAGATGTTCCATATGCAGCCCAGCATAAAAATCCATTAAACAATCCCCTATCACATTCCTCTCCAGACTCTAAAATTCCGTTTCCGCAATAAGTTTCTGTTTCATTTTCTTCTATTTTGCATTGAGCAGAACATCCGTCACCATTAATTAAATTTCCATCGTCGCATTCTTCGCCTGTTTCTAATAAGCCATTTCCACAAACAGGATCAGTGCATGCAGAAAGATTTATTGAAGGAATAATAATTATCAGGATAATTGAAAACAGTATTAGGCTTGTAAGAAATATTTTTTTGTTTTTCATATTTCTCCAGATATCCTCACCCCTTCTTTTTTATCATTTCTTTTATTTTTCTGTTAATATTTTTGTCTTCTTTTGCTTTCATTACGAAAAATAATATCACGCTAGCCACAACTAAAATTATAAAGATAAGAAAAATAATAGAACCGCTTTCTCCAAAAGCACCAATCACAGCACCTGTAAGCCAATTTGTTCCTGTTTTGCTGTCTGTTTTACTTCCACCATTTAACAATTCACCTGTTCCACCATTATCTGTTTCCCCAGAATCAGTTGGACTTGTAGAAGTTGTTGTGTTCAATAATTCTTCCATAAAACGAGTTTTCTTTCATCATCGCGGAGAAAGAGAGTGTCACCTGTTCTGGTCCAGACATAGGTTTCATCTGTCCAATACAGAGTTGTTTGCGTGCTGGTTTCAATATCTGTTCCTTCACCAACAATAATACTGACCTGCTTACCTGGATTAAGTTTAAAATTCTTGAAAAAATAATTTTTTCTTCCTTCATCTCGAATTTCCCAGCCAGTCAGCTCACAGGAAAAATCACATTTGTTGTAGAATATCACTTCTTGCTGGGAATAATCTAATTTCTTTAATTCAATGCAGTTTGCGCAGACATCTTCTGATTTCTCGCAAAGATTTTTGTTAGATTTTATACACTCTTTCCATGCATTTCTTAATTTATTCTCATAAATCCTCTCATCTAACAAATAAACATTAGCTAATCCGTTTTTTACAAGCTCAATATTCAGATTTTTTCCGTCGATAAAAACATATGCAAGCAATCTGTCATATCTGTCATACTTATTATTTGCAAATTCAACTTCAATTGTTTTGTTTAGAATATTTTCTGAAAGAAATTTAGTTGCTTCAGAAGAATATCTCTCTCCTTTTTCAGGTGCATCAATTCCCAAAAGCCTTACTTTTTCACCTGACTCTATCTCAATTGTATCTCCATCAATTATTCTAATCACAAAAGCTTCTTCATAGGTTGTAAGAAAATTCTGAAGAGCTGAGTCAAGAAAAGAATAATTCACAGCAAAAAGCAGAATAATAAGGAAGACAAGCAGAAGAACATCTTTATCCTTTGCTTTGTTTCTCATTTAATTTCTAGGAAATTCTGTTTTAAATAAATTAATGAACTCTATTGAATGTTTGAGAAATATTTAGAAATCTGAATTTCTGCTGAAATTCTATTTTACAATGAATTTTACAATAACTATTCCAACTAGAATCAAAATCAAAAGGAACAATATGAAAATAATCAATTTAACCCAATCAAGAGTTAACCAGGATTTCTTGTCTTTTGTTGCCTGAGCTGATTCAGCTTCATCATCATTGTAAAGAGACCCGAATTGATCCATATATTTAGCTGTGTAAAACTCATCTTCAGGAAGCCATCTTATCTCATTAAGCTTTGACATCTCCCTGTCTCCATCATCGTCATCTGCAACATCTTTTACAGTCAAAGTATAAGTTTGATAGACAATTCCACCTTTACCATCAGACACTTTTATCTTCACATTAAATCCAGTATCTTTTGTAACCATCGGAGCTGTTCCTGTAATTAATCCTGTATTTGAATTAATTGAAAGCCAGCTTGGACTATCAACCAAGTAATATGTCAAAACATCACCATCAGCATCTGTTGCTTCAACATCATAAGTATAAACTTTTCCTTCATTAACATATTTTATTGGAGTTGAGATTATCACAGGTGGATTATTTGGCTCTTCAACATTTTTGACTGTAATTGTGAATGTTTGTGTGGCAAAATCTTTGCCGTCTGAAACTTTTACTGTAGCAATAAATTCATAATCAGAATCTAAAAAAGGTGCAATTCCTGTAATCAATCCTGTATTTGAATTAATTGACAACCAATTTGGCTTCTGAGTAAGAGAATATGTCAAAACATCACCATCAGCATCTGTTGCTTCAACATCATAACTATAGCTTGCTCCTTCATTAATCTGGGTTATTGGCTCTGAAGTTATGACTGGAGGATTATTTTCCGGAGTTATAGGCAATACCTTCAGATATAATTCATAGTCATCCACATTTCCGCTTGGTAAGCCAGTCACAACACCCCTAATAATATAATCTCCGGAACTAGGATAAATCCCTTTCCCAAATGTCAGGTATTTGTAATAAGAATCCTGAAGAGTATGAACATACAACAGATTTGAAATCAAATGCCTGTTAGAGTCAAGTAAATCAATTTCCAAATCCATGCTGTTTTCAAATATGCTGTCTGCACTGATTATTAATCCGACACTATTTCCTTCCATTATTGTTAAAGAATCAGAATCAGATGAATCATAAAACATTGATATTGTAACACTGTTTGCAGCACTCACAGCTGAAAGCAGGAAAACAAAAACTATTGGTAAAAGGTACAATTTACTGATTTTCATTTTAAAATTTAAGCCTTAAATTAGCTCTTGCGCTGTTTTTATTTCCAATTCTGTGGAGTGAAGCTCCAACAGCTAGATTTTTATGAAGATTAAAAAATGCACCTGCACTTAATGAAGGAGCAAATCTTGAAATTTTGCCTTCATTTTTGAAATTTTCAATTATCTGTGGCTCCTGCAATGGCTCCATATTTCTTTCATGAATTATTGTGCTTTTTCCGTAAAGAGTTTTTTCCTGGCTGGATAAAACAACACCGCCGCCAAGATAAAATTCAGCTTTTCCTGAATGAATCATCGGCCTGATTCCAATTTCTGTAATTGGCTTTTCCATTATGCTAGTGGTTATTTCATCTGTTCTTTGCTTGTAAGTTCCAGGACCAATCAATTCTTTTTCTCTTTCAATAATTTCAGTTGTTTCATCTAATGAGATTAACTCGCCTTTTTTAACATAATAATTTCCATAAAATTCAAGACCAAACCCTGAAGCTAAAGGAACATCAACAAAAGCACCTAAAACACCTTCTTTGCTGGTTCCAATTGCACTTTCCAGTCCAAATCGTGTTTTTGCTTTTCCTGATTTTTTAGGTTTAGGAGTTTTTTGCTCTGTCACACATTCACTGATTACTTTTTCAGCTGGCTTTTTCACTTCTGAAACTTTCTCTTTGATTTCAGATTTATCTTTCTCTGCTTTTTCTGAATAAGTCTTTAGATTAACTACAATTGGAATACTGTTTGCAACATATTTTTCTTTTCCACTATCTAAAGATTTGCTTTTTGCAATTAGAACATAAATTCCATCTTTTATTTTCCATCCTTCTGGAAGAACCAAGGAATCACCCTTAACATCAAGTACACCATCACTAACAGCTTTTTCCAAACCATTTAAAGAAACAGAATCACTTTCAGAAATTTTTCCCAAAAGATTTTTGTAATGATTTATTGTAGCAATTCTTTCTTTTTTTGACTGAGCATCCCTTGAATTCAAATCTTTTTCTAAAAAAGCTATAACATTTTGCAATCCTTTTCGAGCATCAACAACATTATAGGCAATATCTCCTTTTTTAGCATAAAGTCCAAAAACCTTATCAAGAGTAATTCTTGAATTTGGATTTAAGCTTATATCATAAACAAAATCCTTCAAAACAACTCCTTCTCCTGTTGCTGAATATGCTGGATTAGAAGAATAAATTCTATTTTCAACTATTTTCTTTTTTTGCTCAGCAGCATCCATAACAACTGGATTTGCCAAGTAACTAAGAAGAGATAATGCAGCCATAGGCACTATTTTTTTCATAATATTTATGAAATCTCACTGCTTATAAATCTTTCGATTGTTGTCACTTTTCAATTAATACTATCTAATTAAATAGGGAAGCATGCGATAAACTTTTCTTCAACTCTTTGTGAAATTTTTTTGAAAATCAACACAAAATAATTCCAAAATATTTTTAGAAAATAAGTGTAGGAGAAGGAATACCGAAGTATTCACCATCAACCGAAGTTAATGTCTCCTACAAAATGTCCAAGAATTTTTTATATATAAATGTTTTGGTTTTTTTGGATTTTCTGAGTATTACTCCTAGCTAGAATAATTTTTATCGACGGATTATCGACGGAAATGTGGGTGAAAGGATTCGAACCTTCGTAGGCACTAAGCCACAGGATCTTAAGTCCTGCCCGTTTGACCACTCCGGCACACCCACTTGACTCTTGGTGTCGGAGAGGAAAACCGTTTGACCACTCCGGCACACCCACTTGACTCTTGGTGTCGGAGAGGAAAACCGTTTGACCACTCCGGCACACCCACATAAATTTGTCGCAAATTTCTAAAATCCGAAGCAGATTGCAACTTAAAAAACTTCTGATTTCAGAAATTTCAAAATCTTTATTAACTTAGTTTATCTATTTAGAATATGAAAAAAGATGTGGTGAAATTGCTTCAAAAAGTTCTAAAAGAAAAAGGAATTAAATTAAAAGAAGAAGAATTAGAAAGAATGATAGAGATTCCCCCTTCTTCTGAAATGGGGGATTATGCTTTTCCGTGTTTTTTTCTTTCAGATAAATTAAAAGACTCTCCTGAAAGAATAGCACTTGAATTAAGACAAAAAATAGGAGAGCCATCAGCAACAAATTTTGAAGATATTGAAACTCGGGGACCTTATCTTAATTTTTTTCTGAATAGAAAAAGCCTGGCAAGACAAATAGTCTGGGATGTTTT
>Ga0194113_10000808_pt1 | contig 41997 bp, 35 predicted proteins | sample TA2MahC200mmetaG_FD_146193 | JGI IMG/M metagenome (GOLD analysis project Ga0194113, IMG submission 146193) | Freshwater microbial communities from Lake Tanganyika, Tanzania - TA2015017 Mahale Deep Cast 200m | ecosystem: Environmental > Aquatic > Freshwater > Lake | place: Tanzania: Lake... | reverse complement strand
ATAAGAACTATCAGTCTTTTTAGAATCAATTTTATGTTAGAAACGCATTTTCTTTTCCTTGTTGCAATCAATTTACAAACATAGATATTATATCATATCCTCCCCGGAATTTGTGGGTAAAGATTAGCTTTGATAAGGGGGACTGCTGAGCATAGCGAACACTCCAGAAAAGCGAACGGCGGCTCAAATTCCAAAATGCTCTGTCCGGGCAATAATTTCGTTCTGGGTGACTTTGTCTAAATCGATAAAGTAAGCGCTGAAACCGGAAACCCTGACAATCAAATCGCGATACTCCTGTGGCGAATTTTGGGCTTCAATTAGTTTTTCCCGGTTGATAACGTTAAACTGAATTTCCATCCCGCCAAGCTGGAAATAGGTTTCGACGAGATTTCTGAATGCCCGTCGTTTTTCTTCGTTTTGGAAAAACACAGGATGAAACTTGAGGTCGAGGACCATGCCGTTGCCCAACAAACGGTGGTTTAACTTCGTAATTGATTTGATGACGGCAGTGGGCCCAGACAAGTCGGTCCCCTGGGATGGCGACAGACCACTTGCCAAAGCAATACCATCAAGGTGTCCGTCGGGAAGAGCGCCAGTGAGTTTGCCCATCTGGGTGTGAGCCTCCACTGTATAAAGTCCCGTCTGAAAACGTCCGCCTCTTGGATTACGGTAGCTTTCGATTTGACGACAGAAGTTATCTGCCAAATCCTTTAAAATATTGTCCGGCTCATCATCGTCATTACCATACTTGGGGCACCTCGTTACCAGTGCTTCTGGTAAGGTTTTAGCGCTTTCGAACTTGTTATGTAAGGCTTTCGCCAACTCAGACGGGGAAACTTTTTTCTCCTGATAGACCATCCTTTTGATAGCGGCTAACGAATTCGCAGTGTTAGCCATGCCGCAACCGTTAACTGTGGAAAAATTGTAGATAGTGCTTCCCGCCGTTACATCACGACCAGTTTCAAGACATCCCTCCATGGTTGACGAAAGAAATGGGTAGGGACTGCGATTCGGAAAATTCCTATCCGAGATATTCATTCCTCTTATGCCCAAATCAACAAAATGGGCAAATTCTTCCTGATACCATTGATAAAATTCATCGAAGGACTTGATACTTCCAAGATTTCTTTTATTCTTTAGTTCCATGGTCTCGCCGGTGACGGGGCATATTCCGTCGTTAAGCATCAGGTCAAGCACTTTTGCCCAGTTGACTCGCAAACCCTCTGTATGCGAAAATTCCTTTCCCGGCACGGAAAGTTCCACGCAACCGACGACACCGTAGTTTTCGGCATCCTCCTTGCTAACGCCAAGCCTGCGTTTTGCGGCAATTGCTATCTCATCATTGAATATCGCTGGGAAACCCATCCCAACCTAGATAAGTCCCTGAATTTCATTCCAGAACTCTGCGGGAATGTTGGGTCTCCAACGGATAGAGAGAAGCGGTTGGTCCATCCTAAGTTTCTTAGTGGCTCGAAGGCACATATAGGATAAATCATTCGCTGAATACTCGCCGTCGGACCCACGTCCTCCCAGTACAACGTGCTGGAAGCCCCTTTTCATACCGTTGAATTTTATCCAGAGTGCTTCGATAAGTTCGTTAGCTTCATGGCGCGTCAAAATTCCAGCCGCGATGTCCTTCGCGTAATATGGAAAAAGATACTGGTCTAACCGTCCGAGAGACAACGAGCCTGAACTCTGCTCGCAGGTTATAATCTCATGTGTTAGCCAGAGGAGTTGCACCACTTCAAAGAAATTACGGGGCGGATTAACGGCTACCCACTGGCAGGCGTCGGAAATCCGCCTGAGTTGCTTGGAGCATTCTTCATATCCTACCTCTCCCTTGAAGTGAGAGGGACGGAGTGAAAGCGCCAATTCCTGCGCTTTTGCCGCGTAGCGCAGAGCGTAATCAGTCGCAGCCTCACAGACAATCAGAGAAGCCCTCGCAAAATCCTGTTCTGTTCCTTCGCTTTCTTTCAATTTAGTTCTTGCCGCGTCGGTCAGAGACCCAAAGCCCAGGGTCATAGGTAGTCAAATCAAGAGTACGGTTCGTCTATTTCGACCTGGAGATATTCTATTTTCCAAATTGCGCCCTGAATTACGAAAATGCGCCTTGATTCGAGATGATGAAGACGAAGGCTTTGCCTCATCTGAATGCTTGGTACTTTGCACGTTAGAGAATGCGATATACGACCCATTGCTGCAAAACATAGCTCATAAAAGGAAATCATTACAGCAGTGGCAGGTAATTGGTGAATATTTGGCATTTATCCTACGTAGTGATATTGTCTTCGGTCAACTGGTTTACCAAATCACAGGTGTTGGGCGTCCACGAGCGAGTAAATCCGCCATACTTGGATTACAAATCCCACTACCGCCTTTACCAGTGCAACGTGAAATTGTTTCAGCATACAAAATGGCCTGGAAACATTATCTTGAATGCCGCAATCGAAGCCAGGTTGCATTACGTGAAGGGGATGAGACTTTGAGTGCAGCTTATGCGCGTGCCAGTGAAAAACTATGTCCAACATCACGATAACTTACTCTTTGATGCATTTACTTTTTTCCTCAGTGTTTCTTTTGATCAAACTTTTCTTTTTAAAAGAAAAGTTTGGTTACGTCTACGCAATCTATCTCTTGGCGAGCGTTCATCAACTTGCTCAAGAAAGCGTATAAATTTACGTAGGGGCTCACTGAATTCTTTTGACTCTCAACGCGTAGCGTGGATAATTCGCCAAAATTTACCATAATTACCGGGGTCAGGCACAAAGTCACCTTTCCGCCTGCTATATACATAAACTTGCTCTCCCTCAATCTTTCCACCCGTTATTGCCAAACGAGCATCACGCTCTTTGGCTATTTCACCCGCCGGTAGGATTACACTGGCAAAGATGTGCGGGTATTCCCCCATAACCAAACTTTTCTTTAAGAAAGAAAAGTTTAATCAAAAGAAATAAGAGGAATATTTCCATCTTGCCCGACTAAATCTTTCCATTCCCACCCAACTAATAAAAGCATATCTTTTTGCTCATCAATCCATATAGTTGGCGTACTGAAGCGAGCAGCTTGTTCATCCGAATCAGCGTCAACAGCTTTCATCTCAATTCTCAGCAAAGCTGTCAGTGTATTATCACGCAAGTAGAAATCAGGATATTCGTGAGAGGTGGCAAAGGTTAGTAAATATCGAGCTCCATATTTTTCTTTGAACAAACGAGCCATCGCTGTACTAAGAGCGTATTCAAGCATTGTTCCAATCCGAGTGCGATAGCTGGATAACTGCCGAGTATCGGTTGGAAGTGGTTCTATTTGACGTGGTAACTTGGACAAACGTTTTGGACTAAACTCAGTATTGACTTCTACAACCGCTTCAGCAAGCAAGTTGTTGAAATACTTCGAAATTTCATTAATGTCCCAATTTTCTTGTGAAAGTAGTTCTGGTAACATAGTCATAATCATTGTATCCTTGCAACAACAACTGTCATATCATCATCTCTGGCAGATTTATCGCCGCCAAAACTCATCGCATCGTTAAGAATAGCCTCGACCATCGTTGAGGCTGATTGTTCTTGCGTGAATTTTCTGATAGTCTCCTCCAATCGTCCTGAATCGGAATAGTAATTTTCTGCGCTATCCTGCGCTTCAATAATACCATCGGTCATCAAGATTAGAACATCATCGCTTTGCAACTGAAACGTTTCCTCACTGTATTGTGTATCCTTTACCACTCCGAGGGGAAAAAAGCCTGTTACCTGAAGTTGCTGGATGTTGCCCTCGCGGCAAAGCAGTGGCAGGACATGATGACCAGCATTAGCAAGAGTTAAAGTTTTGGCACTGGCATCGATTATTCCGATGACCATTGTGACGTTCATCAATCGTTCGGTTCTGGCTTCCAGGATGCGGTTCATCCTGGTCATCAAAAGGCCAGGAGAAAACATCTCCATCTCCTCCGCCGCCATACGCAAAATGCCGTCTGTCATTACTGCATTCATCGCGCCTTTCATCGCCTTGCCAGTGACATCGGCGACGACCAGAGCAATTTCATTTTTCCGCTTGCCTTCCAGGTAGTCGAAGAAATCTCCACTGACCGTGTTGGCAGGAATACACTTGCCCGCAATTTCGACCCCTTCGATAGGCGGCGCGGTTTCAGGCATCAGGAACATCTGCACTCGGTTCGCATCCCGCAATTCTTCTACTGCTGACCGCTGATAAGCCTGCACCTCCCGGCGGCGTTTGATATATCCAATGGAAACCGTTGTGAGCGCCGTAAGCAGTATCATGCTGAAACCCACCGTCGGCACAAGAAATCCAGCCCGCAGGTAGAACGGCGGAACAACTTTTAACTTCACCGTGGCAGGTTCTTCTGAATAGAAAAGATCGCGGTCGATGGCGATGACCTTGAAAGTATAGTTGCCCGGTTTTAAATTTTCATATTCAGCGCGTTCATTCCACGTTTTGTGCCAGTCGGATTCATAGCCTTCTAAAATGTAGTTGTATCGCATCTTCTTTGTCCTGAAACTTTTTCCGTAGTATTCAAATGTGGTGTGGGTTGCTGTGGATGGCAACTGAACTTCCGATACATCATCGTAGGATTTGTCGGCGATGATGCGTTTCACGGAGATGCGAGGCGGCATGCGTTTCAACGGCGGCGCATATCGGATGATACCGCGCTCGGTCACAAACAGCATCGTGCCTGTCTTTTCATCTTCAAGAATATTCTGGACAGCATTGCTCGGTAGCCCATCTTTTGTCGTCAATCGCTGAAAGTTTTTACCATCAAAATGAGTAACGCCGCCATCGCGGGAGCGAAACCAAAAATGTCCCTTGCTATCTTCATAAATCCCCTGTACCAAATCGCTGGCCAAACCATCCTTGCTTGTGAACCACTGAAACTGTTTACCATCATACCGACATACACCACTGCTCCAGGTTCCAAACCAGAGTTTGCCGGCATTGTCTTTGAAAATAGTGTAACAAATACCGACGTCTTTGAATTCATCAACGGGTAGAAACCGCTGAAAATTTCTTCCCTCAGAACGAACTACCCCACGCCATGAACCAATCCAAATATTCCCTTCATTATCCTCGGCAATTCCCAGGATGGAATTACTGGTCAATCCATGCTCTGTGGTGAATAAAGAGACGGTTTTGCCATCATATTTGGCTGCTTTGGCAAATGATCTTATCCAAATATAACCAACGCTATCCTCTAAAGCGAAATCTAAGCTCCAATAAGGGGCATCTTCTGTGAAAATGTATTGAATTTTCTTGCCGTCATACATCAGAATATTACGGTCACTTAGTAGCCAAAGATTGCCGGATGAGTCGATATTCCGAAGCGATGCACTCTCTGGCATCCCGTCCTCAGGTGTTAGATATGGCGTGATACTTTTTCCATCATATTTCCAAATCCCTTTTGGCGATTGAAGCCACAGATTCCCTGATGTGTCAATGTATTGAAGCGAGGCATCCTTTGGGACGTCGTCTTTTGGCGTCAGATACGGCTGGAACATTTGTCCATCATACTTACTGACGATGCCGCCTGATGGACTACACCAGATGTTTCCATCTTTATCTTTGATGGGATTTCCTTTGCCGATGTTTTGAAAGTTTTTTTCCAATCTAACAATCCCAGCGCCACCGGTTCCAATCCAGAAGTTCCCTTCTAAATCTTCAGTGATTGTAATTGTCCAGTTTATGGGAAGTCCATCCTCAACGGTGTAGAGCTTAAACTGCTTTCCATCATACTGGCAGAGCCCTTCTCGCCCTGTAAACCAGAGATTTCTTGAACTATCTTCGAGCATTCCTCGCACAACACTTACGGGAAATTCCTTATCGCCACCAGCTCCAAAATTATGGAATGTTTTACCATCATATCGGCTGACACCGAGTTCTACACAGCCGAACCACAAATTGCCCGCGCTATCCTCCAGAATTGTCTCAACATCGCTGCCTATTAAACCGTCTTTCTCAGTAAACTGTTGGAAACTTTTGCCATCATACTTAAAGGCACCATTGGCTCCAGAGCCAAACCAAAGATTTCCAGTCTGGTCTTGTATAATTTGTGACCAATCTCCTGTTGCCAATTCTTGAGGGCCAACGCTGTAGAATCGTTTTCCATCGTAGCAACTGACACCTTTATCTGTATTGAACCATAGCCGCCCATTGTAATCTTTCAAGATAGCGTAAACAGCGTTACTTCTTAAACCCTCCTGTTCAGTGAAGTTCTGAAAGCTCTTCCCATCATAGCGGCTTACGCCGTTGTCTGTTCCAAACCACAGATTGCCCTCATCGTCTTCGGCGATAGCATAAACTTGGCCACCTGAAAAAAAATTCTTGGTGGTAAAGTTCTGGAATTGTTTGCCATCGTACCTGCTGACACCCCCCGCCGATGTGCCAATCCACAAATCTCCCTCTCTGTCTTGGTAAATTTGTCTGACTATACTCGGAATCAATCCATCGCTGGAGTCATAGGTTTCCATGATAACTGTTTGTCGTTTCTTCGTTGCCCCTGATATACTGTTGGCGGCGAATGGTAGCGTGTTTGTGAGTACGGTTGTGAATGTAAGTAAAATAATAAGTGTTTTTTTCATAGCAAGCTCCTTGGATATAAACTTTCACCGATGGAAATATTAGGAATGTTCGTCAAAAGTTAGAGCTCCTTCGCTTCGCTCAGGATGACAGAAGCGCCACCGGTCTAAAGACATAAGCTCGGTAGCCGAACTTGCCAAAGTTCGGGCTTTCCTTATGCCCGAATTCTGGCGAATTCGGCTACACGTCATTTCAAGTGTAACAGTGTAGTAGCTTTCTTTCAGGAGCTCCTGAGTTCCTCAAAAAACACCGAGGCCAATTTGTTTTCCGCGGCGTGTGTCATGTTGTGGCGTTGGCACAGTGTAATGTACTGGTCAATGATAGCTTTCCGTTCAGCATTTTCCATCGGCCCGCCTGCGTCTATCATTGCTCTGTAAGCGCAGATGGAAGCTTTCTCCACCCTTGCGCGGACTGTCTCATCATCAGCTAAACTCAATGCTTGCTCAAAATAGTCGAACGCTTTGCGGGAGATTTCCGGCCGCAGTCCAACATCCGCAGGCGAAGGAAAACATCCCGGATTCAACCCGGACTTTTCGGCGTTGTCGTGCAACATTTCGATGTAGTCCATAATCGGCTGTGCCGCGCTCTTGTAATGCAACTGGATAAACTCTTCGCGCACTGCCTGGTCATCAAAATGAGGATTCCAAATCATCCGCGCGATAATGTAGTTCCGCAATTCACTAAGTTCGCCGGAGGTCCCATTTCCGTTGGCCTGCATAAACAATCCCTTGACGTTGTTATTCAGAAAATAGCGCACATTCGGGCCGATACTTCGTAAGTTGGGGAAGGGTAAATCATAAGCGCGGAAATTGGTGTTATAGTTCCAGACCCAAATATCATTGCTGATTTTCCCCCACTCATTCATATCATTACAAAATGCTTGATTTTTCGGGCAATCTGGGTCGTCAATCGGATGCAAGGTGCAACATTCGATACTGCAAAGCTGAATCTGCACATTATGCCGTGGCCGGATAGTCTTGGGCGCTTTGCGGGTGTACCAATAAGCTAACGTTCCCACTTTAACGTCGGGATGCGCTTTTTCGACTAATTCCGCAACCGCGTTGACAAAAGTGAGTTGCGACCCCATTGGAGTGCCTTCACGTTGGTTGATTTCCTCGCAGGCGTCGCAACGGCAGTATTTATTAGTATCCGCCTGACTGACACTGACATTTTTGAGCCCAGGGTGTCCGTCAATATAACGAATCGCCGATTCGGCGGCAACTTTAATCACATCAGGATTCGTCACACACAGTTGAGGACCGCCACCAGCCGTGTCTGTATGGCGTTTGCCATCCAGCAAAGCATAGTACTCGGGATGCGCCTCTCCATATTTGCCGAAAGGCACTAACCAATGAAATGAATGGTTGATGAGATTTTGCGGCGTATTGCCGCCTAATTTCACATCAGGAGTAACTGTGTTCACACGCAACCGTGCTGCAAATTCAGGGGCGTTGGAATTTTCGCGGTAATAACTCCAACGGAAAGAAAAGGGCGGCTTGTAGGAGTATTCTCCGCAGGGAATCTTCGCTTCGGCAGCCTTTGGGACGTGCGTGTGCTCAGACGTTAGAAAACGTATTCCCAAGCCATCTTCAAGGAATTGATACACTCCATAGAGTGTCCCCCTCGGTCTCCCACCGACGATGGCCATAAGCTCTGGCTTAATAGACACATGAAAACCCTCTTCACCCAATTCATTAGTGTCAATGGAAAGAACATTTTTAAATAGTGGTACGTTCTGACCGATGATGACGTGATGAGCCATCTCGTCGATTTTATGATACACGGGAAGAGCTATTCTCGTTGCCTTCTCAAACCAATACTGGAACTCTTCTGCGGCATACTTTTCAGCAGGAATCGCATTCGAATCAACAATAATGTCCCAGCCTTGCATACGGGAGCAGTCTAAATATGACTGCGGTTTACCCTGGTTTTCATGAAATAGTAATTTAGAAACTGACATTTTGTTCCTCCTAAATAAGACCATAGAAACTGAGTTTTTTAGAAAAACTCGGTTTTTCATTCTTTGAGCAATTTAGATTTTACCGATTTTTCATATCCATGGCAACAAAAATTTTCTGTTTCCAAGTCATCGGCATCAATGCCCATGCTAAATCAAAGACAACCCCCTGGCCCCCTTTATTAAGGGGGAAGGACGTTAAAACTGCCCCAACAAGTTGGTGCTTCCGCTGTCTGAAAAGCGCTCTTAGGCATGGAGAACTATCAAAGATTAACCAACTTACCCGTTTTCCCCGATTCTATCACGGCGTCAGTGATTTCGAGGACCCGAACACCGTCTTCGCCGGTGACAGATGGTTCGCGGTCTTCCTTGATGGCGGCGATGAAGTCCATAAACTCAGCGGCCCATGCGCGGATGTACTTAAAACTGCTCACGCTGGCCATGGTCCCAAGCGCGACCCTCGGGCCAGTGGCATCCTCAGAGACTTCAATTATCGTGGGTTCTTTATAGGCATCAAGCGCCTGGCTATGAACCGCGAGAGAGTTGCTTTCCCACTCAGAGCGCACGCGTCCGGCCGAACCCAGAACATCAATCCAGCCATATCGCACCCCGAGCCGCTGGGATGTAACTATCTGTGCGACCACGCCGCCGTCGAAGCGAACGGTAAACAGACACTCGGCATCAACGCCGCTCGCGGTGAATTGGGCCTCCGCAAAAACACGCGTTGCTTTCTGTTTGACTACATCAAGGACTTGGTAGATAACATGGGCGCCAATATAAAGCAACGGACCGCCGCCGTGCTTAGGTTCGGCGAGCCAGCCGCCCATCCTCCCGATGAGTTGCCCGGCAGTTACGTGAGCTATCTCGCCAACCGCGCCCTGTTTCAGCAACTGTTTCATCCGTATCCTGGCGGGAAGAAAGGGAAGCGTGTAACCGACCATCACTTTCACACCCGCTTTCCGGGCGGCTTCGACGAGTTTCCGTCCATCCGCCGCGTTAAGCGCCATCGGTTTCTCAATGAATAAGTGCTTATCTGCCTCGACCACGGCTATACCACACGGTTGGAGTTGGTCATGGGTTGTCGCGACGATAACCGCGTCAACATCGGCTTGCGATAACATTTCACGCGCATTGGTGTAGGTTTCTTTGTAACCGCATTGCTTCATCGCTTGTTCTGCTGCATCGGGCTTGAGGTCCGTGCAGGCGACCAACTCACCCAAACCCGTGATGTTCAGGGCTTCCGACAGATAACGGCCTTGCCCGCCGCATCCAATCAAGCCGAATTTCAATTTTTCAGTCATGCGAATTCCCTCCTCCTTTTTAAGTTATTTTAACATATTTTGGGTTCCATGTAAAAAATAAAGTCATGGAAGCAATTATATCCATGTCATCAGCGTAGCCTGGGCATCCGTTTCTTTGATAACAAAGCATTTTCTATAAGTTGGTAGAAATGGAGGATATATGATGAATTTCTTTGATTGTAATTGTATGCTTGGGCCGACCGCAACCAATCGCGAAAATTCCTTTGCTTCTGCTGATGCCCTATTAGCCGAAATGGATAAGTTAAGCATAGCCGAAGCGCTTGTCTACTCTTCTTTGGCTTACCAGGCGCATCCATCGGATGGTAATGAACGGCTCATCAAAGATATTTCTGGCTTTGATAGGTTTCATCCCTGTTGGGTGCTTTTACCTCCGGGAACTGACGAATTGCCAAAACCTGATAAACTAATCATGGAAATGCGGGATGCAAATGTGCGAGCCGCCAGAATTTTCCCGGTAGCGCATAAATTTCCCTTTTCCAGGCTTGCGTTAGGCGAGCTTCTGGAAGCATTGGCAGAAGAGAAAATTCCGCTTTTCGTTGACATGGGGCGAAATCACTGGTCAGAAACCAAACTTGATTGGGAAGAAGTATTTGCGATATGCGAGACGTTTGCAAAATTGCCGGTTGTCTTGATACGCGAGGGTGGTACTACTCAGAGAATTTTGTATAGTGCGTGGAAGCGCTACCCAAATCTTTATCTTGAAACATCTTATTTGCAGGTTCCAGAGTGTCTTGATTATATTTTTCATCAATTTGGCGCGGAACGACTGCTCTTTGGAACTGACATGCCTATCCACGACCCGGGCGGTCCCATGGCAATGCTCGAACTCAGTCATCTTTCTCCAATACAGCAGGCACAAGTTGCAGGGGACAATCTGCGGCGGTTATTGGGCTTGCATACCTCACTATCGCACTTCTCTTCTCCCCTCTCCCCAAGCCTGGGGAGAGGGGCCGGGGGTGAGGGGCGCATATTCGACGCTCATGGGCATTTAGGGCGTTGGGAGCAGGTCTACTGTTCAGCAGGAACAATAGATGAAACCGTAGCAGCCATGGACCGATTCAACATCGCAAGGTTCGCGATTAGTGATTTCTTGGCGATTGGCCCCGACTACTATAGCGGCAATACGCGCGTGGGAGAAGCAGTCAAAAAATATCCAGACCGAATCGTCGGATACGCAGTTTACAATCCCAATTATGAGTCGAAGATGGAAGATGAAATGAAGCGTTGTTTTGATGAACTGGGGTTGACCGCCATCAAGCTACATTGTGGAACACACGCGGTATCAGTTGAAGACCAACGCTATCGAAAAGCTTTTGTCATTGCGAACGAACGACATGCGCCCGTACTGGTTCATGGAGGGCCATCAGCGGCGTTTCTGCGGGGATTGCTTTCCGATTATCCAAATCTCTACTTTATACAAGCCCATGTCGGAGGTTCTACCCCCGATGGTATGGGACAGATGATTGAAGTAGCGCGAGAATTTCCGCATTTAATCTTCGACCTCGCCTCATCTGTGTGTCATCGAAATTTTCTTGCATGGTTAGTCAAGCAAATTGGTTCAGAGCAAATTGTCTACGGTTCGGATTTTCCTATCATGGATTTCGGTTGGCAATTGGGACGAGTTCTACATGGGCCAATCTCTGAACAAGACAAACAGAAGATTATATTTGAGAACGCTAACCGTATTTTCTGCTTAGTAACCTGACTTTGGTAAATTAGGTTTAACTATTTCTCAATGGTCATATAGCCGCCGATTATCAGACAACGCCGATTTATGTAAACTTAATCAGCGTCGTCTTTAAATCAGCGGCTATATTTACCAAAGTCAAAGTAAATATGACAAAGAATTAGCTATCCCGCCGCACATATAAACATTGCTTTTTGCTCAAAAATATTGTATTTTATAGAGAAGTAAAACGTGAAACGTGAAACGTGATGATGATTTAATCAAGTATCACGCATCACGTACCAGGAGGTAACAAAAATGTCATCTGAATTAACAAAAGAAGATATTTTGCGAATGTTTGCTGAAACTGACGAACGGTTTAAGGAAACTGATAAAAAATTTAAGGAGACTGATGAAAAGATAAAAGAATTAGCTGGTCTTTTTACCGGTCAATGGGGTAAGTTAATTGAAGCCATGGTCAAACCTTCAGCCCTCAACCTGTTCCAGGAAAGAGGAGTAAAAGTTACCGAAACTCATCAGAGACTTGAAAGTTATCGTAATGGTTCACAAATGGAAGTGGATATACTTTTGACAAATGACACTGAAGCGGTGGTAATGGAAGTCAAGACTACTCTGAAAGTAGAAGATGTGAGGGAGTTTTTAGAGAAAGTGAGACAATTTACTTTCTTTTTCCCGAGGTATAAGGGTTTAAAAATATATGGAGGAGTGATAGGTATACAGATAGAAGAGAGTGCCGATAAGTTTGCATATCGTCGGGGTTTATTTGTTTTGGCTGGCAGTGGTGAGGGTATGATTAAGATTCTTAACGACCCTAATTTCAGACCCCAAAACTTTGGGGATGGTATCTAATAACCGGCATGTTTCAAAGTTGCTCAAAAATTAGTTGACAAAGTGGCAAGAGGGCAAGGGGGCAAGCATCCCCCCGCGTGCGGGGGGAAAGAGGGGGGGCAAAGAACTATTAGCCATCTTGCCGTCTTGCCATCTTGCCCAATTACCATCCGCCGAAAGGTAAACTATTTTCTGAAACATGCCGCTTGGAGGTAAATATGATGTCGGAATTGAATGAAGTTACAAATATAGGAGCTACTTTTGCAAACCGAATTATAGTTATCCAGCAGCCGAGAAGGCTCGTTTTCGGCAATAGCTGCGTTGCGCAATTCGTGGAGGATTTTGCCGCGAGTGGACGGCGTAAGGCGTTTATTATCACTGCCCCACCAATATTGCCGCATGTTGAACCGTTGATGGATTCTCTCAAAAAGAAGAGGATAGCTGTTAGCGTCTGGGATGCGATATCCAGTGAGCCGACCATAGAGATGTTCGAAGATGCCCGAAGAGCTGGCCAGGCAGCCCGGATGGATGCTGTCATTGGCGTCGGCGGCGGTAGCGTCCTTGATGTGGCAAAACTTGTCGCCGCATTGCACGACAGCGAACAGGATATTCGAGCTGTTTTCGGTATCGGCAAACTGTCAGGAAGAAATACCTATCTGGCCTGTTTGCCGACCACGGCTGGAACTGGCAGTGAAGTCTCACCAAACGCTATAATTCTTGATGAGACTGAACAGCTCAAAAAGGGCGTGGTCAGCCCACACCTCGTTCCAGACGCCAGTTATGTAGACCCATTATTGACTAAAACTGTTCCTCCGGATTTGACCGCCTCAACCGGCATGGATGCGTTAACCCATTGTGTAGAATCTTATGCCAACCTCTTCGCTCATCCTATAATAGACATCTACGCTCTGCAGGGTATCAAGCTAATCGGCGCCAACCTCAAACTTGCCTATGAAAATGGCGAAGATATGGAAGCCAGAGCAAAAATGTCGCTTGGCAGTTTATATGGTGGTCTTTGCCTTGGCCCTGTCAATACAGGCGCTGCGCATGCGTTAGCGTATCCACTCGGCGGAGAGTTTCACGTTTCACACGGCGTGTCAAATTCGTTGCTTTTGCCGCATGTGTTAGAGTTTAATATACCTGCTATGCCTGAACGCTATGCCCAGATAGCCATTGCTCTCGGTGTAAAACCAGCCAGTTCAGATTTGGAAACCGCCCAACGGGGGCTTGAGCGAATCAAGCAACTGTCCCATGAATGCAACCTCCCGGCAAAGTTGTCCGGTTTGGTAGTGCCACGCGAGGCAATTAAGCGCATGGCGGAAGCGGCTATGACTGTCACCAGGCTGTTGAAAAACAACCCTCGGGAACTCAAGCAAAGCGATGCGGAGAAGATTTATGAAAAAGCCTATTGATATGCTTAACGTAATGCGTGAAACGTGATGCGTAATGCGTGATTAATCTTCACTCTTCACGTTTCACGTTTCACGTTTCACGACTACCTATCAAAGAACCATAAAAATCATTACTTACAAGGAGTATACAAAAATGGCGATTTTAGAGGAGCCCATAAAAGAAACATTGCGTCTCAGAAACTATATTGATGGCGATTGGGTTGATTCGGAAGGAGATATTCAAGATGTCATCAATCCTGCCACAGGTAAGGTTATTGCTAAGGTCCCAATCTCAACGAAAGATGAATTTGACGCGGCAGTGGAAGTGGCTAAAGCGGCTTTTCCTGACTGGCGAAGAACTCCTCCGTTGGCGCGGGCGAGGTGCATGTTCAGGTTGAAGGAATTGATGGAGGAGAATTTCGAGGAGTTAAGCAGGATTCAGACGATGGAACATGGAAAAACCATCGATGAATCCAGAGGTGAAACCAGGCGCGGCATTGAAATGGTTGAGGTTGCAACAGGAATCCCGTCGTTAATGATGGGATACAATCTTGAGGACATTGCATCAGGCATAGACGAATATCTCATCAGGCAGCCCTTAGGGGTTTTCGGGATTATTGGTCCTTTCAACTTTCCATTCATGGTGCCACTTTGGTTCGCGCCATTCGCTGTTGCTACTGGGAACTGCATTGTCGTAAAGCCTTCCAGCGAGGTTCCAATTAGTCAGAACAAGATTGTTGAGCTAACAGAAGAGGCGGGTGTTCCTCCTGGTGTTTGGAACGTAGTCAATGGTGGAAGAGCGGTGGTGTCGGGGATGTTAGACCATCCCGACATCAAGGGAATATGCTTTGTCGGTTCGACGCCAGTGGGAAGGGATGTTATTTATAGAAGATGTGGTGAAACCGGCAAGAAAGTCATTGCTCAGTGTGGCGCTAAGAACTTTGGGCTGGTGATGCCGGATGCTGACCTGGGAAAGACAATAGCGACGTGCATGACATCTTGCTATGGCAACACCGGTCAACGATGCTTATCGGGCGCTAACCTCGTTGTCGTCGGTGAAGGCCTCAACGAACGAGAACATAACGCTTTCTATGAGAAAGTGGTGGATATGTTCGTTGCTGCTGCCTCTAAAATAAGCATTGGATATGGGCTTGATGAAACAGTTCAAATGGGCCCCCTGCGTGATAAAAGTAAGAAGGAAAGGGTTCTGGGATATATAGAGAAAGGCATTGAAGAGGGGGCGACGCTAAGACTTGACGGAAGGGAAGTAAAACTTGTGGGCGATTACCCCGATACATGCTTCCTTGGCCCGACAGTTTTCGAGGATGTTGCGTTGGACATGACCATTGCTAAAGAAGAGATATTCGGGCCGGTAGCAACTATGATGAAGGCAAGAAGTTTAAACGAGGCTATAGAGGTGATTCACACCAACCCTTTCGGCAATGCAGCCTTTATCTTCACCGCAAACGGCAAATGGGCGCGAGAATTTCAGTATAGCGTTGAGTGCGGCAACATCGGCATTAACATTGGAATAGTGGCTCCGATGGCGTTCTTCCCATTCAGCGGAATGAAAGATTCCTTCTTCGGAACGTTGCATGGGCAAGGCCAGGAGGCGATTCGATTCTTTACAGAAAGCAAAGTTGTAATTCAGAGGTGGTTTTAAAATGAAAAGTTTTATCTTCCTTAGTGTTTCTTTTGATCAAACTTTTCTTTCTAAAAGAAAAGTTTGCATGGAAAATATAAACGTAACTGCTTCCGCCATCATCAGCTTCGCCGAAAAGCTCGAGAATAGTTCTTTAACATTCTACGAAAAGTTGGCTGAAAGATGGGCGGAAAATAAAGAGATATTTTTGAATTTTGCGAAGGAAAGTGAGAAAAACAAGACGTCGGTGGTTAGAACCTACCGAGAGACCATTACCGACGCTTTGGAAGCCGGTTTCTCTTTTGAAGGATTAGACCTAAAGGATTACGAGGCAGAAACAACATTGACAGAAGACGTTAGCTATTCTGAGGCATTAGGGATAGCTATAGAGCTTGAGGAGAAAGCCTGTAAGTTCTACTTGGATGTGGCTGAACGCTCACAATCGCTGCTTGCCACAATACCAGGGGCGTTTTCAAGAGTCGCCAAAAGAAGGAGTGCCCGCAAACTCAAATTGCAATCAATGCTTGATGAAATCACGAAGTAGTATGCGGCAGAAACTTTAGACTTCCGAAGTCTCCGAGACTTCGGAAGTCTAAACCTACTCACTCAGGAGGAATCAATAAGATGAAAAACACACCAAAAGTTCTATTGTTAGGTGATTCAATTCGCATGAGTTACCAACCCATCGTAGCCAAAACTTTTCAAGGAGTTGTGGACGTAGTTGGACCAGCAGATAATTGTCAATACAGTCTCTATACTTTAGCATCTCTTGAGCGATGGCTAAAGCAACCTGGGAACCCGGATATCGTTCATTGGAACAATGGTATCCACGACTCGGGACATAATCCAGCCCGTTCTCCCCGGCAGATACCGATTGAAATTTATCGTCTCACCCTTGAATTTATTCTGCAACGCTTACAGGAAACTGGCGCTCAGATAATTTGGGCTACCACAACGCCTGTTCATCCCAGTAGACTATTCGTCGATAATCAGTGGTCATGGAGGAATGAAGAGATTGACCAGTATAACAGCGTAGCTTTGGACTTAATGAAAAGCCGCGGCATTCCTTTAAACGACCTACATTCGATTGTAATGTCGGATGTAGACAGGTATTTGTCTGAGGACATGCTCCACCTTAGTGAAGCGGGGCAGGAAAGGTGTGCGGAGGCTGTCGTCGCTGCTATCAAAAAGTATTTACCATGCGTATCAACTTAACGTTGAAAATTGTTAGAATAAAACCAGCACCGTGCCTAGTAGGCTTTATCTTTAGACCGGTGCTTGAAAGACACCGGTCTAAAGACTCAAGCTGAAGCTTCGGTGTTGGTTTTTATACAAAACATAGTTTTTGAACTGGTATAACGGAGAAAGGATAAAAAACAATGACCAATCAAACCGTTAGAGTTGGTATCGCCGGAACAAAGTTTTCCGGTTTTTATCAGCAGTGGTCCTACAAACAGGTTGCGGGAATCGACGTGCAGTTGGTGGGGGTAACTTCAGGAAGTCCTGAAAACGCCAAAGCATTCGCCCAAAAGTATGGCGTACAGCAGGCATATCCGAGTTTTCCCGAAATGCTCGACAAGGCTGATTTGGATGTGGTCAGTTTATGTGTGCCTAACTCGCTGCATGGGCCTTTTGCCATAGAAGCTGCGGAAAAGGGCGTGAAAGTGGTTGTCGTTGAGAAACCGATGACCATTTGGCCAGGATATGTCGAAGGCAGGAAAGCATCGGCGGAACAGAAGAAAATTGAAACTATGCAGTACGCAAGTGAAATTCTGGATACCTTTGACAGGACAGGAAGCAAAATGCTCTATGCCGAGAATTTTGTCTATATGCCAGGCGTACTCAGCGCAATTCAGACGTTTAGAGAAGGCGGCGGGCATATCATCGACATCGAAGGCGAATGTTCGCATTGGGGTTCACACGCAACCTATTACGATAAAATTCATCTCTCAGGCGGTGGAGCGCTCATTTCCAAGACGGTTCATCCGCTCGGCACTGCGCTATATGCCAAATATTGCGAAGGCATCTTTAGAAACGACGAGCCGATTCGACCGGCGTCCGTATTTGCGATGGCTTCACAAATTATGAAGACGATGCCCAAAGAAGCGCAGAAGAATTTTGTCGTAATGCAACATGTAGAGGATTGGTCGCTGTTGTTAGTGAAATTCGAGGACGGCACAATAGCCCAATTGAAGGGAACGGATACTTATTTAGCGGGAATCAAAAATACCGTCGAAATTCGCGCAACCAACGAAATCTATCGCATTGACGTCAACCCTAACAACCACACTACTTGTTTCACTTTGGCGTCTGAAACCTTGAAGGGGTTGGAACTGCGCGAAAAACAACGCCACAATGCCGGTTGGTCAAATCCGTCCATAGAAGAATATCGCTTGAATGGCTATGTGAATGAACTGACGGATGCGGTAAAGTGCGCTCTGGATAAACAGCACATGCCACAATCAGGCGCGTTGTTGGCTTTTGACACCATGGCTATCGTCGGCGCAGCGTATGAATCGGTGGAAATTGAAAAGTGGGTGGATATTTCTGATTTTATCAGCGCCAGAAAGTTTGACGGAAAATATTATCCTAATTTTGATTACGTTGAACCGATTTTTAGGACGAAGAACTAATGTTAAATGAACTTGTGTTGGAGAAGGAGATAAAGCCCCAGTAGCCCGGTTTCTGATATCCTTTTGATGTGAAGGTGATTTTCTCAGCGGCAATGAATATAAAGTTCGTAAATTAAAAACGGCATAGCTTTTCACCGTAAGGATACTAAATCCAACTCCTAATTGGTACCCCCCCCCTTTATAGTTCATTCCATTGTTCTTCCGAAATTCCCAATTGATTCAAGGTTTCCCTGATAATCGGAATACCAACTTCTTTGGAATCATGAGGATTTGGCACTCTTATCTTAAACTGCCCTCGACGCATGTATTGATGTCTTCCACCGGGATAGGGGCCGTTGAAACCCAAGCATCTAAGTTTTCTAATGAACTGACGCCGCTTGAGAGGTGATAACGGTGGCATTTTCAATCCCTTCACTTCATTCGAGGGCAAGCCTTTTTTTAGTCGCTTTCCCCACTGTCAAACCATCAAATTGAGGAATTGCATCATCAAACTGTAACGCTAAAATGAGCCATCCTTCAATAACATCAATCAGTTGTAATCTGGTTTCTTCTATCGTATTCCCTTGAGCCCAGCAGCCGGGAAGTTCTCGAATGTATCCACACCAACTTTTTGTCTCATCACAATATTCATATACAGCATGTTGGATGGCTTTTGCCACATATTCACCAATTGTGCCTTTACGCATAACATTTAATCTCCTATTATAATCATTTTTCAGTGTCACATTGTCTATGTATGGCCTTCATACACAATTTCGTGTAACGGCTCGGAGTGTCAAGAAACCTTTTTTTAGGGGAGAAGCAATTCCATTTCTTCGCTTCTAAGCCTACACACCATAAGTTTTCTATTATTCCAAACCCAGACTTCGCCTCGTTTCCATAATTTGTCGCCAGGTTTCATCTTCGATGAATATTCCCTCTTTCAATCTTTTACGCCGCTCTCTGAATGACTGCTCACCTGGAATAACAATTTCGTCAAATCCGGGAGCAGTTGGAGAAGATTTGACATATTCTAACAATAATTGTACTCTATCCTTGAATTCATCAATCGGAGTGAAGCTTTCGATGTTGATAATGCAAGCCCAGATACCGTTGCCCAATCGCGGCGCGTTGGCGCGGCTGCAACCGGCTTCTGACAGCGCGCCAGCCAATATATCAACAACAAGGCTCAGACCGTAGCCTTTATGCCCAAGAACGCCGCCCAATGGCAATAATGCGCCGAGTGGCTCGGTGAAATATACTTCAGGGTCAGTGGTGGGATTTCCCTCAGAATCTATCAACCATCCTTCGGGTAACTTTTCTTTACGAGCTCTTTTCACTCTAATCTTGCCTCCCGCCACTGCGCTGGTTGTAATATCCAGAACCAAAGGTTCATTTTTAGTTGGAATAGCAACGGCAATTGGATTGGTACCAAGACGCCGAGCGATGCCGCCGAAAGGCGCTACGGCTTGGTCGCCGCCGTGTCCGTTGACTATCATCAGTGCAATCATCTCGCGTTCCGCCGCCATGAGCGCATAGCTTGCTAACCTGCCGATGTGATTACAATTGTAGACGCTCACGGAACTAATCGAACAACTCTTCGCCTTTTCGATGGCAATCTGCATAGCTTTTGTCGCAATCAACTGTCCGAAACCCCAGTTGCCGTTTATCACAGCGGTAGCGGGAGTTTCTTGTGTAATTTCAATATTCGCGCCGGGTTTGATGTCGCCATTCCGAATCATTCTCACATACTGGGGAATTCGCAACACTCCGTGAGAATCATGTCCCGCGAGGTTCGATTCAACAAGCAAGTTCGATGTTATCCCCGCTTCTTCATCTGTAGCTCCGGCGGCTTTGAATATTTCAAAAGTGGTTTTTCTCAATTGGTCATGCGTGAAATTTAACATTGATTTTGTCCAAAATCTGATTTGAAATATAACATTGTTAAACTACAAAACCCCTCGGATGATAATGCCCATCTTGATTTTTCATATTAAGCTGACGCGAAGCGTTATACCTACAGATGAACTTGTATTTGCACCACTGACACAGAGCGTCCTTTTCTTCCCAGATGGATGGATTAAACTTACCTGACCGAATATATTCATCGATTGATTTGATATTTTCAATAACGAATGCCTCAAGCCGTTGGTAATCCTCCACAGAATAGAATCCGGAAGGCGGCTGTTTGACACTGCCATCTTTTTTGTATTTATATTCATCTTTCAGTGCGTCCCAGAGGCCTAAATATCCTTTCTTTCCAACCTCTTTGACTTTCTTCAACACATAGTAGGCTGCCGCTGCTGGTGTATGCCGCTTCTCTTGTTGCGCTACCGCTTTAAGATAAATCGGCAATTGAAAACTAATTCCTCGTTCGATTTTTTTCACCGTGGCATATCCGCCGGTTTTATAGTCATACACAGCAAATCGGTGATATTCTTCGTCGATATCTACTCGGTCAATTATACCGCGAATGCGAATCGGCGGTTTTCCCGTTGCGCGCGGGATTTGTAGAGCGAACGTAGCAGAAGTTGCCAAACTTCTGGGTGATGTTTCTCCTTGCCCCCCTGTGGTCCCCCGGACACGGGGGACAATGCCGAAATGATATTCAAAATGCGTCGGTCTAAAGTTGCCATTTAGCAATTCTTTTTCTGGCTCAAACTCCACTTCCAAAAATGCTTTAAGAATTCCCTTAGATTCATCGGGTTTTTTGAGTCTCGAAACGAGCATCCGCTTCTCTTCTTCCCAGTAGAGGTCCTCGAATTGCCATTCGTAGTACCGGGTCTCGTCCTGAGCGATTATGGGCATTACAGCGTGCGCCTCTTCAATGTCAATATTTTCCCGTCTCTGGATATCGCCGAATCTTTCGAGAATTTTATGCACCAAACGTCCCTTTGTATCCGGCGCTATTTCCGCTTCCGCTTCCTCTAAATCCTCCAAAGCCAAAATATACTTGAAGAAAAATTTCATGGGACATTGTGCGTAATCTTCTAATTGCGAAATTGAATAGCAGAAGGCGGGCGATTCGTATTCTTGGCGAATAACCACGGCGTATTGGTCATGTAAATGTCCATCATAAATCGAAAACTCAGCCAGTTGTTCCCGCGCCTGCTCCATTTCCAACTGCGTCTGGAGATTAGCATACGGGACTTTGAGATGCTCAGAACCGGCGATATTATTCAACTCGCCCATCTTTTTTATCACTTCCTGCTCCGAGAACAAGGTTGCTTTTTCAGACTCATTTAGCGGCGCTATCTCGTATGCTTTGTCACCTGGCGGAAATTCAAATAAAGTTCTGACATCTTCCACAAAAGGCGAAGGTATCAGTTCTTTTCCATCCGCCATTTTAGGATAGGTCAGTACAACTTTTTGGGAGTTGCCTATCATCTGCTGGAAGAAGAAACGCTCTTGCGGCAGTGGGTCAAGAGTCGCGATAGGCAGCGGCTTTTCTTCGTCAGGAGAGATTAAAAAATTGGCAATCGGTCGGCTGGGATATTCGCCTTCGACAAGACCGGCGATGAACAAATTTTCAAATGAAAGCCCGCCGGTCTCCAATGGTGAAATCACCTGCACCGCATTCTGATTTTCACTTTCCGCGAATTGTCGCGTATATTCTTCGGATAGTTCGGTTGAGGAAATCGCCATGGTGATATATTCGATGTAATCTTGCGCACTATGACCAGCCCCACGGCCTAATGCGCGAAAAGTTTTTACCATCTCATTAACGATTTGAATCAATTGCAGATACGCAGCCTCTACGAGGAATTCGGAATGCGGAATGCGGTTCCGCGAAGCGGAATTGATGGACTGGCACGTAGACCCCGCCGCTACGTCTGTTTCTTCGTCGGTGTTGGGGTTAAATTTGGAAAAGAATATCAATTCCATAAATTGCCCAAGGGCGTCTCTGAATTCAAATGCCGATTTCGCGTTGGCGAGAATTCTCGCACGTTGTATGAACTGCTGCATTGTCAGAAGGTCGAAGGCAACTTGTGCCCGTTCTTTGGCTTGAGTCACCTGTTCATCTTCCACTTCGCTATTTTCAATTTCGCCTTCCGCCTTCCGCCTTCCGCCTTCCGAGGCCAGGGGGATTTGGTCATCTCGTTTGAGATACGACTTAATCTTTCCGCACCAGTGGTTGATGCTAAAATTTTCCTGCACACCCGCCGCACGAGCTAATTGGTCGATGCAGTGAATATCGAAGGCTTCAGGTGAAAAATCAGTTGGGACATCTTCCCCTATTAAACCCGCGATTTCATCTGCATCCCCACGTATACGGAGGGAAAGAGAGGGGGAAGCAAAATTAATCCAGCCCGAAGAGAATATATCGAAAAGAACGGCGCGTGTCCATCTTTCCGTCAACACGCTGGTGAGGATTTTCTTCAACAGCGCAATGAACGGAATTTGTTGCAGTGGATAGCCGCGCGAGATTTTCACTGGCAGTCGGTATTCGCCGAAAACCTCTTCAACAAGAGATTTGTATATCGTTAAATCAGGACACACGACGACGAATTTGCGCAAATCCGCGACGATTTTCCTATCTTCATTAGGCGCAGGCAACGATTGTCGGATTAATCGTGCTATTGTTCTAACTTCCTCTCGGCGATTCGGCGCTGCGATAAGGCGGAAATCTTTCTTTTGAGTAACATCCACCGCAGAAATACGTGTACAGGACTGATTCAGAAACAGCCTCTCGGCAACCACTTCTGGCAAATGTTCAGCTTCGCTGGGTGCTTTTTTCTCTTCCCAGTTGTAAGCGCCCAACCAGTCAACAATCGGCCGAATGCTTTCGTAGCCTCGATGAGATTTAAAAACCCGCCAGCCTTCTGATGGCGCGGCCAGCGTCAGTATGATTTTCTCGAAAGACGGAACAAGCGCGTGAAAAATTGCTTTCTCAAGTTCAGTGAAAAATGCAAACTCATCCAACACTAAAGCTTTTGCAAATTGCTCTCCCCCCCCTCTTTCCCCCCGCATGCGAGGGGATGAAAGGGGGGGCTGGGGGGATTCGACGGGATATCCATCTTTTTGCCATTTAAGCAAGAGTTCAAAATTCAAAACATTCTCATCTGCCAGGCGGTGTTCTTCCAAAAAGCGATGATACGTCTGGTCAAGCAACTCTACCGTTTGGGCTTTTTCAGGCGATTCAGCCGCTAATTGCTGAATTAACTCATTACGTTTTTCATCTACAAGCAGCGATGCCTGTAGATGTCCCAGCACATCGGAAATCTTCTGTGGCATTCCGGATGAGAGTTGAGCTTTCTTTAGATATCCAAATTGCCCATCGCGCAGTAAATGCTTGATGACTAAAAGCCGGGCGTAAGGGCTCAAAAGTTGCCGGTCGCCAAGTACCTCTCCATAATGACTTTCCAGGAACTGAGAAAAAGTCAGCACTTTAGGTATCCAGCACTTTCTCTCAAAGTGGATGAGAAGCCGACTTTTGAGTTCCGCTACCTTCCGGCGAGTAGGCGCGAAAATCATGGCATTCAAGCGCCTACCATCTTGGTCGAAATATTTTAATAATTCGTCCAGCAATATTTCTTGCCGGCTTTGTTGTTTTGACCCGTAAATTAATAGATGTTTCATAAGCAACCTACCACCATTACTTTCTTATTTCCCCAAGGCGAACCCCCTTTGATAAGGCGGACTATTTTCTGAAACATGCCAGTAATATCAGTAAGTAAGTATGCTTCGCTTCACTTTTGATACTGGTTGGTCTGGGTGCGCAGGATTAGGTATTAAACGATGATTTGCACAATCTACAAGTAAATCCAATTTCTCCAACACTGTCTGACCTATAATTACCTCATCTCCTAAAATCAGCGACTCTTCTAATGTATCACGGTTCTCACACTCAATGATTACAGGCTCAGTCACTCCGACAATTTCCTGTCTGCCATCTGCGTATTCAGCGACTCGCTGACCACGGACGGCTAAACCGAGGCGTTGCACCACATAAATAGGAAGGACAGAGCAGACTGCACCCGTGTCTACAAGCGCCTCTGCTTCATACACGCTGACCTTATCAGCCGCAAGTTGCCCTCGGCGTACTAATGCTTCATCTATAGCGTTCGTCAATTTTACTTTGGCTCGAACTTCACCCATGTTTTTCCCTCCATTTCATCTTATCGGTTTTCAATAATGATTTCTGACAAAGGCTATTCTCTCTCTATTAAAAGAAAAAAGGACATTTGCTCTTTTGTTAGTTCAGAGTGCCTTAATCTATATCTTCAGTTCGTATCAACCATTTAACAACGATAGTCAATGCGACCATAAGCACGTCAATGCCGACGTAAAAGAAGAATCCCTTTTGCAAGCCGAAGTGGTCTGAGATAAACGCCATCAGGAAAGGGAACATGAAAGAGCCGATGCCGCCGCCCATGGCGACAAAACCGACTACAACGCTCTGACCTTGCTGAAAATGTTGTCCAACTAAAGCCATAACCACAGGGTAGATGGCGGAATATCCAAGCCCAGCCATGAAAAATCCGAATCCCGCGAGCAATGGATTTTTAACGGAAATAGCACAAAGCAGCGCGATGGTGCAGAGGCTTGCTAAAAAAATCAGTAGTCCTGATAAACTCCGTTCTTTGTACCACAATGAGATTGATAAACGCCCGATTAGCAATCCGGTCCAGAACAGTGAGACAATGTAAGCGCCTACAGAAGAAGAAGTTCCCAATATCTTGACGTAATATTCGGCAACCCAGGCTGAAGTGCCTAATTCCGCGCCTACATACAGAAGAAGAGTGAGGAAAAAAAGCACCAACAGCGGACTGAACAGGAAACTTAAAGTTTTGCCGCCGCCCTTCGTATCTAACTTCTCCTGCCGTATATGGGCAAATGATAGAAACAAAAAAAGAACTCCCACCAGAAAACATGCCAAGGCCGAAAGTCGATAAGCCACCTGCCAACGCCCGGTGGCAATTAACATTCCGGTGATGAACGGCCCGATAATCGCGCCGATACAAAACGCGGCGTGCATCAGGTTCATCAGGCGGCTTTCACCTTCCTTCTCCATCTGGATGACACTGACATTTGTTACTGTCTCCGTGCCTCCCTGACCGACACCCAATAAAAATGTGAGGGAAAGGTTAAAAAGAGCAGAAGGATGACGGGCGAAGAGCAATAATCCAAGCGCCTCTAAGAATAAGCCGCCAACTAAGATAAGCTTTGAACCGAACTTTTTAATGAGAAATCCAGACAAAAACGAAGAACTAAAATAGCCCACCGAACCCGAAGCGAGGACAATGCCAGTCACAGTGTAGCTCCAGTGGAAACCACGGATAATCTCGGGTATGGTAGCGCCTATAATAGTCAACGTTACTCCGAACAACACGAAATTTGACACGAGAGCCCAAAACAGAAGGCGAGTTTCCTTTGCAAGATGTTGCATATATTGTTCTCCATCCAAACTTTTCTTTTAATAAAGAAAAGTAATGTCATTGCAAAACACGAAGTGCCGAAGCAATCAATCAAAAGAAACACTATGGCATTTGAGATGAAAAGTTTGGCATGTTTCAGAAAATAGTTTATCTTTCGGCGGATGTTAATTGGGCAAGAGGGCAAAACGGCTAAACGGCAAGACGACTAAACAGTACAACGGCAAGAACTTTTGCCCTCTTGCCTCCTTGCCGTCTTGCCGTCTTGCCACTTGGTCAACTAATTTTTGCGCAAATTTGAAACATGCCCACTAAGTAATTTTCCCTTGTCGTTTTAGGTCGCTCATATACCCATCGCTTCCAGCTTTCTGAGTTCCGCGCCCCATTTTTCTCTAGCTTCGTCTGTAACATTTGGGTCTGGAAGGAGTGACCGTCTGGTGCAATTCACCAGAGCCTGCAATGTCTGATACCTTCTCGCCAGAGCTATTGCTGGCGGCAGATGGTCATTGACTATTTCAATAACGGCTTCGATGGCGAGTTTACCTCCTTTGGCTTTGGCTAAAAGCTCTGAGCGGAGTGAGGCAAAGCTCGCGGCTGAATACCCTGTTGTCAACTGTTCTAATTGTTCCAATTGATGTTCAGCAGGGGTGGTGGAAGGCGGACAAGCACCGCCATTACCATAAGCCTTTGGCATTGGTGAGGCTTCCGAACATGCTTGCCCTTCATCCATAATCCCCTTGAGCGCCCATTTAAGGAACTCTTTTCTGTCCTCATCCTCGGGGTCGAGGACGGGAATGATAAGGTCTCCCACTCGCCCTGGCCGGCGGATGTCTGGAGATAGCAGGTGTATCCGCGCTGTCATCAAAAGCCATATCACCTTGCCTCTGAGCTTAGGGTCGGACATCATCGCCTGAATCTTTCCCGTCAATCTGCGTTCGGTCTCATGTGCTTGCGGCCCGATGCTGCCAAACTGAGTATCAGCTTCATCTACGAAGATAAGCACTTTGCCCAATGCTTCCAAAGTGCGCTTGAGCCGTTCAAAAATGACATCGGTCTGCCCGAACCACATACTGCGGATATTTTTTAGAGTGAGCACAGGTATGCCCAACACTCCGGCGACTGCTTCGAAGATGTAGGTTTTGCCGCTCCCGATTGGCCCGCAAACCACAGCTCCGGGCAACGCCTCTGAACCGGTGGCTTTGAATCTTGGAATAAGCTCTTCTTCTAAGAAGGCTATCAATCGCTTAAACCCAACGAGGTCTTTGAGAGTATGTTCCGGCTTTTCGAACTCAACGACATCCTCGCCAAGTTGGCTTTGAATAAATTCCTCGACTTTGGCAATCACATCTTTGGGTGCGAGCTTTTTACGGGTATAACATGCTTCAACTAAAATTTGCCGCAACGCATGAATGGAAAGCCCCGCGGTAAGCGTCGCAAATTCCGCCTGATTACACCAGAGTTTTAATGGTTTACCCTTAGGTTGTTGTCGTCTGAACCACGAAATGAAATGTTTTCTGGCAGTTTCATCTGGAGATGAAATTTCAACGGTGACAACCTGTGGAAGCTTTGACACCCTTTGGTTAATCAAACTTTTTAACTCCGTAATCAGCACCACCGAGTCATCGCCATTCATGAACCCAGGGTCGCTGAACCAATCTTGAATGATGCTGATTCTATGTCTGTCAGCCTGTGAGAGGCGTGAAATGTCCCCATCGCCGGCCGGGATGAGCATGTCCGCGGCTTCTATGAGAATCAACAAATTCTCTTCAAGGAAAGGGCTTCCATTGGCGGCTTTTGACCTTGAGCAAAGCGTGAACTGTCTCAGAAGCTCAAGCGCTACCGTAGGGTTGCCGATAGCATCTAACAGATTTTTCTCAAACTCCTCACCGATGGATGCCATGATATCTCTTCTCTCAGTTTCGTCAAGCAATCCCTGGATTGAACGGTTGGCATTATAGCCTGTTCGCCAGGCAACCCATGCCCTTTTAACTTTTTCCCTATCAGCGTTATTTACAAATCTTACAATTCCGTTCAACTCATATACCAGTATGATTATACCTTTAACCTGCCACTTCGTCGTTAAGAAAGGTATAAGAGGCACATAATCCCCTCCGGAATTCGGAATTCGGAATTCGGAATTCGGATTGGGGGCAAGAGGGCAAGAGGGCAAGAGGGCAAGGAAATTCTTTGCCTCCTTGCCCCCTTGCCCCTCCCGTGGAACGCAATCCTGAGAAGCGGGGCTTGCCTTCCTCAATTCCGCATTCTGGGAAGGAAGGAAGAATAAGTCTTGCACATTACCATGAAGGATGAGGCTTTTTGACACGCCGGCATTGAGTATTCTCGCCGCTTCAGTAACAAATGGGTAATTAAGAGTTCTGATTCTCATTTTCAAATTCCTCCTCTGGATTGATGATTGATGATTGTTGATTGTTGATTGGAGGTTTTTCAATCATCAATCATCAATCGACAATCAACAATCCAAAGACAATCTTCAATCTTCAAGGACACCTCTTCCCATGCCATCCACGTATTGTTTCCAGAACAGGAGGAATTGTTCATGGTCTTGTCGGCTCGTTGGGTCAAAGGCGGCCTTTCTGATTTCATTTCGTTGCCTGGCGAAATCCTCAAAACGCCGCTCGTAGTCTGGGAGGAAAACAGGCGACACCTGGTCATAAACGATAGTAGCCCCTGGGCACGCAGCGAAATTTTCCTGCCAGTTCCAGTATGATGAGAGAGCAACTACTCGGTCTCCCACATAGATGGCTTCATTTAACTCGTGAGTAACTATCAAGATGGTGTAAAGCGGTTTATGCCCTTCCCTCTTAGCGATGCAGTTCTCCGTGTAAAGCTTCAGAAGCATGTTTTGCAAATCTTCCCTCGTAGCCTCGTCTAAAGCGCCGAAAGGCTCATCTAAAAGAAGAATCTCCGGCTTCATTATCAAGGCTTGAGCAACTGCCACCCTTTGTTGCATTCCACCTGACATCTCGTCAGGGTAAAGGTCTACGGCATTACCCAGACCCAATCTTTCGAGAAGTTCCACTGCTTGAGCAAGATGTTCTTTCCTGAGCTTTCTCCACTTTAGATATCTGAATGTTCTGAAGAAGGGAGAAGCCTGGTCAAACATCAACCCGAAGGCGACGTTTTCCTTTGCCGTGAGAAATGGATAGAGGGAATATTTTTGATACACGATTCCTCTGTCTCTACCAGGTCCTTTCACCCTTACTCCGTTCACCAGAATCTCCCCCTGGCGCGGCAGATGCGTGCCTAAAATAGCTCGGAGGAGAGTGGACTTGCCGCATCCGCTTGGCCCTACCAAGGCTACTATCTCACCCCGAATTACTCGAAGGTTAACGTCAAAAAGAACCTTATTCTCCCCTTCCCTAAACCAATGGTGAACTCCTTTTACCTCCAATACGACATCTTCATTCACGACAGATTCACCTCCACCATCTAAACCACCATCCAAGCCACGGGATAGCCCAGGAGGTGTATAACCTTTCGGTATACCATGGGCAGATTTTTCTCAACAGTAACCGCAGCCCATAATCCATGGTGTAGCCGAAAATAGCTAAGATAGCTAAGTAAGGGTAAACAACGTCCATATTCGTGAGGCGGAATTGAAGCCTTATTCTGTATCCGAAGCCAATAGCCCCCACAACCATTTCCGCTGCTATCAGGAACACCATGGCCGGGCCAATCTGCAATCTGATTGAGTCTATCATTTTCGGCATGATGTGTCTGTAGATGACATTCCACACGACTTCAAAGTGCGAAGCGCCAAGCGTATATGATTTGTAAATCAGTTCGGTAGGAACATCGTCCTTTGCGGCGAGGTAGATGTTCTGGGCAAGCGTCGGCAGCACGCCGAACGCTATCATCAAGACATACATCTCAGTGTCCGTACCAACCATAACGAAGAAAACCGCCAGCATCGCTGTCGGAGGCAGTTTCGCCAGTATAGATAGCGGTGGAACAAAAAATGCTTCTACGGGAGTAAAACATCCCATGAGCAGACCCAGGATGATAGCAGCCAACACACCGCATAAAAGACCGAGAAAAAGCCGCCCAAGGGTAGCCTTTGCATCTTCTAAAAGCCACACTTCGCCAGAACGCTCTTGTGGTTTTAGAATTTTAACGACGCCTTCTTTGAGCTGGCTAAATGTTGGAATGGTCGTATCTTCTGGATTCTTCACGTGTTGCCTGTGGGAAAGATATGCGTATCCTAAAATAAGAAGTAGAATGGAGAGCGTTCCCAGTATGAATCTCCATTTCGTTGAAATGGGCTGTCTAATCATCATAAGGAAAAAATTCCTCTTCTTTTCTTTTTGATTAAACTTCTTCTTTTCCTTAGTGTTTCTTCTGATTGATTGCTTCGTTCCTCACCTATCTGTAATGCTTGCACAGGCAGGCAACTTCGCTTCGATTTTTCTTTTTTAACTTTAGAAATTTTATATTGTGACATGATTCCCTCCTGCCAAACTTTTCTTTTAGAAAAAGAAAAGTTTGCTTAAAAGAAAAGAAAAAGTCCATATTTCAATCCCATATAAATTCTATCATTAGTCCTAAAAAAGTTTTCATCAGAGAATACACCCCAAAATTAGGTAAGTAACAAATTTATTAATGCTTTTCATGATATTGAAATTATATCATAAGTATCAAGTCTCGGGCAAAAGAAAAATGGCGGGGAACATCTGGTAAAAAATAAAAGCTCTGCTTAGCTCAATGTGACAGAAATGACTTGAACATTGAAGCTAAATATTTTATAATAATCAGGTACTTAAGTAATTATGAAACTGGTTTTATACTTTTGAAACCGCAGAGGACACTACCCACCCCTACCCCTCCCAGGAGGGGAAGACACAGAGAACGCGGAGTGGTGACTGGTGAGTGGTGACTGGTGAGTGGTGAGTGACGTCGCTTATCACTCACCACTCACCACTCACCCATTACCTCTGTGTCCTCAGCGCCTCCTCTGCGCTCTCTGCGGTTATGAAAAAGATAAAGAAGCAACTTCATAGTTACTTAAACGTTTGGTGTGAATTAAACTAATTTGTAATTTATCGCTTAATTTGAGATATGCGTGAAACGTGATGAGTAATAAGTGATTCTGTTGAAATCACTCATCACTCATTACTCATCACGTATTACGTATTACGCCTTACGTTTAAAGTACAACCCAACTCACACCAAGCATTTAACTTTTGGTCTGTTCCCACATCACCTTAGAGAGTGAGTGCCGATGGAAAAAACGATTGTTGAATATAAGTTGTTTGGTATTCAATTGCCAGAATCGTTAGAGCATTTTTTGTTTGACACCAATCCCTGGTGGCAAGACAAACCCATGCGCCCTCTGCCGCCATTTCGGCGCTGGCTGTTTGAGAACACTTTACAGCGCCTTCAAAGTGGACTTGCTCCCGTCACCGTATTGCGCGGCCCCCGCCAGGTTGGCAAAACTACATTGCAGGAGCACATCATTGATTATTTGCTTCATGAAGAAGGTATTTGCCTTAAGCGCATATTCCGCGTGCAGTTTGATGAGATTTCCTCACTCAAGGGTTTGAGCGATGACCCTATCCTCAATCTATGCCGCTGGTTTGAGAATCGCATTCTTGGTGGGTCTTTTAACGAGTGGGCACACAAAAATGAGCCTGTCTTCCTGTTCTTTGATGAAGTACAGAACCTACCTGATTGGGCGCCGCAAATCAAAGCCCTGGTAGACCACCATACTGTTCGGGTGCTACTGACCGGGAGTTCCGCGCTACGCATAGAACATGGACGAGACAGCCTGGCAGGTCGTATTTCCACGTTGGAACTGGGTACGTTGTTGTTGCGTGAGATTGCCTCGTTGCGCGGATGGGGCGAGCTTTCTCCACTACTTCCTTCGAATGGACTGAAGTCTCTCAAAGAACGAGACTTCTGGGAAGCCCTACGTGAACATGGAATGCGGCATCGCGAAGTGCGAGACAAGACATTTGCGGCTTTTTCTGAACGCGGTGGCTATCCAGTAGCACAGGTTCGCACTGACCGCCCGTGGGAAGAAGTGGCAGACCAACTCAATGAAACCATAATCCGCCGCGTGATTCAACATGACCTGCGTTTAGGAGAACGCGGGCGAAAACGAGATGAGAGTTTGCTGGAAGAAGTCTTTCGTCTCTGCTGCCGCTATGCAGGTCAAGCTCCTGGACGACCCATTTTTATTAATGAACTGCGTTCGGCTCTATTTGCTAACGTCGGTTGGCAGCGAGTGTTGGCTTACCTACGGTTTCTAAATGACACGTTGCTCATTCGTCTGATTAACCCGCTCGAAATTCGGCTCAAGCGTCGGAAAGGACAGCCGAAAATTTGCATCTGTGACCATTCATTACGCGCCAGTTGGTTACAGGAGATTATTCCTATCACCCTAAATAATCTCAGCCGCTCACCACATCTCAGCGACCTGGCCGGGCATATAGCGGAAAGCATTGTAGGCTACTTTCTGAACAATATACCTGGGCTGGATATCGCGTGGTTCCCTGAACGAGGTGCGGAACCAGAGGTGGATTTTGTAATTACGGTTGGCGAACATCGTATTCCGTTGGAAGTCAAATATCGACGGCGTATTGATGGACACCGCGACACCTTGTGTTTGCGGGCGTTCATAGAAAAATCAGTTTACAACGCACCCTTTGGTGTCCTCGTCACTCTATCAGACGATGTGTCGGTTGCCGACCCTCGAATCATAGCGCTGCCGCTTTCGTCGCTCTTGTTGATGAGGTGATGCCGATGGTACCGACCTCTGGATTGATGATTGATGATTGTCGATTGGGAAATCTTTTCAATCTTTGTGTGCCTTGTGTTTTGTGCGTTGTGCTCTTAAACTGCTTTTTACTGTAAATGCAGGATATGAGCACGCTTTGTGCCTTGTGCTCATCAACCGCGGCTACTAATAGAGCATTGCCGAGTCCAAGGCACAAACATAGGCACAAACATAGTCCAAGATGATAGTGAGACTCATTTGTTTGCTTCGGAAGCCTCGCAACGGATGAGTCCAACGCACACGAAAATCAACAATCATCAATCGACAATCGACAATCCAAGGTCAATTCACGTTTCACTCTTCACGTTTCATAATCATTCCTTGGGCATTAATTCTTTGATGTAACTCGGGTCAAAACGAAATTTGACATCAGGGAACTTTTCCTTTGTACCGTAGCCAGTGGTTGGTTTTTCTGGTGTAATATCATGACTGACGCAGAATTCAATAACCAACTTCATGATTTCTGGCAGCTCCTCGCCAGTGAAGAGTTTCAGAGCGTCTTTGGGCGTTTTGTAAAAGAGAGTCTGCCGGACGACTTTTCTCATAGACTGCAGGTCGAGGTGAGAGAACTTCTCGCCAAGAGCGATGAGCGTATCATCGGCAGTTTTTGGGTCTTCGAGCCGACGGTTGATAGCATAGAACGTATCTATCACTGCGCATGCAAACTGATTACCGCCGGGTTTATCCAGAGATTCTTGAGCGATAACAACCATGTCGATAATCTCATTTGGGATGGTCGTTGAATCGAAAAGCACTTTGGCATCCTTACGTTTATTGAGCGTTTCGAGTACAAACGGGTTCCAGACCATGATGGCGTTGAAACCTGTCTGTTGCTGTTGCATAGCCAGCGCTGCTGCCGCAGGGTCCATGTTCGTGAACTTGTGGTCGCTTTCCTTTTCGCCGAGTTGCTCCAGATTCCTGACAAAGCAATATTCGGAAACGCTTTTTGAGAGCCCGTAAACTTTCACTCCTCTAAGTTCTTTGACATTATTGATGCCTACCACGATGCACGCATCGGCTCCATAACTGGTGGATGTGGGAAGCACCGCTACCGATTGCCTGGTGAGGCTTGGTCTGAGCGCATCCATGTTCGTGATGCAAACAGCATCAGCCCCCAAACTGCCGTACATGGCAATACAGGAGTCATAATCCGCCTCTTTAAGGATTATATCTACTTTCCATTTTTCCTCGATTGGCCCCAATTTTCCTTTTTGCCCGTCAATCATTTTCAATTCATTTGCGACGCCAAATGTACTCCATGAAGGATACTCACTCCATGCAAGGCTGAAGCTCGGTGCCTTCTCAGCTATAACCGAACTTGTCAAACATAATGTAAATGCTAAGGTTAAAAAAAATGTTGCCCTCATTTGTTTTTCCTCCTCATTATTATTTTGACTTTGGTAAATCAAAAGGAGATGCAGTCGTAGCCTAAATTTCTAATTTGGCTATACTTAGTAAAAACCAAGATAGAATCTTTGTCTACGCCTTTGTTCAGAACTCATTGCGTCACCTATGCTTTTCAAACGAATTTTGGGCATGTTTCAGAAAATAGTCCCCCTTACCCCCCCTATCCCCCCGTCGATGGGGGGAACAAGGGGGGTTGTTACATTTCGGAGTAATGAGCGATGAGTGATTATCAATTATCACTCATCACTTATCACTTTGTCACCCCGTTAGAAAATAATACTTTATTACACTCGGAAGTACAACAAGATAGATTTTGTAACGGGGTCAACTAATTTTTGAGAAAATTTGAAACATGCCCACTTTGGTTACATATTTTCCGAAACTTGCGCGAGCCGTTCATTCGCAAACTTCTCAGCTAAGTCACTCAGTTCAGCTTTCAAGTTTATCGATTCGTCCAGTACAACGATTCTTCGGCGGCGCAATTCTTCAAAGAAAGCCAAATAAGGCATTTTCGCCATTTGCGCAGCTTCACCTATACTAACCATTTCTTTAGTGTACGCAGTTATCGCGATTTCTTTAAGATGATTGCGCAAACCTTCGCGGAATAATTTCTTTAGCAGTACAGATTCAGAGAGATACTCTTGTTCCGCTAAAGTGCGAACTAACTCGATTTCTTCCTTCGTCAGGTGAATAGATTTTGTCGATGTCGTTGACATTTTTAACTCCTCTCTCCTCATCATGAAGTTAAAGCGGTAATAGCGTTTCTTGCATTGTCTAACAAAGCCTGGCTAGTATTATTCTGAATAGCTTGTAGTTTGGCTTCAGCGGCACTCTTATGGATAGTACCTGAACTTAGAAGCAAAACAACAAATGCTGGCACACTAACTGTCGAAATACCGCGCGCTCGAGCATAATTATGGGGGCGTACATCGTTGATAAGCAACATCCAGTTGTGCTCAAAAGCTAAAGAAATGGCGGCATCTTCTCCACGCCCAAACTGTCCCAATCTACTTTGAGGCGACAGGATTTGAAATCGTTTATCTTCTTTAAACACCTCATATAGTTTAGAGTAACCATAAATAACATGAGGAAATCGGACATCTCTGGCTAAAATTTCGTCTTCCACTTCCGGCGCCACAAAAATTTTGAAATAGTCGAATAAATATGGCAATACTTCGGCATGGTAACCGATTGTCCAAAAAGACGTGTCTAACGAAGCAGCTTTTATGGTTTTCACCATGTGTCTCCTTTAGTGAGGCATTTTTTCCTACCAGTGATTTTTAGAGCATTGTAAAACGTAAAACGCAAAACTTGAACCTTTTCACGTTTCACGCTTTACGTTTCACGTTTTACGCATCATGTCTCACGCCTCAGGCAGTTTAACCTTTTCAGCCGGTTCTTCCTCTGCTGTTCTCGTTGCTGTATCGGTTTCTTTAGCCAGTCCGACGAGCCTGGAAAACTCACCGGTATACTGTCTGCCGCGATGCTTTTCAAGAAGTTGCGCGCGGCGCAGCCTGGTATCAGTGCCTGCAAGCTCGCTGGTAACGCGAGCAGCAGCCTCGGCCTGACCTACTATATTGTCGAGTTGCTCAAGTTCACGCGCGGTATCCGATGTAGAGATACCAGCCAGCATGTCATTGAGCGCCTTTTCTTGTTGAGCGGAAACCAACCGCGCGACATCCTCTTTCGCTTTAATCTTCAGGTCGTCAAGGTCGCGTTTGAGGTGCTGTAGATTGAGCTTCTGTTCCTGGAGCTTAACCTCAAGATTCTGAATGTCCGTTCTAAGAATCTCAATCCTTTCCTTGCGTTGGTCTTTGGTAGAACACAGGTCGTTGTATTCACCGAGAAGTTGGATATACTCTGTGTCTGCCTGTATCTCATCCTCCGATTTGCCCGCGGCCTGTAGTTGTTTGACTTTATCTTGCGCTTCTGCAAGGACAGCGCCGACAACGTCTTCATCCTCCGCGAGTTGCTGGGTAATTCTTTTGAGTTCACTCTTCTTCTGCTCCTGCAGGTGAACCAACCCAGAAACCGCCTCAACAACTCTCTGTATATCCTGGGCTTTTGCCTGAATTACCTCTTCATAACGTAATTTCACAATGTCAGGCTTGTTCATAATGGCTTCCGATGCTTTGTCAAGCCTGAAGGTGAGTAAATATCCTAAGGCTTTGAAAAATCTGCCGATAGCACTCATTGTTATTCCCTCCTTTTTTTACAATTGGGACAATACATTCTCATGATGTTTTCCCCTTTTACTTGTGGTAAATAGCGCACCGGGGTCGTTCTCCCGCCTTTTCGTGATGCCCTTAGTGCGCTATTTGTTTAGCGGCGTTGCAAACTTTTGTAAACATCTTTTCGGTGTTTGATATGCTCTACCAGAACAACCTTGTTTAAATCATCAAGTTCATACACAACTCGGTAACCAAACTTTTCTTTAAAAAAGAAAAGTTTGATCAAAAGAAATAATTGGAATAAAAGGTAATTTCCGGTATGATATGACCAATAGCCTTTTAGTTGCCACTGTAAGGGACTACCAGCGCGCGGGTCTTTTTCAAGGGCATCTAAAGCACTGGCTACCTGTTTTTTCACTTTCTCAGAAAGTCGTCTCAATTCTTTTTGAGCGGTATCGGTCAATTTAACTTCAAAGTTCATGTTTCCACTCTTTTCGGCAAGGAGTCCCCTTCTGATTCTCCATTTCATTCCGAATCAGTAAGGGTTCTTGACGTCCTTCCAACTAACTAAACGTCCAGTCTGGATATCTTCTTTACTTTTCGCTAATGAAGACAGGGCTTCTGGGTCGGAGAGGATGTCCAGCGTTTCTTGAATGCTTTCATATTCCGCCGCGCTCATCATCACAACGTAAGGCGTTCCCCGTCGTGTAAGCATAACGGTTTTCCCTACGCTCGCCAGTCTGGCAAATTCCAATAACTTTCGCTTTGCTTCTGTAACAGAAGCAATCATTTCTATTCACCTCCGATTTATATATAGTACCATTTAGGTGGTACTTCGTCAATAGCGAATAGCGCAAAGAGCAAAGCCTTGTAGATTGTCGATAAAGCTCTATGCCCTATGCTCTATGCTAATAAATGGCGCCTATTCAAAATCCTTATTTTCATTAAACGATTTCATCCTCTCTTCGACCCGCCTTGCGACTTCAAGGCTCTGGTCAAGCTCACTTCTAATTCGCGCAAGTTCAGTGTCGTCTCTCGCAGCAAGATCGAGACGCAACACACTTGCCAAAATATTTCCTAATTGCTCAACGCTTTTCTCGACATCTTTAATTATCTTCTCTCTTTCACTGAGGATAACCCTTCGTCCTCGCGCGGAATCCAACTCTTGTGCGATGCGCCAAAGCTCAAGTGTCCTTTCGAGATAAGCGACACAACCCTGAAACAGTTCCCCGACTTTAGACTCAATTTCAATGGCGGAGCGAGTACCAAGATTGCCTGACCATGCCTTTCCATCTTTGAATGTGGCAGTCAGAGACCGTAGTTCACGCAAAAGTTTCTCCGTTCTTGGGTCATCGTCCTCCTGTAGCCTTTGGTCTAAGGAGTCAAGCGATTTTTCTTGAGTTTCCTGGGATTCTGCTTGTATCTCCTCAAATGCCTCCTTTGAAATTTTGTCGAGGTTCACAAAAAGGTTGGTGAAGAATCCACCCACACTTGCTAAGAAACCGCAAAAACCGAGGAACAGAGATAACATTGGATTGAGTCCCAAAATCCACATCACTATAAGTATTGTCGCTCCTCCAGCAAAAGGGTAGAGTGTGAGTGGGTGGGAGATTAAATTCAAAAGAACTTTTTTTCGGAACTTCGACTGGTTAAACATCGTTTTGCTCCTCAATCCTGCTCTAATTTCTATAAGGCGGTACTTTCGACTTCAGATTATCTATGAATTCAAAGTGTTTTTTATTACCTGTTATCAATATTCCATCAACTGAAATGACTATCGCGGCTACTAAAGCATCTGGCATTTTTAAACCTCTTGAAAGAGTGTACTTCTTGACAAATTCCGTCGCGGTTTTTGATGCAAATGCAGTTACAGGAAAAATAGAAAAGAAATTCGTCTCGATAACTTCGACAATAGTTGAAAGATGTTTTTTATCACGCGCGCCACTGAACAACTCCATCCAAACTTTTCTTTAAGTTTTGATCAAACTTTTTCTAAAAGTTTGGAGTTTGATCAAAAGAAATAAGAGGAAGAATATCTGTGTCTAAGATTATCTTTTCCATTCCCTCTCCCTGAGATTTCTAACCCATTGAGCCGAATCATCCATATCTTCTCGGTCTTTCCACATCCCAAAACCAACTGGATTAAAATTTCCTTTCTGATTGCTTCGCTTCACTCGCAATGACATTAATTCTTCGGGCTTATTTGGTTCTAATTTGCTCAGATATTCGCGCAAACTGTCTTCTATGATGGTATCTTTCGAGACTTCCATTTCCTTCGACAAAACCTCCAATTTTGATGCAATTTCATCTGATAATACTGCCGATATTTCCCTCATTTTGGACACTCCTTATTTTCTATGTGAAAAGAAACCGGGTTTCTCTAAGAAACTCGGTTTCTTTTACAGTTTCCAAACTAACAGTAACCACCCGCCTGATAAGCCGGACAATGTATTCCGGGTCATCTTGCCGATTTGCATCATTTACTATTCCACTGCGTTTATCGGTATTGACACAATACTGGTCGATTACCCATTCCAACGCCGAACGGTTGCCGAGGCGATATTCAAAGACTTCCGATGGGATGCCGTCTAACGTCAGGAAGTCATTGTAGATTATATACGTCTTATCTTTGGACAACTTCATTCTCTCCACGCGCCAGTCGAGCGGCATACCAGGTTTCTCAACCATCCGCAACGGATACTCAGGTTGCTCTTCGTAAAAAACATGGATTTTCGCCAACCGTTCTCCCGCTTTAGCGAACGCCCAGAAATCCGGCGCAAAGGGGATGCGAGGCAATTCCCGCTTCAGATTGTCGGCGTATCGTTCGCGGTAAGCGGGATGGTGTAGCACGGCATAGATGTAGTGAAAGATATCCCATTTGCTAATCAAATCGTCTTTGTAATGCTCACGGAATTGCGCAAGCGCCCAGTCGGTGATGTTTTCGCGGCGATTGGTACCATCTTCGTCGTAGGTGTAGAAGGGGAAGCATTGAGAGTCACCAGTTAAATGTAAATCTGGGATGATGTTTACCATCAAACAATGAAAGGGCTTACTGCTTCCAACTCCACTGACGCAAATCACGGGATTTTCTGCTTCTGTCGCTGGAGTGGGGAAAATGGAAGGGAAAACGTAAACTTCCTCATTCATTATTCCATCCCAAAACAGTTTGGATTGGGTAAATGGGCGGTACAGCGATTTCCTCATTTTTTCTTCCGAAAATTCCGCCAGGCGACCTCTTTTCAAATCCGCTTTTAAGTCTCGGCTCCAGCTAACTTTCCTATCGTCATAAGGCACAAATTCATCCACGTTTGCGCCTCTATCAGAACGATGGCTCCACTTCAAAACTTGTTCGTTATAGACTTCAATCGTCCGCTTCATGTTCACGATGAGGGTATCTCGATTGAAATTGTAAGCCCAAGCATCACGGCAGGTAGCAATTCCTCTGCTGTAGGTCTTAAAGATTGTCTTAGTATCCATTTCTTTGGAGGATTTTGCCTCCTTGTTTCCGATTAATATGAAGGTTTCAAACTCATCGTGTAGTCCTTCAGTTAGCCAATTGTATTTTTCATCAGGCTGTATAAATTGCCACTCAATGTTACCTCTGTGTTGTTTTTCATCTAAATACCGATATTTCTCCTCTTTGCGCCAAAACTCATCGACCCGCGCGTAATAAATTTTCGATTGGTCAGTCTTATCCTTTTTCCTCACGAATAAATTTATACTGACACCCACCTGAATGCCAAACACATTGTGTGTAGTACCTGACAGTTTGGGATTCTTTCTGACATTGCCGCTCAAATTAAGGACATAAATCGCGTCAAAATCTTGAGCCAGATTCTTTCGCATACCGTCGAAAGCAATCGCATCAATAAAACTGTTGTTTGTTACAAACGCCACGATTCCCTCTTCGCCGATTCGATCAGAAGCCCAACGAATTGCTTTGACATACGGGTCGGATAAAGCGTTTTTGTTGGTCGCTGTTGAACCCTTAGCATAAGTTTCCGAAACTCGCTTATCCATCACCGGATATTTGCGATTCTTGTTGTTATCGTTCTCATTCACCTGCGAGGCATTGTACGGCGGATTGCCGATAATTACAAACATCGGCGTCTGCGCCTGCTTATTCACCCTTACCGTGTTCTCAGCGACAAACATTTCGATTTGCTTTCCCTCTGTTAGATCAAACGTATCAACCAAACAGATGCCCTCAAACGGTTGATAGTTTTCGGTCGCTTCAAAATATTCGTGTTCGATGTTCATGGAGGCGATGTAATACGGTAGAAGCATCACTTCGTTGCAATGGAGTTCGCGCTGATATTTGTAAGGAAGCGCGGTCTTCCTGAGTTCCTGCATGATTCGTACAATGAAGTTGCCAGTACCCACGAAAGGGTTGATGATATGCACGTCTTTATCACTTAGCGACCTGCCAAACCCCTTTTGCAGAATGTCTTCCACACTCTTGACCATAAAATCGACGATTGGCTGCGGAGTGTAGACGATGCCGTGGGTGTCGGCGACTTTGATGGAAAATCCCTGAAAGAACCGTTCGTAAACGGTATTGAGAAAGTGTTGCTTTTGGGAAAAGTCGTCAATTGTTTCGGCTCTTCTTTCAATCGCTACATAAAATCTATCAAGATTTTTCAGAAAATCATCCCGGCTGAACGATTGAGAAGTCAGGGTGTCAATCACTTTTTCGATTTCGTGAGCAATCACGTTACGGCGGGTGAAATCGGGGTTATTGAAAACTCTGCGGAAGATGCGTTCCGTCAGTAGGTGCTGGATTAACATCTCCTCAACTGCCTGCTCAGAAAGGTTTGGATTTATGGCTTGACGGCACTTTTCCGCGAAATTCACGAAAGCCGTGATGAAGCGGCTGTTGGTCTGACGTTCCTTTCGGATTAGTTCCACAAGCCCGCTTGCCAATTCGGGAACGATGTTTTTGAACTCCGCAACCGCTTCCTCCCATTCAACGTAATCCGGCGGTCGGTACTCGAAAAATAATTTAAGTGCTTCGATTAACAGATGGTGCTGAGTCAAATCCGCATCCAAAATCAGCCTATCATTTTGCCAGAGAATCGCCCGTTCAGGTGTCTGAAACAGAATATTATCCCTGGGATAGCCGTTATCAAACTTACTCTGGATAGCCTTTTCTAAATCATCATGAATATCTTTAGCTTCCCAGAATCCGTGCGGTAATTTGTAAGCATCGACAAGAGCGGCATCCACATAGATTTGCCTATTTCTTGAACGTTTGATACGCCATTCTGGGACCAGAGTCCATTCAAATTGGCGACAGCAGGATTCCAGTAAGTTCTGAAAAGCAGACCTCACTGCGGTTTCATGGGAGACACCAAGTTTCCGGAATTGTTCCAATGATTCGTAGTATGCCTTGATAGGCTGATGTGTTGGTTTCAAGTTAAGTGTTTTCATAAGGCATCTTTGTTCGAGAATGCTTAAACAGTTAGTGGTTCGATTACAATTTGAGTGATTTTCACCAAAAGCGCGGGAGAACCACCGGTCTAAAGACCTAAGCTGAAGCTTCGGTGTTGGTTTATTGCTATTTCAACCAGCACCGTACCTTTAGGTTTTATCTTTAGGTGTAGAAAATCGTGTAGGGTTGGGGCAATGCCCACCAAAGCTATTCCACGAAATGGTGGGCTACGGTTTCCTAATATTTCAAAAGGCAATATAGTGAAGAACTCGTATCATAACGCTTCAGAAATCAAAGCGTGAAAATCTTCAGGGGTGATGATTTTCACGTTTTCATAAATGCCTATAGTTAACAAATCTTTATCGCGTGTTACGACATACTGCGCCTCACCCCCATGCGCATCAAGTTAAGCGTCTGTTGTCAATTCCCCTCCCTCGACGGGAGGGGTTAGGGGAGGGTGAACATAATCGAGAGCACCGATTTCACCCCCACCTGGCCTCCCCCGTCAAGGGTGAGGAACAGCATTATACCTGCGGATTTGGTCTTAACTTGATGCGTATGCCCCCCTTTGGAACAACCCCCCATACGCATTAAGTTAAGCTAAAATTCGACAGAAGGCAAGCTGAAAAGCGGTTTGCAACAGAGCGAAGGTGAAAACGAGAAAACGAGAAAACGTGAAAACGAGACTTTTCTTCGCGTTTTCCCGTTTTCACGTTTTCCATCATTTAACCCTCGAACTCACTCCGCGACGGAATTTGCGTCGTCTTATCTCTTAACTTAATGCGTATGGGG